>Ga0070684_100000817_pt1 | contig 21765 bp, 24 predicted proteins | sample KBSC723LmetaG_FD_65653 | JGI IMG/M metagenome (GOLD analysis project Ga0070684, IMG submission 65653) | Corn rhizosphere microbial communities from Kellogg Biological Station, Michigan, USA - KBS C7.2-3L metaG | ecosystem: Host-associated > Plants > Roots > Rhizosphere ...
AGGACGGCATGCTGCGGTTCGGCAGCTCAGCCGTGCCGGTGCCTCCGGAGACCCAGCTCGTCGGCTACCAGGGTCGGGTGGTGGCGCTGGGCATCCGGCCATCCGACCTCGAGGACGCCGCGCTGGCCCGCGATCCGTCGCTGCCGACGATCAACGCCATGGTGGAGGTGACCGAGGAGCTGGGATCCGAGGTGAACGTGCTGTTCACCCTCGACGCCGCACCGGTCGACACCGAGCAGACACGCGCCGTGGCCGAGGAGTCGGGGCTCGACGTCGACATCCCGCTGATGGTCGAGGCCGGCCGGACGCGGGCCACCGCCCGGGTCGACGCCCGCAGCCGCTGCCGCACCGGCGAGGCCGTCACGCTGGCGATCGATCCCGACCGGCTGTACCTGTTCGACCGCGACACCGGCGAGGCCATCTTCACGCCCACCCCGACCGCGCTTCACGCCTGACCCCGCCCCGGTTGGCGGTCAGGGCACGAGCCCCTCGCGGCGAGCCATTGCCGCCGCCGCCGTGCGGTTGGGGACGTTCATCTTGCGCAGCAGGTTGGAGACATGGTTCTTCGCCGACTGCTCGGCGATCGACAACTGCTCGGCGATCTCCCGGTTGGTGAGACCGTCGGCGACCAGCCGCAGCACCTGGGTCTCGCGGTCGGTCAGGCCATGGGTCCCGGCCGGCCGCGTCCGGCGAAGCCGGCGCGCGATCTCGCCGGCCCGCGCCCCCGCCGACACGTAGCCTCCTCCGGCAACCACCTGGATCGCTCCGACCAGCTGCTCCGGCCGCTTCGCCAGCTGCGTCGATACGACCCCTCCTGCACCGGCTGCGACAACCTCACTCGGGTCGATCGATCCGCGCACGCCCTCGACCAGGATCATGCACACCGAGGCATGCAGCGCGCGCAGCCGGCGGGCGAGCGCGATCGCCGCGGCGGAATCGTCGTCGCCGTCGATCAGGACGACGCCGGGCGATTTCGATGTCACCGCAGACACGGCCTCGACGCGGCCCACCACCCGGCCGCAGATCTCCACATCCGACCGTCCCTCCAGCTTCTCGGCGAGCCAGTCAAGCGAACCGGCCCGGCTCTCGACGAGCAGGATAAGGAGCGGCCGCCTCGCCGCGCCTCGCTGTCCTGCTCTCGCCGATCGGGAAGCTTGAGCCATACACGCGTCCGGGTTGAGTTGCACGGGGGCGCCCCGATGAGCCTTTGGCGGGACATCACACCGTGTGTGCGTTGACTCTACTGTGTGACAGGGCTGGACAGCATAGTTCTAAAGTACTGAGTGTTAGCTCACATCAAATCCCTTATCCCGTCTCGCAACCGGCCGGGGAAGCCAAGGCAACCCGGCGTTACGCCGCCGAAATGCGTGAACCGGACGTGTCCGGAGGTTGACTTTCGGTATCGGCAGACAGATCGCGAGGAACGGCGTCGAACCGGTAGCCGACCCCGTAGTGGGTGTGGATGTAGTCGTGGGTCGGTGAACGGTGATCGAGCTTCTCGCGCAGCTTGCGCACGCAGACGTCGACCGACCGGTCACGCGGCCGGTGCGGGATCCCCCACACCCGCTGCTGCAGCTGGTCGCGGGTCATCACCCTCCCCCGCTCGGTCGCGAGCACCGACAGCAGCCGGAACTCGGTCCTGGTGAGGCCGGCGTTCGCGCCGTCGAGGAAGGCCTGATGCAGGTCGGGGTCGATCAGCAGCCCGGCCACGGTCACCCGCTCGCCGCGCGGCCGGCCATGCTGCTGGCCGGCCCGGCGGAGGGCGGCCTGCACGCGAGCCACCAGCTCCGCCATACCGAACGGCTTGGCCAGGTAGTCGTCGCCGCCCAGCGCCAGGGCATGCACCTTGTCCTGCTCGGAGGCGCGCGCGGAGACGACGATCACCGGTATGGCGATGTCGTCCGCCCGCAGGCTCTCGATGATCCGCCAGCCGTCCATGCCCGGCAGCATCAGGTCGATCACCGCCACGTCGGGCCGCTCGAACCGGATCTTGCGGACGGCGCGGTCGCCGCGGTCCGCCCACTCGACCTCCATCCCGGCATGCCGCAGATGGCTGGCCATCGCGGCGGCGATCACACTGTCATCCTCCGCGATCAGGACACGAGGCATAGCCGCCTCGCCTGGTCGAGCTGCCGTTCGCTGGCGGCGGCGGCGTTCTCCGTCCGCAGCAGGAGCTCCTCGGCCATCGCAAGCAGCTCCAGCCGGGCGCGCCCCGAGGCCGCCAGGCTCTCGGCCAGCGTTCCGGCGAGGACGTTGGCCAGCCGGCACAGCCGGTCCAGCTCCTCGACCTCCGGCGCCCCCCTGCGCGCCGACAGCCGGCCCAGGTCGGCGATCCGAAGCGCCACCGCAACGCCGCGCTCGATCGCGGCCTGCATGCGCTGCACGGTGCGCAGACGCCGCAGCTCGTCGGCACCCATCGTGCCCGCCATCAGCGAGCGTGCCGCCGCCTCGGCCCGGCCGTGGTCCCTCCGCGCATCGGCCTCGAAGCCGAGCACCACGTTTGCGCGGCCGGCGTCCCTGCCTGCGCAGGCGGCGGCCGCCGAGTACAGCACGCGAACGGCGAACCCGCCGCTCTCTCGGAGGCCCGCGTCGAGCGCCTCCAACTCCAGATGCTCTCTTCTCATGTTCATGCTGCCAGTGTGCTGCGAAGTGGGTCACGCGTGGGTCGACAGACGGTGTCCGAAAGGTGAAGAAGCGGACAACAGGCTGACGGGCCCGGCCGATCCGCGCTGGTACACTCGCCGCCACCATGGCCGTCACCGTCCGCGACATCGACGCTCTGTGGGGGCCGGCGACGCCCCAGTTCGCCTACCAGATCGCCGACCGGCTGAAGGACATGATCGCCGACCTGCCGACCTCGGATCCGGTGCGGGCCTACGGCGAGCGCCGGCTCGAGGATCTCGACCACCTCGCACAGGGCACCACCAAGGGCGCGGAACCCGCGCACTAGGCGGGCGGCGGACCTCAGACCTCGAGCGGTAACAGCGGCGTGTCACGGTCGTACACGTCGACCCCCTCCGCGCGCTTCAGGTAGTTGACGACCGCGTAGGTGATCGGCGTCGCCACTACCTCGTAGCCGACCTTGACGACCCAGTTGGTCGAGATCGTGTTCATCAGCGGCGCCGTCCCCGCGAAGGCGATGGTGGTGAAGATCGCCGAGTCGAGCGCCTCGGCGACCACCGTCGAGCCGATCGTGCGCGCCCAAAGCAGCCGGCCCTCCGTCCACACCTTCATGCGGGCCATGATCGCCGAGTTGGTGAACTCGCCGACCAGGAAGGCGGCGAACGACGCCAGCAGCAGGCGCGGCGTGTAGCCGAGCACGTCCTCGTAGGCCTGGTTGGAGACGCCGAAGCCGGCGTTGGGCAGACGGATGGCGATCTGGATCGCGCCGACCACGATCAGGTTGCACAGGAAGGCCGTCCAGATCACCCGGCGGGCGGCGCGGAATCCCCACACCTCGGTGAGCACGTCGCCGAGGATGTAGGAGATCGGGAAGATGACGATGCCCGCATCGAGCACGTGGCCGTGAACGGCGGTCAGCTTCACCGCCATGATGTTGGCGCTGACCAGGCACGTCGTGAACAGGCTGGCCACGAAAATGAACCGGCCGGAGATGGTCACAGCCCCACCACGTCGCGCACGGTCTGGAGTCCATGGCGCAGCTCCGCCTCGCCGATCGTGAGCGGCGGGCTCAGCTCAAGCACCTCACCCTGCCGGCCGGCCGGGACGGCGATCACGCCCCGATCCAGCAGCCGCTGGCTGACGGCGACGGCATCGCAGGCCAGCCCTCGGGCCAGCCCCCGCCCGCGCACGCCGGGCAGTTCACGGGCGACCAGCTCGCCCAGCTGCGCGGCGCGGGCCGCCAGGTCACGCTGCTCCAGCTCGTCCAGCACGGCCAGGGCGGCGGCGCAGGCGAGCGGACTGCCGAGGTGCGTATGGGTGTCGATGGCCATCGGCCCGCGGCCGGCCCAGGCCGCGTCCATCAGCTCGGGCGCCGCCAGGCAGGCGGACAGCGGCAGGCCGCCGGCCAGCGCCTTGCCGCAGACCAGCAGGTCGGGGCGCACTGCGTCGTACTCGCAGGCCCACATAGCGCCGGTACGGCCGAGCCCGGTGAACACCTCGTCGACCACCAGCAGGGCGCCCCAGCGGTCGCACTCGTAGCGCAGGCGGCGGAGGAAGCCGGCGGGCGGCTCGACCACCCCGCCGCGGCCCTGGATCGGCTCCACCACGACGCAGGCGACCGACTCGCCCAGCGGCGGCACCTCGCCGTATGGCACGATCTCGGGTGCCGGCAGGAGCGCCGCGAACGGGTCGCGAAACTCGGGCCAGCCGCCGGGGATGAGCGCACCCAGCGAGGTGCCGTGATAGCCGCCGGCGAACCCCACCACCTCCGAGCGGCCGGTGGCCAGAACCGCGGTCTTGATCGCCAGCTCGACCGCCCCCGCTCCGGTCAGGTGAAGCAGCATCCGGGTCAGCCCGTCAGGGGCGATCTCCGCCAGCCGCTCGACCAGGCGGGCCCGGACATCGGTGGGATGGAGGTCGCCGAGGCCGTGGAGCAGCAACCCGGCCTGCTCGCGGACGGCTCCGACCACGCGCGGGTTGGCGTGCCCGACCGCAGCCACACCGAAGCCCGACGAGAGGTCGAGGTAGCTGCGGCCGTCGGCGTCCCAGACCGTCGCCCCCTCGGCCCGGGCCCAGACCGGCAGTGCCGGCGACGGCTCACCCAGCGGGCCCTCGTGGCGGCGGATCGACTCCCACAGCTGCGCCTGGGTCACCGGCGGACGACGCTTCCGAGCACGTCCTTGGCGACGTACCCGGCGATACTGGGGTTCTCTTTCAGCCGCCGCACCGAGTAGCCATACCAGGCCTCGCCGAACGGCACGTAGATGCGCACCCGCTCACCCGAGCCGATCAGCCGGTCGCGCAGGTGCTCCTTGACGCCCAGCAGCAGCTGGAACTCATAGCCGTCGCGCGACAGCCCCCGTTCGCGAGCGATCCGCTGGGCGGCGGTGATCAGCGACTCGTCGTGGGTGGCCACGGCGACGTGCGAGCCGCCGTCGATCAGCTCCTCAAGCAGGTCGACGTAGCTGCGGTTAATCTGGGTCGGATCCTGGTAGGCGACCGCTGCCGGCTCGACGTAGATGCCCTTCACCAGCCGCACGCGAGGCGCCAGGTCGCGGAGGTCGCGGACGTCGCCGATCGCCCGCCGCAGGTAGGACTGGATGACGATGCCGACGCCGTCGTTGCCCGCCTGGCGCAGCTCGCGGTAGATGTGCAGCGTTTCGTCGGTGTGGCGGCTGTCCTCCATGTCGATGCGGATGAACGTGCCCTGCTCGGCGGCCGCCGCGACCACCGGGGCCAGGTTCTCGCGGGCGAACTGGGGATCGATCTCCAGGCCGAGGGCGGTCAGCTTGATCGAGACATGCGAGTCGAGGGCGTTGTCGCGGATCGCCTCGAGCAGCGCCAGGTACTGGCGGACCGTCTCGGTGGCCTGCGACCGCTCGGTGACGAACTCCCCCAGCACGTCGACCGTCGCCGCCGCGCCGCGCCTGTTCAGCCGCCGCACCGTGTCGACGGCGTCGCTGAGCTTCTCCCCCGCCATGTACCGGTCGGCGAAGTGGCGCACCACCGGCCGGGGCACGGCCGGCAGCGTGCGGGCGATCAGGCTGTCGAACAGGCGCACGGGCGGATCATACGAGCGGCGCCCGGTAGCGCTGCACCACCTCGGCGACGAGCTGCTCGACCGGGCCGGTGGTGCCGGCCAGGGTCGCCGAGAACGAGCCGGGGTCGGCACGGGCGTTCAGCGCCGCCAGCGCCTCCCAGGCCGGCGCCAGCTGCGCTGGGTCGGCCCCCGACTCTCCGAGCTCGCGGCCGAGCTCGTCGAGCGCGTGCTCATAGCCGTTGGCCGCCGCGCCCAGCTCCGCCGCCGCGGCGGCCAGCCGGTCGAGCAGCAGTGGCGTGGCCACACGCGGGCCGGCGGCGATCTCCTCCACCCGGGCCAGGCCCTCCAGCACGGCGGCTGCGGCATCGGCTTGCGGGCGGTCGGCCAGCGCGGCCCGGGCGGCGGCGAATCGATCGGCCAGCTCGGCGGCGGCGAGGGCGCCCGAGGCCTCCTCCGCCAGCTCGGCCAGGGCCAGCATGGTGACCGCGTCCTTCACCAGCTGGGCGTCCTCAACCGGATCGTGGCGGGCGTCCAGGGCCAGGTAGCTAGGCTCGTCGTCGGGAGGCCCGAAGGCGGCCAGAAACACGGTTCGGCCGAGACCCGGCTCGGCGGGCATCACGGCCAGCACCCGCTCGCCCTCGCGGGCATGCTGCCCGGCCGCGGAGTACGCGTCGACCAGCCGATCTTCGAGCGTCACTGGGCCGGCCTCTCGGCGGGCGAGACGGCCAGCCGCAGCTCGGCGGCGATCAGCGCCGCGGCCGCCAGCGCCGCCCAGGCCAGGGCGGGGACCAGCAGCGCGGCCGACACCAGCGCGCCGCTGATCCCGGCGAAGATGATGGCCAGCTCGCACCGCGTGACCGATGCCACGTCGCGCGGCCGGCAGCGGACGTGGGCAACCAGGCCGAGCGCGTAGGCGCCGACCAGCGGCAGCAGCTCGGGCCTGCTCGCAGCGGCCGCGATGGCGGCGGCGATGGCCAGCACGCACCAGGCGATCGCGTAGTACCGGCCCCGCTCCAGCCCCAGTGCGACGATCGTCGTCCGCTTCTGCGGCCGCGCCGAGCGGTCGGCGTCATGGTCGAGGTAGTGGTGCACCATCAGCATGCCGACCGCATAGGCGGCAACGGCGACCGCTGCGGCGAGGGTCGGGCCGTCGATGTCCCCGCCCTGCAGCACCGCAGCGCCGATCACGCACAGACCGAGGCAGACGAAGGCGATCAGCTCGCCGATCACCGGGTGGTAGGCGGCCCGCACGGGCGGCAGCGTGTAGCACACCGCTCCCGCTACGCCGGCCAGGCCGAACGGCAGCATCACGATCCCACGCGAGGCCACCATGGCCAGCCCGAGGATGGTGGTCAAGGCAAAGGCCGCCCACCACAGGCCGATCAGCCCGCGGCGCGACAGCAGGCCGTTGACGAGCACCTTGCTGCCGCCGGAGATCACCCGCGGCGAGTCGTGGCGGTCGGTGCCCGAGCGCCAGTCCTCGAGCTCGTTCAAGCAGTGGGCGATCAGTCCCTGGATCAGCAGGCCGAGCGTCACAGCACCCAGGTAGTACCAGCCGTGGAGGGTGCCGTCGTCGGCCGCCAGCGCCGTTCCCAGGGTGATCGCAGAGAAGCTCCAGAGCAGCACGGGGATGACCCGCAACTCGAGCCAGATGCCTCGCAAGCGTGCCATGACGGCGACCATACCGCGTGGCCGGGAGTCTGTCCGGGCGGCCCCATACCATCCTTGCGCATGACTGCTGCACAACTTGTTCACAAGCCGCGGGGAGCGCTGTCGGAGGCCGTCGAGGCATGGCGGCTCCACGTGCTGCTCCAGGCCGGATATCCGCTCAAGGTGGCGGAGAGGCTGGCCCGAAGCGACGCCGACCTGCATCGCGCGGTGCACATGCTCAATCAGGGCTGCGCGCCCTCGATGGCAGAGCGAATCCTGGTCTAGAAGGACACGTCGTCGCCGGGGGCGCCGAACAGGTCGTCCTGCGCGGTCTCGGGCGGCCGGTCGGGAGGGATCGAGCCCGGGTCGTGGGTGTCGGACGGGCGTTGTGCAGGCGCCGGCTGCTCGGCCGGCGGGTCGCCGATCGACACGATCTCGTAGAGGCTGGCCATCTCGCCCTGTTCGATGGCGGTCAACCGCTCCGCTGCGCGGTCGAGGTAGGCCCGCAGCGCCTGCTCAAGGCCCTTGCCCTCCTTCATCAGCTCGATCGTGCGGTCGAGCGACGTGTCGCCCGAGTCAAGCTCCTGGCTGATCTCCTCCAGGCGCGCCATGCCCGCCTCGAAGCTGACAGCGATCGGCTGTCCAGCTGCCTCCTGGTTCATTCCGCCTCCTCTTCTCGCAGCGTGATCCCGGTCACCCCGGCCTCGGCGACGCCGTCCGCGAAGCCGATCTCGACGCCGTCGCCGGGACGCAGCGCGGCGGCGGTGGCGACCGCCGTGCCGTCCTGGCGGCGGACGATCGCATAGCCCCGGCGGCGGTAGTCTCGGGCGTCGAGCAGGGCCGACTGGTGCTGAAGGCGCGCGGCCGCGGCCGTGTGCCCCGCCCGGCCGCTGCGAAGCACCGCCTCGAGGCACCGCCCGGCGGAGCTTCGGCTGGCGGCCACCCGCTCAGAGGCGATTCGCCCGGCCATCGCGAACCGCGTGCGATGACCGTCGAGGATCTCCGGCCGGGGCGTCCGCTGGGCGGCCCGGCGCCGCGTATCGGCGGCAGCGTCCAGCAGCACCCGCACGCCGGCGGTGAAGGCCACGGCGTGGCGGTGCAGGTCGGCAGCCGAGCGGTCGAGCCTGCCGCTGACGTGGCGCATGATCCGCTCGCAGGCGAGGCGTGCCGCGGCGCGGTCGAAGCCCTCCCGGGTGCGTCGGAACCGCTGGCGTGCGCGTTCCATCGCCGCCCGGGCGTCGGCAAGGTCGCGGGCCAGCTCGGCCCCGCTGGGCAGGAACAGGGCGCAGGCCTTGGCCGGCACGTCGGCGGAGCCGGCGGCCACCTGGTCGCAGACCGGGCGATCCTTGGTGTGGCCGATCGAGGTCACGATCGGCACCGGACTGGCGGCCACGGCGCGGCACAGCCGCTCGTCGCTGAACGGGTGCAGGTCGGCGACGCCGCCACCGCCGCGGGCCACCAGGATCACGTCGACGCCGTCGATCGCGCACAGCCGTGCGATGGCGCCGATCACCTCGGGCACCGTGTACTTGCCCTGGACGGCGGCCGGGCAGCAGACGATGCTGGCCGGCGGGAAGCGCTCCATCACGGCCTTGACGACGTCGGCCTGAGCGTGAGAGCCCTTGCCGCAGATCAGTCCGATTCGGCGCGGGTAGCGGGGGATGCGCGGGCGGCGCGCGGGGTTGGTAAGGCCATCCCGGGTCAGCCGCTCCAGGGTCTCACGGGCACGGCGGCGGAGCTCTCCCTCACCGGTCTCGCGGATGCGGTCGACGTGGAGGTTGACGCGTGAGTGGAACAGGGCCACTCGCCGGTAGTGCACCTGCACCAGCGCGCCCTGGGCCGGCAGCTCGCCGATCCGGGAGGCCCAGGACTGCCAGATCACGCACTCCAGGTCGGTCTCGCCGTCGGTCAGCGACAGGTAGAAGTGCCCGCGGGAGCTCTTGATCTGGCGCACCTCGCCCTCCACCCAGCCCTCGCCGACCGCCGCCAGGGCGCCGCCGATGCGGCCGGCCAGCTGGGTGGTGGTGGGGACGTCCTGGATGCGGTGGGTCTCGGGAACGGCCATGACCCTCTAGTGTGCCATGCCGCTCAGCCGGCGCCGGCGCTGGCCAGCAACCGTTCGACGTCCGCGGCCGACCGCAGCCGCTCGACGCGTGTGGCGGCGTAGTCCGGGCCCGCGAACTGTTGCGGCAGCGTGCGGCGATACTCGCGATGCTTTCGCACGGCCCACCAGGTCAGCGACTCGCGACCCCAGAAGGCTCCGCGCAGGCTCTCGCGGTTGCCATTCCAGAGCTCGCGGCGGTTCCACAGCCGGTCGAGTGTGCGTGCGAGCAGCCGCCGCATGGTCACGTGCAGCGGCAGGTCGAGCCAGATCACGGTGTCGGCGGCCGCGGGGATCAGGTCGCCCAGCTTGTGCGAGTACCCGCCGTCGATCACCCAGCTCTCGCCCTCGACCAGCGGCCGCACCACCGCCCGGAACTGCTCGGCGGTAGGCTCCGACCACCCTGGCCCGTGGTGCAGCGCGTCGAGCTCGACGTGCGGCACGCCCAGAGCCGCCGCCAGCCGGGCGCCGAGCGTCGTCTTGCCCGACCCGCTCGCCCCGATTATCCACACCCGCCGCACGGCCGAAGCTTACGGTGAACACAGGTGTCTGACACTTTTGTCCACCCCACTTGAAGTCGTGAACACGGGTGTCAGACACCTGTGTTCACCCGCAACCGCTTGTGGACCGTGGAGAGCGGCATGCCAAGATGGAGTGCGATGTCGCGCAACACGTAGCCGTGCTCACGGGCGGTGAGAATCGAGGCAGTCGTTCCATCGGCGAGCAACTCGGCCAGCGGTGGATTCGATCCCGGCGGATACGGGCACCGGGCGAGGACTCTGTGAGCCCGCGTCATGGTCACGAAGCTCTCCGGAGGAACGGTGCCTGCAACCGCGCCGAAGCTCGACCAGGCGTACTCCTCAGGCCGCCGGCAAAGACCTGCTTCGACCGGATTCATCGCGAGGTACCAGAAGGCGGTGTCCTCGTGAAATGCATCTCGGATCGGCTTGGACCCGAAGCGTCCCTGAAAGGCGTGGCCACGATAGCCGTGGACTCGATTGAAGTCCCTTGCGTAGGTCTCGTGAAACCACTTCATGCCCTCCGACAGCGTCGCCTCGCGCGTCTCGATCATCAGGTGCACGTGGTTGGGAATCAGACAGTAGCCGTGCACGAGCCACTTGAACCGGCGGCCGGCCTGCCCAAGCCGGGCGAGGTAGACGCGGTAGTCGGTCGGTGAGAAGAAGAGCAGCTTCTGCCGCGCTCCGCGCGCCCACACATGCTGCAACGCGCCGGGGTAGTCGATTCTCGTCGGGCGACCCATGCCGCGAGCCTACGGCCGGCCGTGCGCAGCTGTCTGTCGCAGGGCGAAACAAAAGTGTCAGACACCTGTGTTCACCACCAGCGGTCGAGTGAACAAAAGTGTCAGACACCTGTGTTCACCACCAGCGGTCGGGTGAACAAGAGTGTCTGACACATTTGTTCACACGGACAGCAGGCGTTCCACGCCCCGGCGCTCCAGGCCACGGGCGACGATCAGGCGCTGGATCTCGCTTGTGCCCTCCCAGATGCGGTCGACGCGCAACTCGCGGAGGAAGCGCTCGGCGACGTTGGTGCGCATGTAGCCACGGCCGCCGAACGCCTGGACGCAGCGGTCGGCGCAACGCCAGGCGGCCTCGCTGGCGAACAGCTTGGCCATGCTGGCGTGCGCGTGCACGAGCTTGCGGTCGACGCCGGGGTCGTCGGCCAGGGCGGCCACGTGGTACACGAGCAGGCGGGCCGCCACGCAATCGGCCGCCGAGTCGGCCAGCGGGAAGGAGACGCCCTGGAAGTCGTAGATCCGGGAACCGAACTGCTGGCGGTCGAGCGACCACTCGACCGTCTCGTGGAGCAGCCGGCGCATGGCGCCGACACAGCGGGCTGCGATGTGGAGCCGCTCCTCGACAAACCACTCGTTCTGGAGCTCGTCGCCCTGGCCGATCCGCTCGGGGCCACCCAGCACGGCGGACTCTGGCAGCTGCACGTCGAAGCGGATCGTCGGATGGCCGTGGGGATAGTTGTGGGTGAACGGCGGGTCGTCGACGAAATCGATACCCGGAAGGTCGCGATCGACCAGGAACAGCGTGGGCAGGCGGGCGTCCTGCTCGACAACGTTCACCATCACGATGAAGTAGTCGGCCTTGTCGCCGGTGGTCACGAACCACTTCTCGGCCCGCAGCCGGAAGCTGTCGCCCAACCGTTCAGCCGTGCCCTCGATGCCGCCGGCGTCGGAGCCGGCGTTGCCCTCAGTGACGGCGTAGGCGTCGCTGCGCTCACCGCGCAGCGTCGGCAGCAGGTAGCGCTCGATCTGCTCCGGGGTGCCCCGCGACAGCACGTTGTAGGCGCCGCCCATGTGCCACCAGATCGCGTTCGTGTTGCGACCCAGCTCCTCGTGCACCAGCGACTGCTCCATGTTCGACCATCCCCGGCCGCCGTGCTCAGGTGCATGGTTGCCCGCGTCCAGCCCGCGCTCGCGGGCCTCCCGCCGCACCCGCTGGCCGACCTCCTCCGGCAGCCGCCCGAGCGCGAGCTCGGACTCGACCTCGAGCGGGATCAGCACGTCGTCCACGTAGCCCGCGGCGCGCGTCCGCAGGTCGAGTTGGGCGGGGGTCAGGTCGAAGTTCACGTCAGCTCCTCCAGCCGGGCCAGCTCCGGCGCGTCGTTCGGGTCATCCGGCCGCAGGGCCGGGACGAGCAGGTACTGCTCGCGCAGGATCAGGGCCAGCCGCCGGGTCAGCTGGGGATCGGCACCGGCCGAGACGCCCTGCTCCAGACGGCTGCGGACATCCCGCAGGTACTGGAACCACGTCCCCAACGAGCCGCGGTGGATGAGCCGCTCGATCCGCCGCTCCTCGACCGCAGCGGCCCCCTGGCGAAGCGCGTCGACCAGCGACGGCACCTCGCGCTCGATCTCGGGGGTCAGGAACAGCCAGCCGTCCGGATCGGCGCGCCGCCGGGCCGGGAGGGCCATCGCGCCGCTCACGCCTCGTCGATGCCCGGCAGCGCCTCGCGCAGCAGGTTGTGGAAGTTCAGCACGCCGTTCTCGTTGCGGTTCAGCACTCCCCGCTCGTACGTGCGCGACTCCAGGCCCCGCTGCACCGCGTCGCAGAGCTCGACGTCCTCGGCCATCACCTTGCTGTTGAACCGCCAGTTGATCGTCCGCACCAGCCGGTCGCGCAGGGCGCCCGACCCGCTGTGGTAGATCCGCGCCTCGGTGCGCGTCCGCCGCAGCCCGGCCGGGAACAGCTGCCAGGTGTCGATCTGGTCGGGATAGATGTCGATGAACGTCGCCGGCCACAGGTGGACGTAGGTCCAGGCCCCCTCCAGCTCCTTGGGAAAGCCCTGCATCGGCCGCATCAGCCGCTGGTAGAGCCGCTCCTGGTAGTTCTTCGACGGCTTGCCGCGGAACGGCCCGTCGATCCACGCGTGGCGCTTGCCGATGGTGGCCAGGTAGCGCTTGTAGTCGAGCATGCGCAGGAGGCCCGGATGCCCCACCGGGATGTGATAGCCCTCCAGGTAGTTGTCGGCGATCACCTTCCAGTTGTGGTCGTAGGCGGCCGGGTACCGGCGGCTGGCGGTCAGCTCGGCCACCCGCAGCCTGGCCAGCTTGTCGGGCAGGTCGCCGAAGTAGGTGTCGAGCTCCTCGGTCTCGTCGCTCATGCAGACGAACACCAGGCCGCTCAGCTCGCCGACCCGAAACTCCGGCAGTCGCACCGCCTCACGGTCGAGGTTCTCGAACCCGCGGGCCTCGGGCACCGCCGCCAGCTGCCCGTCCTGGCGGTACGTCCAGCCATGGTACGGGCAGCGCAGCACCTTCGGGCAAGTGCCCTCGCCGTTCAGGATCTGCGCCGCCCGGTGCCGGCAGACGTTCGACAGCGCCCTCAGCCGGCCGTCCTTGTCCCGCAGTACGGCCACCGGCTCGCCGGCGATCTCGGTGGTCCAGAACTGGCCCGGCGCGGCCACGTCGGAGACGTGGCAGGCGAAGATCCAGGACTTCATGAATACCTCGCGCATCTCCCGCTCGTACACCTCCGGCGAGACGTAGGCGCGTGCCGGCAGGGTGACGCCGGACGGTCGGGGGATGACGCTCATACCAGGCTCTCCTTGGTCAGGGTGACTGCAAGCTCCTGCTCGATCGCGCTGCGGATGACGTCGGCCGCCACCTCGTGGCTGATCAGCCCGCTGATGATCTGCAGGCCGAGGCCGTCCACCACCGCGGTCAGCCGCAGCGTGACCAGATCGACGTCCGCGACGGGAGGGATCGAGCCGTCCTCCGCTCCGTCGCGGATCAGGTCGGCCACCTGGTCGGCCCATGCTCGGTTGGACGCACTCACGCTGGAGCGCAGCCGCTCGTCGAAGATCGCGCTGCGCCACATCTCGACCCACAGGATCCAGTCCTCCCGGAACACCGGGTCGGCAGCCGCGTAGACCACCAGCAGCCGGGCAAGGCGGTCGGCGGCCAGGGGGATGCCCTCGATTGCCCGGGTGGCGGCCTTGTCCGCCTCGCGATCGGCATGCTCGAAGGCGTTCACCAGCAGATCGCTGCGGGTCGCGAAGTAGTAGTGGATCAGCGCGCTCGACACCCCGGCCTCGCGGGCCACAGCGCCCATGCGCAGCCCGTCGGCGCCCTCACGGGCGATCACCCGGCAGGCCGCTTCCAGGATCCCGGTCTCGCGATCGGTCATCCACTCATTTTGACTGACTAATCAGTCAGTTGCAACCGGCCCCGCATCCTGGTGCCGCCACGGGGCCGCCCGATCGGCGATGTCATCGCGGAAGTAGGCATGCACCAGCCCGCCCAGGACGCCGCCCGCCAGCGGCCCGATGATGTAGATCCAGACGTCGGACAGGTCGGCGGCGACGATCGCCGGCGCCAGCGAGATCGCCGGGTTCAGCGAGCCGCCGGAGATCGGCCCGATCACGCTGGCCTGGGTGAAGATGAACAGGCCGATGGCCAGTGGCGCGAACACCCCGTTCCAGGGCGCCCGGGAGTCGGTCGCGACGGTGGCGATCACCAGCACGAACAGGAACGTGAAGATCAGCTCCACGACCAGCGCCTTGCCGTCCGAGATGCCGCTGCCCGGGGTCGTCACCAGCTTGTCGGCGGCCTCGCTCGAGAACACGATCCGCACCGTCAGCGCGGCCAGCAGGCCACCGCCCAGCTGCGCCACCCAGTAGGGCACGACATCGCTCATCGGGAATCGGCCACCCGCCGTCAGCCCCGCGGTCACCGCGGGATTGAAGTGGCCGCCGGAGATGTGGCCGAAGGCGAAGATCATCGCCGCCAACCCGAACCCGAAGCCGATCGGCACGTACACCGGGGCCCCAGTCTCGACGATGGCGGCGATCCCGGTGTAGCCGATGAGGAAGAACCCGAAGGTGCCGACGAACTCCGCGGCGAGCTTTCGAACCAACTCAGGCTGCATGTCATTTTCTCCTTGAAGACCGATGCGTGCGTCGGGGAGACGATATCGGCCGCCGCGGAAGGAACGCCGGGGGCACCCGTCGAAAGGGGTGCGCTCATGCTCCGGAAACGTCTCCCGATCGCCCTCGCGGCGCTGCTGGCGGCCGCCCTTCCGGCGCCCGCCGCGGCTGCCGCCTACCGCGTCCAGTGGGGCGACACGCTGAGCGGGATCGCCGCCGCCCACGGCGTCTCGCTGCACCGGCTGGCCCACGACAACGGGCTGCGCGTGAACGGCGTGCTGCTGGCCGGCACGTCACTCAGGGTGCCGGGGCCGGCGGGCGGATCGTCGTCCGGCTGGTCGGGCCGCTACACCGTGCGGTTCGGAAACACGCTCTCGGGGATCGCGCTCAGCTTCGGAACCAGCGTGCAGCGGGTGGCGCAGGTGAACGGTCTGCAGCCGTACGGGATCCTGGTCACCGGCACGGTGCTGCGGGTGCCCGGGCAGGGCGGCGCCCCGCGGCCGGCATCCGCCGCGCCCGCGGCGACGACCATCGGCGACGGCTGTGCCAGCGTGCGCTGCGCCCTCGACCGGTGGTCGGCCCACTACGGCGTCGACGCCGCCCTGGTCCGGGCGCTGGCGTGGCAGGAGTCGGGCTGGAATCCGGCCGCCGTCTCCCCGGCGGGCGCCCGCGGCGTCATGCAGGTGATGCCGAGAACCCGTTACTGGGTCGAGCGCTACCTGCTGGGCAATCCGGCGCGATGGACGGCATCCGGCAACATCCGCGTCGGGGTGGCGTACCTCGGGCATCTGCTGCAGACCTTCGGCGGCAACGAGCGGCAGGCGCTGGCCGCCTATTACCAGGGGCCCGGTTCGGTGGCCGCCCACCGGCTGCTGCCCTCCACCCGGCACTACGTGGCCAATATCCTGGCCCTGCGCGGACGGCTCTGAGCGGACTCAGCGCACAGCGCGGGCGCGCGACTCGAGATGCCGGCGCAGGCTCTCACAGACGGAGTCGCAGAGGTTGAACACCGACTCGTCGGCGACCCCGTAGTACGACCGCAGACCGTCGCGGCGGCGGCTGACCAGGCCCCCCTCTGCCAACATCGCCAGGTGTTTCGAGACGTTTGCCTGGGTACATCCCAGGTCACCCGCCAGATCACCGACGGTTCGCTCTCCGTCACGAAGCAGATCGAGCAGCCGCAGCCGGGTCGGCTCCGACAACAGCCGGAACCGCTCCGCCAGCGGCTCGGCGAACTCGGCGGGAAGCGGATGCGGAAGGCCCATTTGCGCAAGCGTACCAGATCTGCAACTATGTAACCAAGTAGTTGAGAATCCGAAAGGACATTGATGACCCCGATCGATATCACCAAGGACAACTTCGAACAGGAAGTCCTGAAGTCCGATCAGCCCGTGCTGCTCGACCTGTGGGCCGCCTGGTGCGGACCCTGCCGGATGGTCTCGCCGATCGTCGACGAGATCGCCCAGGAGTACGACGGCAAGCTGAAGGTCGGAAAGATCGACGTCGACGCCGAGCAGGAGCTGGCGACGGCATTCCAGGTGCAGAGCATCCCCATGATTCTCGTCATGAAGGACGGCGAGGTCGTGTCCGGCGCACTCGGCGCCCGCCCCAAGGCGGCGCTGATCGAGGCGCTCGAGCTCGACACCCACACGGCGGCCGCAGCCGCCTGACCGGTTCCTCCGCGGGGCGCCCAGGCGGGAGCCCGGGCGCCGCGCGGCTAGCATCAGCCTCGTGCTGACCGTCCTCGAGGGCAACACCTTTCTCGTCGCCGACGACCACGGCGAGATCGGCGGCCGAACGGACGGCCTCTACTTCAACGACACCCGCTACCTGTCGCAGTGGCGGCTGCTGGTCAACGGCTACCAGCCGGAGCTGCTCAGCTCGCGCACCGTCGACTACTACTCGGCCGCTGTTTTCATGCAGAACCCGCGGACCGAGAGCCTGGCAGCGGGCTCGATCTCGCTGATCCGCGACGTGTTCGTCGGCGAGGGCGGCATGCAGGAGAGCCTGCGGGTCGAGAACCACCTGATCCACGCGGTGCCGCTCGAGCTGGAGATGCAGTTCGACGTCGACTTCCTCGACCTGTTCGAGGTGAAGGCGCGGGCGTACAACGAGGAGGAGCTGGTGTTCACCGACACCACGCAGCCGCCGATCGACGTCAGCCGGCACCACGATCAGGGCGAGAACTCGTGGACGTTCTCGCTGGACGACGGCCGCTTCCAGGCCCAGGCACTGATCTGGTCGTCGCGCCAGGGCGAGGCGAACGAGCGGTCGATCTGCCACCGGCTGGAGCTGGCCCCCGGCGCCTGCTGGGAGTGTCGCAGCCACGTCGTGCTGCTGCACGGCGACCAGCAGCGGGAGCCCCGCTATCCCAGCTTCTATTTCGGCGACGAGCGCGAGCGGGTCAGCGAGTCGCTGCGCGCCTGGCAGCTGAGCGTGCCCGAGCTGGAGACGGCCTCCGAGGATCTGCGGCACACCTTCGCCCGCTCGATCGCCGACCTGGCCGCGCTGCGGATGCGCCCCCGCCAGGGCGACCGGGCGCTCCGCGACCTGCCGGCCGCCGGGCTGCCGTGGTTCATGACCGTGTTCGGCCGCGACACGCTGATCACCTCCTACCAGACGCTGTCGCTCGGGCCGTCACTGGCGGTGGGCACGCTGGAGGCGCTGGCCGCGCTGCAGGCCCGGGAGCGCGACGACGTGCGCGACGCCGAGCCGGGCAAGATCGTGCACGAGCTGCGAGTGGGCCGAGTAGCCGCCCAGGGCGGTGCCTTCCCCTACTACGGCAGCGTCGACTCCACGCTGCTGTTCCTGATCGTGCTGTCGGAGGCTCACCGGTGGACCGGCGACGACGATCTCGTCCACTCGCTGCGGGACAGCGCCATGCTAGCGCTGCGCTGGATGCGCGAGGAGTCCGATCTGATGGGCAACGGCTACGTGTCGTACCACCGCCGCTCGCCGCGCGGGCTGGAGACCCAGACCTGGAAGGACTCCTGGGACTCCATGCGCTATCGCGACGGCACCATCGCACACACCCCGATCGCCTCCTGCGAGGTGCAGGGATACGCCTACGACGCGCGCCGCCGGATCGCCGAGCTGGCGCGCGACGTGTGGGCCGACGCCGAGCTGGCCGACGAGCTCGAGCGCGAGGCCGACGATCTCTGCCACCGGTTCAACAGGGACTTCTGGACCGACGAGGACGGCGGCTACTTCGTGCTCGGGCTCGACCGCGAGGGCCGCCAGATCGACTCGCTGTCCTCCAACATCGGCCACCTGCTGTGGAGCGGCATCGTCGACCCCGGGCGGGCAGAGCGGATCGCAGGGAGCCTGCTCGCCCCGGAGCTGTTCTCCGGATGGGGCGTGCGGACGATGTCCCACCTCGACCTCGGCTTCAACCCGATCGGCTACCACACCGGGACGGTGTGGCCGCACGACAACAGCCTGGTGGTCGCCGGGCTGTGCCGCTACGGACACCGGGAGGCGGCCAACCGGATCGCCGCGGCGATGATCGAGGCCGCCCGCCACTTCGGCTACCGGCTGCCCGAGGTGTTCGCGGGCTACGCCCGACCACTGACACCCTTCCCCGTCGAGTACCCGACCGCCTGCTCGCCGCAGGCGTGGGCAGCCGGCGCGCCGATCCTGTGCCTGGCCGAGATGCTCGGCCTCCGGCCCGATCCGGCGACCCGCGAGCTGACCGCCGACCCCATGCTGCCCGCCGAGCTCTCCTCGGGCCTGCGGCTGTCCGGGGTGACCGCGTTCGGCAAGCGCTACGACGTCACGGTGAACGACGGCGAGTGCGACGTGCGGCTGCTCGACTGAGCGGGAGAGAAGTTGCGGGCCGGGCACCGGCGGCTGGCGCATCGGCCCGCACCCCCATGATCGGCATGGCCGGCCCCCGCCCCCTCACGCCGATGGTGGTTCGCCCTCCCCATTTCGGGGTGGGTCGACCTCACCCGCGACGCTCAGACGGTGAGCCGGCGCTCGAGCGCGGCGTCCACCGCATCGACGTCGGGCACGATCGCCACCGTGTCCACCGTCGGCTCGACGGCGTCGATGGTCTTCAGGCCGTCACCGGTGATGTACAGCACAACCGTCTCGTCGTCGCCGATCTCGCCCCGCTCCGCCAGCTTCTGCAGCACGGCCGTGGTCACCCCGCCGGCGGTCTCGGTGAAGATGCCGGTGGTGCGGGCCAGCGTGCGGATGCCCTCCACGATCTCCTCGTCGGTCACCGACTCGATGGTACCGCCGGTGCGGCGGGCGACGTCGAGCGCGAACACGCCGTCGGCCGGGTTGCCGATGGCCAGGGACTTGGCGATGCCGGTCGGGCGCACCGGGATCACGTGATCGGTGCCACCGGCGAACGCCTGGGCGACCGGCGAGCAGCCGGCGCCCTGCGCGCCGTGCATGACCGGCGCCGGGCCCTGGTCGGCGATCCCCGCCACGCGCGCCTCCTCGAACCCGCGCAGGATCTTGGTGTACAGCGAACCGGACGCGATCGGCGCCACCACCCGGTCGGGCACCTGCCAGCCCAGCTGCTCCAGCGTCTCCAGTGCGATCGTCTTCGAGCCCTCGGCGTAGTAGGGCCGCATGTTGACGTTGACGAACGCCCAGGGACGGTCGTAGGCCAGCTCGGAGCACAGCCGGTTGACATCGTCGTAGGTGCCGTCGACCGCGAACACCGTTGCCCCGTAGGCCGCCGCGGAGAGGATCTTCTCCCGCTCCAGGTCGTCGGGGACGAAGATGTAGGTGGGCAGGCCGAGGGCCGCTCCAGCTGCGGCGGTGGCCCCCGCAAGGTTCCCGGTCGAAGCGCAGGCCAGCGCCTCGAAGCCCAGCTCGACCGACTTCGCAGCTGCCACGGCGACCACCCGGTCCTTGAACGAGTGGGTTGGATTGGACGTCTCGGTCTTGACATGGAGCCGGCACGAGAGCCCCAGCTCCTGGGCCAGGCGGTCAGCCTGGATCAGCGGTGAGTTGCCGACCGGCAGGCCACGCGACGGCGCCGCGACCGGCAGGAACGCGGACCAGCGCCACAGCGTGTGCGGCCCCTGGGCGACCGACTCGCGACTGATCGCGGCGGCGATCGCCTTCCGGTCGTAGGCCGCCTCCAGCGGGCCGAAGCAGCGGTCGCAGGCGAAGCGGGCGTCCAGCGGGTACTCGGCCGAACAGCCTTTGCAGACGAGATGGGTTGCGTACATCGGGATCCTCAGGTCGGGCCAGGTGGCCGGTTCACATCATCCGGAGCCTGGCGGCTCCGCCGGATTTGGCACCTTTCCCGCCGGGGAAGGTTGCCGAGGCTTCGAAGGGCCGGTCCCTCCACCTCTCTTGATGCGACATTGCCGGGAAGCTCCCGACGACATCCGCACTGCTCGTGATCAGATCGTAGGGCCCCCGGTGGGCAGGCGTCAAACGGCGACCGCTGCCCGGAGCGCGGGGGAACCGGGGTTGATTGATGCGCGTCAGTCGAGCTCGAGCAGTTGGCCGACGTGATCGGAGAGCTGATCGACGGTGAGGCGGCCGTCGACGTCCAGCGTCTGCAGCTCGAGTGCGGCACAGTCGCGCCGGACCTGGTCGGTGAACAGGCGATCGCGCTCGAGTAGGTTGGCCAGCGCGCGCTCCGGATCGCTGGTCTTGCCCGCGATGGTGGACATCGAGCCGCGGCTGGCGAACGCGTGGCGGCGGAACCCCGGCGTCGGCAGGAGCCACACCGCCCGCAGAGGCGTGCTCACCAGCGGAGCCACGAGTCCCGGCAAGAGGCTGAAGCCCTCGGCCAGCACCGGCCGGTCGGCCGGCAGGGCGAGCAGGTCTTCGAGGACGAGCGGGAACGTCTCGCCGCGAAAGGCGTGGAACGTCCGCAGCATCACGTCGGGCGACCGGTGCACCCAACGGTTGTCGATGTCCATCGCCGCGAACTCGTGCAGCAGCGGAGCGTCCGCCGGAGTCGAGCGCGCCATGTGCTTCGAGAACGGCTCCGTCTTGTAGATCGTCAGGTCGTGGTGCTCGGCCAGCCGTGTGGCGACGGTCGACTTCCCCGCCCCGCTGCCGCCCCCGAGCCAGCGGACGTGCGCCAGGCGCCGACGCAGATCGTCGACGGCGTCTGTCAGGCGGCCACCTCGTCGGGCTGGCGCGACACCTCGATGCCGATCAGCGACGCCAGGCGGGCGTCGGCCTGCTGGTCGGCCCACTCGCCGAACGTCTGGTCGGCCCGTCGCTCGCCCTTGTAGGCGCGCACGATCCGCTCGACCGCGTACTTGGCATCGTCGGCGGGGATCGCCTTGGAGGCGACCCGGCGGCCGAACTGTGCACCCTCGCCCAGGCGGCCGCCGATGTGCAGGATGAAGCCCTGCACCTTGCCCTGCTCCGGGTGGCGTGCGATCCCGCCCTGCAGCCCGATGTCCGCCACCTGGTACTGGGCGCAGGCGTTGGGACAGCCGTTGAGGTTGATCCGGATCGCCCCGTCCAGTGCGCCCACCCGCCGCTCCAGGTGCTCGATCAGCTCCGAGGCGCGCTGCTTGGTCTCGACGATGGCCAGCTTGCAGAACTCCATGCCCGTGCACGAGATCACGCCGCGGCGAAAGGTGGAGGCCTCGGTGGGCAGCCCGAGATCGGACATCTCGGCCTGCACCGTCTCGACGTCCTCGTCGGGCACGTCGAGGACGATGATGTTCTGACGGTTGGTGCAGCGAAGCTGGCCCGACCCGTACCGGTCGGCAATGTCGGCGGCGCCGATCATCTGGTCGGCCAGGAACCGGCCGCGCAGCGTGGTGCCACCGACGTAGTAGCGGCCGTGCTGGGCCTGCGGGTGGACGCCGAGATGGTCGCGGTGGGGATCGATCGGGTCATTCGGGATCACCGATGTCGGCAACGTGCGGCCGAGGTGGCGCTCCAGCTCGGAGCGGAACCGCTCCACGCCCCACTCGTCGATCAGGAACTTGATCCGGGCTCGTGTCCGCTTGGTG
>Ga0070684_100000821_pt1 | contig 21738 bp, 18 predicted proteins | sample KBSC723LmetaG_FD_65653 | JGI IMG/M metagenome (GOLD analysis project Ga0070684, IMG submission 65653) | Corn rhizosphere microbial communities from Kellogg Biological Station, Michigan, USA - KBS C7.2-3L metaG | ecosystem: Host-associated > Plants > Roots > Rhizosphere ...
CCGCTGAGGAGATCCTCGCCAAGGTCCAACTCGTGCAGACCAACATCAAGCAACTCGTCGACAACAACGCCACGTAAAGACACTGAGATCACGAGACACTAGACGGGATTAACGGCACCAGATTGCGCCATGAGTCCGGACTAAATCCCCGCTGTTAATCCGCGGGTTCGGGGTTCGAGTTCCCTGGCGGCGCACCCGTGATCAAGGCTCTGAACCGGTGTTCTCCTCCGGATCGGAGCCTTCTTCATGTCCATTGTAGACTAAAGGTGGCTCGAAGGTCGCTCGCGTGTTTGACGCCGGGCTTGGGGTCTGGTGCGGATCTCCCCGTCCGTCCGGTTGAGGGCCCAGCGGTCTCCTAGCCCGTGGTGGTCGGGGTTCGAGTCTCTGGCGGCGCGCCCATAGTCAGAGGCTCTGACCTGGAGTTCCTCCGCGGTTCGGAGCAATTCCATGTCCAGGACGCGTCCTAGCTGGCGGGTGGGGCGGGGACCTCGGCGCCGCCGTTGGGGGTGGCGATCGGGGTCAGCGCGGGGATGGTGGGCGGTGCCGTTTGGGGTGTTGCGGCGGCCGCCTCGCGGGCGAGGAAGGAGCCGAGTTCCCCGATGGTGCTCATCAGGGGAGCGGGGAACACCACGGTGGTGTTCTTGTCCACGCCGATCTCGACGAGACTTTGCAGGTTGCGCAGTTGCAGTGCGAGGGGGTGGGCCATCATGGTGTCCGAGGCGTCGCCGAGTGCGGCGGCGGCGAGCGATTCACCTTCAGCGTTGATGATCTTCGCGCGCTTCTCCCGCTCGGCTTCGGCCTGACGGGCCATCGCCCGCTTCATGCTGTCGGGCAGTTGGATGTCCTTGAGTTCGACCAGGGTCACTTCAACGCCCCATGCGACGGTGGTGACGTCGAGGATTTCCCGGATGTCGACGTTGATACGGTCGGTTTCGGACAGTGTCTCGTCGAGGGTGTGTTGACCGACGACCTTCCGCAGCGTGGTCTGGGCGATCTGGTTGATCGCCGCCTGCACGTTCTCGATCGCGACAACGGACTTGACCGCGTCGACGACCCGGAAGTAGGCGACCGCGGACACGTCGACGCTGACGTTGTCGCGGGTGATGATGCCCTGGGACTGGATCGGCATGGTGACGATGCGCAGCGACACCCGGTGCAGGATGTCGATGATGGGGATGAGCAGTCTCAGTCCGGGTTCCCGGGATCCGATGACCCGGCCAAGGCGGAACAGCACGCCCCGTTCGTACTGCTTCACGACGCGTACCGCGAGCGCCAGTGCGATGAGGGCCAGGATGGCGACGATGACAAGGACGATGATCAGGGCTTTCATCTACGTGCTCCGCTCAGGAGGGAGATCACGTCGTGGCCCGCGACGTGTCGGGCATGTGGTCGGTGCTGCCACGAGCGCGGCCAGCCAGCCGTCGGGAGGCAGGGCCTTTGCCCTACCGTCGCTCCGGCGCGGAGCTGATGGCAGGGCCGAACGTCCCTAAGCCGGCCGGCAGGTTCCCATCACCGGCGTGCGCCACCGATGACCAATACGGCATGTGCCGCCGCCGCCACTGAGCCGACCGGCGACACAGGCGGGACGCATGATGCCTCACCCTTCCGAAGAAGCCGCGGCCACCTCGGCGACCCGGTAAGTCGCCGAGGTCCGTACGGCCGTCAGCGTGGCACGCATGATGTGCCCGACGAACGGGCGGATCAGCCACCAGTACCGGGCGAACTTGCGCCGGGCAACCGGGTCGGTGGTGGCCACCCGGCACTCGTACGTGAGCAGGGTGCGTCCGGCGCCGTAGTGCCGCACCGAGAAGTTGCAAGCGATCTTCCCGTACCCGGGCTCGGCGAACCCGTCGAACTCCGCCAGCGGCACGTCGCGCCACTCGATGCTGGACTGCCAGAACTTGCCCACTGCCCCGAAGGCGATCTCCCGGTCCGGCAGCTCGCCCAGCGACAGCCAGCCCGGCATCCCGTCCCCGGTGGCCAGGCGCAGCCGCTTCACCTCCGGCAGCGCCCGCCCACGCAACCGGGCCGGCAACCCACGCGCCCACATCGCGGCATCCAGCAACGGGGGTGCACGGATACGAAGTCCAAGTCCCGCCCTGCCGCCAGGGTCGCGTGCGGATCGGCGTCAACCACCAGATGCTCGGCGATCACCACGTCGTACCGGGGCATCCGTTCATCGATGATCATCTGTCCGGTATTCACAACCTTCACCTCCACACCCTCCATGCGACGTCGGCGGTGGTGGGGCGCCCAGGGCCAACCGGCCCGTCGCGAGAGACCGCGGGGCGGGCCCAGGTCAGGCCGGCGGCGCGACGGCGACCTGGCAGGGGGGCCGTCGTAGAAGCGCGTGGGTCACCAGGGCCAGCCGCCGTCCGGGAAAGCCACCGACACCGCGCGGACCGAGCGGGTGCGGCGGAAGCGCAGGTGGGTTCGGTAGTTGGCGCGGGCGCGGACTCCACAGGCTTGCGTCGAGTCTGGTCAATGCGGAAGTCAATGGTGCGGTCCCGGTATTGGCGCCGGCCGCTGCCCGCTATGGCCCGCCTTCTTCATTGCTCGCTCGATCCAGCGACCGTGAAGAGGTCAGAGCGGGACGGGTTCGGCGGTCAGTACGAGATCCGTCTGGGCATTGAGCCATTGGGATAGTTGGACGACGCTGGGTTCGCCGGTGGTGAGGATTACCGGGAGGTGCCCGTCGTTGAGGATCTCTTCGAGCAGGTCGTGTTCGTGGCGCAGCAGGTCGGGATCGATCAGCAACGCCACCAGCCGGTGTCGTGGTAGGAGTGTGCGGATGGCGCGAATGAGGCTGGGCGCCGTGTCGTAGTCGCAGACCAGGACGAGCTCGTGGTCGGCCGCCATCGTGGTCAACGTCGGGGACGACGGCGGTTGCGCCAGGGATTGCGGGGAGATCGTCAGCACGGCGAGCATGGTCGGCTCCTCGCTGCACACCTAAGGGTGTGAGTTGGCGGGCGGCCGAGGGCTCAGCTGGTGCGGAGGGAGAGCAGTAGCGAGGGGCGGCACCTGGCGCCGTCGCTGACGCACTTGCTTCGCGTCGCCTGGTCTTCGGTTCCCGGCTTGCGTTGGTGGATGCAGACAGGTCGCCGCCAGGGTCCGGAGCAGTATCTGCACGGTACCCCTGGTCGCACGCGGTCCCCCATCGGTTGCGCGCACTGCCCTGGCCTCTCAGCGATATATGGCATGTCGCCTGACAAGCAGCGGGAGCAGAATCTCCTGCGGGCTGGCTGCCGCCGTGTGACCAGCGGCGTTGAAGCTGCCGTCACAGGGACGGCAGCCGGGCAGTGTGCGACGGATGGGTCCACGGGTACCGGCCGCCGGCCGGTGATAGCCGGGTGCGATGTGGGGTGTACGGGTTCAGGGTCGTGGCCGTTGCGTCGGCGCGGGCAGGGAGAGGGCGGCGATTTCGCCGGCGTGGGTTACGTCGTCGGCGCTGAGGACGCCGACGAGCAATCCGTCATCGATGACGATTGCCAGGCCGCCGCGGGCGATGGCCGGTGCGATGTCGGCGAGGGGTGTGGCCACGTCGACCACGGCGACCAGGCTGGCGGGTAGGGCGATGCGGGACAGGGTGACCTGTGTGCGGGTGGCGGCCGGGATCCGGGTCAGGTCGGCGAGGCGGACCAGCCCGGCCGGATGGCCGCCGGCGTCGCGTAGGGGGAAGGCCAGGTGCTGGGAGTGGGCGGCCACGGTGCGCACGAAGTCGTCGACGCTTTGCTGCGGGTGGCCGCAGACAGGGTTGGGGTGCATGGCGGTTCGTACCTGGATCCGGCCGAGCAGGGCGTGGTATCGGGCGGTAGCGGCTTCGGCGTTGGAGGCGGAGATCAGGAACCAGCCCAGTAGGGCCAGCCATAGGCCGTTGAGGGTTGCGGTGAACAGTACTTCGGCGATGCCGAGGAAGACGAGCAGCATGCCTAGGCCGTGCCCGGCCCGGGCGGCCGATGTCGCGGCCTTGTACCGGTCGCCGTGGCGGTGCCACAGCAGCGCCCGCAGTACCCGGCCGCCGTCCAGCGGGGCGCCGGGTAGCAGATTGAACACGGCCAGCACCACGTTGATCACGGCAAGCCAGCCGAAGGCGGCGGTGACGACGGTGGGCGCGCGCAGGGCGGTCGCCGCGATGGTGGCGGTGCCGAAGAACAGTCCGGCGGCGAGGCTGGTCAATGGGCCGGCACCGGCCACGAGCAGGTCGGCGCGGGCGGTGGCGCTTCGTCGGCGAACTCGACCACCCCGCCGAGCAGCCACAGGGTGATTCGGTGCACCCGGATACCGAAGCGTCGGGCGACCAGCGCGTGGGTCAGCTCGTGGGCCAGCAGCGAGGTCAGGAATAGCCCTGCGGCGGCCAGCGCGGTCGACCAGTACACGGGCCACGGCTGGCCGGGTGCGGCGGCGGGCAGGACGGTGACCGCCAGCCCGTCGACCAGCAGGGCCATGATGACCAGGACCGACCAGTGCACACCCACCGCGATGCCGGCGACCCGGCCAATGCGCAATGTCTGCCTCATCAGGTCCTCCTCCCGGCCCGTCCGGGTCCGGCATCGGTTGTGCGGGCCGGCGATGAAGCATGGTCGCCGCCCGCGGGCAGACGCTTCGTCTTCGCATTGGACCTGTTCACACGCACTCCGGTTAGTGGCATCGGCCCCGATCCCCCCGGGACTTTCGGCATGGGCGCTACCGCGACGAATTCGCCGTGTTCTTCAGTTGTTCGTCGTGGTCGTCATCGCGTGACCGCGTTAACGGGGCGTACGCTGCAAGGTGTCGCCCGGGACCCTGGTGGCATGACGGTCCGCCACCAGTGGACGCACCCGGCGAGGCGAGGTCGACGTGACCGGGCGAACTCGTTACCAGGCAGGGTCGGGCGGCGCGAATCCGCGTGCGGCGCCGTGCCACCTTCGTCCTGTCCGGCAGACGGGGTTCCGGTGGGGCCGCGGTCGGCGGCTGCGCGGCGAGGGCTACTGCCGGTGCGGCCGACCTGTGCGGTTGGTCCGGGGCGATCAGCGCGGCCATCAGATCTTGAGCATCTGGGCAACCGCGACGAACGGATCCTCGTTGACCTTGTTCACCTGCATGCCGGCGACGTTTAGCCCTGCCGGTCGTCCTGGTCGACTGCCGACGGCTGCCGTGGAGACGACTGTCGTCGGGGGATCTGAGCCGGTGCCGGGCGCAGGCTGTTGGCCAGCTGCGGTGACATGTCCGCAACGCACCCGCAAAGGTGGCTGAGATGGACGAGTCGGCCGACCGGGTGACCGGGATGGGTTTCGCGCAGGTGGCGCGGTTGGAGTTGGACGGGTTGCTGGAACAGTTGATGGCCCGTGCTCACGACGTACAAGACACCCAGGGCCGGCTGCGTGGCCTGCTGCGGGCGTATCTGGCGGTCGCGCGCGCCGACGACCTGGACGGGGTGTTGCGGCACGTCGTCGAGGCCGCGCGGGAGCTGGTAAACGCCCGGTACGCCGCGCTCGGGGTGGTCGCCGGCGGCCGGCTGGTGCGGTTCGTGCACATCGGCATGGACGAGGAGGTGGTGGCCCAGGTCGGGCATCTACCGGAAGGCAAGGGCCTGCTCGGGCTGCTGGTCGACTACCCGCAGTCGCTGCGGCTGCGCGACATGGCCGACCACGTCGCGTCGGTCGGGTTCCCGGAACACCACCCGACGATGGGTTCGTTCCTGGGTGTGCCGATCCGGGTTGCCGACCGAGTCTTTGGCAACCTGTACCTGACGGAGAAGCACGGCCTGGCGGAGTTCACCGCCGACGACGAGGAACTGGTGACGGCGCTGGCCGCGGCCGCGGCGGTGGCGATCGAGAACGCCACGCTGCTGGCGGAGAGTCGCCGCCGGCAGGTGTGGCAGACCGCGATGATGGATGTGACCACCGGGCTGCTGGCCGGTGAGGACCCCGACCACGCGCTGCGCCGGCTGGTGCGGCACGCGCGGGAGATCCTGGCCGCGGCCGGTGCCGGGGTGAACCTGCCGGCCGACGGCGGGCAGACCTGGCGGGTGGCGGTCACCGACGGCGCCTACACCCGGTGGCAGGACGCGATGGTGCCGTTGGACGGATCGGTCACCGCGGCGGCGATCGCCGCGGGTGGCTTGGTCGCGGTCGCCGACCCGAGCACCGACCCGCGCACCGCCGCCACCGCCTCGGGACGTACGGTTGGCCTGATCGGGGAGACGCTCGCGGTGCCGATCGGCGCAGACCGGGGGGTCACGGGTGTGTTGGTGGTCTCCCGACACCCCGGGGATGGCGGGTTCGACCGGCTCGACCGGGAGATGATCTGCGCGATCGCGGCGCACGCCGGGTTGGCGTTGGAACTGGCCGCGGTGCGCCGTGACAATGAGTTGCTGCGTCTGGTCGACGACCGCGCGCGGATCGGGGAGGATCTGCGCCACCGGGTCGTGCAGCGGCTGTTCGGCCACGCGCTGGCGCTGCAGGGCGCCGCGTCCCGCATGGTCAAACCGGAGGTACGCGAGGTGCTCGAGGTGCAGATCGACGAGGTCGACGGGATCATCCGCGAGATCCGCGCCGCGATCTTCTCCCTCAACCAGGACCCACCCGCGCCGGAACAGGAGGTCGGTCCACCTCCCGAAGCCTGAAGGTGGGCCACGCGTCGACCCCACGCGACGTCGACCGCAGGCGCACACCGGCCCCTTACCGACTGTGACCGTCGGCGGACGGCTCGGGCCCTGCCGGCCGTGCACGGGAAGCAGGTACTGAGGTTCTGGCCGGGTCAGGCGGATGCGGCGCACGTCGAGGGTCCGACGCGCAGTCCCGGCACACCCCGTTGGCCTGGGGAGCTCAGTGACGAGCTGGCGCCGTTGCCGGCCGGTGTGGATGATGCGTCCGCGACGGCGAGGATGCGTAGCCGCAGTCGTTTGGGTTCGCGCCGCTACCGGTGTTCGACACGGGGGCGGCAAGTCGACGGCACCCCGCCGGTGATGGCCGTCGACGACCATCCACGCATTGGAACCCATCAGACCGGTGGTGGGCCCGCGGCTGCTGTGCCGCTGGCGCCCTACTCCAATGTGTGGCCGCCCGACTCCTCGCCAGCGGGCGTCTGTGCCAGCATGCTCCGGCCCACAGCGGGTCGCCAGGCCGAAGGTCCCGGCGGAGGCGGGCCGACGGTCTGAACAACGCTCGGCCGGGGCGTAGACTGGCCGGCGACAAGCCGTTCGAGGAGCCAGTCGCGTTCGACCCGGACCTTGTTTGACGTCACGTGCCCGTCGCGGCCTCACGAACCGTTGAGGTATCGGAGGCCCTCGTGGTCCCATCGGTGACTGTGCGATGTTCGCATGGGGCGCGGTGATGAGCGCCGGTCGCCGGCTGCGGCTGTGGAGTCTGGTCGTCGAACAGGCTCATGGTGTACCGGTCGCCGTCGAGCATGTGTGCGCTGCGGCGATGTCGGCGACTGGCGTGACCGGCGCTGCCGTCATGGTGATGCTTTCGGCCACCCCTCGGGAAACGGTCTACGCAAGCGATCGGGTCGCCCGGGAGCTGGAGGAGTTGACCCTGACGCTGGGCGAGGGTCCTGGTGTGGATGCCGTGACCGGTGGCCCCGTGCTGGCCGCCGATCTGACGGCCTCGGACTGTCTGGCCCGCTGGCCGGTGTTCGCACCGGCGGCGGCCCATGTCGGCGTCCGCGCGGTGTTCGCGTTGCCGCTGCAGGTCGGCGGCATCCGGCTGGGTGTGCTGGGCCTCTACCGCGCCCGGCCTGGCGTCCTGGATCGCGGGCAGTTGGCCGACGCGCTGGTGTTGGCGGACACCGCCTGCGCGGTGTTGCTCGATGGTGCGCAGCGCGAGCGGCTGCGCCCGGAGGGGCGCCGGCCGGAGCAGGCCGGCCCGCGGCACCCGGAAGTGCACCAGGCCACCGGGATGATCATGGTGCAGTTGGGGGTGGGCGCAGTGGCGGCGCTGATCCGGCTCCGCGCCTACGCCTACGCCCATGACCGGCGACTGCGTGACGTCGCAAGGGACGTGGTCGCCCGACGTCTGCGGTTCGATCCCGGTCCCGACGGTGATGGTTGAGACGCCGATTCGGTCGGTGCGCGGCCAGCAGCTGTCGGCCGTTGTCGTCCGCGGCATGGACAGGGTTAGTCTGTGACGAGGGTGGGTGCGATGGCCGAGCTCCAGCTGGGTGATGTTTTCGTCGAGATGGCCGACACTCTCGTCGACGATTTCGACGTGATCGAGTTCCTGCACGTGTTGACTGAGCGGTGCGTCCACCTGCTGGGTGTCTCGGCGGCCGGGATCCTGCTGACTGACGGGCGGGACACGCTGCAGGTCGTGGCCGCGTCCTCAGAACGTACGAGGCTGCTGGAACTGTTCCAATTGCAGACCGATCAGGGTCCCTGCGTGGACTGCTTCCACACCGGCCGACCGGTCTCAGTCGCCGACCTGCCCTCGGCCGGGCGCTGGCCCCGGTTCGCTGCCGCTGCGGCCGAGGTCGGCTTCGCCGCCGTCCATGCCCTGCCCATGCGGTTGCGCGCTGAGGTCATCGGTGCGCTGAACCTGTTCGACACCGATGCGGGCGCGCTGGATGAGGGCAAGCTGCGCATCGGTCAGGCTCTCGCCGACGTGGCGACCATCGGACTGCTGCAGCAGCGGGCCGTCCATCGCCGCGACGTGCTCACCGAGCAGTTGCAGACCGCGTTGAACAGTCGCGTCCTGATCGAGCAGGCCAAGGGGGTCCTCGCCGAACGCCTCCACCTGGATGTGGCCGACGCGTTTACGCTCCTGCGAAACAGCGCCCGCAGCCGCAACCGGCGCCTGTCCGAGCTGGCCCAGGCCGTTGTCGATGGTTCCGAGCAGATCCCCCCGGCCGCAGCCCCCAGCCACCCCCACTGACCGTCCGGCCGTGAAGGGCGCGGACTACTGCCGCGTGGTCACTCGCCATCGGCCAGCGAGCCTTGGTTCGGCCGGCTGCAGCGTTCCGGGGGTGGCCGCCGCCGGGGCACCGGTGCCGCTACCGAGCAAACAGGTAAGACCGGCGGAACCAATCGACCTGCGCCAGGTCCTCGCCAAAGACCTGGGTCGGGCCCAGCAGATAGTCGATGATCGCGGCCGGGTTGCCAGCAGGAACCGCTGTGTCGGCTGCCCCCTGCTGGTGACCCCACCGCCGACCGGGCGGCCGGAGCCGGCCCGGGCCGGCGCCTGGTCGCGGCGTGACCCTCCTGCGGCGAGGCCGCGCCGGGGTCGGGTCAGCGGGCACCCGGGCCGGCGGCGAGCGGCACGTCGGCGACCGGGTGTGCGCCGGCGTGTGGACCGGCCGCGAGCAGGAGTGAGGTCAGCGGGCCGCATGGCCGCGGGCGAGCGCGTCCGCCGCGCCGACGATCTCGCTGGTCTCCTCGGTGATCGCGGCCTGGCGCGCGGAGTTCATCTCGCGCGTGTACCTCGTGAGGAGATCGTCGGCGTTGTCGGTGGAGCTCTTCATCGCCCGCCGTCGGGATGCCGACTCGCTGGCCGCCGAGTCGAGCAGCGCCGCGAAGATCCGGTTGTTCAGGTATTTGGGGAGCATCGCCGCCAGCAGGGTCTGGGCGTCGGGCTCGAACTCGTACGCCGGCAGCAGCCCCTCGGCGGGGGTCACCTTGAGCGGTGCGATTAGCCGGGCCGTCGGGGTCTGTGCCATCAGCGACTCGAACCGGGTCGACACGAGGTGCAGCTCGTCGACGCCCCAGTCTTCGCCGCAGGCCAGGAACGCCGTGACCATACGGGCGCCGACCTCGCGGGCGTGGACGAAGCCGGGCTGCTCAGAGAAGCCGGTCCAGCTCGCCTCGATCGGCCGGTTGCGGAACCGGTAGTAGGTGACGCCGCGTCGGCCGACCACGTACAGCAGGGTTTCCTTCCCCTCGTCGTGCAGCCGCGCCACCAGCCGCTCGGTGGTGCGGATGGCGTTGGCGTTGTACGCCCCGCACAGCCCACGGTCGCTCGTGATCACCAGTACCCCGGCCCTCGGTCTCGGCGAGCGGGGTACCAGCAGGGGATGGTCGGTAGCGGTGTTGGAGGCCAGCACGGTCAACACATCGGTGATCGCGTCGGCGTACGGCCGGAACCTGGCTACCCGCTCCTGGAGCCTGCCGATGCGGCTCGCGGCGACGAGTTCCTGCGCCTTGGTGATCTTCCGGGTCCGCTGGACCGAGCGGATCTGTCGGCGCAGCTGGTTGAGTTGGGTCGGCATCCCGTCACCGCCCGGCCGTGCCCGGGTGATGAATCGTGCCTATGCCATGACGCGGGCTCATGCGGTGGTCCTCCCGGCGGGCTCTGGCGCTTGCTCGGTCTGAGGCTCGCCCCGGATGGGCCAGGGCGAGCAGGATCTCCACGGCCAGCCGGGCGGCTCGGGCCGCGTGGCCGGGGTCGAACCCGGTCAGTTGAGCGTCGTCCAGCCCGTGCGCCAGCGCGCGCAGTGTCTCGTGAGGCTGGCGACGTGGGTGTCCAGCCGCTACAGCCGCTGTTCCACCGCGGACCCCGCGCTGTCGTCTGCTAGGGGTGGTGCGCAGGTCGGCGATCCGAGCGACTGGGCTGCCGGTCGGGGCCAGCGGGTGGTTGGTGATGGAGTTGGCGGGGTGCGGGTGGGTGGCGAACGTCTACGACTTGGTGGTGGACTGGATCCGGACGCGCGCCGGCGCCACCCTGCGTGGTTGCCAGAGATGATACGTAGCCGACTCAGGACCCCTTATCGTCACTCGGCCTCCAGCTGCCACCGGCGCTCGCGTAATCGAGTCCGCGTACGCCGACAGTCATGTTCTTGCTGCAACGCCCGACGCCCTCATCCGCCGCATACGGGCGCTGTCACTGTCCGGCAGGGGCATTCGCCTCTCCGTGAAGTCCTTCTTGTCGTTCGGGCTGAAGGTCCTGACGGTTGGGGCCCGAGCGCCCTGGCAGCGTGGGCTTCCCTCGCGGAAGCTATGTGGGTGAGTAGCAGCCAATGATGGCGGGCGCGGCCGGGCGCAGACCAACATCTGTGCTGGTCACCGTTGCACTGCTTGTGTTCCTCGGGCTCAGCGCGGTAGCCAGCGGCATCGACCTCGCGCTGGGTGGCTGGATCGCCAGGTCCTTTCCCGCCGACTGGCTGGATCGACTGCCGTTGATCGACAGTTACGTAGCTAATACCCGGTCTGGTCCTCGCGATCGGCTTCGGCGTGGGCTCGCTCGTCACCGCCTACGGCACCGCCGCCCGGCAGGACTGGCCCCGGCTGACCCGGGCGCTCGGATGGACCGGGCACCACTGGTCGTGGTCAGCCACGATCGCGTTGGGACTGGGCCAGATGGCGTGGATCGCGCTGGAGCTGATCTACCTGCCGAGATGGTCATGGCTGCACGTGGTCTACGGCGCAACCGGGGCCGCCCTCGCGGTGCCGCTGCTGCCCGTCAAGAACGCCTACCTCCGCCTTCGCTGATGGATGAGCCGAGGCGATCCGGTGATGGCCATGGGACACTTCGGGTTCTCGCTCATCGGCGCCGTGTTCCTCCTGGCTCTGTTCGTGCCGAACGTTATATGGAGCCGGACCGCCAAGCCCACGGGATACGACGCCAGCGGCGAGAACCGCGTGTTACGGACCGCCGAACGAGCAGGACAGGCGCTCACCACGACGACCTCGCTCATCTTCGCGGACAGGAACCTCGGCCACTGGTCGCCGTGGTGGTGGTGGCTGGTCGCGGCCGCGACAGCCATGGCCGCGTACGAAGTCTCCTGGGCCCGCTACTTCCGCAGTCAGCAGACACTGAATGACTTTTACGGGAGTCTGCTCGGCGTGCCCGTCCCGCTCGTCGTCCTGCCGGTCGCCGCGTTCCTGTTGCTGGGCATCTACGGACACCTCCTGCCGCTGATCGCCGCAGCGGCCGTGCTCGGGATCGGGCACATCGGTATCCATCTCAACATCGCCGCGCCTTCCGCTGTGACGAGCCGCCCCGTTGAGCAAGCCGCCGCGTTCGGCAAACCGCGCGTCCAGTGTTGGCATGCACCTCGGCCTGATCTGGATCCCTACCAAGATCAAATATCCGCTCAAGCCCGACGCCAGGTGCGGCGCACCCGTGAGTTAAGGCTCCGACCTGGAGGCTCTCCAGATCGGAACCATTTCGTGTCCATAGTGGACGATGGTGTATTCCGGAGCCGTCTGACGAGTTTGGGGCGGACGATACCGGTCTCCGTCTTTCTTCGGATTCGGCTGGGGTCGGTGAGGTTGCAGTGCCCTGGTTCAGGCCCAGGTCTTGTACTCGTCTTTTAAGCATGGCCAGGGCCGCGTGCCGGAGGGGGGTCGCCCGTGAGGGTCGATGCGACTGCTGGCTCCAGCTGCGGAGGACTAGGAGTTCCAGCACGGGGCACGCGATGGCCTCGGGATTGAGTGAGGTGAACCGGTTGCAGATCATGATTGCCGCCAGCAATCTTCAACCAGGAGTGGCGCAACGGCTCGCGCGCGACGCCGATCGGGTACTGGCCCCCGCAATGGACGAATACGCGTTGTGGGAACTGTTCCGGATCCCCGAGTTCGAACAGGCCGGCCGGACCGCGACGCAGTTGGCCCTGCCGCTGCTATGTGCCCTGATCGCCACCGCCGACGCGCGCTGGGTCTGGCAACGGGCCGTCGCCGGACTGCCGGCTATCCGCCACGTGGGCCGCGCCGAGGCCATCTCCACCGTCGGATGTCACGCGGCGCCAGCGGTTGGACGTCACGCGGTGGCGACGAGGTCAGCGCCCAGCACATCCCTTCGGCCGCAGCCCCCGGGTGCTCGCGGCACTCCTGGGCGAGAACCCGCGGCAGAGCCGCGAACGCCACCGCAGGTGCGTCCGCTGGTCGCGACCGCCACGCCGACCAAGGTCGCCCGCCTCACATGCCGATGACGCGGGTCGAGATTCAGACGGGCTGGGGTGCGTTGTTGGCTGGGGACAAGGTGGCTTGGTCGATGTCGAGGGTCGAAAGGAGGCTGTGGTTCTGCGCGGTGTCGACGATCTTGGGCAGCGTGCGGTCGACCCAGTCGGCTCTCGCGTCGAGCCCGCGGGAGCGCAGGATCGAGATGATCTCTGCTTTGTTGACGTTCATAACGGATACTGTCCCCTCTCGGAGTACCGGCTGCTGCCGTTGCGATCGCGGCGTACGGCACCTGTGGTCTCCGGCCCAGTCTGGTGTCCGGGGTGGGCGGCGCGTAGGGGCAGGGGTCCCTTCGCTCTCTGGCCGTTGTGCCTGCGCCCGATGAGGGACAGACGCCTGTCGGTATCAGCCTTCCGCACCGCAACCGAATCGAGACATGGCACTTGACACGGGGCACCAGCACGTCCCCTCTGCTTCGGAGCACCGACTGCGGCCGGGGTACGAGTCGTTCGGCCCTGTGTGAGGCGTGTCGGTTGTGGTGGCCTTGGGTTCATGGCGGTGTTCGGGTATCGGGGCGCGCCAGGGCGGGGTCCGGGATGGTGACGGCGGCGGCTCCTGCCCGGCCGGGGCAGGCTGGGCTGGGTTTGGACGTGGCCGGCGCCGCGGCGCTGCCCGCCGATGATGTGCTGAACCGGCTGGGCGTGGGCGGGGCCGGCTTGTCGGGCGCGGAGGCGGCGCGACGGTTGGACCTGTTCGGGCCCAACGCGGTCTCCTCGCACAATGCCCGGTTGCTGCTGGTGTTGTGGCACCAGTTGCGTTCACCGCTGCTGGCGTTGCTGCTGGCCGCCGCGCTCGCGTCATATTTCGTTGGCGAGCGCAGCGACGCGGTGATCATCGGGGTGATCGTCGCATTGTCGGTCGGGCTGGGATTCGTCAACGAGTACCGGGCCGAGAAGGCCGCCGAGGCGCTGCACTCCCAGATCCGTCACCAGGCGCTGGTGCTGCGTGGCGGGCACCCGACCCCGATCGACGTCACCGCCCTGGTCCCCGGCGACGTCGTCGAGTTGAAGCTCGGCGACATCGTCCCGGCGGACCTGCGGCTGTTGCAGTGCGCCGGGTTGGAGTGTGACGAGTCGATCCTGACCGGCGAGTCCGTTCCGGTAGAGAAGAGCCCGGCGCCCGTACCCGCCGGCGCCACGCTGGCTGAGCTGAGCGGCTGCGCGTTGATGGGTACGGTGGTCCAGGCCGGTACCGGCCGGGGCGTGGTCGTGGCCACCGGGGCGGCCAGTCAGTTCGGGCGTATTGCCGCCGGCCTGGCCACCCACCAGACTGAGACCGAGTTCCAGGTCGGGCTGCGCCGCTTCTCCATGCTGCTGGTCTACGTCGCCGCCGCGCTCACGGCATCCATCTTTGCGATCAACGTGGTGCTGCACAAGCCGATCCTCGACGCGTTGCTGTTCTCCCTGGCCATCGCCGTTGGGATCACCCCGCAACTGCTGCCCGCCGTGGTCGCCACCAGCCTGGCCGCCGGCTCCCGGCGGATGGCCAAGCGGAAGGTCCTGGTCAAACGGTTGGTGTGCATCGAGGACCTCGGCGACGTCAACACGCTGTTCACCGACAAGACCGGCACCCTGACCCAGGGGCGGATCAGCTTCATGCGCGCCGTCCCGGTCGAAGGCAGCACCGCGCCGGAGGTGCTGCGGCTCGGGCTGCTATGTACCGACGCGACCGTCGAGTCGGGCCGTGCCCCTGGCGGTAACCCCCTGGATGTGGCGTTGTGGGACTCGCCTGTGGCCGGGACCGAGCGGGCTGGCCTGGCCGGCTACACCATCGTGTCGGTGCTGCCCTTCGACCACGACCGGCGCATGGTCTCCGCCCTCGTCCGGGATGCCGGCGGTATGGCGACGCTGGTGAGCAAGGGCGCGCCGGAGGCCGTGCTAGCCCGCTGTGTGGACGTACCGGCCGCCGCCCGCGCCGCTCTGGACGCCGAGTTCGCGGCCGGGAACCGGGTTGTCGGCGTGGCCACCCGGGCCGCGCCCGACCTCGTGCGCATCGGCCCCGGTGACGAACATGGCCTGCGGCTGGTCGGGCTGTTGGTGTTCCTCGACGCACCCAGGCCCGATGCCGCCAACGCGTTACGCCGCCTGGCCAGCCTCGGCATCACCGTCAAGATCGTCACTGGGGACAACCCGGTCGTCGCCGTCAAGGTCTGCCACGACCTCGGCCTCCCCGAAGGCATGGCACTCACCGGCGCTGACCTCGACGCCCTCGATGACACCCAACTCGCGGCCGCGATCCGCACTACCACCGTGTTCGCCCGGGCCGGCCCGGAAGACAAGGCCCGCATCGTGCGCATCCAGCGGCTGACCGGCGGCGACGTGGCGTTCCTCGGCGACGGGGTCAACGATGCCCTCGCGTTGCATGCCGCCGACGTCGGTATCTCCGTTGACTCGGCGACCGATGTCGCCAAAGACGCCGCCGACGTCATCCTGTTGGAGAAGGACCTTGACGTGCTCGCCGCCGGCGTCGCCGAGGGCCGGCGCATCTTCGCCAACACCATGAAGTACGTGTTGATGGGTACTTCGAGCAACTTCGGCAACATGTTCAGCGCCGCCGGCGCCTCACTGTTCCTGAAATTCCTGCCGATGCTGCCCTCCCAGATCCTGCTCAACAACCTGCTCTACGACACCAGCCAACTCGCCATCCCCACGGACACGGTCGATGAAGAACAACTCCGCCGCCCGTCGCACTGGGATATCGCCTTCATCCGCCGTTTCATGCTCTACTTCGGGCCGTTCAGCTCGCTGTTCGACTTCGCCACCTTCGCGATCATGCTGTGGGTCTTCCACGCCGGACCCGCCCAGTTCCGCTCGGGCTGGTTCGTCGAATCCCTCGCCACCCAGACCCTGGTCATCTTTGCTATCCGTACCCGCCGCATCCCGTTCTTCCGTAGCCACCCCAGCCTGCTCCTGACCCTGGCCGCGCTCGGCGTCGTCACCATCGGCGCGCTTTTACCCGCGACCCCCCTCGCCGGCGTCCTCGGTTTCCACCCACTGCCCGCCGGGTTCTTCGCCGCCCTCGCCGGCATGGTCGTGGCCTACCTCGCTCTCATCGAGTTCGGTAAGCGACTCTTCTACGGTGTCGCACGCACCGTGCCCACCCAGCTGCCCAGACCACCCACCGCACGCCGCCACCTACGCCGCCGCGCCTCCCAATTCACCACCGGCCCCAGCCCACAATCCCGTTCGGCCACGACTGGGCGGAAGCCTGCTGACTCCTCCACGGCCTCGACGCACAACGTGGCCATGACATTCATCGAGCAAGGCCAGCGGCCGCTGTCGACGGCGGGAACGGGCGGCCGGTCTGCACTCGATGCCGGATGCGCATCTTCATGCGGCGCATGAAGGCGAACGTTCCGGCGCTACCGGGTCGTGGCCAGTCGATTCACGACCTGGGGCGGAGTTGGCGCCTGTCAACGGCGGACCGGCACGCGTCCCGTGAAAGCTCCTCCTGCATGGCGACCGACCGACGTTGCGACACTAGAGCCGATGCGTGGACTGGCTCGCGGCGCTGTCGATCGAACAGCTAACCACCGAACATGTTCGCCCACTGGCGGATCGTGTACTCCTCCACCAGGCCGGCCACCACGAACGGATCCTTCCGTGCATAGTCCTCGGCCGCCTCGCGGCTGGTCAGGACGCCCATCGTCTGCACCGGACCGTCCGCCGGCTCCAGGAATGCTCCGGCCATGACCAGTACCCCGTGTTCATGCAGTTCCTTCGACCGGGCCAGGTGCGCGGCCATCGCCTGCCCGTGCGATCCGCGGGCATCGGCCAGCGAACTGAACCGGGTCGTCATCTGTACGACGTAGTACGCGCTTTGCATAGGTGATCACCCACCTCATCCGGTACGACCGCCTCAACATAGACGCCCGGACCGACAGCACCGCCGTCGCGACGGAGGACTTCGTGGCCGTGGAAGTGCGTGGCGTGATCAACGCCGTGGAAAGTGGCGCCGGTTCGCCGGGTGGATGGCGGCGAAGCGGTGTCCTCTCGCTGGTCGTCGACATGCGCCCCGGCTGGTTCCCGGCGCTCGTCTGCGGCATCATCGCGCCGGCCCGTTACTTCGCCGGGCCCGGCTGGTCGCGGGCTTAGCTGGGTTGTGCGCCTTGTTCGCGTAGCCAGGTGGTGAGTAGGTCGCGGCGGGTGTCGGGGCCGGGTGCGACATCCAGGGCGGTGCCGTGGGCGTACGCGACAGTGGTGTTGATGTCGGCGCCGTGGCGGAGGAGGTGTTCGGCGGCGCGGCGCTGGCCGCCGTGGCACGCTTGCCAGAACGCTTCGTTGATTTGAACTGCGGGCTGTCCCCGCGATGGCCTGCGGTCAGCACAATGGACAACGGTTTCTGGCCCTGCTCACAGCCCAGGTGCAGCTTCGTGGTCAACCCGCCGCGGGAGCGGCCCAACGCGTCGTCGGTCGGCTCCGCCACGATCCCGCCTGGCGGTTCGGCTTGCAGATCACCCTTTTGCGCGCTCCGGCCGCGTGCTGATGGGCCCTGACGGTGGTGGAGTCCACACTCACGTCCCAGGTGATCTGGCCCTGCGCGTCGGCCAACGCCTGCAACGCGGTCAGCATCCGTGACCAGGTGCCGTCCCGTTGCCACCGCCGAAACAGCGCGTACACCGTGTACCGTGCCAGAACTCGTCGGGCCGTGAGTGAGCTGCGGTTTCTCTTCCTGGGTGGATGATGCCGGGGTGGTGTTCCGGCTGGTGTACTTGGCCCTGGTTCAGGTCCTGAGCTGGTTGGTCTTGCTCGCGCGTGGCGACGCGGCGCGGACGGCGGAGTTGTTGGTGCTGCGGCACGAGGTCGCGGTGCTGCGCAGGCAGGTGGGCAGGCCGCGGTTGGAGTGGTCGGATCGGGCGGTGTTTGCCGCGTTGACCCGCATGTTGCCGGCATGGCTACGTGATCATCGGCTGGTCACCCCGGGCACTCTGCTGGGCTGGCATCGGCGGCTCGTCGCGTGGCGGTGGACCTACCCGAACCGGCCCGGCCGTCCACGGGTCAGTCAGGAGATCCGGGATCTGGTGTTGCGGCTGGCGAAGGACAACCCTCGCTGGGGGCACCGGAGGATCCAGGGTGAGCTGGTCGGCTTGGGGCATCGGGTAGGTGCCGCCACGATCCGCCGGATCCTGGCCGCGAACCGGGTCGGGCCGGCGCCACGAGGAACCGACACGAGCTGGCGGCAGTTCCTACGCACCCAGGCGAAAGGCTTGTTGGTCTGCGACTTCTTTCATCTGGACACGATCGCTCTGCGGCGCATCTATGTGTTGTTCGTGATGGAGGTGGTGACCCGTCGGGTGTACCTGCTCGGCGTCACCGCGCACCCGACGGGGGAGTGGACCACCCAGCAGGCCCGTAACCTGGTTTTCGACTTGGGGGAGCGGACCGGGTCGTTCCGGTTCCTGGTCCGGGATCGGGACGCGAAGTTCACGCCCGGGTTCGACACGGTGCTCGCCGATGAAGGAGTGCGGGTGGTCAAGACTCCGCCGCGCACACCACGGGCGAACTGCTACGCAGAACGGTTCGTGCGCAGTGTCCGGCAGGAATGCACCGATCACCTGCTGCTCTACAACGTCCGTCACGCTCACCAGGTGCTGACAGACTATGTGCGCCATTTCAACGAACACCGGGCACACCAGAGACTGCAGCAGCGTCCACCGATCCATGAACCAGGCGTGATGATCGACCTGGCTGCTCCGATCCGCCGAAGACGGATGCTCGGCGGTGCGATCAACGAGTATCGCCGCGCGGCGTGACCAAGTGGCCGGTCACCCGGTCGGGCCTGCGGTGCGGGGTTTTGGCGCGGTACAAGGTGACGCCGGTGCCCGAACCGGTTGGCCGGTATGTGCTTGTCGGTGTCGTGCGGCATCCAGCGTTGTCCGTCGAAGAGGTACGTGCCGAAGAAGCCCATGATCGATCTCCGCAGCGTGGTGCTGGAACGGGGTGGTGCCCGAGATCATCACACACGGGCCCGGAGCGTCGCTGCCCGTACATGAACCCGCGCCTGCCGCGATCCTGTGTGTTCGTGAGCATCGGGCGGTTAAGCGTGCGGTTGCGGGTCTTGCTGGTGTTCGGGGTCGGGTAGCGGGGTGATGGTGAGGCTTCCGTCGTCGTGGGCCAGGACCATGGTGGGTACGCCGTTGGCGCGGTACAGCGCGCACAGGTTGGTGGGTAGTTCGCGGACTTTGGTACCGGTGTCCAGCCGCCACTGTTCGACGCGAAGGGTCTTGTAGCTCTTGTCGACGATATCCAGGACCACGGTGGGTACGCCGTGGGTGTCGATGTCGGCGGCAATGAGCAGCGCCCAGTCCCCGGGCGTGAAGCTGGGCCCAGCCGGCCGTCCGGTCACCGGGTCCCACTGCTGGACGGGGCAGTCGAACGAGACGAGGATCAGTACCTGCCGTCCGTCGTCGGGGTGCAGCAGCGCGAGGTCGCCGCCCATCGCCATGCGCCCCCGCAGCGGTTGACCGATGCGCTTCCCGGTGACCGCGTGCCAGCGCAGGATCTGGCCGCCCTCGGACGCCGAAATGATCATCGGGGTACCGTCGGGGCAGGTGGTCGTGACGACGGATTTGACGCTGATCTCGTGGCCGGCCAGCGGTTCGCCGATGGCCTCACCGGTGGCCGCGTCCCACCGGTACACCAGCCAGTTGTGACCGGCGCCGACGATCATGACCCGTCCGTCGGGCAGCGGCAGGCTCGCCACATCCCAGATCGTGAACGGCCGCTCATCCGGCCCGGGCTCGTACACCTCGCCGGTGGCCACATCCAGCCGGGTGATGCCGTCCTCACCGCCCACGACCAGCAGGGTGCGCTGGTCCGGCAGCGCGGCCACCGCGCGCCCATAGCCGTAGAACTGAGTGGGCCGGTGCGGGTCACCCAGCGGCTGCCCGGTGGCGGCGTCGAACCGGCGCAGGCCGGTGCCGCTCCAGACGGCCAACACCACGCGCTCCCGATCCAGGTGAATGGGCCACACGTCGGCGACCGCCTCACCGTAGGGCACGACCGGCTCACCCAACGGGGCACCGGTCAGCGGATCCAACCGGTACAGGCTGCCGGTATTGCTCACTACGACCACCGGGGTACCGTCGGCCATTCGCGCCGCCGCGAATCCCCACACCGGCACTCCGGGGTCGACTGTGGCAAGGTGCTGCCCGCTGGCCAGATCCCAGCACTGCACCGTGCGGTCGCCGCCCACACTCGTCAACAACAACCCGCCCTCCGCCGTCGACAAACAGGCCAGGCGGGCATACCGATATTTCGTCGTTGACCCGTCGCTGCCGGGCTGCCCATCGGCGGGGATCGCCGGGCCGAGTCGCTCGCCGGTGGCGGCGTCACACCGGTACACGTTGCCTTTGGCGGTGCCGATACACACCACGGTTCGGCCATCCGGCAACGCCGCCATGGCCAGCGCGACCGGCCTGCGGTAAAGCAGCGGCGGTCCGTACTCCTCGCCGGTACGCGCGTCCCACCGGCGTACCAAATCGTCGCGTCCGCCGGAACAGACCAGCGGCGTCCCATCGGCCAGGACTGCCGAGGCCATCGACCAGACCGGGTCGGTGTGCCCGACCCACGGCCTGCCGGCCAGAGCCCCGGTGGCTGTATCCGACAACCGCAGGCTGTGGTCGGTCATCGCGGTCACCACGAAGGACCGACCACCCAGTTCTACCGCGGTCACCGGCGGCTGCGCCGCAGGTGCTCCCCTCGACGCCCACCACAACGGCCATTCCCGGCGTTCCGTTTGCTCGCCCAGCAACTGGCCGGTCTGCGCCTGCCATCGCAACATCCCGTCGCGGCCCCGCAGTCCGACGATGACCCGCTCACCACCGGCAGGTCCGACAACCGCTAACGCGTCGACTTCATCCCACTCATCCGAGCCGGCACCCATCGCCGTCGCGGACCCCGGGCCGGCCTGCACTTCCCAGCGGGACACCGTACCGGCCCCAGCCGACACCACCCACCACCGATCCTCACGGTCGGCGTAGGTCACCAGTGTCTTGACCGGCGCGACCGCCGCCGGGTTAGTTTTCGCGCGCCGTTGACAGTCGGTGGTCTTGCGCTTTGGAGGTGGGATGAGAAGATCGGCGAAGCGGTCGGATTTCAATGGCGGAAGGTGGCGTCATGGAGGTGAAGTTCGTGACCAGCGTCGCTGTGATCACCTCTGATCCCAGCGTCAGCCGAGGGTTGTACCTGGACGCGCTCGGCTTGCCGCTGACCGCGGAAGGTGATGGCTATCTGCATAGCGAAGACATCGACGGCTGTAAGTCATTCGGGGTTTGGCCGCTGAATCAGGCGGCGCAGGCGTGTTTCGGCATGTCTGACTGGCCAGCGGAGCGGCCGGTGCCGCAAGCCAGCGTCGAGTTCGAAGTCGCAGACGCCGGCGTCGTCCAAGTCGCTGCGGACGAGCTGAAGCAGAGGGGCTTCACGCTCCTGCACGATGCACGCACCGAGCCGTGGGGACAGACCGTAGCTCGACTGCAGTCAAGCGAGGGCCTGATCATCGGCCTTTCCTACGCGCCCTCGATGCATCCGTAGCGAGAAATTGACTCCCTCTACCCGATCGACATCCGCTCATGCCGCGATCGGTTTGCCAGAGAACGTCATAACGAGCTGGAGCGCCTGGCCCGGACATGGCTGATGAGAGCGAAGGGTCGGACCACTGACACCATGTGTCTCACGTCGACCACCTGGTCATACATCATGCCGGAGGTATCCAGGATGTCGATTAGGCGGGATAGGAGTCAGGCCGACCGCCTCCGTGAGCAGTTGCTCGGGCCGAGACGACACGACGTACTGAGTCTCGACGAGGTCCTCCAGGCTGGTCGGATCCTGTTCGGTGACCCGCAACGCATGTCCTTCTATGGCCTGCCG
>Ga0070684_100000823_pt1 | contig 21717 bp, 22 predicted proteins | sample KBSC723LmetaG_FD_65653 | JGI IMG/M metagenome (GOLD analysis project Ga0070684, IMG submission 65653) | Corn rhizosphere microbial communities from Kellogg Biological Station, Michigan, USA - KBS C7.2-3L metaG | ecosystem: Host-associated > Plants > Roots > Rhizosphere ...
TTGCACAATTTTAATTATACCAGTGCGGAATTGGGCCTGAAGTTCCGATATGGGAAATAATTCGAATCGCAAAAACAAATACCTTCGATAATCCATGACTGACGAATATTTTATGATGCTGGCCTTAAAGGAAGCGAAACTCGCCTATGACGAAGATGAAATTCCTATTGGTGCAGTCGTCGTTTTAAATGACCGTGTGATCGCACGTGGTCATAATATGACCGAGAAATTAAATGACCCGACAGCTCATGCCGAAATGATCGCGCTGACCTCCGCATTTAGTTATGTAGGCGCCAAATATTTGCCACAGGCATTTTTATATGTAACCATCGAACCTTGCCTGATGTGTGCAGGTGCTATGTATTGGGGCAAATTAAAAAAGATCATTTGGGGAGCAGAAGACGAAAAAAACGGCTACAAAAGAATCACCGCCTCCAACTGGCCTTTTCATCCAAAAACAGAAATTGTACATGGAATATTAAAAGATGAATGTGGACAGCTGATGACAGATTTTTTCAAAAAGAAACGATAAGTATGCCCGCAATATCCGCATCGAAGATCGAATGTCATAATCCGAATACTGGAAGGAAAATGAATATTGATGCAAAGGTTTATGACCTTTTTAGTAAGGCGATTTATCATACATTGAAAGAAAACAAACATGGCATCACCTTTACAGATATCGTCAGTGGTGTAAGACGGTGTTTCAAGTCAAAAGGCACCATCTTTAAGGGATCCATAGAATGGTACACGGTAACTGTAAAACACGATTTGGTTGCAAGCAACGTTATCGAAACCTTCACAGAAAAAGGCAAAAAATTACACAGGTTGAGGCCCACCTCGATTTCGAAATAAGAAACAATTCATGCATCCGTGAACTTTAACAGACTAATTTTGTAGTCTTTTTAGGAACTCAATTCTAAATCTTAAATCTATTGTTATGGCGTTTACCTTACCTGCGTTACCATATGCATTTGATGCATTGGAACCACACATCGACAGTCAAACCATGCAGATACATCATGGCAAACATCACCAGGCCTATGTTGACAATCTTAATAAAGCCATTGCCGGTACCGAGCATGAAAATAAAAGTCTGGAGCAACTCGTAGCAAATGCAGGAAAAATTTCTCCGGCTGTTCGAAACAATGGTGGTGGTCATTGGAATCATTCATTCTTTTGGAATATTCTTTCGGCAAATGCGGGTGGGAAACCCTCGGGAAAATTAGCTGACGCTATCAATTCGACATTTGGTTCTTTTGAAGCATTCCAGGAAAAATTTAATACAGCAGGCACTACAAGGTTTGGGAGCGGTTGGGCCTGGTTAATAGTAAAAGATGGAAAGCTGGAAATATCTTCAACTCCCAACCAGGACAACCCTTTAATGGATGTGGCTGAAGTGAAAGGCACTCCGATTTTGGGTATTGATGTCTGGGAGCATGCCTACTATTTAAAATATCAAAACAGGCGTCCCGATTATTTGAAAGCAGTATGGAATGTCATCAACTGGAAAAAAGTTGAGGAACATTTTTCCAAAGCCTGATCATAAATAGAATATCGAGACGCAAAAAAAACTATGGTACGGGATCGTAGCCATGTCCACCCCAGGGGTGGCATCGTGAAATTCTTTTTATTGCTAGCCAGGTGCCCTTGAACAATCCATATTTCTTTAATGCTTCCAACGCATATTGAGAACAGGTAGGAGTGAACCTGCACTTTGGTCCGATCCACGGGGAAATGATCCACTGATAAATCTTTATCAGCGCAATAAATGGCAAACTAAGGATTCGGAGAATTAATTTCATCTACGATCTTTGTCAACTTGTTCAAAATTACATTTACTTTTTCCTTCACAATGTTAAACTCAGCAAGCCCTTTGCTGGTGTAAATGAAAAAGATATTTAGCTGAAGGTTCTTTCCTGTCAATGCTTCCTGCAATTGGTTTTTTTGCAAACGATAAGCTTCCCTGGTCAATCGTTTTATTCGGTTTCTATCTACCGCCCTTTTAAAGTTTTTTCCAGGGACGCCGGCACCAAATTGAAGATTCGAAGCGGACTTGGCAGCAACCGCTGTAACCCAATAATAAATGCGGAATGGTGGTAAAGGAAAATTCTTCCCTTCACTGAACAAATGTTCAATTTGCTTCCGACTTTTCAGTCGTTCCTTTTTTCCAAGAGTAAATTGTTTGGCCACAAGTATTATAACAAAAAGTCCCGAAGTTTGATTCGGGACAATAAAATTATTAAAACATTCGCGCTCCTCTGATTACTTTAGCTTCCTTTCATCAGAAACACTCAGCTTCTTGCGACCTTTTCTTCTGCGGCTGGCCAATACCTTACGGCCATTTGCTGTTTGCATGCGTTTGCGAAAACCATGAACTGATTTTCTGCGGCGGCGATGTGGTTGAAATGTACGCTTCATAAAATTCTTTTTTTCCCGAAGGTCCAAAGGACTCCTTTGGAAAGTTCCTTCGTAATATTTTTTGAAATACGATCCGGGAGAACGGACCAGGTTTCATTTCCTTCCCACAGGTCACCACACCCATGGTTTGTGAAAGGACGGCAAAGGTAAGGGTTTATCGCGGATCAAATGGATTTTACCAGACTTTACCGATTGATCAAGATCAGGTTTCTCCTGCTTTTTCAGCACCTCGGTCCGAATCCATGAAATCGGCAGCCTGTTCGTTGAGTCAGTGATGTCAACCCGCATCATCCGCGATCCAGGTCCAGATGTTTCGATCGTAAGCTTTGTCCAAAAAATATACGGGCATGGTTGTCAAAATCCTCGATAGAGTCGGTTGTATAAAATTCCCGGGAGCCATGTTTACTGCATTTTTTTTCAATTTCGGGGTGACGGCGCAGATAATCTTCAAGACTTTTAGCTACAATTTCACCCTGGCTTAAAATTCTCATATCGGCAGGTGAATACTCTTTTATTTTGTTCATCAGCAACGGATAATGTGTACAGGCTAATAAAATTGTATCAATCGCTTCATCCTGAGTTAGGAGTTGCTGAATGTATTTCTTTATGAAAAAATCAGTGCCATGATTATCGTATTCGTTGTTCTCGACCAGGGGCACCCACATGGGGCATGCTTGCTGATATACTTTCAAATGGGGATAAAATTTTTGGATCTCTATTGCGTAGGAATTAGAATTGATCGTTCCCGTTGTTCCCAGGATCCCCACGTGCTTTGATTCAGACAAGCTGCCAATCACCTCAGTAGTAGGCCGGATTACGCCCAACACTCTTTTTTCTTTATCGATCTTTGGAAGGTCATTTTGCTGTATGGTTCGCAATGCTTTTGCTGAAGCAGTATTACATGCCAAAATCACCAGGTGACAACCTTTTGAGAAAAACCATTTCACGCACTCAAGGGTATAGCGGTAAACTGTTTCAAAGGAACGATTGCCATAAGGTGCCCTTGCATTATCACCCAAATAAATGTAGTCGTAACCAGGAAGTTTTTTTACGATCTCTTTCAGGACCGTCAGTCCGCCATAACCGGAATCAAAAACACCAATCGGATTTTGTGTAGACATGTCACAAAAATAAGAAGCCCCGACAAGTCGGGGCTTTGAAAAATAGACTCAAGTATTTTACTGATTTGGCTTTCCAACAACCGGCTTTTGTTGCGGTGACGTCATGCCAGCTGGAATTTTAACTCCTAATTTTGAGGCTACTGCAGGTAGCAGGTCATCGCCATCAGGCGCTACTAGAAAGGCATCCTTAGAAACAACGTAAGCATATCCTTTTTCCTTTGCTACTGTTCTGACCGCAGTAATCGCCTTGTTATAAAGCGGTGCTAATAACTGTTGTTGTTTATTTTCGTATGCCTGGCCAGCAAGAGTTTGCCAGTTTTGTATCTGGTAAGCAAGCACATTTACATCAGTACGTAGTTGATTTAAGACCTGTTTCGGTGTCTTTGTAGTGTCCACCTTGGTCAGCATGCTGTCTTTATATTGATACTCCTGCACAATATTGTTTAGCGTTTGATTCAACGAATCACGCTGGTACACCTGCAGCTGAGTATCTATTTTAGCCGCTTCAGGCATCAGGCTCACAAGATCATCGATCCTGATATATCCAATCTTGGCTTGTGCATTGGCATTGGTGGCTGCCAGCAACCCGCATGCAATTACTACTAATGAAATGACTTTTTTCATGATTTAATTTTTGAACTCGTTTGTACAGTTTGATTCAGTGACTGTAGTTGTTTTAAGATTGTTTTTTTTAATGATTGGTTGCCCGCGAACCGGACTTTTTTATCTAATACCTAATTCTCGTAGCACGTCGTCGCTTTTGTCCAGTTTTGGGTCGGCAAAGATAACGGTAATTCCTTCACTTTTATCAAGGATAAAGTCGTACCCCCTTGTCGTGGCAATTTTCTGAACGGCGTTGTAAACCTTGTCCTGAACGGGTTTTATCAATTCCTGCCTTTTCTTAAACAGATCGCCTTCAAAACCAAAGCGATTGCGTTGCTGATCTCTGAGGTATTTCTCTTTTGTAAAAAGCTGGGCTTCCCTCTTTTTGCGCAGGTCATCACTTAACATCACTTGTTCAGCATCATAATCCTTATACATTTTATTGAGTTCTGACTGCAAGCTGTCTATTTCTTTTTGCCATCCAGCGGCAATATCATCGAGCTTTGCCTGTGCCGATTTATACTCTGGCATTTTATCAAGAATATATCGTGTATCAATAATGGCATATTTCTGTGCAGTGCTGACCAAAGCCAGCAACAAAAGGCTACACGCTATGAGCAATATCTTTTTCATGTTGTTCAATTTATAATAGATAGAATTGAATAAGGGATTATGATATGGGGAACGAGACCTTTTGTCGTCAGACATAAGCTTATTCTGGTTCATAGCCGAGCATAAAGGTAAAACGTGACGCATCTTTGAGTTTAACATTGGGCCCGAGGCGGTCGATACCGACACCGTAATCAAATCCAAGCAAGCCAAACATAGGTAAAAAGAATCGCATGCCCACACCAGTACTTCTGCGAAGACGAAATGGATTATAGTCTTTGAAATCATACCAACCATTGGCTGCTTCAAAAAACGCAAGACCATAAATTGTACTGCTTGGGTTAGTCACTAAAGGATAGCGCAATTCCAACACGTATTTATTAAAAATCGTAAAGAATTTGTTTGCACTGCTCTGATCAGGATTAATAGTCGGATCAGAGCTTTCGTATACCGGGTAGCCTCTTTGGGAAATGATCTCGTATCCGAGCAAGCCATAATTGTTGGTCAATCCTGCGTCACCTAGCTGAAATCTTTCGAATGGTGAGAAATCAAGCTTCTTGGTGTACCGTCCCATAAAGCCGTACTTGGCGGCCATCTTTAAAACGAACTGCCTGTTCTTATCTTCGCCGGTTGCTTTTCCGATAGGCACATACCACTCAGCATTAAAGCGCCACTTGTGATATTCCGGGTGTTCGTAGGGGTTGACCGACGTAATAAGATCAGGATTAATCAAAGAATAGGGAGGTGTTAATTGTACGCTGGCGATAAAATTCGAACCACTTCGGGGAAATATCGGATCAAAAACCGACGAACGCTGCAAGGCGATCTTAAGACTGACATTGGTAGAAATTCCACTATCCAATCCTGCGAATATTGGATAATTCTCCATCTTATACTTAGTAAAATTGACCGAGTACACAAGACTGAAATAGTCGTCGGGCCATTTAAGTTGCTTGCCCAATGAAACGGTAATACCGGTTGTCCTCAAAAAATTCGTGTCGGATCTTTGTTTATCGGGAAGTCCTGTAAGAGGATCAAATGCATTTGAGAACTTACTGTGATAGTAAGCAAGTGTCAATGAATTTCTTTTCTTTCCTCCCAGCCAGGGTTCGGTAAACGAGGCATTATATGAGTTAAATGCTCTTCCATTGGATTGGTAGCGCAAACTTAATTTTTGTCCATCACCCTGAGGTAATGGATCCCATGCTTCTTTGTGGAAGATATTCTTAATGGAAAAATTGTTAAATGAAACACCCAGAGTTCCGGTTAATCCAATGCCACCACCCCACCCTGCAGAGAGCTCTAACTGGTCTGAAGATTTTTCCTCAAGGGTCCAGTTGATGTCCACTGTGCCATCTTCCGCATTTGGGACAACACCCGGATTAATTTTTTCCTGGTTAAAGTATTGCAGGTTTCCCAGCTCACGGACCGAACGAATGACTTCTGAACGATTGAACAATTCACCCGGAATAGTGCGTAGTTCTCGGCGAATAACATAATCTTTTGTCTTTTCATTACCGGCAATGGTCACATTTTTTATTCTCGCCTGGGGACCCTCCACCATTCTTATCTCATAATCGATGGTATCGTTGTAAACGGCGGTTTCAACAGGATCAACGCGGAAAAACAAATAACCATCATCCATGTAAAGCCCACTGATATCGCCGCCCTCCGGAGATAATTCCTTTCCCAGTTTTTTGTTGAGGGTTTGAATATTATATACATCGCCTTTGTGAATACCCAGTAAAACATTAAGTATCGAATCCGAATATTTGGCATTGCCTTTCCATGTGATATTTCCAAAATAGTATTTGTGTCCTTCCATCAGTTTCATTGCGACGTCGATATTGCCATTGGTGGAATTGTATTGTGTATCTGCAACGATCTGTGCGTCTCTGTAACCAAGCGAGTTATAGTGGGTGATTATCTTTTCTTTGTCCTCTTCATATTTTTTCGCGTCGAACTTTGCTGAGTTGAATAATTTAAAGCGGAAGTAGGGATCCATAACAGCCTTTGTTTTTGACGGTACCAGGGGCCCCCATTCCTTCATGTATTCATTGAAAGTATAGGCTGAATCTTTTCCGTATGGATCTACGTCGTTAGAAGGATACAAAGTGATCTTTGTCATTTCCTTCGTGCCCTTCATTTGTTTTTTCAATTTGCTATTCGAGACGTGGTCATTTCCATTAAAAAAGATGTTGTCAACGCGGGTCTTTTTCCCCTTGTCAACGTGAAAGACGATCGAATTGGAGTTCACGAAGCTGGAATCCGGTTTCTCTTCGATATTAACTGTTACATTTTTAAAGCCTTTGTCGGTATAATATTTAGTAATGACCTCCACCGCGCGACGCCGCATATTTTCTGTGATGATCGTTTGCTTGACTAATCCAACTTTTCCTTTCAGATCATCTTCTTCTGACTTTTTTACGCCTTCGAATTTAAAATCCCCAAGCCGGGGTCTCTCAGTCACCGAGATCTCGATCCAAATGTTATCCCCTTCTACTTTTGTGATATAGATCTGTATATCCGAAAAAAGCTTTTGTCTCCATAGGTTTTGAATCGATTTTGAAAAAAGGTCACCCCCGGGAACTAATACCTTATCACCTACCTGAATACTGGCAATTGACAAAACAATGGAAGTGTCGAGGTAATGTGCGCCCGTTAATTTTATCCCGGCAATGGTATATTCTTTCGCGATCTTGGCATTTTCAAGAGCGAGGAGATTGGGATCGACTGAAGTGGGCCTCGTGGTATCTGAAGTCGGTTTCGTAATAGTATCTGAAACAGGTCTCGTGGTATCTGAATTACGTTTGGTAGTATCTTCTTGTGCATGCACGACGAATACAGAGAAAAGAAGGGTAATTAAGAAAAAGGTAGTTCTCAATAAAGATCGTTGCATGGGTTTATATTCAATCAGTCTGGAAATTTGTACAGTCAATGTGGGCTTGTATTTATAGGATCAAACTGGATTTTGTCGGCAAATTAACGGGAAATATTGAAAGTGTTTTGTTAAAGAAATGCGTCATATTGGTCAATAAATCATGCTGTTTTGCCTTTTATGACTTATTTGACCACAGATTCAATTTGCTCACTTGTTTTGCCAAATCTCCTTTCCCTGTTTTGGTAGTCAAGAATGGCTTCGTACAAGTTTTCTTTTCTGAAGTCAGGCCAGCGAACATCAGTAAAGTACAGCTCGGCGTAGGCCAATTGATATAATAAAAAATTACTGATTCTGAACTCGCCGCTGGTTCGTATCATTAATTCCGGGTCGGGAAACTCACTCGTACATAAAAATCGCTGCAACGTGGTTTGATCGATCTCCTCCACCGTGAGCCTGTTTTGTTTTATTTCGTGGGCTATGTTTTTAACAGCATTGAGGAGCTCCCATCTTCCGCTATAGCTCAGTGCCATAATAAGATTCAGCCCTGTATTATTTTTAGTGATTTCGAGAGCTTCGTTGAGCTCTTTTCTTGCATAATCAGGCAACATATTCATATCCCCGATTACATGGAGTTTGATATTGTTTTTATGCAGGCTTTCAACCTCGTCACGTATGGTATTTACTAACAATTCCATCAGACCGATCACCTCATATTCCGGCCTGTCCCAATTTTCAGTTGAAAAAGCATAGAGAGTGAGATAGCCAATTCCCAATTCTGCACTCCCCTCAACAATATTGCGTACACTTTCTACACCATGAAAATGACCAAAAAGCCGGTCATGTCCCTGTTCCTTGGCCCACCGGCCATTTCCATCCATAATAATTGCGATGTGACGCGGTAAGCGATCTTTATCAATTTTTGCGAGCAGCTGCGACATATATAAACAGGGGCACAAAGGTATCAAGAATGAGACTAATAGCGGCTTTCGCAGGAATATTTTATTTCAGATCTTACCATTTTCGAGGAATTTGTTCCAATCGTCAAGCATTTTTCCTTTTAATACTCTTGGAAATTTATGCTGGCTTCCCAATTTTCCTTTTTGACTCATGAATTGCAAAAATTTCTCTTCGGGCAATACTTCTATAAAGACTTCTTTCAGAGCACTTGATCTTTCTACAGCATAATCATCATTGAGGATGCCAATTTGTTTATCAATTCTCTTTATCAATTCATTCGGGTCCACCTTATCATTGCAGGCTACATACCATTTGTGTGCAAAAAGGTTTTGATAGGGAAATCCAACGACTGTGAATTCAGGAATGCTGATATTCATCTCATTGCTTACCACTTCAACTGCCTTATTCATGTTCTCCACGCTAAGGTGCTCCCCGACCAGGCTTAAAAAATGTTTTGTTCTTCCAGTGATCACTACCTCTACACGTTCTTTATTGACAAAACGGATCGTATCACCCAGCAAATACCTCCAGGCACCCGCATTTGTACTTATGAGTAACGCATAATCTTTGTCTTCTTCTACCTCGCTAATAGTTAAGGCCGTTGGGGTATCAACCATTTTACCATCTTTGTCAAAATTCTTGTCATCAAAGGGCACGAACTCCATATAGATATTATTGTTTACTATCAACCGCATTCCCCTCGCATTTTCCCGGTCCTTGTAACCAATAAATCCCTCGCTTGACAAATAATTTTCTATATAGACAATGGGCTTCCCCAATAATTTTTCAAATCCTTTTTTATAGGGCTCAAAAGCAACCCCTCCGTGAACAAAAAACCCAAAGTTGGGCCAGATCTCATGAATATTAGCCACCCCATAACTTTCAATCACCATTTCCATACACATTTGACACCAGGCAGGCACACCTACTATATAGCCGATATCCCATTCCTTTGCGTGCTCTACAATTTCATTGAGTTTTTGATTCCAGTCTTTTATAGCTGCAATGTGGCCGCCAGGTTTATAAAAACTTTGAAACCAAAAGGGTCTCTTTTTCGCAAGAATTCCACTCAGGTCGCCCGCATACCAACCGGCCTTTCCTTTCTGAAGATCCGTTGTTCCGCCTATCATCAAAAATCCCTTTGTCATTGCGTTCCGCGGCAGTTTTTCATAGTTGAACAGGGTGATAAGTTGACGGAGATAGTTGACAGTATTGCTGCGCAGCATATCTCTGGTTATAGGGATATATTTACTGGCAGCTTCGGAAGTTCCCGAACTCAGCGCGTAGTATTTGATCTTCCCTGGCCAGGTTACATCAGGCACGCCATCAAGTGTTTTTTTCCACCAGCGATTGTAGATCTTATTATAGTCATGCACAGGAACCAGTTCCTGGAAAGCTTCGCGGACATCGCGACCAAATAAGATCTCATCAAACATGAAGTGCTGACCAAATTCAGTGAACCGGGCTTTCTTCAGCAATTTTTTCAAGACACGGATTTGTTGTCTCTGCGGATCATTTTGAGGTATACGTAGAGCGGTAGCGATCGCTCGAGGTAATTTAATATCAATGATCGTGGCCATAGCAACAGTCGATTATAATAAAGTTAAGCAATTCATTAGCAAGATTGCGAATATAGCTGAGCTTGAGAACTATGGAAATATTTTTTATGAGAATTCAATTCCGCGTTGAAACTCACACATGGCCCAAATTTGGTTATTTCAATGGGATGAGTGGAAAATTTCGCATTGGTACTTCGGGCTGGAGCTATAAAGATTGGATTGGAATTTTTTATCCGAAAAAAATAAGATCAAGGGAATGGCTTTCGTATTATGCAAAAACATTTGACTGTACAGAGATCAACGGCAGTTTTTATCGTTTGCCGTTAAAACAAACAGTCATCGATTGGGTGAATAAAGTTCCCAAGACATTCAAGTTTTGCCCGAAGATGAGTCGCTATCTTACACATATGAAAAAATTGAGGGAACCGGAAGAGCCTCTGGAACGGTTTTTCTCAGTATTTGAGCCAATGCAAAGTAAAATGGGGCCGGTGTTGATACAACTACCAAAGATGGTTTCATTTGATCACAATATCACAGAACATTTGTATAAGCTTTTGAAAGGAAAGTACTCTTCTTACCGGTTTGCCATTGAAGTTCGCCATGAATCGTGGATGACCAAGGAAAGTTTTTCACTGATGTCAAAGTACAATATTGCTTTTGTGATTTCTCACTCAGGAAATTATTTCCCTTATGCCGAGGTAATCACTTCAAAAAATATTTATTTTCGTTTTCACGGACCAGGAACATTGTATAACACAAAATATCACAGTGCGACTATGAAAAAATATTCCAGGTTATTTAAATCATGGCTTGATGAAGGGCGTAACCTGTGGATATTTTTTAATAACGACTGGTTCGGGTACGGAATTGAAAACGCCCTTACCCTAAGAAAATTTCTTGAGCAGGCTAGACAGCCGGTTCCTGTTGACTAAGACAGTGAAAACTTCCGAGTCCCCAAATAATTTCTGTCGAATCAATACCGACAACTCTCCTTCCAGGAAAACATCGTTGTATGATGTCAAGCGCTTTATCATCGCTTCCACATCTGTAGGTTGGAACGATGACGGAATGATTGGAAATGTAAAAATTTGCATAAGAAGCAGGCAATCGCTGTTCTTCGCAAATAACTTCACAGGGCATTGGTAGCTCGACGATATTTAACTGCTTTCCATTCAACAGGCGCATTTGGTTTAGCGCCTTCAAATTTTTCTGCAATAGTTCATAGTTCTCATCATTTTTATTTTCCTCTACAACTGCTATCACCGTATCCTCATCCACAAAACGGACGGTGTCATCGATATGCCCATCTGTATCATCGCCGACAATCCCTTCATTCACCCAAAGAATTTGATCAACCCCGTAATAATTGCAGAGATAATTTTCAATCTGCTCACGGTTCAAATGCGGATTTCTGTTCTTATTTAAGAGGCATGCGGTTGATGTGATCAATGTTCCTTTCCCATTGAAGTCTACCGAACCGCCTTCCATGATGATCCCCGGATGATAAACAGAAATTCCAAAATGGTTTGCTATCAGCGTAGGAATTATATCATCCAGGTCGAAAGGGGGATACTTATTGCCCCACGCATTATAATTCCAGTCGACAATTATTTTTTTCTGTTTAGCCGCAGGATTAATTAAAAATGCAGGTCCGTGATCCCGACACCAGGCATCGTTAGTTGGATGAAAAAAGAACTCGATTTTGCTCAAATCGACTTTTTCTGCCTCCAAATGGCCAATGGCAAAATTTCTCATTGCCTCATCATTGACATTGATACAAACTTTTTCACCAGCGGTTAGCTCTTTTATAAACTGGCAGTAGTATGGATAAATCGTGTGGATTTTTCCGGGCCAGCTTGCTTCTTTATGTGGCCAGCTTAGCCAGGTAGCAGTATGGGGAGCAAATTCAGCAGGGAAATAGTAATGTAGCTGTTTTGGAGTTTGTTCATTGTTCATAACCGTCATTCGTTTGGTTGTACTGTTCATGAACTATGAACCATTAATCATTAACTTGTTCATCGATAAACCTGTTTGTGATGGGTTGGTAGGAATCTATCCTTCTGTCACGAAGGAATGGCCAGTGTGTGCGGTAAGTATCCGTTTTTTCAGTGTCGATCTCCTGGACGATCACCTCTTCGTTATCATGTGAAGCTTGCGCGAGCACCGTACCAAATGGATTTGCGACAAATGAGCCGCCCCAAAATTTCATAGCTCCATTTTGTTCAAGGCCCACCCGGTTCACACTTACAACGTGGACGCCATTCGCTACCGCGTGACTTTTTTGAATTGTTTGCCAGGCATTGTATTGCTCTCTATTTGTCTTTTCGTCCTGCGAGGTGGCCCACCCAATTGCAGTCGGATAAAATAAAATTTCCGCACCCATTAGTGAAGTAATTCTCGCGGCTTCCGGATACCACTGATCCCAACAGATCAGCACTCCAATATTGGCAAATTTTGTTTTAAAAACTTTATACCCAAGATCACCGGGAGTGAAATAAAATTTTTCATAGTACGAGGGATCATCCGGGATGTGCATTTTGCGATACTTGCCAAGATAGCTCCCGTCCGCATCTATTACAGCAGTTGTATTATGATAGATTCCCTGTGTTCTCTTTTCAAATAGGGAGGCGATGATTATCACTTTGTTTTCTTTTGCCACGCTCGCCAGCACTTCGGTCGAAGGGCCCGGTATGGACTCCGCAAGCTTGAAGTTGTCATAATTTTCTTCGTCACAGAAATATAAAGATGTAAATAATTCCTGCAGGCAGATTATTTCTGCCCCTTTTTTGGCAGCGTCATTAACCTTGCCAACCGCTTTTTGCAAATTTTCATCTTTATTAGCTGTGCAACTCATTTGCACCAACCCTATTTTTACTTTACTCATGTTGCAAAAATATCTTTTATTGTGAAGTCCTTTCGTTAAACAATTTTTGGAATAAAAAAGCCATCCGTTTCGGCGGATGGCTTTTCGTTGAACTTAACAGGGTTAGCCCTTTTTTGTTTCAAGTAGTTTAAAGAATTGGTCAAGTTGCGGCAATACCACAATCCTGGTCCTTCGATTGGTTGCCTTGCCCTCAGCGGTGTCATTGCCAGTAATCGGTTTGTACTCACTCCGACCAGCAGCAGCCATCTTTGCAGGGTCAAGTCCATATTGATTTTGAAGAATGCGGATCACAGAAGTCGCTCTCTTGCAACTTAGATCCCAGTTATCAACCAATACGCCTTTATTATACGGAACATTATCAGTATGTCCCTCCACCATAAATTCAATATCCGGTTGATTTTTTAACACCAGCGCCACTTTGCCAAGCACAGTTTTTGCCTGCTCTGTGACGTCATATTTGCCACTTTTGAAAAGAAGTTTATCCGAAATATCTATGTACACAACGCCTTTGTCAACTTTGATATTAATGTCTTTGTCATCTAAATTGCCAATGGCTCCCTTTAAATTCATTACCAATGCCATATTGAGGGAATCCTTGCGGGCCATTTGTTCCTGCAACGATTGTATATAGACATCTTTCGCGCCAATATTTTCCATCGATTTTTTTATGCTCTCTGCTTGTGATGCCGAGATCACTGACATGTCCTCCAGTTGTTTCAAAGCTTGTGTATTATTTTCTTTTAGGAAGCCTATTTGCTTATTTGCTGCGTCGAGCTGGTTTTGGAGGTCCCCGTTTTGTTTCGTCAGGTCAGCTTTCTGACTATTACAATCGTTAAGAGTCCCTTGAAGTTGGGTGTATTGCGTTTGCAATGCTGCATTATCCGCCTGGGACTTTTTAAATTTTTTCGAACTGACACATGAAAATAAGAACACACAAATAGTTAGTAAAAAGGTTGTTGACTTCATTGTTTAAGATTTTGGTATTGGAAATCAAGAATCAGGTTTCGGTCGCAATTTACAACTTCCATATTAATGCAGCGCTGATCCGTGAATCTCTTCCTCTTATTAATATTTTATTTTTTGGATAACAATTTCACCAATGTTACACCAATTATATTTGCTTCATGCCTTCGAAAAAGAAAAAGCGCCTCATACGTTCTGTTTTTTTACTCGTTCTGACTGCTTTGCTGATCCTGGCAGGTTATATTGGTTACCAATGGTGGTTATATGGTCGCGCCAGGTTTGTTCGTTATCCCGAATTTGGAATTTCTATTCCCATAGAATATTCGATTCATGGTATCGATGTTTCAAAATACCAGCAAATGATCGCATGGGATGCTGTCAGCTCCATGCGGGTAAAAAAAATTAAGCTGGGGTTTGTCTTTATAAAGGCGACCGAAGGGATTGGGAATACTGATCCGCAGTTTAAAAGAAACTGGAGAAGATCGAAAGATGCGGGAATGGTCAGGGGAGCCTATCACTTTTTTTTAGCGACGAAAGATGGCAGAATGCAGGCTGAAAATTTTATCAATGCTGTTGATTTGAAAACGGGAGACCTTCCACCTGTTCTGGACATCGAGCAAACCTATGGCGTTTCAAAGGATGTGATAAAAAATGAAGTAAAAGAGTGGCTCAATATTGTACAAACGAATTACAATATCAAGCCGATCATTTACACCAATATCGATTTTTACAAGCAAAATCTGGGTAGTGATTTTGATGATTATCCTCTGTGGGTTGCACACTATTATCAACCACGGCAGCCAAGGATAAAGCGAGATTGGGTTTTTTGGCAACATAATGACAACGGCAGAGTAAATGGAGTTGTGTCACCTGTAGATTTTGATGTCTTCAGCGGCGACTCTGTTGCTTTTAGCCAATTTCTGATTAAATGATCTGGGAATTGTCGGAGAAAATGCGGAACGACATAGTCTCAACACTCACGTTGACGATTCATGTGTGATGTAGTACCTTACAATGTCAAACGTGCTGTATGCCACAGGGAATGGAACCAGAAGTAAGGAAGTATCTGTTTAAAGTTCTGAATTCCCTTTGCTATGGGTTGCTGTGGATGGCCCTGAACGTTCTTGGAGGATTATATTGGGGTTATGCCATTATCAATGGAAAGTTGTCCATCGGCAATGTACTTTTCTTTGCCTGGTTTGTTTTGAGTCTTCTTTTACTTCTCTATTTGTATTATCGTATTTGGTCCACCAGGACTACTTCGGAGAGGAATGATCAACTGCTATGATCTGCAATGATGAGCCATTGACCATTCAGCTTCCTAAACAGCAGGTTGTAATGCCCACCCAGGTTACCAATGCTGCGGGTGAGCATCCATTTTCCAACGACATAATAGTATTCCGGGGAGAGCTCTTTCACAAGGATAATATCATACGAAAGTTTACCCATTGCAATCGTGTCGGGATAGTTTTTCCTGTAATTATCAAGAGTTTTTTGCCATCCCCAATTAATACCACTTTTTCCAATGAACATCAATGAATCACTTCTCCAATATCCCTGCATGAAACCTTCAATATTTCCCTTGTTCCATTCTTTGATCTGTTCGTCCAAAACCTTGCGGATAGAAACTGCGTCTCTTGGCTGTGCAAGCGCAACTAATGAAAAGGCTAGCGCGGGCAGCAAAAGGATTTTTTTCATAAAAGAATTTAGAGCAAATATTATAAAAAGCCTGCATCAACAGAGACAACCCTACACGCTTATTTTAATGATTGCAATCCGTAGAATGACAATGATTGGCCTTACGACAAAAGCGATAGTTAAAGAAATGTGCAGAAAGAATAAACAAAACTGCCGGAACTAATAAGACAATTTCGTAGCCAACAAAAATTTCCTTCAAAACGAGAAGAATAAAGCCGGTAGAAAAAATAAACAAGGGCAAAGGACGATGATGATGGCGCCTGTAACCATGAAACAAGGCCAGCGAGCCAATTACGAACGCAAGAGCAATCATTCCCGCCTCAAAAAAATTATTGTGAATTATGTTTATACCAAAAAATGGCAGGCTGGTCAATAACAGGGGCAATACTGCGCAGTGAATCGCGCAAACCAGTGAAGTTGTTATACCAAGTGCGTCCCAATTAACTTGTAGTTTCATGAGTAAAGCAAAAATATTGCTGCGCAACTAAGTTGCAAAATATATTTTTGCAACCTCGGATGCTGGTCATTTCTTATTAGGCATAAGTAACTTTGCTTAAAATTTTCCCGATGAGGCGTAAGACTGTATTTTATATCATTTTTTTTTTATTTCTTGTACTCGCATTTTATGCCGTTCTGATCAATGTAATTCCAGGGTTTACTAAATCTAAATTACCTCCAATCAGTTACGTTCAGCCCTTTTCCTTTACGAACCAGGATGGAAAGAAAGTTACCCAACGAGATATTGAAGGGAAAGTGTATGTGGCAAATTATTTTTTCACAACATGCAAGAGCATCTGCCCAAGGATGAACAATGAAGTAAAAAAAATTTATGAGCATTTTAGAGCTGATAATGATTTTTTAATCTTATCACACACATCTGATCCCGGTACAGACTCGGCTACAAGGTTAAAAAGGTATGCTGATTCTATAGGCGTAACGACAAAAAATTGGATCTTTTTAACGGGCAGAAAGGATAGCCTGTACAGGCAGGCGAGATTGAGTTACAAGATCGACGATCCTAACAATAACGTGCAAAGTATCGATGAAGATTTTTTACATACGCAATTTTTGGCATTGGTCAATAAAAAGGGTGAAGTTGTAAAAATTTATGATGGATTGAAGCAGGCCGAAATAAGCGAATTAATAAAGGATGCTGAAAGATTACTCAAAGAATAAACCTAACTGCACTAAACTTAATTTAAATGACAAACCGGGTTGATGATATTCTGCGTCGTAACAGTTTAAGCGTAACGGAAAGCCGAAAAAAGATCCTGAACCTTTTTTTGAGTGTGCAAGGAGCCCTTGCTCATGGCGATATTGAGACAAAGGCAGGTGAAAAATTTGATCGTGTAACAGTATACCGCACGTTGCAAACATTTGTTGAAAAAGGAATTATTCACACAATTCCGACAACAGACAATTCAGTCCGCTATGCCTTATGCAAGGACAATTGTTCGGAAGGGCATCATCATGATAACCATGTGCATTTTATTTGCCTGAAATGCGGTACCACACTTTGTCTTGAAGAGGTAGTCGCTCCGGAAATTAAAATCAGGAAAGGATTCTCCATAAATGAAATTGAAGTAGTCGTCAAAGGAATATGCATGGATTGTCAGCAATAAAAAAGCCCCAGTGTAGAAACAGTGGGACTAAGGTTAAGGCTCTGATTAGTAGCTATCTTACTTGATTCGTTAGTATCTTTTTTGCGAGAATCAAATTTAATATCCTCCTTTCAAATTTCCTCGAATTGTGCATACCACTTTCAGGTAATTTTTAGATCCTTCATTTCATTGTGTACAAACGACATCAGCTCACTGACGTACTGAGAGGAAAAATCAAATTTCAATCCTGCTTTTTGAAAAAGTTGGGGTAATGTTACTGTACCGCCAAGACTCAATGCTTGTATATAATTATTCAAGGCGGTTTGCTTGTTTTTTTTGAATTGCATCCATAACCCTATTGCTCCTAACTGTGCAATGCCATATTCGATATAGTAGAAGGGCACTTCAAAAAGATGCAATTGGCGCTGCCACCCATATTTCCGGTATTCATCAAGCCCGCTAAAATCAATTTCAGGCGATGTAAACTCATTTAATATGTCCATCCACGTTTCAGCTCTCTGTTCTTCTGTGTGCGCCGGGTTTTCATACACCCAATGCTGAAATTTATCGATTATGGCGATCCAGGGAAAGATTGTAATCACTCTTTCTAGTTGATATTCTTTAGCACGTTTCAACTCCTCTTTATTTTCAAAAAAAACATCCCAATAATCCATGCTGAATAATTCCATGCTCATGCTCGCCACTTCTGCGATTTCCATTGGATATTCCTTAAACCCGGTAAGTGCTAAAGGATGAGTGAGAAAAGAATGAACCGCGTGACCGCCTTCATGGATAATGGTGGTTACATCACCCATCTGTCCGGCCGCGTTCATAAAAATAAATGGAGCTCCGGTTTCGGGAAGTGGGCAATTGTAACCGCCGGGAGCTTTTCCCTTCCTGCTTTCAAGGTCAAGTCGGTGCATTTTCTGCATTTGTTGTATGCACTCTGCAAAAAATGGATTCACTTCATCAAGACAATGAAGAGTTTTTTGAAGAAGTTCGTCACTGGTTTTAAAAGGGTTTAATGGAGCGGTTCCTGCCGGCTCTGCTTCTGTATCCCACGGCCTTAGCGGATCAATGCCAAGTTTCTCCTTCTTCTTTTTATAAATTTCATTTACCAGCGGAATAATATTTTGTCTGACTGCCTCATGGAATTGAAAGCAATCTTCCCTGGTGTAATCAAAGCGGCCCAGTTCTTTAAACCTGAAGTCGCGGTAGTTCGCGAAACCGGCATTGCTGGCGACCTGGTTACGTTTTTGAACAAGGGATGTAAAAAGTTTATTCAACTCATCTTTATCCTCCAATCTCCTCTCGTTTATTTTTCTATAAACCTCCTCACGCAAATTGCGGTTGGAGTTCTCTAAAAATTTAGCGGCTTGTTGTAATGTGTATTCTTTTCCTTCAACCTGTACGGTCATTTTTCCCGCAATCACTCCAAATTGCTGGGCCATGACACTTAATTCAGAATTCAGGGGAATGTTTTCTTCCCGGAAGAGGTCGATATTCTTTTTTATGTTTCGCAGATAAGTAAAATATCTGTCATGATCCAGTTCTCTTGTAAAAGGATTTTCCGTCAATTTCCTGTTGAGCTTATCTGCATAGTACTGGATATGGGGTTGAATCTCCATTACAAAATATGTAAAAGCATTCTCCAGCTCTTTATTTTCCGTATCGCAGGTCATTCGTATTTGTCGCCAGTTTGCATCCTCGCCCACTACTGCTTCCAGCTCGCTGGAATCCCTCAGCCATCTTTCCAGGTCCTCGCTTGAATTTATTTTTCGTTCAAGCAGATCTTTAAAATAAGGTTCCAGACTTTTCCAATCAGTGACATTGAAACCGTCCGGTAGAAAATGACGTTGTGGCGCAGTAATATTTGCTGTATAATTCATAAGTCAATTTAAAAAAATAAGCCGCCTCGTTTGTGAAGCAGCTTGTTTAAATTAAGTGAAAATTATTTTCCTTTCTTCTTGGTCTCCTTTTTTGCTGGCTTTGCCGTTTTGGAAGAGTTAGGTTTTTTATCGGCAGCCTCTTTTGTTTTCTCCGAAGACTTTGCCGTTTTTTTTGTTTCTTTTTTTTCAGCTTTCGGCGCCGCCGATGATTCTTTTTTCGTTTCTGCTTTTACCGGTTCCGGTTGTTCCTCGGCTTCCTCCTCTTCGGATTCTGGTTCGGAAAGTTTTATTTCGACGTTATTTTTTTTAAGGACCTCAAACCATTTTATCATTTTTTTCAGATCACTGTTGTATACTCTTTCAAAATCAATATCACCGTATATTTTTTCAAAGTATTTCCTGATCTCATTATTGTCTTTTGCATCGGGCAATTTGCCGCTGCCTTTTTCCATAGCCTGGAATACCTCGGCAAGATTTACGTTATCACCCACAGTGTATACTTCAATAGTTTCCAGATGTGAAAAATTGTGGATGCGACTCGATGCAAATCTCGTCGTTTTATCATCTAATGAACGAACAATGGCCCCGTCGGGTTTGGTATTAACCAGCTCAAATAAGCCTGGAAGACCTGTAACAGAAACGATTTTACTATAATCCATCTTTGATTTTTAAGGATGTGCAAGATAAACCGAATTTGGAAAATGAACCTCTAATAAATTTTTGCATACTCATAGTTAAATAATATGGAAAAAAGAAATTTCCGGGTGGTATTCTTTTCTCGATTACGAAGGTTTAAGGGCTTTTCATCGTCCAATAAACCGCATGATTTTTACTATTAAATTTAGACTGTTAGCCACGATTTCAATACTGTGCAGTGTCGGAGCAAATGCACAAAGTCTGAAAGGCAGATTGGTTGACCCTAATAGTAGCAAACCCTTACGAAGGGCTTCCGTAATTCTCACAGGTTTGAAGGATTCGACCGCAAGATTTAATACCATTTCGGATAGCAGCGGACGTTTCGAATTTAGAAATTTATATTCAGATTCATTTCTGCTCCGGGTTAGTTTTGTTGGATACGACGAATTCAAACAAATTGTCGGGATCAACAGTGAAGCTCTCGACCTGGGAACCTTATTTATTCCGCGATCAATAAAGCAACTTGGAGAAGTAGTCGTAGTTTCAAAGATCCCCCCGGTTCAGCAAAAAGGTGATACGGTTGAATACAATGCCAGCCATTTTAAGGTCAACCCTGACGCTACTGCAGAGGATATGGTTAAAAAATTGCCCGGCGTTACCGTCGATCGGCAGGGAACTGTAACTGCACAAGGAGAACAGGTAAGGAAGGTAACGATTGACGGTCGCGATTTTTTTGGTGATGATGCGACAGCTGCATTGCGAAATCTTCCCGCTGAGATCATCGATAAGATACAGGTGTTTGACAGGTTAAGCGACCAGGCACAATTTACCGGCTTTGATGATGGTAATACTTTAAAGGCTTTGAACATTGTTACAAAGGCCAACATGCGTAACGGGCAGTTTGGGCGTATTTACGCCGGTTATGGAACCGATGATCGATATAGTGCGGGAGGGAATGTTAGTTTTTTCAAAGATGACAGGCGTATTTCAGTGGTCGGGAATTTCAATAATATTAACCAACAAAATTTTGCGTCACAAGATCTGCTGGGCGTAACGAGCGGTGGTGGGAACAGGGGAGGCTTTGGTGGTTTTGGCGGCAGGCAGGGTAACCGCGGTGGAGGCAACAGAGCGGGTGGAAGCACCAATTTTGGTAACCAGGCAAACTTCTTAGTCGGCCAGCAGAATGGTATCGCTAAAACAAATGCTGCAGGTATCAATTTTTCGGACCAATGGGGAAAGAAACTTACGGTAACGGGAAGTTATTTTTTTAATAACAGTAACAGTTTAAATGACCAGGTAACGAATCAACAATCATTAAATGGCAATGATTTTTACAAGGAAATTAGTTTGTCCAGGGACAATAATTACAATCATCGAATTAATTTTCGACTGGATTATAAAATTGACTCGGCAAATTCTCTATTGATCACCCCATCCATTAACCTCCAAAAGAACAATGGAAACAGTGTCTATTCGACCGACGCTGGTTTTGGCGAAATTGTAAAAAGCAGCTCAAACAACACCACCAACACAGACGTCTCGGGTTATAATATCGGTAACAACATTCTTTTTCGTCACTCCTTTAAGAAAAAGGGACGAACAATGTCAGTGGGACTCACCACCAATTTCAATCGTAAGTCAGGTAATTCCTATGTCGTTGGAGATAATAAATCTTTTGACACTACAGGCATATTAATGCAGGACTCCCTACAAAATCAATTTTCTGATAATTTCACTAACGGAAACACAATCTCTACCAACCTGGCATATACGGAGCCAATAGGAAAAAAAGGCCAATTGCAAATAAATTACACGCCATCGTTTACCAAAAGCAAAGCCGACCAGGAAACTTACCAATTCAATAATTCGGATCAGAAGTATTCATTATTTGATAC
>Ga0070684_100000826_pt1 | contig 21693 bp, 19 predicted proteins | sample KBSC723LmetaG_FD_65653 | JGI IMG/M metagenome (GOLD analysis project Ga0070684, IMG submission 65653) | Corn rhizosphere microbial communities from Kellogg Biological Station, Michigan, USA - KBS C7.2-3L metaG | ecosystem: Host-associated > Plants > Roots > Rhizosphere ...
CGGCTCGCCCGCGAGATGCGGGCCACCGACCTGCTGTGCCGGTACGGCGGTGAGGAGTTCGCCCTGCTCATCCCCGACTCCGACGAGCAGGGCGGCCGGGTCCTGGCGGAGCGGCTGCGCGCCTGCATCGCCGACGAACCGATCGACACCCGGTCGGGGCCGCTCGCCGTCACCGTGAGCATCGGGCTGGCGGTCACCGACCCGGACCGCGAGGACATCACCGCGCTGCTGGCCGACGCCGACCGGGGCTTGTACCAGGCGAAGCAGGCCGGACGCAACCGCGTCGCCGACCACACCGGGCCGGCGTCAGTCGTCGCGTGACTCGCACTTCGAGTGCACATTGCAAGACGGTCGCGACCCCTTGACGACCATCGTGTTAGCGCTCACACTCTCGGAATCACATCGCTCCTCAACGACACCGCGCTGAGCTTCCGGTGCCCGGGCGCTCGGCGCCGTACCGGCGGGTGACGGGCCGCTCCACGCGGCGCGGGCAGCCGCCGGTGCCGCGGCAGCGGTCGGCTCGCCGACCGCGGCCGACCACCCTCGTACCGGTGCAGCTCCCCCGGCCGGCAGGGACAGCCATCGGCCGGCGGTCAGGAGGTTTCGATGAAGAAGATTCACCCGAAGGTCGAAGAAGCGGTTGACACCCTGCAGTTGAATGCGGTGGCGCGGCGGCGGTTGCTGTCCGGGGCCGGGCTGGCCTCGGCGTCGCTGGCGGCCTCGGCGTTGTTGTCGGCGTGCGCGGCCAAGGAGGAGGCCCCGGCGGCCGGCACGGTCGGTAACTTCCCGAAGACCCCGAACTGGAAATGGGTCTTCGTCTGCCACGTGACCACCAACCCGTTCTTCACCCCCACCCAATACGGCGCCGAAGACGCCTGCAAACTGCTGGGCAACTCGTTCCAATGGACCGGCTCCAAAGACGCCGTCGTCGCCGAAATGGTCAACGCCATCAACACCGGCGTGTCCGGCAAAGCCGACGGCCTGGCCGTGGCCGTGGTCGACAAGACCGCCTTCAAAGGCCCCATCGACGCCGCCCTGGACGCCGGCATCCCGGTCGTGTCCTACAACGCCGACGGCGCCCGCGACGACCCCGGCTCCAACCGGCTGGCCTACATCGGCCAAGGCCTCTACGAATCCGGCTACGCCCTCGGCCAGCGCGCCCTCACCCAAGTCCAATCCGGCGACGTCGTCGGATTCATCGCCACCCCCGGCCAACTCAACATCCAACCCCGCATCGACGGCTGCCAGCAAGCCTTCAAAGACTCCGGCAAACCCGTCACCTTCACCCCCGTATCCACCAACGCCGACGTCACCAAAGGCCTGTCCATCATCGACGCCTACGCCCAAGGCCACCCCAACCTGGCCGGCATGCTCGCCGTGGACGCCGGCTCCACCCAATCCGTCGGCCAAACCGTCGGCAAATACAAAATGCGCGACAAAGGCCTCAAAGTCGCCGGCGGCTTCGACCTCGTCCCCGAAACCCTCACCGCCATCAACAACGGCGACCTCGACTACACCATCGACCAACAGCCCTACCTGCAAGGCTTCCTCCCCGTCCTCGCCCTCTACCTCTACAAACTCTCCGGCGGCCTGATCTTCCCCGTCCAAACCAACACCGGCCTGCTCTTCGTCACCAAAGACACCGTCCAGGCCTACCAATCCACCAAGAGCCGCTACGAAGGCTCCGACAGCGCCCCCAAACTCATCAACCACAGCGGCAAAATCCCCCACGCCTAACCCCGACCGGGTGGCCGGTGTCTGCCGGCCACCCGGCGGCTTATCGTGACTCGGTGCCAGAACGCAATGCGGTGGACGCCATCACCGGCTCCGACGTGTTCGCGCAGCGGGTCGCGGAGATCGCGGCCGCGTCCGGCCGCACCGCCGCCGAGGTCGACGCGGATGCGCGGCGCTGCCTGACCGAGATGTGCGCGGCGATCGGCCCGCGGGCCAGCCGGGTCTGGGACCGGTTCGGCGGCTGGCTGTCGCGGGCCTACCGGATCGACGTCGACGACAGCCGGCTGCCCCAGCTCCGCGAACTGGCCCAGAAGCACAGCCTCGTGTTCCTGCCCAACCACCGGTCCTACCTGGACCCGCTGGTCCTGCGCCGGGTGCTGGGCGAGCACGGGTTGCCGCCCAACCACATCCTGGGCGGCATCAACCTCGCCATGTGGCCGGTGTCCACCGTCGCCAAGCGGTCCGGGCTGGTGTTCATCCGCCGCAGCTTCCGGGACGATCCGGTGTACCCGGCGATGCTGCGCCTGTACCTCGCCCACCTGCTGCGGGAGAAGGCCAACCTCGAGTGGTACTTCGAGGGCGGCCGCACCCGCACCGGCAAGCTGCGCCCGCCGCGGATGGGCGTGCTGCGCTACTTGCTGGACGCCTTCCTCACCACCACGAGAGACGTCTACATCGTCCCGGTCGCCATCGTGTACGACCAGCAGCACGAGGTCGAGGCCATCTCCCGGGAGGAGACCGGGGTCCCCAAGGACCCGGAGAGCCTGCGGCTGCTCCTCTCGTTCGCGCGGGCCCAGTCCCGCCGGCGCGGCCGGGCGTACATCCGGTTCGGCGAACCGCTGTCGCTGCGCGCGACCGTCACCGACGCCGAAGAACGCGCGGGCGCGCCGGCCGCGGACGTCGTCGACCCGGCCACCGTGGTCCCCCGCGTCGCGTTCGAGATCGCCCACCGGATCAACGCGGCCACGCCGATCACCCCCTCGGCGCTGATCACGTTCTCGTTGCTGAACGACGACGGCCGTGCCTTCACGGTGCCCGAGCTTCACCGGCTGCTGTCGCCGATGCTCGACTACATCCGCCGGCGGAACCTGCCGCTGACCGCCGACGACCTCCTCCCGGAACTGCGCACGCTGGTCCGGGAGAAGGTCATCGGGGAATACACGGGTGGCCTCGAACCGGTCTACTGGGTGATGGCCGACCGCCAGCACGAGGCGGGGTTCTACCGCAACACCGTGACGCACTGGTTCGTCACCCGGGCCATCTGCGAGATCGCCGTGATCGAGGTCGCCGAGCAGGCCGCCACCGACATCAACGAGGCCACCTGGCAGGCCGCACTGGCGCTGCGGGACCTGCTCAAGTACGAGTTCTTCTTCGCGCGCAAGCGGGAGTTCGCCGAGGAGATGCGGGCCGAGATCGACCTGGCCCGGCCCGGGTGGGAGGCCGACGACCTGCGCGTCGACGAGCTGACCACCGCGTTGCGCGACACCGGGCTGCTGCTCGCCCACCGGGTCGTGGGACCGTTCCTGGAGGCATACCAGGTCCTGGCCGACCGGCTCGCGGCGCGGGACCCGGCAACTGCGGTGGAGCGCGACGAGCTGGTGGCCGAGTGCCTGCGCGTGGCCCGGCAGCGCTGGCTGCAGCAGCAGTTGCACAGCCCCGAGTCGATCTCCAAGGACCTGATGCTCAACGCGCTGAAGCTGGCCGGCAACCGGGACCTGCTTGGCCCGGGCGACGACGAGCTGGCGGCGGCCCGGGCCCGGTTCGCCGCTGAACTCGGCGAAGCGGTGCGGCGCGTGGGCCTGATCCGCCGCCACACCCGTTACAGCGGCTGGACGTAGTACGGCGAGACGTCCATCCACCCGTTGCCGGCGGCGCCGTTGAGGTGGCCGCTGCTCGCGGTCGACAGGGTGTACCAGGAGTCGACGTAGTCGGGGTCGTCGGTGTACCACGAGGTTGGGATCGCCGCGAGGATCGCATCGACCAGCGGCGCATAGGTCCCGGCGTCGACGATGGTCAGCAGCGCGGTGGCGATCGCCTGCGCCAGCTGCTGGTAGTTGGTGTCGCCGTCGTCCTCCATCATCACGACGTCGGCGAGGTTGTACTTGTACGCGTTGAAGTGCACCAGCAGCTGGTTCGGGTAGTACGTGGTGCCGTCGTAGTCGAGGTAGGGCATCTGCACGACGTCCACCTTCGCCGTGCCGTCGAGGCCGAACCCGCCGACGATGCTGTAGATCTCGGCGGCGCCCTTGAACCACGGCTCCTCGTCGTCGCTCAGCCGGACCGCGTCGACCTTCGTCGCCCAGTACCCGGTGGTCGCGGCGGCGGCCGCGGTGTGCGCGCCGAGCCGCTGCTTGAGGACGTCGATGCCGAGCGGCAGCGCCTTGGCGGTGTCGACCTCGACGAGCAGCACCGGCCGCGCCGGTACCCGCGCCGCGTCGACGCGCACGACCGGCCCGGCCGGGTCGTAGCCGACCAGGGTGCTCGCCTCGTCGTCGGTCGGGGTGGCCGCGACGAGCGGGACGACGCCCCGGCTCAGGGCCGGCCGCATGCTCGGGTCGGCCAGGCGTACCTGCAGCAGCGACACCCCGCCGGGCAGCCCCTTGGCCGCGCTCACCGCTTCGTTGGCGGCTTGTACCGACCGGGCGAAGGACGCGCCGAGGCCGACCGCCGCGAGGTCGACCGGGCCGGCGGCCGCGGCGGACACGACGCGGTCACGCGACGCCCGGGCGCGCAGTGCGGTGGCCAGCTCGCGGGCGAGTTGGTCGGTCGTCGCGTAGACCGACCGCGCGGGTGCCGTACCCTCGGCCTGGGCGGGTGCGGGCGACATCCCGAGCGCCGCGAGCACGACCACGGCGACGAAGATGAAACCCCGGCGGCGGAACGTGGATGGGTTCACGCAGACTCCTCCTTGTCCTGACGTCGACTCGTGATCGACGTACATGGATGAGGTTGACGTATGGAACTGTATGAATGCAATAGCGCGACGGTACGCGGCGACGGCATCGTCTTGCGCGCCGCCCGCGAGGACGATGCCGACGATCTGGTGCGCGCCGTGGACGATCCACTGATCAGCCGGTTCGTCACGCCGTTGCCGGTCCCGTTCACGCGGCCCGACGCCGACCGGTGGATCGCCGGCGCGGGCGCCTGGGTCATCGCCGATCCGCAGACCGACCGGCTGCTCGGCAGCGCCCGGCTCTACCACCTGTCCGCGCAGGACGCCAAGGCCGAGGTCGGGTACTGGGTGGCGCCGTGGGCCCGGGGCCGGGGCGTGGCCGTCGCGGCGGTCCGGGCCGCAACCGCGTGGGCGTTTGAGCAGGGCACCGCCCGCGTCGAGTTGCTGGCCGAGCCGGAGAACGCGCCCAGCCACAAGGTTGCGGTGCGGGCCGGCTTCACCTACGAGGGCGAGCGCCGCGGTGCCGCGGTGAACCGCGACGGCAGCCGCGCCGACCTGGCCGCCTGGGCCCGGCTGGCGACCGATCCGGCCGGGCCGTCACCCCGCCGGCTGCCCGATCTGCCGGCCGGCGGTCTGACCGACGGGATCGTGCGTGTCCGCCCACTGGTCGCCGACGACACCGACGACCTGTTCGCGGTGATGAGCCTCCCGGAGTCGATACGCACGACGGTACCGCCGGTGGTGCCGGTCCTGGCCGACGTGCGCCGCCGGTGCGAGCGGGCCTCCGGCGAGTGGACCGCCGGCCTTCGCGCCCGGATGACGATCCGCGACGCCGCCGACGACGCGTTCGCCGGCGATATCGGGCTGTTCTGGACCGGCCCGGGCATGGAGGAGCTGCTGGTCGGGTACGGGCTGGTTCCCCGGTACCGGGGAAAGGGTTTTGCGACGCGCGCGACGAGGCTGGTCGCGGGTTGGGCGTTCGCGGTGGTCGGCGTGCCCCGGCTGGTGTCGGGCACGGCGCCGGAAAACGTGGCGTCGCAACGGGTCCTGGAGCGAGCCGGCTTCCAGCGCGAGGGCTACGAGCGGTCCCGCCTGCCCGGCGTCGACGGCGGCCGGATCGACAACGTCCTGTTCAGCCTGCTGCCCGGCGAGCTTGCGCCGGTCACGGCCGAACCAGCCCGGTCTGGTACGCGATGACGACCAGCTGCGCCCGGTCGCGCGCACCCAGCTTCGCCATCGCGTGGCTGACGTGGGTGCGGGCGGTCGCCGGGCTGAGGAACAGCTGGGCGCCGATCTCGTCGTTGCTCAACCCCTGACCGACCAGGGCCAGCACCTCGCGCTCGCGCTGGGTCAGCACCGCAAGCTGATCCTCGCCGACCCGGCTCGCGGTGCGCTGTGCGGTGAAGTGGGCGATGAGCCGCCGGGTGATCCGCGGCGCGAGCAGTGCCTCCCCCGCGGCGACGACCCGGATCGCGTGCAGCAGCTCGGCCGGTCCGGCGTCCTTGAGTAGGAACCCACTGGCGCCGGCCTGGAGCGCCTCGAAGACGTACGCGTCCGTGTCGTACGTGGTCAGGATCAGCACCCGCACCTGCTCCAGCCCGCGCGTCCGGACGATCTCGCTGGTCGACTTGATCCCGTCCAGCTGCGGCATGCGGATGTCCATCAGGACGACGTCGGGCCGGGTGGCCCGGACCCGGTCCACGGCCTCGACCCCGTTGGCCGCCTCCCCCACGACGGTGATGTCGTCCTCGGCGTCGAGCAGCGCCTTGAAGCCGGACCGGACCAGCACCTGGTCGTCGGCGAGCACCACCCGGACGCTCACAGCACACCCCTGTTCGCGCGGCAACGCGCCTTCATCGCCGTCTTCCCTCCGCGCCGCGCGCTCCCTTCGTTGGCGCACTGGGAGCGCCGCGTCAGTCCAGACGCCGCACGGCGCGTCGCCGCGCTCACAGTGGCAGCCGGGCCTTGACTTCGAACCCGCCGCCCGGGCGCGGTCCGGCGGTCAGCTCGCCGCCGAGCAGCCCGCAGCGTTCGCGCATCCCGGCGATACCCCGCCCGGGCCCGGCCGGACTCGCGTCAACCGGCGCGCCTTCGTCGCTCACCCGGACCTCGAGGGCGTCGGTGCCGTGGTCGATGGCGACCGTCACCCGCGTCAGGCCGGCGTGGCGGATCACGTTGGTGATCGACTCCTGCAGGATCCGGTAGGCGGTGTGATCCACCGCGCTCGGCAACGGCGCCGGGGAAGGGGTCACCTCGAGTTTGATGTCGAGCCCGGCCTCACGCGCCACCGCGGCCAGTTCGAGGACCTGTCCCAAACCGGGATGCGGCACCCGCCCGTTGTCCTCGTCGCGCAGGACGCCGAGGACGGCCCGCATCTCGTGCAGCGCCTGGGCGCTCGTCTGCTCGATGGTCTCCAGCGCATCCCGCGCCCGCTCGGGTCGCTTGTCCAGCAGGTAGGCGGTGACGCCAGCCTGCACGTTGATGATGGCGATGGCGTGGGCGACCGTGTCGTGGACCTCACGCGCGATGCGCAGCCGCTCGGCGTCGACCCGCGATCGCGCCTCCTCCTCGCGGGTCCGTTCGGCCTGCCGCGCCCGCTCCTGTGCCTCGGCGGCGATGGCCCGACGGGACCGGACCGACTCGCCGAGGGCGGCGGCCATAACAGACGCCGCGATCCGGAAGAACACCCAGCCGATGGCCGCCCTGGGAACGGTGTCGGCCGCCGCGACGGCCCAGCCGACGGTCAGCACGCCGATGGCCACGCCGGCGATCAGCACCGACCGTCGCCCGTCGCCGTATGCCGTCAACGTGTACAGCGCGATGAACAACGCGATCCAGCCGGGGCCGTCGCCGAAGTCGAGGACGTAGTACACCAGGCTGGCGAGCGCGGTCGCGAGGAACACCGGCACCGGCCACCGGCGCCGCCCGGCGAGCACCAGGCCGCTCACGATGAGCAGGGCGTAGCCCAGGTGGCCGAGGTCGGCGAGCGGCCGTGACCCGATCTCCGCCGGCTTCGCGAGGCTGCCCTGGACCTGCATCACCGCGACGACGAGGCCGAGCAGGACGTCCAGCAGAGGCCCAGGGACTGGCCGGCGCTTCATGCTGCGATGATAGTGGCCGCTCACTACGCCGTTGGGCGCGTTCTGGGCCGGCTGGCTACGCAGATCTGCGTAGGTCAGCGCCGACTCCGGCCCGAGGACACACCCCGCCCGCCGGCGCGACCATCCCTGCCATGACGTTTCGAAGGGTATTCGCGGTCCTGGCCGCCCTCCTCGTGCTCGTGGTCGTCGCCCAGTTCTTCCTCGCCGCGAGCGCCGCGTTCGACACGGCGCCCAAGGACGAGTCCTTTGGGGCGCATCGGACGCTGGGCTTCGTCATCGTCCTGTTCGCGCTCCTGTTGACGGTGGTGGCCGCGCTGGCCCGGATGCCCGGGCGGCTCATCGGCATGACCGCGCTCGTCGCCGGGCTGAGCGCCCTGCAGGGCCTGATCCGGGCCGTCGCCGAGGCGTTCGGTGACCCGGCCGGCACCGTGGTGTTCGGCCTGCACGCCGTGAACGCGCTGGCGGTTCTGGCGCTGGCCGGCACCGTCGCGCGACGGGCGCGAGCGCGGGCATGACGACCGGCCAGCTGATCGTCGCCGATCACGTGGCCGCCCTGCTGAGCGCGGTCGCCTGGTCGGCGACCGGGGTGGCCGCCGCCGCTCGCCGGAGCAGCCTCGCCTTGGGGCTTCTTGCCGCATCGGTACTGGTGACGCTCGCGCGAGTCACCACGGTGGCGGTGCTTGCCGGTCGGGGTTGGTGGTTCGTCCAGGAGAAGGTGCTGCTGGGCCTGCCGCTCCTCGGGGCCGCCGCATTGGCCGCTGTGCTGTCGCTCGTCGTCGCGCCGCGCGGCGAGATCACCGCGAGCAGCGTGGTGCTGCTGCTCACCACCGGGTACGCGGCCGTGGCCGGGGTCGTCGTGACCCTCGTGGCCGGGTACCCGTTGTCGCTGAGCACGGCCCTGATCGCAACCTCTCTCGTCGGCGTCGCCGGGCTGTTGACCGTCCGGGTCGTCGCGCCGTCGCCGGCTGGTCCAGCCGGCCTGTCGCGTCGCCAGTTCATCGGCCTCGCCGGCGCGGTGGTGGCCGGCACCGCGGCGACCGGCGTGGGGCTGCGGTTCATGCCTTCTTCATCCACCGCGACCGGCGGCGGTCCGGGGCGGCACCGCTCGGAGCCGGGCGTGTCGGTGGCCGACCTGCGGGGGGCCGGCGCACCGGCACCGGGTGGCGCGCGGCGGTCGTACACGCTGACCGCGCGGACGGCCACCGTGCGGCTGCCGTCGGGCCGCTCGTTCCCGGCGTGGACGTTCGACGGGCGGGTACCCGGTCCGCCGATCACCGCCACCGTCGGTGACCTGATCGAGGTGACGCTGCGCAACGCCGACATCGAGGGCGGCGTGACGTTGCACTGGCACGGGTACGACGTGGCGTGCGGTGAGGACGGGGCGCCGGGCGTGACCCAGGCGGCGGTGGTCCCCGGCGACGAGTTCGTGTACCGGTTCCGGGCCGATCAGCCGGGCACGTACTGGTACCACACGCACCAGGCGTCGCACCTCGGCGTTCGGCGCGGGCTCTTCGGAACGCTCGTCGTCGCCGAGCGGATGGACGGCGCTGCGCTGGACCTGACGCTGCCGGTGCACACGTTCGACGGCACGCTGGTGTTCGCCGATCCGGACGGGCGCTCGGACTTCGCGGCGGCGCCCGGGACGAACGTGCGTCTGCGGCTGGTCAACACCGACTCGGACCCGCACCGGTTCGCACTGGCCGGGGCGCCGTTCCGGGTGACCGCCGTCGACGGCCGCGAGCTCAACCACCCCGGCGAGGTACGCGACGTCGGGCTGCGCCTGCCCGCGGGCGGCCGCCACGACCTGAGCTTTGTCATGCCCTCCGCGCCGGTGGCCGTGACGGTCGACGACGGCCGCGGAAGTGTCCGGCTGGGCGGTGATGTCTCCGTGGACACCTCCGGCTGGCCCGAGCTCGACCTGCTGCGCTACGGGTCACCGGCCACGGTGTCGCTGGCCGCCGACCGGCATTTCACGCTTGTACTGGACCGGGGCGTCACGCTGGTCGACGGGCGGCCCGCGTACGCGCAAACCGTCAACGGCCACGGTCACCCGTCGATTCCCGATCAGCTTGTCACCGAGGGCGATCTCGTCCGGTTCACCATCGTGAACCGGAGCCTCGAGACCCACCCCTGGCATCTGCACGGCCATCCCGTGCTGATCCGGTCCCGCAACGGCCGGCCGGCGACCGGCAGTCCACTGTGGATGGACACGTTCGACGTCCGCCCCGGCGAGGTGTGGGAGGTGGCGTTCCGGGCCACCAATCGCGGGATCTGGATGAACCACTGCCACAACCTGCCGCACGCGCACCAGGGCATGATGCTACGGCTGTGCTACGAGGCAGTCACCACGCCGTTCGGCGATCGGCACCACGCGCATGGCTGAGAGCAGGTCGGTGGCCGCTTCCGGGTAGGCCAGCCGGACCGTCGCGTCGGCGTAGGGCCGGCGCGTCACCGGGTCGGCCGCGGCGATCCGCATCGTGGCGTCGCCACCGATGCCCATTGCTGCGAGGTCGGCCGGCGTCAGGATGAGCGTCGGGTCGAGGGTCCGTGGCGCCTTCCGCCCGGCCAGCGCCCGGCTGGTGACCGTCGCGAGGGCGCCGCCGATCGTGGCCGACAACAGCCCGGCGGCCAGCCAGCCGGGCACGCCGAGACCGAGGACGAGCCCGCTGGCCAGCAACGGCCCGGCGATCGTCTCGACGGACATGCCAAGGGCGAACGCGCCCTGGTACTGCCCGGGAATCCGGCTGTCGGCCAGCTCGAAGCTCAGCGACCAGGCGGCGACCGACGTCCACAGCTCCCCGATGGTCAGCGCGACCATCCCGAGCGCGAGGACCGCCATCGCCGGACCGACCGGCAGGAACGCGGCGCCGGCGAACGCCGCGCAGGCCGGCAGGATCAGCCGGGCGCCGAGGCGGGCGCTGTGCCGGGCGGCTTCGGCGGTACCGGCGCGCTTGCTCGCGGGCACCTGCAGCGCGATGCCGAGGATCGTATTGATGACGAGCAGGGCGGCGACGAAGGTGTGCGGGACCTGGGTGCGGGTCGTGATCCACAGTGGCATCGCGATGGTGAGCAGGCTCCGGTACGTCGCGAGCAGCCCGCACAGCACCGCGACCGTCATGTACGGCCGGTCCCGCAGCGCGGCCCAGCCGAGCGGCGGCGTCGACGAGGCCGGCTCGCGGGTGCTGCGCGGCAGGCGGCGGACGAGGGCCGCGGTGACCGACGCCATGGCGACGTTGGCGACGATCATCGCGAGGTACGCGGGCCGGCTGTCGAGGTACAGCGGGATCGCCGACAGCACGGTACCCAGGGAAATGCCAAGCTTCGACACCGACCGTAGGTGCGCCTTCAACGCGACCCGGTCGCGGCCGGCCACCATCCCGGCGATGACGGTGTTGCGCGCGACGCGGGCGCCCTGATCGACGGCGGCGAACGCGCACACGACGAGGAGAAACGGGCCGAAGCCGCGTACGACGAGGTATCCGGCGAAGCACACTGCCTGCGCGACGGACAGCACGACGAGCAGGTCGCGCGCGCCGACCTTGTCCGCGGCCCGCCCGGCCAGCAACGCCACGAGGACGGCGATCACGCCGGCGACCGCGGTGCCGGTGCCGACCTCGGCGATCGTCAACCCGACAGAACGCGTGAGGAAGATCGCGCTGCACCCGGCGAAGCTGCCGAAGCCGATCCCGTGCGCGAGGGTGGCCGCGCTGAGCGTGCGCTCGTCCTTCCCCGCCGGCAGCAACCTGCGTAGCAGTGCCTGCACCGTTCCTCCAGGGGCCATCGAAGTCGTCCGTTGGCAGACATACGGACGGGTGGCCCGTCAGGTTCAGCGGTAGCCGGTCGCGCGCTCGATGATCCGGTCCATCCACGGGTCGGGCAGGATGCGACGCGGCGTCAGCCGCCGCCGGGTGTGGGCGACGGCGTCGGCGACCACCACGTGACGGTTTGATCATCTTCTCGAAACGGCGATGCCAAGGCGCCGAACCGGAGATCATGAACGCATGTCTGTCCTCGTGACCATCAAAATCCCGGGTAACCCCGATGATCTTCAGCGCTACGCCAACGGGCCTGGCGGCGACGTGATGCGCCGCGTTGCCGAGGCCGGCAAGGCCGCCGGCGCGATCCACCATCAGTTCGTGGCCGGCGACGGCGAGATCGTCGTGGTCGACGAGTGGCCCGACGCGCAGAGCTTCCAGGACTTCTTCGCCGGTCAGGCGGAGATCGCCGACGTCATGCGCGACGGCGGCGCGCAGGGACCGCCGGAGATCACCGTGTACCGACTGCTCGACACGCCGGACCGATTCTGAGCCGCTAGGGTGAACCCATGCGGTACACCCGTCTGGGACGTTCAGGTCTGAAGGTCAGCCAGATCGCGCTCGGCTGCATGAGTTTCGGCGACACGAGCCGTGGGTTCAATCAATGGTCGCTCGATGACTCCGCGGCCGAGCCGATCTTCCGGCAGGCCGTCGAGTTGGGCATCACGTTCTGGGACACGGCCAACGCCTACGGACTCGGCACGTCAGAGGAGATCGTCGGGCGGGCCATCCGCAAATACACCGACCGGGACTCGATCGTGCTGGCGACGAAGGTGTTCTTCTCGATGCACGACGGCCCGGGTGGATCGGGCCTGTCCCGCAAGGCCATCATGGAGCAGGTCGACGCGTCGCTCGGCCGGCTCGGCACCGACTACGTCGATCTCTACCAGATTCACCGCTTCGACCCGGACACGCCGGTCGAGGAGACCATGGAGGCGCTGCACGACCTGGTGCGCGTGGGCAAGGTCCGCTACCTCGGGGCGTCCTCGATGTGGGCATGGCAGTTCGCGAAGCTCCAGCACGCGGCCGACCTCGGCGGCTGGACCCGGTTCGTGTCGATGCAAAACCAATACAGCCTTTTGCAGCGCGAAGAGGAACGGGAGATGTTCGACCTGCTGGCCGACCAGGGCGTGGGGTCGGTGCCGTGGAGCCCGCTCGCCAAGGGCCGGCTGGCCCGGCCGTGGGACGAGCACACCACCCGGCGGGCCGAGACCGATCCGCTGCACGCACGCTACGAGGGCGACGAAAACCGGCCGATCGTCGACGCGGTCCGCCGCGTCGCCGAGGCCCGCGGCGTCCCCATGGCCCAGGTTGCGCTGGCCTGGGTGATGCGCCACCCGGTCGTCGACGCTCCGATCGTCGGCCCGACCAAGCCGCACCACCTGGCCGACGCGGTGGCCGCGCTCGACCTGGAACTGACCGACGACGAGGTCGCCGCGCTCGAGGAGCACTACACGCCGCGGCTGCCGTCCGGCTACGCCGGCAACTAATTCGGGTGCGCGGGGTCGGCGTGCGGGCCTAGGGTTCTCGGCGATGACAGAATCGATGATTGACGTCGGCGGCGGGGACAAAGTCTGGGCCGACGACAGCGGGGCCGGTGCGCCGCTTGTGCTGCTGCACCCTGGGATCGGCGACTCACGGATCTGGGACCCGATCCTGCCAACCCTGCTCGAGCGCTACCGGGTAATCCGCTACGACGTTCGCGGCTACGGCCGCTCGCCGGCGCCGACCGTGCCATATGTGCAACTCGATGACCTGGTCACCGTGCTCGACCACTACGGGCTCGAGCGCACGGCGCTCATCGGCTGCAGCCAAGGCGGCGGCAGTGCGATCGGGCTGGCCGTCACCCAGCCGTCGCGCGTGTCCGCGCTGGTCCTGCTGTGCCCGGGCATCTCGGGATACCCGATCCCGCCGACGCCGGAGGTGGACGCCGCCTTCGACGCGGCCGAGCCGGGCGGCGCCGATGCCATTGCCGAAGTCGCGCTGGACCTGTGGGCGCGCGCCGGGCGCACCCCGGAGGTGGTGGAACAACTGCGTTCCGGCGCTCGCGCGTGGCTGGCGCAGGGCGACCTCGAACAGCCCAACCCCGATGTGTTCGACCGGCTCGGGGAGATCGCGGTGCCGACCTCGCTGCTGTTCGGCGACCTCGACCGGCAGTGGATCCTCGACTCCAACCGGGAAGCGGCGAGGCGCATCCCGGGTTGCGTGTCCGTCGAGCTGCCCGGCGTCGACCACCTCCCGCCCCTGCGGGTTCCGGAGCGCGTGCTGGAGTTGATCGAGACCACGGTCACCTGACGTCGTGGGCACTCGCGGCCGGGGTGGCTCTGCTTATCGGCTTGAGTCTCGCCCGCTGAAGGCCAGGAGCCGGGCCTGCGGCTCCGCCGAACTGGTGTCGATCCGGGGGGCGAAGAACTGCCCGGGTCCCCAGAACGACGGCGGGTATCGCTCGATGACCGCCAGCGCCGCCGCGCAGAGGTCCGGGTCGAGCGTCGGGTCCTGACCGGTGGCGACGGCGAGGTCCCAGCCGTGGACGAGCATGTCCGCCCCGTGCACGCCGACGGCGAAGAACGCGGGTGGTTCGCCGGCCTCGAGTCGCACCAATCGCTTCGGGTCATCGAGGCCGGCAACCGCGGCCGCCATCTCGGCGGCGGACGCGTCGAACTCGGCCAGCGGCGACGCGACCGGCTCGGCGTCGCGGGACGGCCAGTCGGCCGGCTCGCCGCGCAGCGCCTGCGCGAAGCGGAGGTTGCCGCCGACCAGGTGGGACAGCAGGTTGCGGACGTCCCAGCCGGGACAGCCGCTGGGACGGTCCAGGTCGGCCACGGTCAGGTTGGCCAGCCGAACCCGGGTGGCCACGGTCGCGAGCCGATCGAGGGTGGCGAAGTCGGTCTTGGTAGGCACCCGTACACAATAACGGACAGTTGTCCGCTATTGTCAGGTCATGTCGCCGCGCAGTTCCGTCCCGGAGGCGGCTCGGACCCGGGCCCGGATCGTGCAGGCCGCGGTCGACCGCGCGTCGGCCGTCGGGCTGGAGGGCGTGACGGTCCGCGAGCTGGCCGCCGACCTCGGCATGAGCAAGTCCGGCGTGCTGGGCCCGTTCACGTCGCGCGGCCAGTTGCTGGAGACCGTGTTCGACAGCGCGGTGGCCACCTTCCGAGCCGTCGTGATCGAACCGGTGCTGGCGCGGCCACCGGGCCGCGACCGGCTGCTCGCCCTGCTCGACCGGTGGGTGGACTACCTCGTCGACTGTCCCTTCCCCGGCGGTTGCTTCCTCACGACGGCGTCGGTCGAGCTGGACAACCGGGCCGGCCCGCTGCGCGATCGCGCGGCCGCGACCGTGGCGCGCTGGCTGGCGTTCCTCGCCGACGAGGCCCGCGCGGCGCGACCGGACTCGTCGCCGGGGCTGGCGCGCGATCTGGCCAGCACGCTCAATGGCATCGCGATGTCGGCGAACCAGGAGATTCAGCTGCTTGCCGATCCGTCGGCCGGACCGCGCGCCCGCCGCGCCATGCGCGCCGCGGTCGACGCGTTCGCCTGATCAACCAAACGCGCACGGCCCGACGGCCACCGACCGTGGATGGCTGTTTGTGGAGAGACCGGAGACGTCCGTGGCGGTCACCGTGATCGTCAACGTGCCGCCGTTGTTGGTCTGCTGAAATGGTACGGGGCCGATGGTGCCGGTCCATGTGTCGCCGGACTTCGTCATCGCATTCGGGCCGCCGGCCGCGAAGCCGCTCCACGACAGCTTCACATCGCTGACCGGTCCGCTGTCGTCCGTGACCTTGACCGCCACCGACGTGGTCGTCGGGTTGCCCTGAAGGCAGGCATCGCCGAGCAATACCTGCTCGATGGAGGTACCGGGCTGCTGGGTCACCGTGACCGCCGGACGCAGGTTGACCCGGGACGGCGACGCCTTCGGCGAAGCGGCGGGTGACTTGGTCGTGGTGCTGGCCGACGGCTTGGTCGGGGTGTGTGCCGGCGAGGCGGCGGCGGACCCGGGCCCGACCGACCGCGTCGGCGCCGCCGCGTCGCCGGGCTGCGGCGCGTTGAAGCCGACGTCGACGCCGCTGCCGTTGTCTTTGGCGGAGTTGTCGGTGCGCGCCAGCCAGCGCCCGGCGCCGCCGGCTCCGAGCAGCAAGACGACCGCGACGATGCCGGCCAGCAGGGCGGTCGGCCGGACGCCGCCGGTTCTGGTGCGCGACGGCGGCGACACCGGCTGGTGCGGGACGCCGACGGTCGGGGCCGGCATCGGGACCGGCATCGAGGCCGGGACCGGCATCGGGATCGGCATCGACGGCGGGACCGCCATCGGCGGCGGGATCGGCATCGAGGCCGGGACCGGCATCGGGATCGGCATCGACGGCGGGACGGGCATCGAGGCCGGGACCGGCGTCGGGGCCGGGACGGCGACCGGTGTCGCGGTGACCCATGTGGCGATCGGCGGTTGTGGTGGCGGCGGGGCCGAGCGGGCCGGCGCGGCCTGGACACTGCCCAACGCCACCACAAGTTCCGGCTGCTCGATCAGCGTCGGCGCGATCCCGAGCCGTTGGTGCAGCAACGTACCGACCAGGGGAATCCGGCTCGAGCCACCGACCAGGACCAGCCCGGCGATCTGGTCGGGTCGCATCCCGGCGCGCTGCAACGCCCCGGCCGTCACGTCGACGGTCCGCTGCAGGTAGGGGCGAGCGACCTGCTCGAACTCGTCCCGGGTGAGGTAGACGTCGGTGTCGAACAGCGGCACGTGGATGCCGGCCGACGCGGCGCGGGACAGTTGCTCCTTGGCGGTACGGACGTCTTCGTGCAGGACGCGGCTGCGGCGTCGGGCCAGGTCGTCGATCGGCTCGACGAGTTGCTGCCAGCGCTGCCCGTCGGCCGCGGCGAACGCGCGACCGAGGTGGTTGACGACCGCCGCGTCGAGGTCGACCCCGCCGATGTCGGGCAGGCCGTCGCTGGCCAGCACGTCCCAGCCGTCGTCGGGCCGCCGGCGCAGCACGGCGGTGTCGAACGTGCCGCCGCCGAAGTCGTACACGACCAGCGCCGCTCCCGGAGCGACCGCGCGGCCGAGCACGGTGGTGAAGTAGGCGGCGGCCGCGACCGGCTCCGGCACCAGGACCGGCGCCGGCAGACCGGCCCGCGCCGCGGCATCGACGAGCACCGACCGGCGGTGCGTGCCCCAGTTCGCCGGGTACGTCAGCACGATGCGCGCCGGCATGACGCCGAGCACCCGGGCGGCCTCGTCGGCGGTGCGGCGCAGCACCGCAGCGAGCAGGTCGGAGACCGCGTACTCGCGAGAGCCGAGCAGGACCCGCCCGTCGTCGATGCGGCGCTTCGGGTTGGGCTCGAAGCGACCCGGATCCAGCCCGGCGCTGCGCTGCGCGTCGGTGCCGATCAGCAGATGTCCATTGACCTCGGCGTAGACCGACGACGAGAGCAGAAAACTGGCATCGAACAGCAGCGGCTGGCTACGACCGTCGGCGCCGATCATTGCCGCTACCGTGTGGGTGGTGCCCAAGTCGACGCCCAGCAGCGGCTCGAAGTCCGTCACGTGACGACGGCGTTCCATCCCGTGCCATCTCGGTTCCCGGCGACGCCGCCGGGTCAGCCGACCGAGGCCGACGCGAGCAGGGCGGCGGTCGGCAGACCGAGTTGGCCCTCGGCGTCTCGGTAGGCCGCGGTGACCTGGTCGTAGTGCTGCCTGATACGCGCGTTCGTGGTCGGATCCTGGCGTCGCAACAGCGCGCCGGGGACGCCGAGCCCGTTGGCTGGGCCGGCCCACCACGCCTCCGGATGCGTGCGGTGGGTCCAGGTGATCATGTCGCACCGGACGTCGATGAGGCCGGATCGGTCGAGGAGGGCGGCGAGGCCGTCGCCGGTGCGGGCGAAGTCCCGGTCCGGCGCGACTCTCGGCAGATCGGTGGGCCGCCGTACGCCGGCGGCGTCGAAGATCGTGCTCCAGAGTTGCTGGGCGGGCGGTGGTGGATAGGGCCAGATCGTCACGGCGAGGCGTCCGCCGGGACGCGCCACGCGTCGCATCTCGCGGACGGCGGCAGCCGGGTCGCCGACGTGGTTGATGACGAAGTTCGCGACGACCGCGTCGAAAACGTCGTCGGGGAACGGCAGCCGTGGCATGACCGCGTGGCGGATCTCCGCGTCCGGAGCCTGGTCTCGCGCGATCTCAAGCATGCTCGGTTCGGCGTCCACGGCGGTGACCTCGGCAGCTCGTGCGCCGGCCAGGGCGGCGACCGTGCCGGTACCGGTGCCCACGTCGAGCACCCGGACGCCCACGCCGACGCCGGCGGCGTCCAGGAGCAAATCGGCCGGGTAGGCGCACAGAGCGGCCAGGCTGTCCCGGTACACCGCCGCCCGGCCGGCCCACTGCAACCGTTCATGATCGTCGAAGGATGTGGTGCTCACTCGACCAGTCTGCGGGTCCTCGGTCCAGTAGCCTCATCCGATGTCGATCGAGATCGTCTTCGAGACCCACGCCCTGAGCGAGGACAACGAGCGTGGCATCGCGACCGGCTGGCTGCCCGGCCGCCTCAGCGAGCGGGGCCGCGCCAATGCCGCCGAGACGGGCCGGCGGCGACGCGACGACGGCATCGCCGCGGTGTTCACGTCGGATCTGCGCCGCGCGGCGCAGACGGCGCAGATCGCGTTCGGTGACACCGATGTCCCGATCCTCTACGACTGGCGGCTGCGCGAATGCGACCTCGGAACACGGAACGGCTCGCCCGCGGCCGACGTGCTCCTCGATCGCTCGGACTTCTGCGATCGCCCGTACCCAGGCGGCGAAAGCCATGGCCAGGCGATTGCCCGGGTGGCCGGGTTCCTCGCCGATCTGCCGACCCGATGGGCTCGACGCCGCGTCATGCTCATCGGCCACCTCGCGACGTATCGGGGCTTGGAACATGTGATCAACGGGCGCACCGTCCGGGATTTGGTGGAGGCGGAATTCGAGTGGCGTGCCGAAGGTTGGCAGTACCGGCTTGACGATGGAGGGATGAGATGACCGACAAGCACGTGCTCGACGCCGACGCGGCGTTCTTCGCGGCGCTGCTGGCCGCCGACTCGACTGCGCTGGACGGCCTGCTGGCCGCGGATTTCCTGCTTGTCGACGTGCTCGCCGGCCAGGTGGTCGCGGGGGACATGTTCCTCGATCTGGTGGGCAGCCGCCGCTTGGAGTTCGTCGAGGTGCTCACCGACCCGGGGCAGGCCTCGGTGCGTGAGCGTCCGGGGCTGGGCGTCGTCCTGGGCCGGACCCGCATGACGATGCGCTTCGACGGTGCCGAGGTGGTCGCCGACAGCCGATACACCCACGTCTTCGTGGCTGACGGTGGCGCCTGGCGCCTCCTCGCGGCCCAAGGGACGCCGGACACCGGCGCCGCGAATCCATAACAAGCCGTTCCATCGTGTACTCCGCGCCGCGCACCGCGGATGGCACCGGATGGAACGCTCAAGATCTTGGGCGGTGAGGTCGCCGTTCCGACCGATCTTGAGGAGACGGCATGTCGTTGTCGGCGGCGCGAAGCCGGTTGATGTTCGCGAAGGACAACCTGAACATGAACCGCCTGGATGAGGTCGAGCCGCTACTGGTGGCGGCCGAGGAGTTCCTGGCGCAGGTTGACGAGGCGGACAGCGCGGACAAGGCGGCGCTGCTGGCCGAGATCGCCGAGGTACGCGCCGCGCAGGCCGCCATGCCGACGTCGGACGAGCGCCGGCTCGTCTCGGCCGCTCAGGGCAAGATCCGGCAGGCCCAGAACCAGATCGAGCACAACTACCTGCCCGAGTACATCGTCGAGTCGATCGAGGCCGCCGCGCAGTACCTGGTGGAGGTGCGCGACCAGTTCCGGGAGCCGGTGCTCGCCGAGATCAGCCAGCTGCGCGCCCTCATCGGTGGCGAGCCGGCGCCCGAGCCCGAGCCGGCACCGGCATCAGTCGAGAGCCAGGAGGCCCCGGTCGACCTCTCCCGGGCGAAGAGCCAGCTCCAGTGGGCCCGCTCGAGCCTAGAATCCCGGCGGTACGACGAGGTCGAGCGCAACGCCCAGCAGGCGATGGACCTGCTCGCCGGGGTGGCCGCCGAGCACACGGCCGACCTGCTCCGCGAGATCGACGAGATCCGCGTGGCGGCCCGCAAGGCCGACGCTGTGGAGAAGCTCGCCTCCGTGATCTCCCGGGCGACCGGCCAGCTGCGCAGCCTGAGGTCGGACGCGGAGAGCGGCGGCCGCCACGAGCAGATCGGGTACCAGCTGGAGCGCGTGCACGACATGCTCGCCGACGTACCCGACGAACAGAAAGCCGACCTCCTCCGCGAGATCGACGAGATCCGGGCCCTCGCCGACCAGCACGAACAGGCCGAGCGGTTTCGGGCGCTGGAGCGGACGTTGCAGTCGCAGCTCTCGTTGGCGGATTCGATCAAAGAGTACGACTTCGACGGCGCGCGCCGGGCATTGATCGGCTTCCGGGAGCGCCTCGAACGCGACGACATGGCCGACCTGCCCGCGGCCACGAAGGACCGGCTGCGCGCCCGAGCCGCGGAGTTGAACAACGAGGTCGTCGGCAATTCGAAGGCCGACGCCCTGGACCGCGCCGAGTCGAGGATGCGGGACATCGCCGGGATCCTGCGGGACGACCCGTTCGCCGGACGGCGCGACGACGAGGTCTACCACACCGCCACCAATCTGGAGCACTACCGCAACCAGGTCGTCGGCTACCTTGAGCGGGTTCCCGAGCCGGACCCGGATGTGCAGGCGGTGCGCGACCGGCTGGCGGCGCTGGACGACAAGCTCCGGCAGTACAACGACGCGTGGGCCGAGGCGACGGCCGAGGACCGCGTAACCCGCCACTGGCACGGGATCCTGCAGAGCATCGACGGCTGGCCGGATGAGGCCATCGACACCACACCGCCGTCGATGTACGCGCCGGCGGTCGACCGTACCCGGGACGCCATGGTGCAGGCGAGGCGCTTCCGCGACGACGCGGAGGTCCAGCGCATCTGCGGCGAGTACCCCGAAAATGCCGCGATCCAGGCTGCGTGGCGGGCAGCCGGCGAAGTGTTCGACGTGAGCGCCGCGAAGGTAAACGCCGCCTTCGTGCGCAGCCTTGATCACGCCGAGGCGATGCCGTCCCCGATGATCGAGGCCGACCTCAACCAGACGATGCACCTGAAGGCGGCCGCCGACACCATGCTCGAGGGCACCGCATACCAGGCGGTGATCGTGGATCGCATCGCCGCGCTGGCGGCGCGGTGGCGCCAGGAGTACGCCGAACTGCTGGAGACGCGGCAGAAGCTCTACGACACCCTCGCGGCCGAGGCCGAGGCGGTGTGGCCGCAGATCGTCGCCGCCAGCGGCGCCACCGCCGACTTCGACCCGGGTAAGCCGAACAAGGGTCAGACCATTCTGCTCAGCGGCGTCCGCAACCGGTGCGGCTGGGAGTGGTCCGGGCGCGAGTACGGCTTCGCGATGAAGTATCAGGGCGTCGTGATCGGCGGGATCTGGGAGTCGCACGTGCTCCGGGCGCTCGAGCACGCCTGGTACGAGCTGAAACTGGACGTCAACGACCGGATCCCGTGGGACGTCATCGCGGTCGTGCAAGGCCCGTCGATGATCGGCGAGCGCACGCAACGGGTCATCCGCGACGCCGGCAGCGGCGCGGAGCTCGGCACGATCGAAGAGTGGCCACCCGTGGACTGCCTGCTGCTGCAGGTTGTCGGCCTCCACGCAGGACCCGTCGCGATCGGCCCTCAGGTCGGCGGATGAGCGACCGATAGGAGGTCGAGGTGTGCGCCGTGATGGGGGACTGCCGTGGCTTGGTTTCGGTCCGTAAGTGCGAAGGTACTGTTGTTGTCGCTGGTGGCTGTGGTGGCCGCGCTAGGCATCGGCTGGATCGGGTTGACCGCGGTGTCCGGTCTGCACGGCGACGTGGTGGTGGCGGCGGCCGCCCAACACGCGCTGCACAATCAGGCGGAGATCGACGGCGCCAACCACGCGATCCCCTACGATGCGCTGCTGGCGTCCGTGACCACCGACCGGGACCGGCTGACCGATACGGCCGATGACCTGGCGGAACGCCGGGCCACGTTGACCGAGGGCATCACGGAAAACCGGCAGCTGCTGGCCGCGATCAGCACCCCGGCGCTGGCCAAGGCGTT
>Ga0070684_100000831_pt1 | contig 21654 bp, 17 predicted proteins | sample KBSC723LmetaG_FD_65653 | JGI IMG/M metagenome (GOLD analysis project Ga0070684, IMG submission 65653) | Corn rhizosphere microbial communities from Kellogg Biological Station, Michigan, USA - KBS C7.2-3L metaG | ecosystem: Host-associated > Plants > Roots > Rhizosphere ...
CCCCGGTACTGGTCGTAGGAGGAGTCGAAGATCAGCGCCCGCGGCGGGGCCGCCGGGTCACCGTCGGGCGGTGCGATGTGGTCGACCACCGCCTGCAGCACCTCGCCCACCCCAGCCCCGGTCTTGGCGGAGATGCGCAGCACGTTGTCGGCCGAGTCGCCGATCAGGTCGGCCACCTCGACGGCGACGGCGTCGGGATCCGCGGCCGGGAGGTCGATCTTGTTGATCACGGGAACGATGTCGAGATCGTTCTCGATTGCCAGATAGGCGTTGGCCAGCGTCTGCGCCTCCAGCCCCTGGGCGGCGTCGACCACAAGCAGGGCGCCCTCGCAGGCGGCCAGGCTGCGGCTCACCTCGTAGGTGAAGTCGACGTGGCCGGGGGTGTCGATCAGGTTGAGCTCGTAGACGCGATCGTCGGCCGCCTTGAACATGACGCGGACGGCCTGGGCCTTGATCGTGATCCCCCGCTCGCGCTCCAAATCCATGGAGTCCAGCACCTGGTCTCGCATCTCCCGCTCGGACACCGTCTGCGTGATCTGCAGGATGCGGTCGGCCAGCGTCGACTTGCCGTGGTCGATGTGGGCGATGATCGAGAAGTTGCGAATCCGGGAGAGGGCCACGGATGCAGGTTACCGGTGAAGGCCTCAAGTCCCCGTTCGGAGCTGCCGATAGCCGCGGGACACGCGGGCCGGGCGCTCTTGTCCCTCCTCATCCGGCTCGGGCCCGCATGGCTGCGGCGGCGTTTCCTCGTCTCCCTCCCCCGGACTCAGGTCACGCCGCCGCAGCCCAGCTCCACCGCCGCGGTCAGCGTCGAATCAGGGACCGCAGCACGGCGATCTCGGCCAGCCCCAGAACTCGCGCCGCCGCCAGGTAGACGGCTCCCGCCGCCGCCAGTGCGGGTACCAGGCTGCCCAGCTGGCCGACCGTGGAACGGCCGAGCACGGCGTCAAGCGGCCACCAGACGCCGAGCGCGACCACGGCCGCCAGCGCCGCGGCCAGGGCGATCCGGGCGGCCTCGGCGATCAGCGCACGGCCGCCGAGAAGACCCACCCGGCGGCGCAGAAGCACGGCCAGCAGGCCGGCATTGAGGACGGTGACGACCGCGGTCGACGCGGCGATGCCGGCGGCCCCGTAGCGCAGCAGGGCGATGTCCAGCACCAGGTTCACGAGCAGGTTCCCGGCCGCCACCAGAGTGGGCACGCGTGGCTCCTGGAGGCTGTAGAACGCCCGGGTCAGCAGCAGTGAGAGCCCGTTGAAGACCAGCCCGACCGAGAAGGCGACAAGCGTCCGGGAGACGTTTTCGGTGTCGAAGCCGGTGAACTCGCCGCGCTGGTAGAGCAGCCGCACGATCGGCTCTGCCATCACCGCCGACACCGCGGCAGCGGGCAGCAGCAGGAATGCGATCGTCCGCATCCCCTGCCCGACCAGCGCCGCCACGCCGGGCAACTCGCCGCGGGCCGCCCGGCGCGCGATCTCGGGAAACAGCACGGTGGCCACGGCCACGGAGAACAGCCCCTGCGGCAGCATGAAGATGCGAAACGCAAAGTTCAGGTCGGACACCGCATGACCGCTGGCGTAGCTGCCGACCACCAGGTCGATGGTCAGGTTGATGTTGATCAGCCCCAGCCCGATCGAGACCGGCAGCATCAGCTTCAGGATCCGGCGCACATGCGGGTTGCCGAACCCCAGCTCGAAGGCCAGCCCCTGGCCGCGTCCCCGGAGCAGGGGCAGCGGGATCAGGAACTGCACGATGGTGGCCACCAGCACCCCCGCCGCGTAGATCTCGACCTGCTGCTCCGAGTCGGAGACCGTGGCTGCCACAGCCAGCGACCCGATGATGACCAGGTTCCAGATCACCGGCGTCAGGGCCGGCACGCCGAAGATCCGCTCGGAGTTGAGGATGCCGGTGACGACGCCCGTCATGCCCAGCACGGGCACGATCGGGAACAGCCAGCGGGTGAGTGTGACGACCAGGTCGCTCGAGATACCGTGATCGCCGACGATCAGCGGCACCCACCAGGGCGCGAGCAGCATGAACAGCGCTGCGATGGCTCCCAGCGCGACGGCGGCCGTCCACAGCACCATGCCGGCCACCCGCCAGGCCTCCCGGTGGTCGCCCCGCTCCTGCAGCTCGACGAACACCGGCACGAAGGCGCCGCTGATCGCGTTGTCGGCCACGATGCTGCGCACCGTGTTGGGCAGGTTGAACGCGATGTTGAAGGCCGACACCACCGGCCCGGAGCCGAGCAGCGCGGCGACCACGATCTCCCGTGCCAGGCCTGCCACCCGCGAGATCGCGGTCGCGGCGCCGAAGATGGCGGTTGACGCGGCCAGGCGTCGCCGTTCGGACATTGGCCGGAGAGTCTAGAGGGTCCGTCCCCCGGCGGCCCCGACGGGCCCGGACGCCTGCGAGCGGGTGTTGAGGTGGGAAACCGCGCCGGTGGTGGTATCATTCCCCTCGCCCCGCGGAGGGGCTTTTCTATGGCGAATTCCAAACAGCAGGCGAAGCGGGTGCGGGTTGCCGCGCGACAGCGGCTCGAGAACCTGCGCTATCGGACCCAGATCAAGACCTTGTTCCGCCGGCTGGCGGACGCCGCCGAGGGCGGCGAGGGCGAGACGGTGACCGACATCCACCGCCGTTTGACGGTGCTGCTCGATCGCGCCGCCGCCCGCAAGGCGATCCATAAGAACGCCGCCGCCCGCAAGAAGTCGCAGGCAGCGCGGATCGCCGCCGGCGAGAAGACCGCCGCCTAGCCCGGCGCGGGCTCCGGCCGTCGGCGCGCGCGTCCCGGCGCGATCAGCCCGGCCAGGATGAGCACGATCCCGGCGGCCTGGCCGAGCGCGAACAGGGCATAGACGTCGAACCGGGTCGCGGTCGAGGCAAGGCCGATCACGGCCACCCCCGCCGCCACCAGCAGCGGCCTCCAGTCGCGCCGCCGACGGGCGGACTGCAGGGTGCCGGCCAGAATCACGATCGTGCCCACCGAGTTCACCGAGATGGCGAGGATCGCCGTCCACGGCCCGCCCAGCGCGTGGTTGGGCGGGGCCGCACCGGCCGAGGCGAGCGCTCTGTGATCGACGTCCGCGGCCAGCACGGCGGCGGCCGAGGCGAACGTCAGCCACAGCATGGTTGCCGCCGCCAGTCGCGACACGCGGCGGCCGGGAAGCACCAGCAGCAGCTCCCCCACGGCCAGGAACGGCACCACCAGAATGCCGCCGGCGAGGTAGTAGAGCCGGTAGACGTCCTCCCCCCAGCCCCGTGCAGCACCGTGCCACAGGCACGCGCTGGCGACCGTGAACAGGGCAAAGCCGATCGTCCAGGCGATCAACGGCGCGCGGCCCCGGTCAGTGGCGGCCAGGCGCGACCCGAGGATGACGGTGCAGGCCAGCGCGACCAGCGCCGACACCGCGGCGGCGACCGTGTCTGCCGACATCAGCCGGCCGTGATCTCGGCCAGTGCCAGCTCGAGCTCGAACCGCGCGTCGAGGCGGCTGCCTCCCTTGACAGCCAGGTCGAGCCCCGCGAGGCGGACGATGGCCGCTGCCAGCTCGGGCTCCGAGAAGCCGCGTGCCTGCTCGCACAGCTTCTTGGCCGGGTAGGGCTTCAACCCCAGCGCCTGCTGTACCTCGGCCTGGCCGGCGCCGCTCTCGAGCAGCACCACGGCCTGGCGAACGCGGCGGACGTGGGCGGTGATCTGGCCGATCGTGCGGTGCACGTCCTCCGAGCGCTCGATATCGGCGGTGGCCAGTTCGATCACGGCCGCAGCGTCACGGCGACCCCAGGCGTCCGTCACGTCCCACGGCTTCACGTCGGGCTGGGCGATCACCAGCCGGTCGACGTCGTCCAGCCCCGGCGGGTCGGGATGGCAGTGAACGGCGAGCTTCTCGACCTCCAGGGCGAGATCGCCGATGTCCTCGCCGGCCCGCTCGACGACTCGTCGCGAGACCGCCGCCGGGACGCGGACGCCGTGCTCGGAAAACCGCCGGGTCACCCACTCGGCCGCCTGCTTCTTGTCCGGCGCGTCGAAGAAGCGGACGTCGCCGACGGCCTCCACGGCCCGCGCCAGCACTCCCTTGGGGTCGACGCCGGCGGCGCCGAACAGCGCCAGGCAGGTGTCCGGCGTGGGGTCGGACAGGTAGCCGGCGATCGCGGTGGCCTGGTCGTCGGGCAGCGACTCGACGCCGCGCACGAAGACCAGCCGTTCCCCGCCGAACAGGCCCAGCGACAGGCACGCGCCGACGATGTCCTCCGCCTCCTCGTCTCCGACCGTGATCTGCAGGATCGAGTCCTCGTCGAACTGCGCCCGCAGGCGGGCCGCCGCCGCATCCACCTTCGGCCAGTCGCTGCCGGCGATCAGGTAGGCGGGCTTATGACTCATCGGCGACGGCCGTGGCGGCCGCGGAGCCGGGGTCGGCGGCCAGCCGCTTGGCCTGCGACCGTTCGACCAGATCGGCGAACGTGACGTGCTCGAGCACCGCCCGCAGTTGCGTGCGGGCGTCGAGCCAGACGTCCGGCAGCGCCTCGGCCCCGGGCGGGTAGCTGATGCTCTCCGGCCGCATGCCGGCGACCGCCGCCAGCGGGCCGTCGACCACGCGGATCACCTCGGCGACCGTGATCTGGTCGGCCGGCAGCGCCAGCCGGTAGCCGCCCTCCGGGCCTCGCTGCGACATCACGATGCCCGCGTGCTTGAGCTCGCCGAGGATGTTCTCAACGAACTTCAGCGGCAGCCCCTGACGCCGCGCGATCAGCTCGCCCTTGAGCGGCGCCGGCTCTGCGTGGGACGCCAGCACCAGCACGGCCCGCACGGCGTAGTCCGCTTTCGCCGACAGCTTCATGGCTGCATTCTCGCATGCACGCGGACCGGGCAATCGGTTGACGTCACGGGGATACACTCCCGGCGCGATGGCGGGAGAGGTCAACAGCGGGCTCGAAGGCGTCGTCGCCGCCGAGACGACGATCAGCCTCGTCGACGGACAGGCGGGACGGCTGCTGTACCGCGGATACGAGATCGGCGACCTGGCCGCGAACGGCAGCTACGACCGGGTCGTGCGGCTGCTGCTGGACGGCGAGTGGCCGGCTGTCGACGAGGTGCTGGCGCCGGCGAAGCTGTCGCCGACCGTGCTCGGAGCGCTGCGCAGCCTGCCCACATCCTGCGCCCCGCTGGACGCGCTTCGCACAGGCTTTTCGGCCTTCGGGGCCGAGCGGCGGATGGACTGGCCGCCGACACCGGAGCAGGCCCGGGAGCTGATCGCGCTGGGACCGGCGGTGGTCGGCGGGTTCGCGCGGCTGCGGGATGGGCGCGAGCCGGTCGACTCGGCCGAGGCCGCCGGCCTGGGCATCTCCGGACGGCTGCTGCACGCCATCTCCGGCGAGCTGCCGGACCCCGCCAAGGCGCGGGCGCTCGACGCCTACTTCACGGTCTGCGCCGAACACGGCCTGAACGCCTCCACCTTCACGGCGCGAGTGATCACCTCGACACAGTCCGACCTGGCCAGCGCCGTCAGCGGTGCCGTGGGCGCGCTCAAGGGGCGGCTGCACGGCGGCGCTCCCAGCGAGGTGCGTGACCAGTTGACGCAGATCGGCGACGTGGCGCACGCCGAGGAATGGATGCGCGGCGCCCTGGCCCGCGGCGAGCGGCTGATGGGCTTCGGCCACCGCGTTTACAAGACGATGGACCCCCGCGCCCGGGCGCTCCGCCATGTCGGCGAGACGCTGGCGGCCGACGCCGACTGGCTGAAGCTGGCGATCGAGGTCGAGGACGTCGCTCTCCGGCTGCTGGCCGAGCACAAGCCCAACCGGCCGCTGAAGACCAACGTCGAGTACTACGCGTCGATCGTGCTCGACGGCGTCGGCCTGATGACCGACCTCTATACGCCGGCCTTCGCCGTCGCTCGCACCGCCGGCTGGTGCGCGCACGTTCTCGAGCAGGCCGAGACCGGCCGCCTGATCCGCCCCGACTCGCGCTACATCGGCCCGGACGAGCGGCCACTGCCCCGAGCCACCGCGGCCTGACATTCCCGGTGCCCCCGTCTATGGGTCAGCCCGCGCACAGCTCGGCCACCCACAGCACGTAGGCGGCGAGGACGTCGGCCAGCCCCAGCAAAGGGGACGCCAGCGGTGGCCACACCGAGCCGGCCAGGATGGCGGCCAGGCCCAGCACGAGGATCGGCGCCACGGCGGGCAGGGCGAGCAGGTTCGCCGGTACCGACATCGGCGCCACCCGCCCGAAATGCCACCAGGCGATGGGCGCCGTCGCCAGCGAGCAGGCGACCGAGATCGCGACCGCCTGGCCGGCTCCGGGCCGGAATCGGGGAGCGACCAGCAGGATCGCCGCCACCGCCGCGAAGCTCAGCTGGAAGCCCGGGTTGAACAGGTCGAGCGGGTTTATCGCGAGCACTGTCACGGCGCCGCAGGCAACCAGGTGCCAACGGAGCACCGGCCGCGAGACCAGCCACGCGGTCAGCGTCAGGCCTCCGGCGACTCCGGCGCGCACCACCGACGGCCCGGCCCCTGTGACCAGCACGTAGAGGATGGTGACCGCGAGCGCCGTCCACCGGGCGGGGCCGCCGAGCAGCCCGGCCAGACCCAGCATGACGATCGTGAAGGCCACCACAAGGGCGACGTTCTGGCCCGAGACGGCCACGATGTGCGAGAGGCCGCTGCTGCGGAATCGCTCGCGCTGGACGTCGTCCAGCCCGGAAACGTCGCCCAGCGTCACCCCGGCTACCAGGCTGCGCTGCTGGGTGGGCCGCCCGGCCGCGCCCATCCGGACCAGCGCGGCGTGGTGCAGGGCATCGATAACGCCCCACCCACCGCTGCGGCGGCCGACCGCGTCGATCGCGCCGGCGCGCAGCTCCAGGTGGGCGCCCCGCCCGGCGTAGTAGCCCGCGGCCGGCCCGTCGATCGGCCTGGCCGTGCCCTCGATCCGGTAGCGGCTCCCGAGGCGAAGCGGCTCCGGCGCGATCACCAGCACGTCCTCGCGGCTGCCGGCAAGCCGGCCCAGCGCCCGGCCGCCGTCGGGCAGGCCGGTGACCACCAGCTCGCCGGCCACCCGCCCCGGCGCCAGTTCGTGGCGATCGAGCGCCTCCACCCGCAGCGCGCCCCAGCCCGCCGCCAGCGCGGCTGCGAGCAGCAGCGCCGCCCGCGGCCTGGCAACCAACGCCGCCGGCACAGCGGCCTCCGGCATCCGAAGCGCCGCGCAGACCAGGCCCGCCAGCGCTGCCAGCACGATCCTGGTCGGCAGGTCAAAGCGCAACGCGTCCCCGCAGCGCCGCCATCCGGGCGGGCCCGAACCCGCTCACCTGGTCGAGCTCCTCCAGCGACCGGAAGCCGCCGTGCTCCGCCCGGTAGTCGAGGATCCGCTGGGCCAGCGCCGGGCCGATCCCGTCCAGCTCCTGCAGCTGCTCGAGGGTGGCCGAGTTGAGATGCACGGGAGACCCCGGCGAGCCCGCCGGGGCGGCGGCCGTCCCGGGCTGCCCATGGCCGGGCACGGCCACCTGCTCGCCGTCAGCCAGCCGCGCCGCCAGGTTCAGTCCGGCCAGGTTGGCGCCGGGGCGGGGGCCGGCGCGCCGGACGGCGTCCTGGACGCGGGCGCCCGACGGCAGCCGGTACACCCCCGGCTTCCGCACGGCGCCGGTCACGTAGACGACCACCACCTGCGGCCCGGCCGCCACCGGGTCAACCGCTGCGGCCGGCAGCGGCGACGGGGCTGCGGCCGCCGCACCCTGCTGCTGGTGGCGCCACCCGACCAGCAGCACGGCGGCGGCGACGGCAGCGATCACGATGTAGCGCTGAGGGCCCTCGGTCATGCGGTCGAGCATCCACCGGGCCGCCGTGTCATGTCAGCACCCGAGCGGTCACAGAAGCGCGCCGAGTCCCCGCCGATCATATTGTCGCGGCACAAGCTTGGCCCCGTTGCTTCCCTGACCGCTTCCCGGGGTATTCCCCCGGGGGTTGGATGGTTGGTCGAAAGAGGCTCGGGTTGCGGTCGGGGTTGCCGGCGCGTTGCTGATGCTGGCTTTGGGCGCGTTTGTCGGTGTTCGGGCGTCCGGTGGTGAGGTGCAGGGCGTTTTCGAGACGCAGACCGTGAAGGTTCGTGAGCGCGCTCGAGAGCCGGTCACGGTGACCAGCGTGGTGACGACCGCGGCATCTGCTGATCGGTCGGTGGCGTCCGATCCGGTCACCGTGACCGTCCCGACAACGGTGACGACGACGGTGACCCAAACGGCGACCGTGACTGTGACTGACCCCGGGACGTCCGGCGGGACGTCGACCGGCTCATCATCAGCTCCGTAATCGTTTTGCGCCAGAAAAACGTCGCGCGATCGACCCGGGCGCCCGCTGCACCGACACCGGACGCGAGGAGTAGACCGAGCCCCCGCTTTGAGGTATCGGTCATCCCCCGCTAAAGGTATGACCTTCGTACTCCGATGTACGGGCACAGATCGGACGGTTGGACGTCCGGCTGGTCATCGACTCGGAGGTGGACTGTGGTATCGAAGGGGTTTTCCCGCAGGCGTTGGCTGACGCTTGCTCTGACGGTGGGTGCGTTGGTCGGTGCGGCGACGGCGTTTGCTGCATGGACGGCTGGGGGGAGTGGCTCGGCCACGGCCACCGCTGCCTCCGCCAGCACGCTGTCCATCACCGGTAACTCGGCCAGCGCGCTGTTTCCGACCGGCAGCAGCGATCTTGCCCTGACGATCTCAAATCCCAATCCGTACGCCGTCGCTGTGTCGACGATCTCCAGCGGTGGCTCGGTCACGGTCGATGCAGCTCACGCCGGGTGCAACGTCTCCAGCGTGTCGTTCAACGCGGCGAGTGGGACCGGCCTTTCGGTCGTCGTGCCGGCAGCTTCCGGGTCTGCCGGAACCACCACCGTGACGCTCACAAACGCCGTATCGATGAGCAACGCTGCTGTGAACGCCTGCCAGGGCGCAACCTTCACCGTGCCGCTGTCTCTCACCGGGTCGAGCAGCTAAGAGGCTTGGCCGGCAGGTGGCTCTTCGTCTGACCTTCGCACGCCGCACCGCACTCGGTGCGGCGTGCCTGGTCATCCCGGCCGTCATGCCCGCCGCGGCGATGGCCTGGACGGCCCAGGGTGGAGGTCAGGCCAGCGTTACCGGCGGGTCGATGCCTGCGGCCACAGCCCCGATCTCGGTGACAGCGTCGAATCACTCCGTCACCGTGTCGTGGAATCAGATCACCTTGCAGGGTGCGATGCTCGGTGGACAGACGGGTGGCGGCTACGAGGTGGTTCGCCTGCCGGCGGCGGGAGGAGCCGCGCAAACTCCTAACTCCTCGTGCGGCAGCATCGTCAGCGGGGCGGCGGCAGTGCTCACCTGCGCGGACTCGAGCGTGCCCAGCGGATCCTGGCGCTACGCGATCATTCCCCGCTGGCAAACCTGGCAAGGCGCTCAAAGCGCAAGCAGCGCAACGGTGACGATCGGCTCGGCATCGCTCTCGTTCTCGTCATCCACCACGATCACCACGCTTCCCGCCACGCTCACCGGCACGGTCACGAGTTTCTTCGACGCCGAGACGATCGGCTTCCGCCTCGACAGTCCCACCGGCACCACACTCACCGGATCGGTGGCCGGAGCACCCACCCCGGCATCCGTGCCCAGCGGGGGGTCAGCAACCATCACCGTTACCGTGCCTGCCGGCACGGCTGCCGGCACGCACACCATCTACGCCGTCGGCTCGAACGGCAGCACCGCGACCGCCGCGATCACCGTCAACATCGCTCCTCAGGCCACCGGGCTAACCATCGCCAACCAGTCCACCCTGCCCGGCACGCCCCAGCAGACCGACACGCTCACGATCAGCTTCTCCCAGAAGCTCGCGGTCACGAGCGTGTGCTCAACGTGGAGCGGTAACGACACCACTCAAACGCTCACCGGCGTCACCGCCACCATCGCCACGGCCAGCGGTAACGCCACCCGGCTCACAGCCAGCGTTCCCTCGACGTCGTGCGGCGGGACACTGCATCTCGGCACACTCACGATGAGCCGAGGCTTCCTGCCGAACGGCAGCCCACCCCCCGCCACGTTCACAAACACCACCATCACCTGGAACCCGACCACCAAGACCCTCGTCCTCACCCTCGGCACGCTCACAGCCGGCACCCCGACGAGCGGCGGCACCACCGCCACCGCCACCTATACCCCCGACGCCACCCTGCAGGGCACCACCGGCCTTCCGGTGCTGACCACACCGATCTCGGCCACGGGCACGCTCTTCTAACCGCACGCGGCGCGTGTCTTGTCAGTACCCGAGCGGAGTCACTCGCAGCCGGTTGCGATCCCGCCCTGCGCGCCCGTTCCGCCCAGGCTGCAGCTGTCGACGCCGCGACCGCCGAACAGCTGGTCGAAGCCTCGACCACCCCACAGGGAGTCGGCACCAGGTCCGCCCCGCACCGTGTCCGGCCCGCGCCCGCCGGCGAGCCGGTCGCGCCCGCCCAGGCCCGATATCGAGTCCGTGCCGGGTCCGCCGCGAAAGACGTTGCCGGCGGCGTTTCCGACCAGCCGGTCGGCGCCCCAGCCACCGACGACCACCTCGACATCGCTTTCGACGTTGTCACCCTCAGCCGGCCGGCCGTCGTTGGCCACGCCGTCGAGCGTCACGAACACCGGCCGGGCGTCGGGTGCGGTCATGGTGCTGATGAAGGGCACCATGTAGATCACCGCGTCGACGCCGGCGCCGCCCACGAAACGATCGGGCGAGGCATTGCCATCGATGTCACCGTTGAACAGCCGGTCGGCGCCGGAGCCGCCGTCGAGGGTATTGGCACCGCCCTGGCAGTCACAGTTGAGGCGGTCGCTGCCGCCGTCGCCGAACAACATGTTGTGCGCCCCCGCAACGTCTCCCGCGATGCCTGGCGAACCGGCCTCCAGGCTGTCAGCGCCACCTCCGCCGTGCAGGGTGTCGGATCCGTCCTCCCCGAACAGGTGGTCGCGCCCGGGCCCGCCATCGATCCTGTCGGCACCTCTGCCGCCGAACACCGACGTGGGGGCGCCCATCCTGCTCGTGACGGTGAGCCGATCGCCTCGATTACCCAGGTCGATCTGGATCTCGCCACCCGGAACCGGGCAGGTCACGGTATGGGCATCGACCGATGAGCACCCTGCGCCAGCGCTCACCGTCGCCCCCGTGTCGTGAAACGTGACGACCCCGGCCGCCTGACTTGCGGTCAGATCGTTCGTCTCGCCGACTGCGGCCGTATAGCTGAGCATGTCGCCGTCACTGGTTGCCGTGGCCGCGAGGGCGGGGGTTGACGCGACCACGGCGAGGGCGAGGGTGGACAGGCACCCCGACGCGACCCCAAGCCATATGCGATGTGGAGATGCGATGGCACCCAGCCATGTATCAACTCGTGTCGATAGTGTCAAGAGGCTCGAACCGTGGTCGGTTCGCGACCGGTCGCGCGCGGGCCGGGTTAGCGGCGTCGGAGCCCGGGGTACTCGGATCGGCGGTGCCGTCTGTGGTGCCAACGCGATCGAAAGGGGACAAACGTGTACATCGGCATCGGAACGCTGATCGTCATCATCATCATTGTTCTGCTGATCGCCCGCTGACGCGGGCCCCGATCAGCTCACGACGAGGTTGACCAGCCGGCCCGGAACCACGATCTCCTTGCGCACGGTGACGCCGTCCAGATGTGTGGCCACGTTCGGGACGGCGCGGGCGCGGGCGACGATCTCGCTTTCTGCCAGGCCGGCGGGCACCTCCACCGACCCCCGCAGCCTGCCGTTGACCTGAACCGCGTAGGTCACCTGATCGGACACCAGCAGTTCGGGGTTTGCCGTGGGCCAGGGAACGTCCCACAGCGCGTCACCGCCCAGCCGCTCCCACAGCTCGCAGGCGATGTGCGGCGCGTAGGGATGGATCAGGTTGACCGCTGTCGCGCAGGCGAATCGCACCTGATCGGCATCCGCCTTGTCCCCGTCGTTCTGGATCGCGGACACCAGCTCGTGCACCGCTGACTCGGCCGTGTTGAATGCAAATCGCTCGCCGATGTCGCCGGTCACCTTGTCGATCGCCCAATGGGCTTTGCGCACCAGCCCCGCGCCCTCGCCATCGGCGGCCACTCCGTCGGGGATGCCGGGGCCGTGGCGATCGACGATCTGGTTGACCAGCCGCCACAGCCGGGCCAGGAACCGGTGCTGGCCGGCGACGCCGCCGTCCTGCCACTCGGCGTCATGTTCGGGCGGCCCCAGGAACAGCGTGTACAGACGGGTCGTGTCGGCCCCGTAGTCCTCGACCATCGCGTCGGGGACGACGATGTTGCCCTTGGACTTCGACATCTTGGCGCCGCGGTAGTGGATCATGCCCTGGGTGAATAGGTTGGCGAACGGCTCGGTGAAGCCGACGTAACCCAGATCGTGCAGCGCCTTGGTGAAGAACCGGGCGTACATCAGATGCAGGATCGCGTGCTCCACCCCGCCGATGTACTGGTCGACCGGCAGCCAGGCGTCGACCAGCCGGCGCTCGAACGGCGCCTGCTCGTTGTCGGGATCGGCGTAGCGCAGGTAGTACCAGGACGAGTCGACGAAGGTGTCCATGGTGTCCGTCTCGCGACGGCCGGCACCGCCGCAGGCGGGGCACGCGACGTTCACCCAGTCCTCGGCCGTGGCCAGCGGCGAGCGGCCCTTCGGCGCATAGTCCTCGATGTCGGGCAGCACCACCGGCAGCTCCTCGTCGGGCACCGGCACGATGCCGCAGTCGTCGCAATACACGATCGGGATCGGGCAGCCCCAGTACCGCTGGCGCGACAGCAGCCAGTCGCGCAGCCGGTACGCGACCTTGCCGCTGCCCGCGCCGTCGTGCTCCAGCCATTCGGTGATCGCCCGCTTGGCATCGGGAGCGGCCAGCCCCGTGAAATCGCCGGAGTTGATCAGCACCTCGTCGTCGGTGTGCTCCGAGAAGGCGCCGTCGCCCGGGGGCAGCTCGCCGCCGCGGGGCGCCACCACCGGGCGGATCTCCAGACCGTGGCGGCGGGCGAAGTCATGGTCGCGCTCGTCGTGCGCCGGCACCGCCATGATTGCGCCGGTGCCGTACTCCATCAGGACGTAGTCGGCGACCCACACCGGCAGCCGCTCCCCGTTCACCGGATTGACGACGTGACGGCCGGTGAAGACGCCCGTCTTCTCCTTCTCCGACGCCCGCTCGACGGCAGAGAACGCCGCCGTGTGCCGGACGTAGTCCGCCACCTCCGTCTCGTGCTCCGTGCCCTCGGCCAACTCCCGGGCCATCGGGTGTTCCGGGGCCAGCACGAAGAACGTCGCCCCGAACAGGGTGTCCGGCCGGGTCGTGAACACGGGCAGGGTGATCTCGGGGTCGTGATCCGCCCGGAACACCACCTCAGCCCCCTCGCTGCGGCCGATCCAGTTGCGCTGCATGGTGATCACGCGCTGCGGCCAGTTCACGTCCTGCAGGTCGTCCAGCAGCCGCTGGGCGTAGTCGGTGATCTTGAAGAACCACTGCTCCAGGTTCTTGGACTCCACCTCGGCGCCGCAGCGCTCGCAGTGCCCGTCGATCACCTGCTCGTTCGCCAGCACGGTCTGATCGACTGGGCACCACTTGACCGGCGCCTCCCGACGGTAGGTCAGGCCGGCCTCCAGCAGCCGGAGGAAGATCCACTGCGTCCACCGGTAGTAGCTGGGATCAGCCGTCGACAGCTCACGCGTCCAGTCGATCGACCAGCCCATCCGTTTCATCTGAGCCCTGATCGCTTTGATGTTGTCCCTCGTGGCTACGGCGGGGTGCAGGCCGCTCTTGATGGCCGCGTTCTCGGCCGGCAGACCGAACGAGTCGTAGCCCATCGGATGCACCACCCGGTAGCCGTTGCGCCGCCGGAACAGCGTGATCACATCGCCCATGGTGTAGTTCTTGACGTGCCCCATGTGCAGCTCGCCCGACGGGTACGGCAGCATCTCGAGCACGTACATCATCCGTGACGTGTCGTCCCCCGGCTCGGGGTTAGGCACCTCGTGGACATGGTTCTCGGCCCAGATGGCCTGCCACTTGGCCTCGATCGCATGCGGGTCGTAGCGCTCCATGAGTCCAGGGATTCTACGAGGCACGCGGGCGGCCCTGCCGTCAGGGGTGCTCGAGCACCCGCCAGATCCGCGACAGCTGGTCCAGCTCGCGGGCGTCCAGCCGACCCAGGAACCTGCGCCGGACGCCGGCCAGGTGCGTCACCCGGGCCTCGGAGAACCGCGCCCGGCCCAGCTCGGTGATCACCGCCCGCTGGCCGCGAGCGTCGTCGTTGCAGGGCTCGCGCGCCACCAGACCACCACGCTCGAGCCGGTCGACCAGCCGGGTCAGCCCGCTGCGGCTGAGCAGCACGGCGTCGGCGATCTCCGACATCCGCATCCCCCCGGTGGCCGAGTTCGCCAGCCGCAGCAGCACCTCGTAGGACGACAACGGCAGCCGGTGCTCGGCGGTCAGCTCGGCGTCCAGCTCGCGCACCAGCCGGGCGTGGGTGCGGAGCAGCCCGCCCCAGGCGGCGAGCTCCTGGTTGGTCAGCGCCACGGGTTCGCCGGGGGGTGGTTGCACGATCAAACGCTACCAGTCCGGCTGACCGCGCGGGCGCTCGCTGCTAGAAATCGCTTCATGGCCACCGAAGCACAGGCTGCCGGGGTTCGCTGGGATCTGACGCCGCTGTTCGCCGACGCCGGCGAGGCAGACCGCGCGCTGGCAGCCGCGGTCGAGCGGTCGCGCGCCTTCGCGGCCACCTGGCGCGGGCGGATGGCGGCCATCCAGCCGGCGGAGCTGGCCGAGGCGCTCGAGGAGCTAGGCGAGATCGACAACCAGCTGTCCCGGGTGTCGTCGTACTCGGCGCTGCGCAAGTCGACCGACGTCACCGACGAGGAGAACCGCGACTTTGCGGCAAGGGTCGAGCGGTCGCTGGTCGAGGCGATCAACGAGTTGCGCTTCTTCGAGTTGGAGTGGCTGGAGCTGCCGGAGGAGCGGGCGGCCGAACTGGCGGAAGCGCCGCAGGTGGCCCGCGACCGCCACCATCTGCTCTCCAAGCGCCGCTATGCGCCGCACACCCTGTCCGAGGCGGAAGAGCGGATCCTCGCCGAACGCGATCCAGCAGCCGTCAGCGCCTGGCAGACCCTGTTCGCACAGGAGACATCGACCATCGAGGTGCCGTTCGACGCCGGCGACGGCGAGACGCCGCACACCATCGACCGGCTGCTGGCCTACGTGCACGATCCCCGCCGTGATGTCCGGCTGCGCGCCCTCGACACGCTGTACGAGGCGCTCGAGCCGCACGCGCCGGTGCTCGCGCACAGCTACGACTCGCTGGTCTCCGACCGGCTGGTGATCGACCGCCTGCGCAGCTACGGCGACGACCCGATGCAGCAGACCCACCTGCGAAACGAGCTCGACGGCGAGGTCGTGCGGCAGATGATGGAGGCGGTGGAGCGCAGCTACGGCATCGCTCAGCGCTGGTTCGAGCTGAAGGCCCGGATGCTGGGGTTGCCCCGGCTGGCGCTGGCCGACCAGTACGCGCCGATCGGCGAGGCCCGGGGCGTCGCCTATGCGGAGGCGTGCGAACTGGTCGCCGAGTCGTTCGACGGTTTCTCGCCGGACATCCGCCAGATCGCGGAGGGGTTCTTCCGCGACAGGCGGATCGACGCTGAGCCGCGGGCCGGCAAGCGCGGCGGCGCCTTCTGCGCGCCGGTCGCCCAGGACGCGTCGCCCTACGTGATGATGAACTTCACCGACAATGTCAACGACGTGATGACGCTGTCGCACGAGCTGGGGCACGGCATGCACTTCACGCTCGCCCACGGCAGGCAGACCCCGCACTCCGCCTACACCGGTCTGGCGATGGCCGAGGTGCCCTCCACCTTCGCCGAGTTCGTCACCTTCGACCATCTCCTGGCGACGGAGGACGACCCGGGAACCCGGCTGGTGATCGCCGCCGAGCGGGTCGAGGGCTCGTTCGCCACCATCTTTCGGCAGACCGTACTGGCCCGCTACGAACAGCGTGCCTATGCCCTGCGGGCCGACGCCACCACCCTGAACGCTGACCGGCTGGGCCAGATCTGGCTGGAGGAGAACCACCGCTACTACGGCGACAGCCTCGAAATGCCGCCCGGCTATCGGCTGGGCTGGGCATACATCCCCCACTTCATCTCCACCCGCTTCTACACCTACGCGTACGTGTTCGCCAAGCTGGTGGCGCTCGTGCTCTACGCCCGCTATCGCCAGGAGGGTGAGGGATTCGTCGGCAGCTACCTCGAGCTGCTGGCCTCCGGCGGCTCAGCCGATCCGGCCACGCTGCTGGCCGGTGTCGGCGTCGACCTCGCCGATCCCGGCGTCTGGGACGCCGGCTTCGCCGAGCTCGAGCGGATGGTCGCCGTGGCCGAGTCCGAGGCCTGACCACCCGCCCGCGCCAGGTGGACAAAAGTGTCAGACACTCTTGTCCACCCACACGGTTGGGGTGAACACAGGTGTCTGACACTCTTGTTCACCCACACGGTTGGGGTGAACACAGGTGTCTGACACTTTTGTTCACCCCACCAGCTCGCGGGCGGCCTCGATGTGGAAGCGCGTCGCCAGCAGCAGGTCGTCGACGTGGATCCGCTCGTCGCGGTTGTGCATGCCGTTGAGATACTCGGCGGCGGGCATCCGCCGCACGGGCCAGAAGCCGTAGGCCGTCGTGCCGAACGACTCGCGCAGGTAGTGCATGTCGCAGAACCCGGTCGAGATCATCGGCAGCAGCAGTGCGCCCGGCTCCTCGCGCTCGATGAAGCGGCGGCAGATGTCATGCAGTGGCGTCTCCAGGGGCGAGCTACTACCGCCGACCGGGGCCGCGTCGAGCTCGAGCTCGTAGGGAATGTCGTCCCCCAGGGCCGCTCGCAGCTCGGCCTCCAGGTCGCCGCGGGTCTGGCCGGGGAGGAGCCGACAGTCGCAGTCGACCGTGGCTCTTCCGGGCATCACGTTGAGCGCGTCCGAGGCCTCCAGCCGAGTGGGCGCGATCGTGATCCCAAAAAGCGGCGGCAGGTCATGGACGAGTGACGGCTCGAGCCCCCGGGCCAGCTCCACGACGCCGTCGAGGTCGCCGTCCGCCGAGCCGGTGAGCAGCTCGAGCGTGCGCCGGGTCTCGGGCAGCAGCAGCCGGCGGGTGCGGTGGGCCGCCAGCCGGCCGATCAGGGTCGCCAGCAGCGGGACGGCGTTTGCTCCGATGCTGGGCTTCGAGGCATGGCCGGCCTCGCCGACCGCGGTCACCCGCGCCTTCAGGCTGGCCTTTTCACCGACGTTGAGCGTATAGGCGACGCGGCCGTCCGCCAGCGCCAAACGCCATCCCCCGCCCTCATCGATCGCGTAGTCACAGGCGATGTCCGGTCGCGCCTCACGGAGCCAGGTCAGGCCGACCTCTTCGGTGCCGTCCTCCTCGTCGGCCTGGGAGATGAAGAGCAGGTCGCCCCGCGGCCTGAAACCGGAGCGCGCCAGCACCGCCATCGCCACGGCGCGTGACGCCGTCTCGTTCTTCATGTCGGCGGCACCCCGCCCCCACACGTAGCCATGCTGGTCAAGATGGCCCGAGAACGGCGGGTGGGCCCACTCCTGCGCGTCGGCGGGCACCACGTCGGTGTGGCCGAGAAAGGCCAGCGACGGCCCGTCCCCGGCGCCGCGAATCCGGGCGATCAGGTTCGCGCGGTCGGGATCGCGAGCCGCCAACTCGCACTCGACACCGTTCGCCTCCAGGTAGCTCTTGAGCAGCAGCGCGGCCGGCGTCTCGCGGCCCGGTGGATTCGACGTGTCGACGGCCAGCAGTTCGCGAAGCAGCGATGTCACCTCGGTGCGCAGTGCGGGCTCGTCCACCGGCCGATGCTAACCGGCGGGCGCACCGGCCGGCGCTAGACGTTCTCGGTGGCGGCGCGAGGAACGAGCGTCGTGCGCACCACATCAACCTTGGGTGCCGCCTGATGCTCGAGCACGGCGATCGCAGCGTCGACGCAGCGGGGATCGAATGCGGCGCCCCGCTCGTCGCGGAGCAGCGCCAGGGCGCGCTCGTGATCCCACGCCGCCCGGTAGGGGCGGTCGCTGGTCAGCGCGTCGTAGACGTCGCAGACGGAAAGCACCCGCGCCTCGAGCGGGATCGCCTCGCCCGCCACACCGGCCGGGTACCCGCCGCCGTCCCACCGCTCATGGTGGCAGGCGACGATCGGCACCTCCTCCGCGAACCCGCCCAGGTGCTCGAGCAGGGCGGCGCCCAGTGCCGGATGGCGGCGGATCAGGGCGAACTCCTCGTCGGTCAGGCGTCCCGGCTTGTTCAAGATCTCCCAGGGCAGCTGCAGCTTGCCGATGTCATGCACCAGCCCGGCGATCGCCAGCCGCCGCACCGAGTCGCTTGCCAGGCCCAGCTGCTCGCCGACCCGCACGGACATCGCGGCGACCCGGCGGGAGTGGGCGCCGGTGGACGGATCGAGGTCGCGCAGCGAAGAGGTGAGCGCTCGGACATAGCCGCCCAGAAGCTCCTCTTCGGAGCCGACCAGTTCCTCGCCCCGCAGGTCGCGGCCGATCGCCTGCGACGGGCGCTGCCGGGCCAGGTCGATCGCCACGCAGAAGGTGACGACCGCAACCCCCAGCCCCTCCATCATGTGCGCCCACCAGAAGCCCAGCGACCAGGTGCTCGAAAGCAGGTACAGCACCAACGATAGGCCCAGCCAGCAGACGCCGATCGCAAGCCAGCCGTCCGCCCGGCGGCGGGTCAGCCTGCTGGTGCGGTATGCCCGCACGGCGACCAGGCTGTAGACGGCGGTGGTCGGGATCAGGACGAGGTACATCCACGGTTCCACGGACAGCGGGACCAGCGGGATCAGCTGCGGGTGCAGCAGGCCGCCCATGCCGAAGGCGATCAGCACGATCAGCACCGCCGCCTCGATGCCGACGATCAGCCGCCGCGCATGCTCGACCGATGCCGGGACGGCGACCGCCAGCGCGAGCAGCGCGGCCGCTGCCGGCACCGCAGAGACTCCGGCCAGACCGATCGTCGCGTTTCGGCCGTACTCGTCGAGGAGGAAACCGGGCGTGGCCAGGGCGTGGATCGTCAGCAGCCCGGCCATCGCGGTGAAGGCTGCGCCGACCAGACCACCGCGCAGATCGTTCCGGCGGAGCGCCGCCAGCGTCAGCAGCACCGCCACGAACGAGGCAAGTGCTGCGGTGCCGCCGACCGCGATCAGGTGCACGGTGGGCTGCTCCGAGCCGAGCTCGACGACCGGCAACAGCGCGAGATAGGCGAACACTGGCGCCGCCGCCGTCAGCAGCGTGGCGAGCAGGGACCGGGTGGAGCGAGGCATCTCATTGATCATCGGCGTCGAGCTGGTGTCACTTGAGGACACGCGAGGCCCGCGTCGGCCGGCGGTCAGGTCGGCTCGTCGGGCTCGCCGCTGGGCAGCGAATCCCCGGCCAGATCGGCGGCGTACGCCTGCAGCAACGGGTCGATGAACGCAAACCGCCCGGCCTCCAGCTGGCGCAGTACATAGCCCGAAACCAGGGTCTCGGCCAGCCGGTCGACGCTGCCGATCGGTACGCCGACCGCCTCGGCAGCGGCCTTCCGAAAGGGCCGACCGTCGTTCAGCGCCACCGCCCGCAGCACCCGTCGGGCGCCCGGACTGAGCCCGCGCCATTCGGCATCAAGGGCCGGCTCCGCCTGGAGCTTCGCCGCCTGCAGCGAGTCCTGCCAGGTCTGCAGCGTGGCACTCTCGCCGGGAGCGGTGCGTGCCCACAGCTTCGAAGCCAGGAACATCGTCCGCTGCGGATGCCCGCCGGTCGTTCTCACCAGCGCCGTCAGCGCCTCGCCGACGTCGCGGCCCGTCTCCTCGAACCGGTCTGCGATGTAGCGGGCGACGTCCTCGGCAGCAAGGGGGGTCAGCTCCAGCGGCTCGGCCTGGCCCCAGAACGCGCGGTGCTTGTCGCCGAACAGCGCGTTCATCAGCCGCGGCTCAGAGCCGGCGAAGATGTATGCGGCACCGGCGTCGTGATGCTGGATGGCAGCCCGCAGCTTGTCGTCGGCGGCGGGCACGGCCAGCACGTCCTGGAACTCGTCGAAGCACACGATCACGTCGTTCCAGCCCTTGCCGGCGAACCGCTGCGGGAGGTCGAGCAGCGCGAACAGGGCGGCCTCCTCGTTGGCCGGCCGGCCGGCCAGGCTGCTCTTCACGCCCGCGCCCATGAAACTGACCGAGAACTCCGCTTCGATCGCCGTCAGCGTGGGGCGAAGCAGCTTCGCGGCGCTGCCCTGGAGCTGCGCGTACGACCGGCCGAGCCGCGTGATCACGTCCGACAGCGTAAGCACGCCCTTCAGGTCGCACAGCACGCCCACCGTCCCGCCCTTCGCCGCCTCGTGGAACACTCGGCGGACGAGACTGGTCTTGCCGTACCGGCGGGGAGCGTCAAGCCGCACGAGCATGCCGTCGCGGCACCAGTCGAGCAGAGTCTCGGTTTCCGCATCGCGATCGATCACCTGGGCCGGCAGTACCGGCCGCTGATAGGGGAACGGATTTGCCACGAGCCGTACTCTACTCGAATTTCAAGTCGATTCCTTCTTGCTTGACAAGGCGATACCTACTCGTTCGACGCGTAGACGCGCCCCACCGACAGGGCGGTCGGATCGCCTCCCGAAGCAACGGTCGATGCCTGCTCTGGCAACCTCGGGCGCGGCAGGCTAGGATCTTCCTGATCGGGATCACGCCGCGTGCCCTCCCGCCCTTTCCGAGGCGGCGGATGTGCCGGCACCGGATGCCAGGCCTGCCTGACGAATCGCGATCCCTCGAAAGACCGCCGGCTCGGCGCTACTCCCCCAAGGCGCCGGGTCGGTGTGCCGCACGTGCACGGCCGGTACGCTCCGCGGCGTGATCCTCGCGATCGATCAGGGCACGACCGGCACCACCTGCCTGGTCTTCGACGATCAGCGAGCGATCCGCGGCCGTGGCTATCGCGAGCTGAAGCAGCGGTATCCGCGTCCTGGCTGGGTCGAGCACGACCCGCACGAGATCTGGGACGGCGTGCTCGGCGCCGCCGGAGCCGCCCTCGCCCAGGCGCGCTGCGGCGCCCGGGACCTGCGGGCTATCGGCATCACCAACCAGCGGGAGACCACCGTGCTGTGGGACCGGCGCACCGGCCGGCCGGCCGCGCCCGCGATCGTCTGGCAGGACCGGCGCACGGCCGCGGAATGCGCGCGGCTGCCGGCGGATCTGATCCGGCAGCGGACCGGGCTCGTGCCCGACCCGTACTTCTCCGCCACCAAGCTGGTCTGGCTGCTCGACCGGGCCGGCGTCTCCCGGCAGCATCTGGCGTTCGGCACCGTCGACTCATGGCTGATCTGGCGGCTGACGGCCGGGCAGGTGCATGCCACCGACCCCACCAACGCGTCGCGGACGATGCTGATGAGTCTGGCCACGATGGACTGGGACGACGAGCTGCTCGACCTGTTCGGCGTCGAGCCGGAGCTGCTGCCGACGCTCGTGCCCTCCGCGGGCGTGCTGGGCGAGGCCGAACTGATGGGCGCCGCAGTCCCGATCGCCGGGGTGGCCGGCGACCAGCAGGCGGCGCTGTTCGGCCAGGCCTGCGTATCACCCGGACAGGCGAAGGTCACGTACGGCACCGGCAGCTTCCTGCTGGTCAACGACGGCC
>Ga0070684_100000835_pt1 | contig 21641 bp, 17 predicted proteins | sample KBSC723LmetaG_FD_65653 | JGI IMG/M metagenome (GOLD analysis project Ga0070684, IMG submission 65653) | Corn rhizosphere microbial communities from Kellogg Biological Station, Michigan, USA - KBS C7.2-3L metaG | ecosystem: Host-associated > Plants > Roots > Rhizosphere ...
ATTTCATCCGACGGCGACGGCGGCTTCACGATCGCCGACCGCAACCCGAACGTCGTCGTGAAGGTGAGCGCGACGGGGACGCCGGAATGGCAGCTGGGCGGCGTCTGCGCCGATGCGCCCGCGGGCGCCGACCATTGCGCCGCGCAGAGCTGGCAGATCGCTCACGGCCATCACCTGCTGGAAGACGGGACGTTCGTGCTGTTCAACAACGCCGGTGACGACACGCCGGCGCATGTCTTCGATTACCGGCTCGACGACGCACCGAACGCCTTCACGGCGACACTGGTGAAGGATTACGCGGGCACCGCGTCCAGCAACACGCTGGGCGACGTGCAGCGCTTGCCCGGCGGGAACACGCTGGTCACTTATTCGAGCGACGGAAAGATCGTCGAGCTGGATCCGTCCTGGAAAGAGGTGCAGACGTTCTCGGTACGCGTCGGGTACACGAGCTGGCGGCCGACGCTGTACGGCCCGCCGGCGCGGAACTGAATACGTCAGACTCGGGGTTGCGCCCCACCCCATCCGGCCATTCAGCGATCTTCCTTAAGGGCAGAGCCACGCGCGGACGGCCAAGTTGAAAGAGAGAGGGAGGGGACCACATGGACGGCGCGGCGGAAGAACTGAAGCAGCGACTTTCTCAGCAGATCGACGCGGCCAAGCGGAAGCTCGAGCTGCTCAAGCGCGACATCGGCGAGCTGCACGCGGATGACATGGAGGCGCTCAGCGAGCGGCAGAGAGAGATCGGGACGCGCCTCGACCAGCAGCGGTCGCTCGCGCAGCAGCTGCAGGCCCGGATCTCGACCTGGAAGAACGAACGCCGCGAGCGGGCGGTGGACGCGATCACCTCGTGGGAGCAGCGGCGCGAGATCGAGAAATTGCAGGCGCACGCGAAGCACGCCGAGGAGATCGCGATCGACATGGTGAACGTCGCGGCGCACGACTTCGAGGAGGCGGAGCAGGCGGTGCTGGAGGCGCTGACGGCGCGGATGGAGGCCGACCAGGCCCTCGCCCCGGCGTGACGCCCGCGTCGCACGATCTGTACACCGCTGGACGAATCGTTCGAGTCAATCGTCCGTCCCGGGCAGCCGCGCGCGGCCTGTGCGCGCGGCGTGCTCCTTGCTGAGCCTGACCGCCGACACAAGACAAGGCGCCGGAGGTGCATGGAGACGGGCATGGCAAAGCGAGGACGGCTGACACGGTGACGCGCGAACTGCCGGCCGACGCCAGCGTTGCCGACAAGCTGCGCCACGCGCTGGGCGTCGTCATCGACATCGCCGTGGACGACGCCACGCTGAACGATTCGACCTTCACGGCACTGGACGGCGATTCGATCGACGCGGTCACGCTGTCCGCGCTGCTCGAGAACGAATGGGGTCTGCGGCTGCCCGTGGCGCTGATCCTCGACCGCACATCGACGGTCGCCGATCTGCTGCGTCACCTCCACGCCGGGGGCGCGACCGACCGGCCGACGGCGGCCAGCGTGCACGGCGCCCCAGGTTCAAACGATTGGCTCGTCGCCGACGACTTCTCGATCGACCGCTGGTTGCCCGCGCGCGCGATGAGGGAGGGCACCTCACGCGCGGGCCGCGATCCGCGCGTCGTGTTGCTCACCGGCGCAAACGGCTTCCTCGGCCGCTTCATCCTCCTCGACCTGTTGCGCCGCGCGCCCGACGAGATCGCGCACGTCGCCTGCCTCGTGCGCGCGCGCGACGACGCCGGCGCGCGGGCCCGCCTCGCCGCCAGCTTCGCGACGGACCCGAAGCTGCTCCGCCTCTTCGAGCAGCTCGCCCGCGGCGGACGCATGAGCGTGTTCGCCGGCGATCTGATCCGCGCCGACTTCGGCCTCCCACGCCCCATCTACGACGCGCTCGCCGGCGAGGTCGAAACGCTGGTCCACGCCGGCGCGCTGGTCAATCACGCGCTCCCCTACGATGCGCTCTTCGAACCGAACGTCCTCGGCACGGTGGAGATCGCGCGGCTCGCCCTGCGCGGGCGGCCGAAATCGGTCGCGTTCGTTTCGACGGTGGGGCTCGCGGAAGGGCTGGATCGCGACACCCCGCTGCGCGAGACCGAGACAGCCCGCGCCGTCGGGCAGCGACGGGCCCGGTTCTCGACGGTGCCGGGCCACGGCTACGCCGCCAGCAAGTGGGCGTGCGAGCGGCTGCTCGGGCAGCTCGCGGAGCGCGATCGCGTCCCGGTCAGCGTCTTCCGCTGCAGCGACGTGATGGCACACCCCCGCTACCGCGGTCAGCTCAACGCGGGCGACGCCCCGTGGCGGCGCGGGCGCGCAGTGCCCCGCGCTGACCGAGGACCACATTCACAAGTGTCTCGATGACCTCCAATTCCTGGGCGCGATCTGATGGCAAGGTGACGAAGAACATCCTGGAAAAGTGAACCTGCATCTCGGGAGCGGCCGGCGCGGCCAGAGTGTCAGTGGCGATCGGCGTGGTTAGGTTTCGCGGCCAAACCGGAAGGGAGCTGCCCGATGAAGATTGCCGTGCCCACGATCCCGTTCATTCTGCTCGCTGTCGCCGCGCCTGCGTTCGCCGCCGACGCCCCCGCCGCGAAGAAGCCAGGCAAGGTGGACGCGTTCTCCGTCAACGCGACCGACATGAAGTGGGACGCCGCGCCGCCCGACCTGCCGAAGGGCGCCGAGATGACGGTGCTGCACGGCGATCCGACGAAGAAGGGCGTCTTCACGGCGCGCGTCAAGATGCCGTCGGGATACAAGATCCCGCCGCACTGGCACAGCCGGGACGAACAGCTGACGATCGTGTCGGGAAGCTTCGTCCTGCACATGGGCGACACGATGGACGCGCCGGCGACCACGCTCGCGACCGGCGGATTTCACTTCCTGCCTGCCAAGTCGCACCACGCCGCCGAGGCGACGGAAGAGACCATCGTGCAGATCGACGGGATGGGGCCGTTCGACATCCACTACCTGAACGCCGCCGACAATCCGAATCCGAAGACCGCGGCCGCCACGAAGAAGTAGGCGCCGCGATCTCGTGTCACACTGAAGCGTGTTGAAGCAGAAGCTGCTGATCCTGTACGCGTCGAACTCCAGCCTCGACAGTCCGATCGGCGCGTGGTCGCTGTACGACGGCAGCGGACGCGAGAAGCACATGGCCGGCGACGCGGACGAGCCGCCGTACGCGTCGGTAATGGCGGCGATGCGCGATGGGTGGCGCGTAATCCAGCTGCCCCAGCTGCGCGCGCCCGCGGCGGGCGCCGAGCACGCGACCGCCTTCCTCGAGTACGAGTTCGTGCTCGAGAAGATGGTGGAGGCCTGACGATGACGGCCGCGCGCCGCCTCACCAGCCTCCAGGTCGCCGGCTTCGTCGCCGACGGCGCCCTGCGCTTCGACGGCATCGTGCCGCGCGCGCTCAGCGACGCGGCGCTGGCCGAGCTGGCGGGCGGCGGCCCACCGTCGCCCTTCGGCGCCGATCCCAGCAGCCCGGCGGCGGGTTGGCCCGGGAAGCCCCTCGCCGGACTGTTCCGCGACTGGCCGGCGCTGTCCGCGGTGCTGGAGCTGCCGGCGGTGGCGGCGGTGATCGAGAGCCTGCTCGGCCCTGACCCGATCTACGACCACCACTACGCGCACGTGATCGCCGCGCGCAACGAATGGAGCCAGCCCTGGCACGCCGACGCGATCCTCGATCCGCGGGGCGCCGCCTTCGACATCCAGCTCTGCTTCTTCTTCCACGACACGCCCCGCGAGATGGGCGGGACGATGTACCTGCCCGGCAGCCACCTGCGGCGGGTCAACGAATCGGCGATCGCGCGTTATCAAAACTTCGTCGGGCAAGAGGCGATGGCGTGCCCGGCCGGCTCGCTGCTGATCTGCCACCACGGCATCTGGCACTGCGGCCAGCCGAACCGGACCGACCGCGCACGCACGATGTTCAAGCTGCGCCTGAACCCGCGCGCGCCGCAACGCCTGGTCTGGGACACGACCGATCTCCACGACCCGCGCATTGGCAAGGTGCTGAGCCGTGACCACGGCTGGTACGGGCACGACGTTCGCCTGGAGATCGCGAACCGCATCCGCGTCTGGCGCGCGCTGACCGGCGATCCGCGGTTCGACGTCGACTTCTGGCTGACGCGGATCGAGAACGACCCGCTGGGTTAGCCGCGCGGCGTTCCCGCCGGCAGCGCCTTCAACGCGCCCTGAAGAAACGCGCGCTCGGCGCCGTTGTCGGTGCGGGCGATCGCGTCCTCGTACGCCCGCGCCGCTTCGGAGGAACGGCCGAGGCGCCGGAGCAGGTCGGCGCGGATGGCGTGGAACAGATAGTAGTCATCGAGCGCCAGGCGATCGACGAGCGCAAGCGCCGCCAGCGGCCCCTCCGTCTCGGCGACGGCCACCGCGCGGTTGAGCGCGACGACGGGGCTCGGCGCGCAGGCCATCAGCTGATCGTAAAGCGCGACGATCTGCGACCAGTCGGTGGCGGCGGCCGCCGCAGCGTCGCTGTGCACGGCGTTGATCGCCGCCTGGATCTGGTAAGGGCCGGGCTGGTTGCGCCGCAGGCACGCGCGCACGATCGCCTGACCTTCCACGATCAGCGCGCGATCCCAGAGGCTGCGATCCTGCTCGGCGAGCCGAAGCAGGTGACCGGTGTCCGTGGTGCGCGCGGGGCGCCGCGCTTCGATCAGGAGCATCAGCGCGAGCAGGCCCGTCACCTCCGGCTCGTCGGGCAGGAGCTCCGCGAGCAGCCGCGCCAGTCGGATCGCCTCCGCGCACAGATCGGCGCGCACGAGCTGCGCGCCCGAGCTGGCTGTGTAGCCTTCGTTGAAGATCAGATAAAGCGCCGCCAGGACCGCCGCCAACCGCGCAGGCAGATCCTCCGGCTCGGGGATCCGATACGGGATGCGGGCATCGCGTATTTTCCCCTTCGCGCGGACCAAACGCTGCGCCATCGTTGCCTCCGGGCAGAGGAAGGCGCGCGCGATCTCGGCGGTGGTGAGACCAGCCAGCAGACGCAGCGTCAGCGCGACCTGCGCCGCCGTCGACAGCGCGGGGTGACAGCAGGTGAAGATCAGGCGCAGGCGATCGTCGCGCACGGCGCCGTCCTCCCCCGATTCGTCGGCCGTCTGCAGCAGGGTCGCCTGACCCTCGCGGTCGCCGCGCGAGGCGTCGCGCCGCAACCGATCGATCGCCCGATTGCGCGCCGTGGTGATGATCCAGCCCGCCGGGCTCGGCGGCCGCCCCGTGACCGGCCAGCGCTCGACCGCGACAGCGAACGCGTCCTGGATGGCCTCCTCGGCGAGATCGATGTCGCCGAAATGGCGCGCGAGGACGGCCACGATGCGACCGTACTCTTCGCGGAAGACACGCGCGATCTCCGACGTGGGCAGCTCCGAGATGTCCGGAATCAGTGACCGCCTTCGCGCACGGGGCGTACTTCGATGGGCAACGTCGTCGCCGCGGCCAGCTTGCGTGCCCACGCGAGCGCCTCGTCGAGATCGCGCGCCGCGATCACCGTGAACCCGCCGATGTGCTCCTTGCCCTCGGCGAACGGACCGTCGGTGATCAGCGGCTGGCCGCCGGCGACGCGGACCACCGTCGACGAGCTGGCGGCATGGAGGCCCGCCGTGAACACCCAGGCACCGGCGTCCTTCATCTGCTGCTGGACCGCGTACACGTCGCGCATGATTCCGTTCAGGACCTCGGGTGGTGGCGGATCGCCGTCCGGCTGATACACGCTGAGCAGATACTGTTTCATGACGCTCTCCCGTTCGATGGCTGTGGTCTCCTGCCCGCACCGGCTCACGGCCAGCCCGCGCCCGGTGTGCGAACGTCCGCGACCAGGACCTGTCCGGTCCGCGCCGCGAGCATCTCGTCGAACTTGTCCGGGCCCAGGAACCGATTCGCCATCATGAACAACGTACATCGCCGCGGACCGCCGAGCATCGTGGCGAAGCACGGGCGATCGAGCTGGATGCGGTCGAGGATCTCGCCGCCCTCCGCGACCCGTACGCATTCGTTCTGCCAGGTCGCGGTCCAGATCGCGCCGTCGGCGTCCAGGCAGATGCCGTCCGGGGCGATGCCCTCCGCCCAGACGCGCCGCCGTCCGAGCGCGCCGTCATCCGCGACGTCGAAGGCGAGCAGCTTGCCGGTGAACGACTCGGCGACGATCAGGGTCTTGTTGTCGGGCGTCACGACCATGCCGTTCGGGAAGGCGATCCCGTCGGCGACCTTTCGCGCCTTCCCGTCCGGCGTGACCAGCGCGATGACGCCCGTCGGCGCGCGCGACGGATTCGCCACGCGCTCGACCATCTCCGCGTCGAAGTCGAAGCCGATGCTGTTGACATAGATGTTGCCGCGGCCGTCGATCGTCATCTCGCTCCAGATGTGCTTCGAGATGCGCGAGAGATCGGCGTGCACCTTGGTCGAACCGTCCCGCTCGCGGCGGGTGAGCTGATCGCCGGTCACCAGCAGGCGGCCGTCCGGAAGCCACCCGATCGCGTGACCGAGGCCGGGCGGCTTATCGCCCACGACCTCCGCCTTCCCTTCGAGGTCCACGGCGACGACCTCGGTCGTCCCCCAGTGCGGGAACCACAAGCGTCCTTCGTGCCAGCGCGGTGACTCGACCATCGCGAACCCGTCCAGCAGCAGCCGAGGCTTGATGTTCGTGTGTGTCATGGCGATCTCCCTTCCCGCCCCCTATACGAACGGGGATCCCGCTGGATCGACATCGACCCGAATATTTCGAACGGCTCGGCCGACTGTGCCTCGACGTTCCCGCTTGGCGTTCTCGGCGGCTTGCCCCGACAATGCCGGCGTGCCGAACCCGCCGCCGCGCAGCGCGCCCGATCAGGACGCGACCGGCTGGCCGCCCGGCATCCCCTACATCGTCGGCAACGAGGGGTGCGAGCGCTTCAGCTTCTACGGGATGCGCTCGATCCTCACGCTGTACCTCGCGCGCGAGCTGTACGTGCATCACCCGCATTTCGCCGCGAACCCGGCCGCGTTCGCGAAGGCGCACTTCCACCTATTCGTTGCGGCGGTGTACGCGCTGCCGATGATCGGAGCGGTCGTCGCCGATCGCTTGCTGGGGAAGTACCGCACCATCCTCTGGCTGTCGCTCGTGTACGCGTGCGGCAACCTGGTGCTGGCGCTGGGCGCGCATTCGACCTGGGGCGTCTGGACGGGGCTCGGCTTGATCGCGGTCGGATCGGGCGGGATCAAGCCGTGCGTATCGGCCCACGTCGGCGATCAGTTCGGGCGCGGCAACTGGTTCCGCCTGCGCACCATCTATCAAGTCTTCTACTTCATCATCAACTTCGGCAGCTTCTTCGCGTACCTCTCGATCCCGCTGATCTGGAAGTACGCGGGCATCCGCGTCGCGTTCGGGATTCCCGGCGTCCTGATGCTCGCGTCGGTGGTCGTGTTCTGGATGGGGCGGAACAAGTTCGTCCACGTTCCGCCCAGCCCGGGCGGCAAGCTGGGCCTGCTCGACGCCGCCAGCTCGATCGCGTTCTTCATGGCGATCGGTCACCTGTTCTTCACGATCGGGCAGCCGTGGCCGCTGGTCGTCGGGCTTTCCGCGGCCTGCGTCGCGACGGGTGCCGTGCTGTTCGCGTGGCGGCAGTCGATCGCGCGCGACGACGGCTTCCTCGCGGTCATGCTGACCGCGCTCGCCACCTGGCTGCGCCGTCCGGGCGGCGGCTTCTGGACGGCTGCGCGCGCCCGCTTCGGCGCCGAGACGGTCGAAGGCCCGATCGCGGTGCTGCGCATCGCCAGCGTCTTCTTTCTGGTCAGCGCGTTCTGGGCGCTGTTCGATCAGAAGGCGTCGTCGTGGGTGCTGCAGGCCGAGCGCCTGAACCTGACGGTCTGGGGCATGACGCTGCTGCCCTCGCAGATCCAGGCGGCAAACCCGGTGCTGGTGATGGTGCTGATCCCGTATGCGCAGCGCTTGCTGTATCCGAACGCGCAGCGGCTCGGGTTTCCGCTGACGCCGCTGCGGCGCATGACGGTGGGGCTGGTGCTCGCGTCGCTGGCGACCGCGGTCATCGCGCTGATCCAGGGCGCGATCGATCGCAACGGCCCGGGCGTGGTCACGGTGCGCTGGCAGTTCCCCGCGTACTTCCTGCTGACGATGGGCGAGGTGATGGTGTCCATCACCGGCCTCGAGTTCGCGTACACGCAGGCGCCGCGGCGGATGAAGTCGACAATCATGGGGCTGTGGCTGCTGACGGTCACTGTCGGCAACCTGTTCGTCTCCGCGATCTCGCTGGTGAAGTTGCCCGCCGCGCAGTCGTTCTGGCTGTTCGCCGGCGTCGGCGCGACGTCTGCTGTGCTGTTCGGCGTCCGCGCGTGGTTCTACACGCCGCGCGACTACGTCCAGGAATGAACGGACATCAGCGGCCGGCGCGCTTGCCGTGCGCGGCCAGCCAGGCGTCGACCGCCGGTAGCTTCGCGTCTGCGCCAGGCGCCTTCGCGTACTCCGCGCGGGCGGTCTCGGCGGCGGCGCGCGCGGCGGCGCGATCGTCACCCGCCTCCCACGTCGCGCGGGCCAGCGCGAACCAGGTCTCCCCTCGCTGCGCGCCGATCGGCTCGAGGCGCTTGCGAATGTCGAGCGCGCGCCGCAACGGCACCAGCGCCTCGCGCGGCCGGTCCAGCCCGATCAGCGCGATGCCCGCCCCCGTCAACGCATAGCCGAGCCACACGTGATCGCGACCGAGCGCCGCCTCCCAGATGGCCAGCCCCTTCTGGCAAGAGTCGAGAGCTTCCGCATGACGGCCGAGGCTGTTGAGGTACTCGCAGCGATTGCTGTGACTGCGCCCCGACATGACCCCCTCGGGACCGTAGAACCGATCGTAGATGGCGCGCGCCTGATCGATCAACTCGATCGCGGCGGCGTAGTCGCCGCGACGCGCGTGCAACTCGGCGAGCGCGTTGATCGACTCGGCGACGTCGGGGCTGTCGCCGCCGTCGACCTTGCGTTTCAGCTCGATCGCCGCGCGCAGCTCGGGCTCTGCGCCCACCAGCTGGTTCGAGTACAACCGACTGAGCCCCCGGTTGTTCGCCAGCCACGCCCGGTGGCGGTCATGTCCGGGCCCCATGCGCTTCAGGATCGCATCGGCAAAAAGCCCCCAGCGCTCGCCCTCCTCGGGCCGCGCCAGCTGGTACCCGATGCTCCCGACCAGACACCCGGCAGCTTCGGCCGCCACCTCGTCGTGCCGGGTCGCCTCGGCCAACCACAGCGCCCGCTCGCTCTCCTCGGCGGACCGCTTCGAGCTGCCGGTCATGCCGTGCATCCAGGCCATGAGCGACAGGACCTCGGCGACGACCGGTTCGTATCCCAGCGCGACAGCTTCGTCGAACAGCGGGCCCGCCTTCGCAAGCCCCTGCTGCCACCGGCCGGCGTCGCCCAGCGCGCGCGCCTCGGCCGTCCGTGCGCGCAGGCGCGCGACCTGCGCGCGCGCAGCCGGATCGCGCGGCGGTGGCAGCACCGCCCGCAGCACGGCCACGTCCGCGCAGCGCGCGACTTCGGGCAGCGCATTTGCGGCGTCGATGGCCTTGCCCAGCATTTCGGCGTCGGCCTTGGCGAGGAGATCCGTCAGCGCGCGAAAGCTGTCCCGATTCCGGTTGAGACAGTCCATGCGGAGATCGAGGACGTCCGCCGACTGGTCTCCGCGCACGTGGGTCGCCTCGCAGGTCTCACCGTACATGTCGATCCAGCGCTTCGCGTACCCGTCGAGGATTGCGGCGGTGCGCTCGAAGATGCCGCCGGCGTGGCGCGCACCGGTCGCGAGAAACGCGGCGCGCACCCCGTCCCGGCGCGGGCGCGGCGCCGCCGGATCGCCGTCCGGCGCTTCCCAGACGGCGGCCAGCCGTTCACCGACGTTCTTGCAAAGCAGCGCCCCGGATCGCTGCAGCGCGCGCTGGCCGAACGCGCCGCCGGCGAGCAGCAGGGTGCCGAGCGCGGCGCCGATCAGCATGCGCCGTCGCTGCCGCGCGGGGTCGCGCGCCAGCGCCGCGAGCAACGCCTCCATCGCGGGGAATCGATCGTCGCGTTTGGTCGCGAGGCCACGCAGCAGGACCTTGCGCAGCCAGGCCGGCACCCGCACGCGCGACGGCGGCTCGCGCATCCGTCCCGCGGTGACCGCTTCGATCAGCGTCGCGAGCGAATCGGCGGCGAATGGCCGCTCGCCGTAAAGCGCCTCGTGCAGCGACACGCAGAAGCTGAATTGATCCGTGCGCGCATCCGCGGGTTGGGCGCGAAACTGCTCGGGCGCCATGTACGCGGGCGTGCCAACCAGCGTTCCGGTGCGCGTCAGGCCGACCGCCATGGTGTGCGAGAAATCGGCGTGGTCGCGATCCGCCGGCGCGACCTGACCATCGCCGTCGGGGTCGCCGCCCGCGTCGTCGCTGGCAAGGCCGAAGTCCATGACGCGCACCGTGCCGTCGGCCGCGACCATGACGTTCTGCGGTTTGAAGTCGCGGTGGACGATGCGCGCGGCGTGCGCCGCCGCCAGCCCGCGCCCAGCTGCCAGAAACACCGTCCGAATCTCCGCCCAAGCGCGCGGCCGCCCACCCAGCCAGCCCGCCAGCGTCTGGCCGTCGACGAACTCCATCGCGATGAACACGCGATCGCCGATCGTCCCGGCGTCGTGAACGACGACGACGTTCGGGTGGCTGAGGCGCGCGATCGCCTTCGCCTCCTTGAGCAGTCGACCACGGCTGCGCGCCTGTGAGCCCGTGGCAGCGCCCCCGTCATTCAGCAGCTTGAGCGCGATCTTCCGATCCAGCTCGGGGTCGTACGCCGCGTAGACGTCGCCCATGCCGCCCCGGCCCACCAGGCCGAGGAGAACGTATCGACCCACCGTCGCGCCCCGCGGAAGGAGCCCCGCCGGGGCCGCAGGCCCAGGCGCGGCGGTCGCGAGGCTCGCGCCGGCCGCCACCAGCCGCGAGCCATCGGCCAGAACCGCCGGCGCCGCCGCGGCGACCAGGTCGCGGCACGCCGCGCACGTCGCGAGATGCGCGTCGACCTGCGCGACGGCCTCGGCGGCGAGGCGCCCCTCGAGGAACGCCACCAGCGTCGTTTCGTCGGGGCAGGGGGCGGTCATGCGTCGGGTGCCGCCGTTGGCGCGCCGCGTCCGAAAGAGCGGATGGACCCGAGGGGGGCTGCGACTGGCCTGCGAGGGCGGCGCTGGGAGCCGCTCAACACCCCCGAGTCCAGGAGAACCCCCATGAAGAGGATCCAAGCGAACCGCGGTCTCAAGGTCAAGACGAGCGTCAAGGCCGGCGGCCTCTCGAACCTGAATCACAACCGCCGCGGCCTGAAGGTCCAGACGGCGGTCAAGGCCGGCGGCCTCGCGATGACCAATCACAACCGCAGCGGCCTCAAGGTCACGACCGCCGTCAAGGCCGGCGGCCTCTCGATGCTCAATCACAACCGCCGTGGCCTCAAGGTCACGACCGCGGTCAGGGCGGGCGGCCTCTCGATGGTGAACCACAATCGCGGCCTGCTCGCGCGCGCGTAAACACGGAACGGCGCCGTGCTACCGTCGGCGCGTGGAGTTGGCGGTCGCGTTCTGGACGGAGCTGACGCGCGCCGGTGCCCCCGGGGCGGAGGCGGAAAAACTGAACGCGCGCCTTGCCGCGCTGATCGTTCGCGGGCGAACGGCCCATCCTGATCTCGCCGTCGACGACCTCGCGTTCGTTCGCCACCTCGCGCGCTGCGCGAGCAACGCGCCCGACGCGACCTCGGCCCTCGAGCAGCTGCACGCCGAGGATCTGTATCTCGCCTGCGCGTGCCTCGCCGGCGCCGCCGGCGCGGCGGCACGCTTCGAGGACCGCTGCGGCCCGCGCCTGAAGGCGGTGCTCGCGACCACCGTGAAGTCCGCCGACCTGCGCGCCGAGATCCGACAGCGCGTCCTCGACGTCCTGCTGGTGGGCTCGATCGACACACCGGCGAAGATCGCCGGCTATGGCGGCCAGGGCCCGCTGGACAGCTGGACGGCGGTCGTCGCGCAGCGCCAGCTCGCGACGCTGCTCCGCCGCGACACCAGCGAGCAGCGCGCGCGCGAGGGCGCCGCGATGGAGGCGGCGCTGGGCGGGGCACCGCAACCGGAGGTCGCCTTCGCGAAGCAGCGCTATCGCGCCGAGTTCGAGCGCGCGATGGCCGACGCCCTGGCGGTGCTCGAGGAGCGCGAGCGCTTGCTGCTGCGGCTGCAGCTGGTCAGCCAGATCAGCGTCGAGAGCATCGGAAAGATGTACGGCGTCGCGCAGGCGACCGCCTCGCGCTGGCTCGCGAGCGCGCGCGATCGCCTCCAGACCGAGGTCGTTCGCCTGCTGCGCGAGCGCCTCGGCGCCTCTCCCGACGAGATCGCGTCGCTCGCCGGCGTCGTCGCGAGTCAGATCGATCTCAGCATCTCGCGCCTCCTCAGCCCCGACGACGTCGCGCGCTGACGTGCCGTCAAGCCCCGCGGTCGAGCTCTAACCGCGCTATTTCCCTGCAAATTACAGGGTTCCGTGCAGGGGCCGTCTCCGGACGCGTGTTAACGTGCGCTCACGCGCGGCGGGGGAGATGGGGCGGGCTTAATCGTCCTTATCGGGAGGTGCGCCATGAAGCGTCCTGTGGGAGCGACCGTCGCGGTCGCGCTTTCGTGTCTGTCAGGGCTGGTCGGAACGGGCGTCGCGGACGCCCAGGTGCTGTCGACGATGCCGCCACCGACGTTCGGCGGCCGGATGATGGCCTCGAGTGAAGCGGGCGGTTCGTTCGCGCTGCCGATCGTCGACGAGAAGATCACGGTCGACATCGACGGTCAGTACGCGCGCACGCAGCTGCGCCAGACGTTCCACAACCGATCCGACAACCGCGTCGAAGGCCTCTACACACTGCGCGCCGGCCCGGGAACGAAGGCCGACGGCTTCGCGTACTGGAACGGCGAACAGAAGATCGTCGGCGAGGTGTTCGAGCGCGGCGTCGCGCGGCAGGTGTACCAGAACGTCACCCGGCGGCGTCGCGATCCTGGCCTGCTCGAGGAGACAGGCGAAGGCGTGTTCTCGTTCGCGGTGTCGCCGATCGAACCCGGCGAGCGCAAGCGCGTCGAGGTCAGCTACGGTCAGTGGCTGACGCGGCACGTGTCGACGGTGGAGCTGCACGCGCCCGTCACCCGCGCCGACAGCGACATCACCGTCACGATCTGGGACGGGCGCGAGCTGCGTGACATCGGATCGTCGACGCACCAGCTGGACGTTCAGCGTCTGAGCAGCGGTCGCTACCTCGTGCGATCGCATTCGATGAAGGGCGACGCGTCCGAGATCATCCTGCGCTACCAGGTCGCCGACAAGCCGTGGACGCCGGCCGGCTACGCCCACCGCGACAAGGACCAGGACGCGTACTTCACGCTGACGCTCGCAGCGCCGGAGCTGCCCGCGTCAGCGACGATGGCGAAGGACGTGACCCTGGTGATCGATCGCTCGGGCAGCATGGCCGGCGAGGCGCTGCGCCAGGCGCGCGCGGCGTGCATCGACATCGTCAAGCGCCTGCGCTCGGACGACCGCCTGAACATCCTGCTGTTCGATCACACCGTCGAGAAGCTGTTCGCCGAGCCGCACCCGGTGTCGGAGGCGATCCGGCGGCAGGCGATCGAGTACCTCGAGATGATGGATGACGGCGGCGCGACGGACCTGGCGATGGCGCTGGAGCAGGCGCTGGCGACGCAGGCGACAGGCAACCGCCCGCGCGTGATTCTGTTCTTCACCGACGGGCGCTCGGACGTGCCGCCGGTGCTGACGGCGATGCAGAACGACAAGCGCGACGTCCGCGTGTTCACCGTCGGGTTCGGCGACGACGTCAACAAGTCGCTGCTCGCGCGCCTGGCCGCGCGCAAGCGCGGGCGGTTCACGTTCATCTCGTCTGCGGCGAACATCGAGAAGGAGGTGTCGCTGCTGTACCGGCAGATCGACGCGCCCGTGCTGGTCGACGTCTCGCTGGAGGCGACCGGTGGCGCGATCAGCCGCGTCTACCCGCCGACGCTGCCCGACCTGTTCGTCGATGACGAGCTGCGGATCAGCGGTCGCCTGCGCGCGTCGGGCCCGGTCACGCTGACCCTGCGGGGGAAGCAGGCGGGCCACGCGTTCGCGCGAGCGGTGAAGCTGGACGGGAACGGCGAGATCAAGCGGCCCTGGGTGGCGCGCCAGTGGGCGGGCGCGCGCGTCGACGATCTGCTGGAGGAGATCGATCTGGGCGGCGGCGATCGGCCGGAGATCCAGAACGAGGTGGTGGACCTGGCGCTCGCCTACAACTTCGCGACGCCCTTCACGGCGTTTCTGGCGATCCCGGCGAGCGAGCTGGACTGGCAGTCGGCGCACACGCTGGCGGGGGCGCGCGCGTACAAGGCGGAGATCCTCAAGCGCAAGCCGGACGCCGCGCGGGTCGCGGGCCGCGGCGCCCCCTCGTCGCCCGACGACGCCGCCCCGGACACGGCACAGGCGAGCCGGTTGAGCTGGAACGACGCCGTCGCAGAACCGGCGGCCAGCAACGAACGTGAGCTGGCGATGAACGAGAGTCCGCTCGAAGAGGAGGTCGGACAGAAGCGGCCGGCGAAGCGGTATCAGCTCGGTCGGAGCGACGTCGCCGCCAACAAGCACGGTTGCGCGAGCTGCGCGCTCGGCGGAGACGGCGACGCGCCGCTCGCCGCGCTCGCGTTCGCGGGCGTGGTCATCGCCGTCGCGTTCGCCCGTCGCCGGCGACGGTAGTACGCCCACAGTGAAACTGACGGGTCGGAGCGACGAGATCTGCGCCTCGCCCCGCGACAGCGGGGAGAGGCCGACGGCCGAAGGCCGGCGGGTGAGGGGTCCGGCGCAGTGGGGAGCCGTTCGCCGTCCAGACGATCGTGGTCAGCGCTCGGGCGACTTCTCGCGCAGCCCGAGCGCGCCCATCCACCGGTAGATCTGCTTGCGATCGCGGCCGTAGTAGCGGGCGGTCGCGCGGATGCTGCCGTGGTTGCGGGCCAGCGTCTCGACCAGCTCGTCGCGCGTCGGGGCGCCGCGCGCCGGCGGCGCGGGCGGCGCGGTGGCCGCCGCCTCGTGCGTGCCCGTCTGCGACCGCTCCCAGAGCCAGGCCGGCAGCCCGCCGAACGTGATCGGGTCATCCGCGTCGGGGCGCTCGTCGCGCGCGGCCAGCGCGTGCACCAGCCGATCGACGCCGCGCAAGTTGTCGCGCCATTCGCGCAGCAGCAGCGCCTCCGCGGCGCGCGCCTCGAACACCCACGACCGCACCGGCGCCGCCCGCCCGCGCTCGGCCAGCCAGCGCGCGCGCAGCCGCTCGAGCCACAGGAACAGATCGCCGCGCCGCCGCCGCAGCGGCGGGATCGCGATCTCCCACAGCGAGAGGCGCCCGTAGAGGTCGCGGCGGAAGCCGCCCTGCTCGACCTGCGACGTCAGGTTCCGGTTGGTCGCGGCGATCACGCGCACGTCGATCGGGAACGTGCGCGTCGAGCCGACCGGGCGCACCTCGCGTTCCTGGATCGCGCGCAGCAGCTTCGGCTGCAGATCCAGCGGCAGCTCACCGATCTCGTCGAGCAGCAGCGTCCCCGCCTCGGCCTCGCGGAACAGGCCGCGCTGCGCCTCGTCCGCGCCGGTGAACGCGCCCTTCGTGTGGCCGAAGAGCTGGCTCTCGATCAGCGCGGGCGTCAGCGCCGCGCAGTTCACCGCGACCAGCTCGCCCTTGCGGCCGCTCAGACGGTGGATCTCCTCGGCGATGTGCTCTTTCCCGGTGCCGGTCTCGCCCACCAGCAGCACCGGCGACGGGTCCGCCGCCACCCGCGCCACGTCCACGCGCAGCGCGCGCGCCAGCGGCGCGTCGCCCGGGATCGCGTCGCGCGACGGGCCGGCGTCGCTCGGCGACCCCGCCGGCGCCGACTGATAGACCGCCACCACCGACGGTCCCAGTCGGATCACCGACCCGTCCGCCAGCGGCAACCGCGTCACCGCCGGGATCGAATCGACGAACGATCCGTAGCGGCTGCCGAGATCGACGCCGGTGTGATACCCGGCGAGCGCGTCCCATTCGATCGCGAAGTGCTTGCGCGAGACCGAGGCGTCCCGCAGCGTCGGATCGGTCTCGCGATCCGCCTGCCGGCCCACCTCCAGCCGTTCGAACGGGAGCGGAATCGTCGCCGCCAGCTCGGGCGGCATGACGACGCGCAGCTCGGCGGCTGGACGCTCGCGCTCCCGCGATCCGCGCCGCGACGGCGCCGCCGTCGTCCGCTGGCTGGGATCGTCCGTCATCGCCAGCATCGAGGCTACCGCGCCCGCCGGATCGGCGAAAGCAGAGCCGGGGCCGACGCGGAAGGCCGGGCCCAGGTAGATGCACCGCTTCAGAGGCGATCCTTCGTCCGCACGGTTTGCTCCGGCGGGGACCGAGAGCAACCGCCGTTCCAGCGCGCGCCCGCGACGGATGCGGCGGTTCGGCGGCGCGGACGGTGGGTGTCCCATGGGACACCCCTGTGACACGTCACAGGGGCGACGCGGCGGCTAGAGCCCGCACTCCATGGGGCAGAAGGTGCCGGCGATCTGGTGGATGTTCGCGGCGCGGCCGAGCGCGTATCTCGGATCGCCGGAGCGCGCGAGCACGTTCTGCTCGTCCGGCATGTCGGTCGTCATCGTGACGAGGTTCCGTCCGGCGGCCTCGGCCATTTCCCTGACGCAGGGTCCGTTCGGCTCGCCCGGCTCCTGGCACGTGGCGAGGTGCGCACCGCAGTAGCAGCTGCTGACGTCGCCGTACACGTTGCACTGCCCCTCGCGCATGCAGGTGGACGCGCGCTGGCAGAGCGCCGCGCCGACCTGGTCCGTGAGCTTGCAGCAACCGTCCCACGCCGGGTTCTGGTTGGCGTCCAGACACATCTGGCAGGAATCGGCGAGCGCGACCGGCGGATCCGTCTCGTAGGGGCACACGACAATCTCTCGCGCGCCGCCGGTGCCGGCGCTTCCGCCCACGCCCCCGCGACCGGCGATCGGCGCCGAGCCGGCGCTTCCTGCCACTCCCGTCGCGCCCGCCATGCCCGTGGCGCCGGCAGTCCCCGTCGTACCCGCCGCCATCGTCGCGCCTCCCGCTCCAGCGGTCCCACCGCCCAGCGTGCTGTCGGAGCAGCCGCCCCCGCCGAGGCCGGCCGCCGTGGCGATCATGACCGTCAACACCAGGGCACCCGTCGTCGTCCGCTGCATGACCAGCTCCTTCTCGAAGCGGGCGAGCCTGCGCCCGCTGGGACGACGGCGGCGGCGACAACCTCGTCACGCTTTCACGTCGCGGGGGCGACGCGGCGCTGGCCGGGCGGCGGCGCAATCCGGGAAATGGGCCTAGCCAAAGGCTTTTTCAGGCCGGGCCCGCGATCGGTAGCCGCATTTCCGGGCATTCAGTACCATGCCCTCCAGGTTCTTGGTTCGCGCGCCCTTCCTTATTGCCGTTCGCCGCGCCGGATTCGTCGCGCTTTCCGCGACCTTGCTCGTGGCCGGATGCGGGACGTCGAGCGGCGGCTCGCCCGGTACGGGCGGGTCGACCGGCACGGCCGGCACGACGGGCAGCGCGGGGACGACGGGCGCCGCCGGGACCAGCGGCTCGGCCGGGACCACGGGCAGCGGCGGTTCGGTCGGCGACGCGGGAACGACCGGGAACGGCGGCAGCGCGACCGGGATCGCGGGCACGACGGGCTCCGCGGGCACGGGCGGTTCGGTCGGCTCAGCCGGAACCGGCGGTAGCGGTAGCGGCACCGGCGGCAGCGGCACGGGTGGCGGCGGCGGTGGATCGACCGGTACCGGTGGCGGCGGCGCCGGACGCGGCGGCACCGGCGGTGCCGCCGGCCGTGGGGGCGGCGGGGGTTCCGCAGGCGCAGGCGGCGCGACGGGGACGGGCGGTTCGACCGGCGCGGGCGGCGCGAACGCGTGCCCGCAGATCAGCGACTTCATGACCGCGTGGCCGTCGGGCAAGGGTCCCGCGGACATCGGCCCGAAGGCGGTCAGCAACTTCAAGAGCTACCTCGGCGGCATGCTGCCCATCACCACGAACACGTACGGCGGCGCGGGCTACGCGCTGGCGTTCACGTGGTTCGGCGCGCTCCGCTTCTCGAAGTTCGTCGGCGACACGACCAACAACACGTACTTCATCCAGCAGTTCGAGCCCTACGCGTCCGGCTCGGTCAGCGTCGAAAACGGCGCCAGCGCGACCGTCGACACGCGCGCGTTCGGCGACCTGCCGCTGGAGATCTGGCAGCAGAACATGGACACGCGCTGCAAGACGATCGGCCTCCAGCGCGCGGACATGCAGTGGCAGGGCGCGACCAACGGCATCACGAAGGACGCGCGCTACTGGGCCGACGACATGTACATGATAACCGTGCTGCAGGTCGAAGCGTACCGGGTCACCAAGGATCCGATGTACCTGACGCGCGCGGCGACGACGCTGATCGACTATCAGGCCAAGCTGCAGCAAGCGGACGGCCTCTTCTGGCACACGATGCAATCGCACGCGTACTGGGGCCGCGCGAACGGCTGGGTGGCCGCCGGCGCCGCCGAGCTGCTGATCGATCTGCCCGCCGGAAGCCAGCGCGACATGGTGATGGCCGGCTTCAAGAAGCAGCTGAACGGCCTGCTGCCGCTGCAGGTGAGCGGCGGCAACGACGACGGCATGTGGCGCCAGGTGCTGGACGTCAGCACGGCGAACCCGGAGAGCTCCTGCACGGCGATGTTCACGTTCGCGCTGACGACGGCGCTGAAGAACGGCTGGATCTCCGGTTCGAACTACTCGACGGCCGCGCGCAAGGGCTGGATCGCGGTCGCCAACAAGACGAACGCCTCGGGCCAGCTGGATCGCGTCTGCCCGGGCACCGGTCAGGCGAACGCCGGGACGCTGCAGTCGCAGCAGCAGTTCTACATGAACATCGCGCTCGGCTCGAACGACACGCACGGCCAGGCGCCGCTGCTGTGGCTGTCGCACGCGCTGCTGCGCACCGACTGCCCCGGCATGCGCTGAGCGCGCGCCGCGGTCGCGGCCGATCGATGTGGTGAAACCGTCACCGGAGAATCGGGGCTCGGACGCGAGCATGTTGCGCTGCTTTCACCGCCGCGCGCAAAGCGCACCTCTACCGTGCTTCCAACCTTCCACAGGAGGAAGCCATGAATCGATCGCGTGTAGTGGGAACCCTCGTATCCATCGTGTGCGGCGGCGGCTTGGTTCTCGTCGCCTGCTCTGACCAGATCAACGAAGACAGCAGCCCGGCCTCGAACGACATCACGCAGCGCGCCTCGGAAGCGCGGAGCTTCTGCGGAAACGGCAGCTGCGATCACCGCGAGACCTGTTCCTCGTGCCCGCAAGACTGCGGCACCTGCGGCGGCACAGCGGGCACGACCGGCAGCGCCGGAACGACCGGCACCGGTGGCACCGGTGGCACCGGTGGCACCGGTGGATCGACGGGCGTCTGCGGTTCGACCGCGGCTCCGCCCGCGCACTACCAGCACGTCGTCGTCTTCTCGTTCGAGAACCGGACCTGGTCCAACGTGGGCCTCGGCTTCTCGGCGAGCACGATGCCGTACCTGCATTCGCTCGCGTCGCAGTGCTCGTACTTCCAGGACTGGACGGAGACGAGCACCAGCCAGAACAGCCTCACGCAGTACATCGGTGAGACCAGCGGCGTGAACAACCCGAACACGGTGAACGACTGCAACCCGTCGACGACCTGTCGTTCGACCGACGACAACGTCTTCCGTCAGGTGCGCGTCGCGGGCGGCACCGCGCGCAGCTACGTCGAGGGCGCGACCACCGGCTGCTCGGCGAGCGGCAACGCCGCCAAGCACATCCCGGCGCTCTACTACTTCGGCACGTACACCGACGGCACCGGCACCCACAGCGACCACGACTTCTGCAACACCGAGGTGCGCCCGTACAGCGAGCTCGACGTCAACAACCTGCCCACGTACGCGTTCATCACGCCCACACTCTGCAACGATGGACACGACTGCAACGACGCGACGGTGAACACGTGGGCAGCGACCAACATCCAGCGCGTTCTCGACAGCGCGGCCTACAAGGCGGGCACGGTCGCGGTCTTCGTCTGGTACGACGAGGACCATCCGGTCCCGAACCTCCACATCGCGCCGACGTCGCACAAGGGCAACATCACGCAGACCGGCGTCGGGACGCACGCCGCGATGCTGAAGACGATCGAGGACCTGCTGGGCCTGCCCTTCATGAATCAGGGTCAGCTACCAGGCGCGACCGATCTGCGGTCGCTCCTCGGAATGTGATCGGAAAGCTCAGCCACGGCGGCCGGCCTTGCTATGCGCAACGGCCGGCCGTTGCTTCGAAATTCCGGTATCGCGGCAGGTCAGACGGCGACACGTAAACGTCACGAGGTATTCCCCGCCGGCCTCGCGCGAGAGGCCTAATCTGCGCCCCGTGACTGCCCAGGCTTTGATCGAAGTGAAACCCCGCTACAAGCCGATCGCGCCGATCGGCCGCGGCGGGATGGCGGAGGTTCTGCTGACGCTCATGGACGCGGGCAGCGGCGTCAGCAAGGTCGTCGTCCTGAAGCGCATCTGGCCGGATCTTTCTTCCGACCAGACCTTCGTCGCGATGTTCCGCGAGGAGGCGCGCCTCTCGATCCGCCTGAACCACCCGAACGTGGTGCAGACGTACGAGGTGATCGAGGAGCGGGGGCATCTCGCGATCGTGATGGAGTACCTGCACGGGCAGACGCTGACCGCCGTCCTGAATCGGCTCGGCGGACCGCGCGAGCTCAGTCTGCAGCTGCGCATGCGCGTCGTCGCCGACGTGCTGGCGGGATTGCACTACGCGCACGAGCTGGCCGACTACGGCGGCACACCGCTGGGCGTCGTTCACCGCGACGTCAGCCCGAACAACGTGTTCGTGACGTACGACGGGCAGGTGAAGCTGATGGACTTCGGCGTCGCCAAGGCCGAGGCCGCCGGCCAGCGCACGCGACCGGGCGGGATCGCGGGCAAGCTCGCCTACCTCGCGCCGGAGTACCTGCGCAACGACTACGCGATCGATCGGCGCGCCGACGTGTTCGCCGTCGGCGTGATGCTGTGGGAGCTGCTGACGGGACGCCGCCTGTGGCAGGGAAAGGCGGACGCCGAGATCGTTCACCATCTAGCGGCCGGCGTGAAGATGCCCGACCTGCCGCCGGACCCGACGCGCCCGCCGGTGCTGGGCGGGATCTGCGCACGCGCGCTGGCCATGAACCCCGACGAGCGCTACGCGACCGCCGCCGAGCTGGAGATCGATCTCCGCAACGTGATGGTCGGCGCGGCGGACTCGCACTCGCGCACGCTCGGGCGCGTGGTGTCTCACGCGTTCACGACGCCGCGCGCGGAGCGCGAGTCGCTGATCGCGCGCGCGGTCGTGACGGGTCACCCGGTCGCGGCGCCGGCGGGCTGGGTGACGGATCCCGCCTGGGCGCGGTCGATCGATCACTTCCTGAACGACGCCGCCGACGTGCTGGATGACGTGCTGGACGTGACGGTGGTCGACGAAGCGAACGTCATCGCGGAGACAGTCGTGCCGCGCCGACGGGTGGTGCCACCACCACCGCCGCCGCCAGCGGCGGTCCGACGCCGATCGCGCGTCGGCCTGGGCACCGCGATCGCGGGCATAGCGGCGGTCGCCGCCGTC
>Ga0070684_100000836_pt1 | contig 21641 bp, 20 predicted proteins | sample KBSC723LmetaG_FD_65653 | JGI IMG/M metagenome (GOLD analysis project Ga0070684, IMG submission 65653) | Corn rhizosphere microbial communities from Kellogg Biological Station, Michigan, USA - KBS C7.2-3L metaG | ecosystem: Host-associated > Plants > Roots > Rhizosphere ...
CCGGCGGCCAGCGCCAGCGCGTATCGATTGCTCGCGCGATCCTGGCCGACCCGCGCATTCTGATTCTGGACGAGGCCACATCCAGCCTCGACTCGGAATCTGAGGCGCTAATCCAGGAAGGCCTGAAGTATCTCATGCAGGGCCGGACCACGTTCGTGATCGCCCACCGGCTGTCCACCATTCGCCGCGCCGATCAGATTCTGGTGGTCGAGGCCGGACGAATCGTCGAGCATGGGACGCACGAATCGCTGTACGCGCAACAAGGGCGCTACTGGGATCTCTATACCCGCCAGCACGGCCTGGAAGCGAATCTCTTTCTCGCACCGGGCGAGGGCGATAAGGTTCAAGAGGAGAACCGGGGCGGCCAGGCTCGCGAAGCTGCTGCTCTGGCCGAAGCGATGCGCCTGCTGCGCGGCCGCTGACCACGCCTTAAGGGCATTTATTCGCGTTCATTTGCGGCTTAAAATCCAAATCCCACCAGTACCGCAATCTGGTTGCGCTTGGACTGCACCTGCGTCCCATCGAAATTGCGGAATGCCCACCCGGTGTAGCGCAGCTCGGGCGACACCTTGATCAGGAACAGGTTGAATTCCAGGCCTCCGCCCACCACGACTCCATAATTCGACCGGTGGTTAAGCGAAGAGAGCTTGATATCCGATAGCCGGCTGAAACTCAATCCCGCGTCGAAGTAGGGCCGCACCGGACCGGCGAAAAAACGGTGTTTGATCAGGACTGGGAATTCCCACGAGCTGCCGGAGGCGCCCACGCCGGCGGTCCGGAAATCATAGCTGCGATAGAGTGCATCCACCTCAACCGCCATATTCGCGGGCAACCGAAGCTCGACATACGGACCAACCGTGTAACGCGGCGATTCGCCGGTGAAAATGGATGCGGAGGGCACAGGGAAAACCTTGAACGCATCGGTGGCCGGGACCCCGATTTTCAATCCGGCGCCAAAAGGTTGCGCGAAGGCAAATCCAGCGGCGACAAAAACGCAGAGAACTGTCTTAAGAAGCATCTCCTTTTCACTTTAACCTGTCCGAAATCGGCCGTAGCTACGCTAACCAACCGGAGTAAATGAACTTCGATGGCAGGTGCGGCCGGATTTTTTGCGAGGCAGGCTCGAATCGGATGACTGCCGGATACTTGTGCGAAGTGCGGTGCGCCGCGGCGCCCAGCAGAAACCCCAGCAAAAGGGCGAACGCGCATGAACCTAAAGTACGCATGCCGATCCTACTGGCACGCGATCTGCCATCGCTAAACTGATGATTTGCCGGGCAGCCTGCTGCCTCCGTGCCGCACAGCTGTGAGCGAAAGTCTACAACTGCTCGCGTGCAGCCTGGGTGGCAAGCTCATCAGCTCTATTGTTGTCCTCGTGGTCGGCGTGCCCTTTGGTCCAGGTCCAATGCACCTGGTGCCGCGCGACCTGCTCGTCCAGCGCTTCCCAAAGGTCCTGGTTCAGGACCGGTTTCTTCGCGCTGGTCCTCCAGCCATTGCGCTTCCAGCCGTGAATCCACTGGGTGATCCCGTTCTTGACGTATTGGGAATCGGTGACCACTTCCGCGGCACAGGCCTCGCGCAGGGATTTCAGACCCTCAATGACGGCCGTGAGCTCCATGCGGTTATTGGTGGTGTGCGGCTCGGATCCCACCAGCTCTCGTTTGTGGTGGTTATAGCGCAGCAGGCAGGCCCATCCGCCCGGGCCGGGATTGCCGAGGCAAGCCCCATCTGTGATGAGTTGAACGTGTTTCAAGCCAGGGTCGTCAGTTCGCGTTCGAAGAAGGCGTCCACCATGTCCAGGATTCCGGGTGCGTCGTGCAGATGATAGATGTCGGCGCGGAGCTTGGAGCCGTTGCGGACGCCGTGCGTAAAATACGTCGCGAACTGCTTCATCTTCCCCACCGCATCCGGCGACTGATGATCGAGGAGCATGGAGTAATAGCGCCGCATGATCTCGTAACGGGCGGTTTCCGACGGTGTTTCGTAGCTGCCCGTCTCCAGGTAATCCGAAATCTGGCGGAAGATCCAGGGGTTCGATGACGCCGCGCGGCCGATCATCACCGCGTCGCACCCGGTTTCTTCCACCATGCGTACGGCATCCTGAGGGGTGAGAATATCGCCATTGCCAATCACCGGGATCTTCACCGCGGCCTTCACCTCGGCAATGCGGGTCCAATCGGCATGGCCGCTATAGCCCTGTTCGCGCGTCCGCGGATGCAGCGCGATGGCCGCCAGGCCGCAGTCTTCGGCAAGTTTGGCCATCTGGACATTGACCAGTTCCTTATCATTCCACCCGGCGCGGAACTTCATGGTCAGCGGGATCGAGATGGCCGACTTCACCGAACGCAAAAGTCTTTCGACCAAGGGCAGATCGCGCAGCAGCCCGGATCCGCCGTTGCACCGCACTACTTTCTTCACCGGACAGCCGAAGTTGATGTCGACGTGGTCGAAGCCCAGATCCTGGCAATAGCGCGCGGCGTCGGCCATTACCTCTGGATCAGATCCGAACAGCTGCGCGGAGATGGGATGCTCGTCGGGATCGAAGTAGAGATAGCGAAACGCCCGAGTGGGCCTGGCGGACTTAGAGGTTGCCACCACGCCGTGCGAGCTGGTGAACTCGGTCATAATCAGGCCGCACCCGCCCTGGGAGCGGATCAAGCGCCGGAATACCGTGTCGGTCACGCCGACCATGGGCGCGAGCACGGTCGCCGGCTGAATCTGGCTGCCTCCGATCTGGAATCCTGACGGGAACATTCTTGCTCTATTTTAGCGTCTTGAAACGGTTGTACGAGCGGGTGCGTTTAACAATAGAGGGAGGACTGAGGCGTGAACACCAAAGTTCTGTTGGGATTCCTGGGCGGGCTACTGGCGGCCACGGGTGTGTTTTACGTCCAGTCCTACCGGAACGCGAAGGTCGAGGCTCCGGCCCCGGTAGCGACCGTCACTACTGCTCCGGCAGTCGTGCCAAGTCCTCCCGCGCTGGTCGAAACGCCAGCACCAGCTAAGAAAAAAGTAGTGGCGAAGAAAGTCGCCAAACCGAGGTCGCCCGAAGTCGCCCCAGCTCCAGTCGAGCAGGCCAAGGTAGATGCTCCACCCGCCGTACCAGAACCGCCGCCGCCACCTCCCGCTCCGGTCGCCGCTCCCGAAACGCCTCCGCCGCCTGCGGAGACAAAACCCGAGCCTCCACAGCCGCGATCGGTCACCATCGCCAGTGGAACGTTGATCGCCGTCCGCCTGGGCGAAACGATATCGACCGAACGCAGCAGGCAGGGCGACTCCTTCATGGCCACGCTCGACGAGCCGTTGGTGATCGACGGGCTGGTGATCGCCGAGAAAGGAGCCCGCGCCAACGGGAGAGTCGTCGACCTGGTCGAAGCTGGACGCGTCAAAGGCCTCGCGCATCTGACGCTGGAACTAACCAGCGTGATGCTCTCCGACGGCCAGAAGGTCGAGCTTCGGACCGCGCGCTTCGAGAAAGAAGGGCCGTCCTCAAAGGCCGAGGATACGAAGAAGGTCGGGATCGGCGCGGCGATCGGAGCTGCTATCGGAGCGATTGCGGGAGGCGGTGCAGGCGCGGCCATTGGCGCGGCATCCGGTGGAGCAGCGGGGGGTGGCGTGGTCGCGGCGACGCGCGGGAAGCCGGCAGTGCTACCCGCGGAGACGAAGATCAGCTTCCGTGTGGAACAGCCGGTAACGGTTACGGAAAGACGGTGACAGGCGACCCGCTTGCGGGCAAGCAAGATCGCGGCCGTGCGGCCGGGCAGTTAGGCGGCGTAATACGCAACAACTTGCGGGGCGCTACTCGGCCCGCAGCGCGTCCAGCGGATCCACGGCCGCGGCGCGACGCGCAGGCAGGTAGCTGGCGAGCGCTGCCGACGTCACCAGGACCACGGCTACGGCGGCATAGGTCACCGGATCTAGCGGGCTCACGTTAAACAGCAGCGATTTCATCAGACGCGAAAGCCCAACGGCCGCGCCCGCGCCGATGGCGACGCCCACACCCGCCAGAATCAATCCGTGGCGCACGATCATGCGTTGCAACTCGCCGGGGCGCGCGCCGAGCGCCATGCGAATCCCGATCTCGCGCCTCCGCTGCGTCACCGCGTAGGAGATTACGCCGTAGATTCCGACAATGCCCAGCAGCAGCGCCATCCCGCCTGCGATCGCGAGCATCACCAGCGTGAAGGATGTCCGCGCCATGGACTGCCGGTTGAGATCCTCCACAGTCTGCACGTTGAACACCGGAAGATTGGCGTTGACCGACCAGATCGCCTCGCGGGCCTCTTTGAGGAAACTCTCCGTGCCCGCGCGGCGGGTGCGCACCAGGAACACGCCGCCGTGGGTAACCTGAACCTGGTTGCCTCGGAAGTTGTTCATGAGCGCCGGCCAGTAGACGATCTTGGGCGCTTCCCGATCGACGCCGTCCGCGTGGACGTCGCCGGCCACGCCCACTACTTCCCGCCACGGTTCGCTCACGCCTTCGCGAATGCGCTTGCCTAAGGCCGCGGCCGGATCGCCCCACATCTCACGCGCCATGTTTTCGGAGATCATCACCACGTCGCGCTTGTCGTAGAGATCGGTCCAGGTATAGTCGCGCCCGGCAATGAGCGGCGTGCCGAGCACCTTGAGATATCCCGGCGAGACAAAGCGGAAGCTGCGGATGGGCGCGATCTCACCCGAGGTGTATACCTTGTCCTGCGCGTACACCACGTTGCTGGAGTTGAATCCCTCGAGCGGAGCCGCGCTGCCGGACGACACCGCTTCAACCCCCGGGATCGCCGCCAACTTGCCGGCCATCTCCTGCAGCATCCGCATCACGCGATCCGGCTCCTTCACCTGTCCCTCCGGAATCGAAACGTGCAGCAACTGGATGCTGCCAGGGTTGGTGAATCCCGGAGCGATGTTTCGCATGGCCTGAAACGTTCGGATCATCAGCCCGGAGCCGACCAACAGCACCAGCGCCAGAGCCACCTGCACCACCACCAGCGTGTGCCGCGCCCGATGCCTCTCGCGACTCTGGCTCAGCGTCCGTCCGCCCCCACCCAGCGCCGCCGCGATTCGAGGACGCGCGTACTTGAGCACCGGAATCACGCCGAACAGCAGCCCCGACGCCAGCGACACCACCAGCGCGAACACCAGCGCCAGTGGAGCAATGCCAATTTCACTCATCCGCGGCAGCGTATCCGGCCCGGAAGCCACAAATACGCGCAGCGACGCGTAGGCGAGCCCCAGCCCGAGAGCGCCGCCGAGCACTCCGAGGGCCAGGCTCTCGATCAGCAGCTGGCGCGCGATGCGGGCCCAACCAGCGCCCAGCGCGGCTCGGATCGCGAGCTCGTGCTGACGCCCATCGGCCCGCACCAGCAGTAGATTTGCGACGTTGGCGCAGGCGATCAGCAGAACCAGACCGATGGTTCCCATCAGGACCCACAGCACTTGCCCGATGTCGCCCACTACGTCTTCCTTAAGCGCGCGGATTCTCGGCGCAATACGAGCGTTGGCATAGAACGCTCTGTTGAATCCCGGCGGGAAGGGCCACGAGTCCACCCAGATCGGGATCATGCGGGCGAGATCCGCATTGGCCTGCTCGAGGGTCACACCCGGCTTGAGCCGCGCCAGGCCCGTGTAACTGAAGTTGCCCAGGAACAGTTTGCTGCGCTCCAGGCGCTCGGGCATAAACAGCTCCGGCAGGTTGCCTGGAAACTGGAAATCCTGAGGCATCACGCCGATCACGCGGCGCGGCCTCGAATCCACTTGCAGCATGCTGCCCACCACGGACGCGTCGCCGCCGAACCGCTTCTGCCAGTACCAGTCGCTCAGGATCACCGTCTCTTCCGTGCCGGGTGTATCGTCGGCTTCGGTAAACGAGCGCCCGACAGCGGGCTGCACACCCAGCGCGTCCAGCACACCATAGGTCACAAACACGGCGTGGAGTTGTTCGGGATCTCCCGCGCCAGTAACGCTCGCCCCGCCGGTTGACCACAAGCCGAACTTCTCGAAAGTCCGGTTCTGCTCACGGTAGGTGAAGTACATCGTGGGCGCGCAGTTCAGGTTTCCGGTGAAGTTGGGTACGCCCGGCGCCACCTGCCAGACCGCCACCAGCCGCCCGGACTCCGGATAACGCAGAGGCCGAATTAGAACGCTGTTCACAACGCTGAAGATCGCGGTGTTGGCTCCAATGCCGATCGCGAGCGTCAGCAGCGCGATGGCGGTGAATCCGGGAGTGTGCAACAGAGCGCGAAAGCCGTAGTGGAAATCCTGCCACAGTTGTTCCAGCCATACGATGCGCCAGACGTCGCGAGTATCTTCCGCGATGCGTGCCTGGTTCCCGAACAAGCGCCGGGCTGCGAACCGTGCTTCCTCCGGGCTAATTCCCTGAGCCGACCGTTCGCGCGCCTCGATTGCGAGATGCGCCCTTAACTCCTCGTCTAGCTCCTCGCGCTCCTGCTTGCGCCGCCTCCACCACAGGATAGGTCTCCACATATGCATTACTCCTGCGAACGAAGTACGCGGCCCACCGTCTTGACAAAGAGCCTCCATCGGGATTCTTCAGCGGCCAACTGTTGCTTACCAGCCGCAGTTAGACGATAGAACTTAGCCCGTTGATTATTGTCGGTAATGCCCCACTCGGATTCGATCCAACCCTCACGCCGAAGGCGATGAAGGGCCGGATACAGGCTGCCGTGTTCCACCTGGAGCAAATCGTCTGACCGCGCCCGGATCGCCTGCCCGATACCGTGGCCGTGCTGTGGTCCCCATTGAAGGGTTCGCAGGATAAGGAGATCAAGGGTTCCTTGCAGTAAGTCGAGCTTCCCTGACATGGTAGTAGACACGCTACCACACTAGGTGGTAGCGTGTCTACTAGTTTTGATAACGGATTCTGTCCTACCTGATAGCGAACGTCAATCTGGAAGATAGCGACTCGCGACGCAGTAGAGCGATGAAAAGGGGCGACACCGCGTCGCTTGCCGGTTTTAGAGAGTTTCGGCGGGTGTTGCTGGAAGATCCAGCGGCAGGACTTCGAAATTACCCGGCGTGAAGAGAACTACGCGGACTTGACCGCTTTTTCCGATCGGCCCGATGGGTTTGCCATTCAGTCGAACTGCGATCCCACCGGCATTACCTACGGTCATGCGGGCGGCGTCCAGGCCGGTAAGCGTCTTGGTCTGGCTGGGCTCCAGGAACCCGGCAAAAACCCGCTTGCCTTCGCTGGTGATCGACAGCCAGGTTTTTTCGGTGGCTTCAACATTCAGAACCACCTGATTGATTCCATCCGCCGCCGGATCAACTGCGTTCGCCATTTGCGTTTCCGCTTGCGTTTGGGTTTGCGTTTGGGTTTGCGTTTGGGCAGCCGGAGTGACTTCAATTACCGGCTGGGCAGGCGGAGGATTTTGCGAAACCGTCTGGATCACCACAGGCAGCGGCCGTGGGTTGGCGGCAACCACCTCCTTCGGCCGGATCCACCAGGCGTAGAAGACCGAGCAGGCTATCAGGACCCCGGCTAGTCCCGCCACGGAAAGTCCCAGCTTAGCGTTGGCGAAGTTGCGCCGGTTCGAGTCGGCGACAATCGGGTCCATCGGGCGCAGGGGGTGTTGAACCGCCGCTCCCGGAAGGACAGGTTCCTCGACGGCGGCAGCCAGGGCTTCGATTCCAGCCCGGATTTCGGAGTCTTTCACACCCACGATGGCGGCGTACTGCTTGACAAAATTTTTGTAGAAGAAAACTCCGGGGAGGCTCTTGACGTCGTCTTCTTCGATGGCCCGCAAGTACTGCTGCGTAAGACAGAGTTCGTCGGCGATCTCTGCGACTGCGCGGCTTTGACGCTCGCGTGCGCTCCGGAGAATTCTTCCTACGGAGTTCATGTACTATTTACTTTCGGCTTGACGGACCAGGACTTTAGCCCGGAGTACTATAATACATCATTCCGTGAATTCGCCCCAGAAAAAATGCAGTGTGGGAGTGGTGGTCGTCAATTGGAATCGCAAGCAACTCCTCCAAGCGTGCCTGGATTCGCTAACCCGCCAGAGTCATGCTGACTTCGAGGTAGTGGTGGTCGACAATGGGTCAACAGACGGCTCCCCCGCTTTGGTCGAAGAAATGGCGAAGACTTTTCCCGTATCACTGCGCTTAATTGCAAATGCCAGCAATTTGGGCTTCTGCGCCGCCAACAACCAGGGGATCTTTTCCATGGGCACCGAACTGGTGGCTCTGCTCAACAACGATGCCGAAGCCGAACCGGGCTGGCTCGAGGCCTTAGAGCGGGTAATCCGCAGTGAAATGGATGTGGGTATGGCGGCTTCGAAGATCCTGGTCTGGGAAGATCCCACGCGGATCGACAAATGCGGTCACCTGATCTATCCCGACGGGCAGAACCGGGGCCGGGGAGCGGGCCAGACCGAGCACGGCCAGTTCGACCGCATAGAAGAGGTGCTGTGGCCGGATGGCTGCGCGGCCATGTACCGGCGTGCGATGCTAGAGGACATTGGCGGATTCGACGAGGATTTTTTCGCGTACGCCGATGACGCCGAACTGGGTCTGCGGGCCCGTTGGGCGGGTTGGCGGTGCTTGTACGCCCCCGACGCGGTGGTCCGGCATCACCGGGGAGCCACCCTGGGGCTGGGATCCGCCCGCCGGCTGACGCTGATTGAACGCAATCGCATTCTGCTGGCGATGAAACTGTTTCCTTGGAGTCTTCTGTGGGCGAACGGCGCCTTCCTGTTGGCGAGGATCGGGGCGGGTATGTGGGCAGCGGTCCGCGGCCGGGGAGAGATGCGCCATTATCCGGGAATGGGCGGGAAGTTCACGGCGGCACTGGCTTTGCTCCGAGGAATGGCCCAGGCGGTTCCCCTGATCCCGGCCATGCTGCGCAAACGTCAGGCATTTCGCCCCAAGCGGAGATTGAACGCGATGCAAATCCGCCGTCTGTTGCTGGCCAACCGGATCAGTCTGCGGGAATTGTCCGAGTCGGCGAATTGAACCATGCTTCGGAGGAAGTTTGCGCCGCCTGCGGGCACACCGAAATCCGTGAGCTGTTTGCCTCTACGGATCGGCTGTACGGTACCACCGATCGCGTGTTCCAGGTGGTCGAATGCGCGTCCTGCCGCCTGATCCGTTTGCACCCCAAGCCCTCGCCTGAAGAGCTCCAGAAGTATTATCCGGCCGACTACTGGTATGTGACGGAACCCGCCGCGGTCGACCGGATGGAGCAGCGCTATCGCCGCTTCGTAGTGCGCGATCACGTCCATTTCGTGGAAAGAGCGTTGCGCGAATCCGGGGCTCGGGGAATCATCGCCGACGCCGGCTGCGGAGGCGGCTTGTTCCTGCAAATGCTCGCGGAGCGCGGCGCGGTGGATCGCACCGGACCCGTAGCGGGCCTCGATTTTTCCATGGACGCGGCCCACGCGGCTTGGTGGCGCGCGGGAGTCCCGGCAGTGCGCGGATCGCTTTCGCAGGCGCCCTTCGCGCCCGGCAGTTGCGCCGCCGTCACCATGTTTCATGTCCTGGAGCATCTTTACGATCCGGCCGATTACCTGCGTGCTGCGCATGAACTGCTCGCCCCCGAGGGACGCTTGATCGTACAGGTCCCGAATGCCGCCTGCTGGCAGTTCCTGCTGCTGGGCGAACGCTGGGCCGGTATCGATGTCCCCCGCCACCTTACCGATTTCCGCGCCTCCGATTTGGACCGGCTACTTGAAAGCTGCGGATTCCAGGTGCTGCGGCACAAGCACTTTTCGCTGCGCGATAATCCGGCGGGCCTGGCCACCAGCCTCGCGCCCAATCTCGATCCCATGGCCCGGCGGGTCCGCCGGATCGCCGAAACGCCTCGCCAGCGGCTGTGGAAAGATCTGATATACACCGCGCTGGTGGCGGCGTCGGCTCCCTTCACGCTGCTCGAAGCAGTATGCCGCGCCGGATCGACCATTATGGTCGAAGCACGTAAGAAATCGTGATCTACGATAATCTCCGATCTCTGCTGCCAGGTGCTCTGGCGCGCTATGTGATGCACTTCGAGGCGTCCATCGAGGACGCTGTGGCGAATTTCGCGAACGCCCTGCCCCGCGGGGTTCGCGTTCTGGATGCCGGCGCCGGCGAGACTGCGCACAAACATTATTTCGCCGCGCAGCGATACTGTGGACTGGATCTGGGAATCGGCGATCATGCCTGGGATTACTCGCAGCTCGACGTACTTGGGAATCTGGAAACGCTTCCCTTCCCCGACGCGACTTTTGAAGCGGCCATCAACATCGTCACCCTGGAGCACGTGCTGCATCCGGCTCGCGTGATCTGCGAACTCGGCCGCGTGCTGACGCCAGGAGGCCGATTCCTGCTGGTCGCGCCGCTGCAATGGGAGGAGCACCAGCAACCCCACGATTACGGACGGTTTACTCGTTTCGCTCTCGATCATCTGCTGCGGCAAGCCGGATTTACCGACATTTCGATCCAGCCCGTAGGCGGTATCTTCCGCCTGATCTCGCGGCGATTGTTGAACGCCCTGCAATTCTTTCCGGGACCAATGGCGCTGGTGGCCGCCGTGTTTTTCGCGCCCCCGGCGCTGGTGCTGCCGCTGCTTGACCCCCTCGACAAGGACAGGTCTTTTACACTGGGATATATATGTTCCGCGCGCAAGCCCTTCTGATCGCACTACTGCCGGCGCTCGCATCGGCGGCCGGAGTTTCCGGCGCCTCGGCCCTCGAGTTCACCCGCCATGCGGTCGCCTTCGGTCCCCGGCCGTCGGGCTCGGAGGCGATTCACCAGCTGCAGGCCTACATCCTGACGCAGCTCAAGACTTGCAAGTGCCAGGTCAGCGAAGACGCGTTCACCGCGCAGACCCCCAAAGGTCCCATCACGATGAAGAATATCCTTGCAAAGTTTCCCGGCAAAAGTGGACGGGCGGAAGTGATTACGGGGCATTACGATACCAAGCTGTTTCCAGGCCGGAAGTTTGTGGGCGCGAGCGATGGAGGATCGTCCGCGGGACTTCTGCTGGAACTGGCCCGCGCGCTGACCGGCCAGACTCGGACCGACGATGTCTACCTGGTCTGGCTGGACGGCGAAGAAGCAGTGCGGACCGAATGGGCCGGTGACGACAACCTGTACGGGAGCCGGCATCTGGCCCAGCGCTGGTCTAAGGACGGCACCGCCGCGAAGATCAAAGGGCTGATCAACATCGACATGATCGGCGATAAGCATCTGGACATCGATCAGGAGACCAATGGGAATCCGGCCTTGAACCGGCTGGTGTGGAGCACCGCCTCGGAGCTCGGCTACGCGGCGTATTTCACCAGGAACACCCGCTCGACCGAGGACGACCACATATCTTTCCTAAAGGCCGGCATCCCGGCGATCGATCTCATCGATTTCGATTACGAGCCCTGGCACACCGACGATGACACCATGGATAAGCTGAGCGCGCAGAGCCTGGAAATCGTCGGAACCGTAGTGTTGGATGTGATCCAAAAGCTCGAACGACAGTAGGAATAAGCTTTGAATATGGGAACGAAAGCAGCGCTTCCCGTCGAGGAATACCTGCGAGCCTCCTATCCGGACCTTGACAAAGAGTATCGGGATGGCGTGCTTGTGGAGCGCTCCTTGCCTGATTACCTACATTCGAAAACGCAGGGCCTGCTGATTTTGTTGTTAGGAGCCCTGCGAAAGACATTCCCCGTCTTCGTGTGTCCAGAACTGAGAGTTCGAGTTCGTCCGGGGCTATTTCGAATACCAGATGTCTCAGTCTTCTATCCAAACGAGCCACAGGAGCGCGTACCTGCCTCACCGCCATTCGTTGCGATTGAAATCCTTTCTCCTGACGACAGAATGGCCGAGGTGCGGAATAAACTCGCCGAATACCGCGCGTGGGGTGTCACCCACGTGTGGCTCGTCGATCCCCATGCAAAGCGCCTCTACGCCTGCGACGCTCGATTGGTCGAGGTTGCGACGCTGAGAATTCCTGAGCTGGGCGTCGAAGTCACGGCCGCCGATATTTTCGACTAGCTACTTCGCCCGCAGATCGCGGCCCGTCATTTCCTTGGGCTGCGCCACCTGCAGCATTCCCAGGACCGTCGGGGCGATATCCTGCAGCGCGCCGCCGGAACGCAGCGGACGCTTCTCCTCATCCACTACGATGAACGGGACCGGATTCGTGGTGTGATACGTGTGCGGACCTTTGGTGACGGGATCGATCATGGTCTCGGCATTGCCATGATCGGCCGTGATAATCCATCGTCCTCCAGCACGTAAAAGTGTTGAATAGATGCGGCCAAGACAGCCGTCCACCACCTCGACCGCGCGTACGGTCGGCTCCATCTTTCCGGAATGCCCGACCATATCAGCGTTGGCAAAGTTCATCACGATGACGTCGAAGGCCTTGCTCTCGATCGCTTTGATCACGACCTCCGTGATCCCGTCGGCGCTCATCTCAGGTTTCAGATCGTACGTCGCGACCTTAGGAGAAGGAACCAGCTCGCGCTCCTCGCCGGGATAGGGCTTCTCATTGCCGCCGTTGAAGAAGTACGTAACGTGCGCGTATTTCTCGGTCTCCGCCACGCGCAGGTTCTTCCAGTGCTCGGCTGCCATGACGTTAGCCAGGATGTTGTTGGGATGCTCGCGCGCCAGCACGAACGGAACCGGCAGCGCCTTATCGTACTGCGTCATAGTGGTGAAGTGTAGGGGCTGGGCATGCCCAGTCCCCCATTCGACGAGAGCCTGAGTCATCTCGCGTCCCCGGTCGGCGCGATAGTTGAAGAACACACACGCATCGCCCTCGCGGATCAGCCCCACAGGCTCGTTGCGCGCGTCCACGATCGTGAAGGGCTCAATGAACTCGTCCGTGACCCCGTGCTCGTAAGAGCGCTTGGCCGCAGCCACCGGGTCAGTGGACTTTTCACCTAAGCCGCTAACCATCGCGCCCTTGGCTCGCTCGATCCGGTCCCATCGCTTGTCACGATCCATCGCGTAATAGCGTCCGACCACGGTGGCGATGCGACCCACCCCGATGCGGCGGATCTCGCGCTGAAGCGCCTCCAGATATCCAACGCCGCTTTCGGGCGCCGTGTCGCGTCCATCCATGAAGCAGTGAATCGCCACGTCGGCAACACCCTCGCGCTTGGCCATCTCGAGCAGCGCGTACAGGTGCGTGTTCATGGAATGCACGCCACCATCGCTAAGCAGGCCCATGAAGTGAAGTCTGCGGCCACGCGCGTGATGCATCACCGCGAGAAGCGTCGGGTCGCGGAAAAAGTCGCCGGAGGAAATCATCTTGTCCAGACGCGTGACGTCCATGTAGATGATCCGGCCCGCGCCGATGTTCAGGTGTCCCACCTCGCTGTTCCCCATCTGGCCATCCGGCAGACCCACAAAAGGCCCGGAGGTGTGGACCAAGGTGTTCGGATAATCGCGCAGAAGCGCGTCGTAGTTGGGCTTGCGCGCAGCCGCGATGGCGTTGCCTTCGGTCGCCGCTGAGAAGCCCCAGCCGTCCAGAATCGTTAAGACCAGCGGCTTCCCGCCAATCATTGCCGGAACGCCTTGCGCCCCGCATAGCGCGCGGATGATCCGAGGTCCTCTTCGATGCGCAGAAGCTGGTTGTATTTTGCGATGCGGTCCGTGCGGCTGGCTGAGCCCGTTTTGATTTGGCCTGCGTTGGTGGCCACCGCCAGGTCGGCGATAAACGAATCTTCGGTTTCGCCGGAGCGGTGCGAGATGACCGAGGCGTACCCCGCATCCGCAGCCATGTTCATCGCCTCCAGAGTTTCTGTAAGCGTGCCGATCTGGTTCACCTTGACCAGGATCGAATTGGCCACGCCGCGATCGATGCCCATTTGCAAGCGTGCCGAGTTGGTCACGAACAGGTCGTCACCGACCAGTTGAATCTTCTTGCCCAACAGTTCGGTGAGCAGCTTCCAGCCGTCCCAATCGTCTTCGGCCATGCCGTCTTCAATGGATACGATCGGATACTGGCGAACCCAGTTGGCATAGAACTCGGCCATTTGCTGGGAGGTACGCTCGCTCTTGTCGGATTTCTTGAAAACGTATTTGTTCTTCTCTTTGTCGTAGAACTCGCTGGCGGCCGGATCGAGCGCGATACCAATCTGGTCGCCAGGCACATAACCGGCCAATTGGATCGCCTCGAGTACTACTTCCAAAGCCTCTTCGTTGGACTTAAGATTGGGAGCGAAGCCGCCTTCGTCGCCGACCGAGGTTGAATAGCCGCGCTTCTTCAGCACGCCCTTGAGCGTGTGGAACACTTCGGCGCCCCAGCGCAGGGCCTCCGAGAACCGATCCGCTCCGTACGGAACGATCATGAATTCCTGCGGATCCACGCTGTTGTCGGCATGCGCCCCGCCGTTCAGGATGTTCATCATCGGCGTCGGCAGCAGGCGGGCGTTCACTCCACCCAGATAGCGGTAGAGCGGCGTTTGCTGCGAGATCGCCGACGCGCGCGCCACCGCCATGGAGACAGCCAAAATCGCGTTGGCGCCCAGCCGCGCTTTGTTAGGCGTGCCATCGAGCGAGAGCATCAGGCGATCGATCTGCGCCTGCCGTTCCGCATCCGCGCCAAGCAGCGCTGGGGCGATATGCTGTGCGATGTTCTTGACGGCGTTATGCGTGCCCTTGCCAAGATAGCGGGATTTGTCGCCGTCCCGCAGCTCGACGGCCTCATGCTCTCCGGTGGATGCGCCGGAGGGGACCGCGGCGCGCCCCATGCTTCCATCGGCCAGCCAGACGTCACTTTCAACAGTGGGATTGCCGCGCGAATCGAGAATTTCGCGGCCAATGATCCTGGTGATTTCCATGAGAAGCCTTCAGATTAGCAAGGTCGGGCTATCGAGCGCCCTGCCCATTGCTTAGAAGAGCCTCGTGCTTCCACAGCTCCCACGCGCGGCCGTACGGATCGGGATCCTCGGAACGCTTTTTGACCTCGCCTTCGTCAAGATAGGTGACTCGCTGGCCCATCGCCAGGACTTGTGCCTGGACCCGGGCATTCACTTCGAGATACACGCTGCGCGCCACGGCCTCGATGATGCTCTTGCCGACGATCACAGCTCCGTGGCCTCGCATCAATACCGCCGGCTTGCTCCCCAGAGTCTTCGCCAGAGCCCGGCCCAGATCGGGGGTTTCCACCAGCATGTTGGTATCGCCGCCCGCCTCGCGGATCTCGAACACCGGGACGCCTTCGCCCACAAACGAACTGTTGTGATACACCGGGCGCAGCGGAATTCTGGTGATGCCGAATGCGATCAGCGCGGGCGCATGGCAATGCACCACCGACATGACATCGGGGCGGACGCGGTAAATCTCGCCGTGGATGAAGCGTTCGCGATAGGAGGTCCGCTTCTCGGCCCCGACCGGTTTACTGTCAAGATCCAGCTCCAGGATATCCGCAGCCGTCACTTGTGCCGGCGCCAGAGATCGCGAGATCAGGTAGCGGCCCGCGCCGGGCGCTGTACGGACGCTGACATGGCCGAACGCGTCGACGATCTCCTGCGCGGCCAGGATGTGGTTGGCGGTCACCACGTCTTCGATCAGCGTCTCCCGAGACACCTGCTGGGCGCCCAGCCGGCGCGCGACTAATGCCGCGGCACCGATCAGAAGGAACTCACGTCGTCGATGCGCATTCATGCCTGTTAACATAGCGCATAGGAGCCATGCGTAAAGCTGCCCTGGCATTTGCCGCCGTCAGTCTCTTCGCCGCGGATTCCGCCTATCAGCGGCAGATCGCCCACTGGCGTGCCGAGCATGAAGCCAACCTAAAGGCGGACGATGGATGGCTCACCGTGGTCGGGCTTCACTGGCTGCACGCCGGCGTGAATACCGTCGGCTCCGATCCGCACACGGACGCACCATTGCCGGCCCCCTCGCCTGCTATGGTGGGGACCATCACCTTATCGAAAGGCAGAGTCCATTTCAAGCCGTCGCCGGGCGTCCAACTTAAAGAGATGGACCTGAAGACGGACGTCACGCCGCAATACGACCGGCTGACGCTCGGACGCGTGAAGTTTTTCGTGATCGAGCGCGAGAACCGGCTTGCTGTTCGTGTGAAAGATAACGACAGCGAGGCGCGCAAGAAGTTCGCCGGGCTGCGCTGGTATCCCGTGGATCCGACCTGGAACATCAAAGCGAAGTTCGCCTCATCACCGCACCAAGTAAGTTTTGACACGGAGGTGGGCGTGAAAGAGCAGGACGACTCGCCCGGATATGTCACATTCACGCGCGCAGGCCGTGAGTACAAGATGGAGGCGGTGAAGGAAGACGACGACCTGTGGTTTGTGTTTCGTGACCAAACCAGCGGGAAAACCACTTATGGAGCGTCCCGGTTCCTATATACACCCTTCCCTAAAGACGGTTTCGTCGAGATGGATTTCAACAAGGCCGAGAATCCTCCTTGCATGTTCACAGATTATGCGACCTGCCCTCTGCCCACGCCGCAAAACCGGCTGCAACTCGCGGTGACGGCCGGGGAGCAGACATATCGCCGTCCGCAATGAAGCTCAGCGAGGTGCAGCAGTACTGGGATCGTCAGGCGCATACCGATCCTATGTGGGCGATCCTTACCGATCCGGCCAAAGCGGGCGGCCGCTGGGACCCGGACGAGTTCTTCGCCACCGGAATTCATGAGGTCGGCGTCTTCATGGAGCAGGCCGCGGCCTGGGGAAAGCCGGTGGCACGCCGCTCCGCGCTCGACTTCGGATGCGGCATCGGACGGCTGACCCAGGCTCTCGCCGAACATTTCGACCAGGTTTGCGGAGTCGATATTTCACCCAGGATGATCGAGCTCGCGCGCCAGCATAATCACAAAGGTGCGCGCGTCGAGTATGTGTGCAATTCCGACACCCGCCTCGGCGAGTTCGCCAACGGCTCGATCGACATGATCTACTCGTGGATCACGCTGCAGCATGTGAGGCCCCGGTTTGCGCGGCGTTATATGAGCGAGTTCCTGCGTGTGCTTGCGCCCGGTGGTCTGCTGCTCTTTCAGTATCCGAGCAAACCCCTCTCGCTGCGCTCGCGCCTGGGTCGCTGGAAAGCTCTTTTGTCCAGGCCGCGCCCGATGTACATGAACGGCATGGATCGCGAAGCGGTGGTTGAACTGATCCAGCGCGGGGGTGGCCGGATACTCGAGATCCGGCAGGACGACGAATCTATTCCGGGATATCATAGCTTGTGCTATGCGGTTACTCGCGATTAGCGTTACGATCCTGCTGGCGTCGCTGCTGCTAGGTCAGCAGACTGCTCCGGATCCGGGTGCTTTCGACCTTGGAGCGACGCAGGGCGCTGGCGCGACCAAGCAAGGTTCGCGCGCCAAAGCGGGGCCGGCTCCGCGCCTCGCGAACGGACTACCCGACTTTGGCGGTAATGGCGCGTGGTTTCCGGGCTTTTCCGGAAACATCGCCGAGACGAAGTGGAAGGGCGTGAAGAGCGCCGACGTGAAAGTCGATGTGCCTTTTCTTCCGTCCGCGCTGGAGGTATTCAACCAGCGCGTGACCAGCAATTCCAAGGATGATCCCGAAGCGCAGTGCCTCCCGGTGGGTGTTCCACGCTACATGTTCGATCCGTATGCCTTCGAGATGGTTCAGACTCCCAAGCAAGTCATATTTCTGTTCGAGGGTGACAACTACCTTTCGCGAAGCGTTCCCCTCCGCGCGGATTTGGAGCATCCAAAGGATGCGAAACCCACATGGCTGGGAGACGCAGCCGGACGCTACGAGAGAGACACGCTGGTCGTCGACGTAGTGGGTTTCAACGGAAGGGCGTGGCTCGATCAGGCAGGCCATCCGCAGACGAAGCAGGCGCATCTGACCGAACGCTACACCCGCACCGATTCGCTCACGCTCAAATACGAAGTCATCATCGACGATCCGGGAGCGTATTCAAAGCCCTGGACCACCAGCAACACGGTATCCTGGCGTCCCGGGTTTCAGTTGATGGAGTTCATCTGCAACGAGAACGAAAAGGACTCCGTCCACATGACCAAAGAGCGGCGGTAACCCGCTCCATTACCGTCGCGGCTCGGAAGTCGGCCCTTTGCAGATCTGCGTGATGCATATGGACGACGTGATGGGCGGCATTGCCCGTATCGCGGCAGCCAAAGACCGACCTTGTGGGCATGTAACCGCTGCTACTAACCAACGACGAGTATATCTTAGGGAAACTTCCGCCTGTTTTGAACGTGAAAGTTTGACAGGTTGGCCTCGCGTCCCGGAGAATAGAGTTGCCTACCTACATGTGCGGATATGGCGGAATTGGCAGACGCGCTAGATTCAGGTTCTAGTTCTCGCAAGGGAGTGGAGGTTCAAGTCCTCTTATCCGCACCAATGAAAAGGGATGGCGTATAGGCACGGAAAAAAGGGACCACCCTGGGGTCGGGCGGGGTCGCGGGTAACCATGGAACTGTTCTTGTAGTTCCGCAGCTTCAATCGAAAGGGCGGCTGCCATATCTTTCGGATTGTGAAGTTGCTTCCAATCTCGGACGTCCCGAAAATTGGCGGATCTGTTTCTGAATGTCGTCAATGCCCATAGATGCTCCACTCTTACGGCACAGCGGTCTTCGGAAATCGCCTAGCCTAATCCGATTGAGCCGCTACTACTCTCGAGTTGCGGATGGCCGAAATCACAACCGACTCCATTTGCTGCTGTCCGACGAGCGCGCTCAAAAACAGACACAACTGCAATGCTCTGTGGTTTAGAAGTTCCAGGATCCGATACCTATCTTCTTGGCTATCGGACTGCGGGAGCATCATGATCACCGGAGTGAGGAAGCCGCGCGGAACTAGGCGGTGCATCGCGGGTCAGTTCCAAGGAGTCGTTTGGGGGGCTAGAGCGAAAGACTTCAGAGGCTATAGAAACGGAGGATTTGGACGTAGCGTGCCGGGGGTTTCTTCAGTTATTTCTTCTGAGGGGAGCCGGTGACAGTGGGTGTGTTTCGCGGATTACCGATTCTGTGGCGGGAGGATGCACCCCATTGGTACCCTCCCGGATGAGTGCGTTAATGCCGATGTGAGTTTAGGTCCACTGGGAGCCTTTTACAGTATGAAAGTGGTCAGCGTCGCAAGTTGGGGTGACGGACAGCTAAGACTCAAGTACTTCCGTAAATTGCTACACGCGCTGCAAGGCGAACTACGGTTGGAAGCTAGTCGCGGGCTGACGCGCCTCAGTAAAGCTAAACTGTGCTTTAGCCTGCTGATGGTGAGTCTGGTCGGCTGTAACGTACCAGACACGCGCTTCGAAGGGCTGACCTTATCCCCAGACGGCACGTACATCCTCGCAGTCTATTCTCATTCCGCCACCTCGTCGTTTATCTATAGGATTCCCGTGGATACAGGCGTGGCCAAGCGCGTTACCAATGTCAGCGGGGGCTTCGAGGGAATCCCTTCATTCTCCCCGGATGGAAAACGAATCGCATTTTCCTTTGCGGAGAAGGATGAAGCACATTCTCGCATAATTCTTGCGAACGCAGACGGCTCAGATCCGCAACCATTGACCACAACTTCGGGAGCCGATGATTTCTTTCCGTTATTCTCGACCGACAAGAAGACCATTATCTTCGCGCGCTCTAATCCAACGGGGCACGAGTGGAACTTTTTTGCAAGTGACCTGAATGGCACAAACGTTCGCCAGCTTACCAATGAAAACGCCTACCAGGTATCTCGGGCATCAGTGTCCCCGGACGGCAAGAGGATGATGTTCGTCAACAAAGACATCCAACATAATGATGTCATCGCAGTCTACTCGTTGGAGGAACCACCCAAGCTTGAGCGGACGCTCAAACCTCACGTCGCTGGCGAGCCAGGACAGAGCATTCTTGATGATGCGTCTTTCCTCGCCGATGGGAAGAGCGTCCTATTTTTGGCGGCCAGCGTCAAAGGCGGTCCGTACGACTACGACGTGTACAGGACGGACGTACAGACGCAAGCTATCGAGAGACTAACTAAGGACAACGGTTACGCATATTCTCTTCAGCCATCCCAGGATGGGAAGAAAGCAGTGTTTGTTCGCGGTGCCCTTAGTGGATCTGGGAAGAAATCCCAACTCTCGTTGATCGACTTGGCAACTGGTAAGGTTTCACCGCTGTCCGTCACGGGCTTGGAATGACCGAGGAACTGTTGCCCTCGTGATGCTAAACGCGGGAGAGAGCCGAACCACGGGGGGCAGTTTCGGAGCGTTCTATCTCCTAACCCCGCACCAATGAAAAGGGGAGAGCTATACAAGCGGAAAAAGTGCTACACCCCTCTTGGAGCACGTTCGCGCAGCCAGCCGAGCTAAGACTCCATGTAGCGCGGGTGGTAGCGGGAGCCGTGAATTGACTTCAACCTGTATTACTTGCTTAGGCCAGGAAGAACATAGGGCGTTATCACAACGGCAAGGCCATAGGCAGCTCCGAACGGGAAGATACTTGATAGCGAGAGCGTGAGCATCGAGGGCTTAGTCTGGGTGGGATACCGTCGCGCGTAAGCAATCATTACAAGCATTTTTCCCAGCCAGAGAGCAGCACCGATTGCCAGGATGATTTCGGGGCGTAACCGAAACGACCCAACGACGATTCCTCCTATAAAAGGCACAGTGCCTAGTCCAATGGCCACAAAAGCTGTGGAGGGTTTACCGATGGTCGGTATCCACTCCGTCTCTTGCGCGGTTCCGTCCATAGACCACCTCCTGGTAACTAGCCGAACCGGCAGCCCCGTAGCCGAGGTGATACCTTGGGTGAGCTTCTGGCAATATTGCTGGTCGAGAAAACGCCCGAACTTCACCGGAACCTCTCTTTCATGCTCATGGTTCCCACGAATTACAAAGCTAAAACCCTCGGGGATCCCTTCCAACAATTTGTGGCAAAAAAGAATCTCGGCTGATTGCGCCGTCACCGCTGCTTCGGTGACTGACGCGCCGCCCATTCGCTGGTCAATTCGACGGGGAACAAAGCTTATGCTGTCGTGTCGGATTTCCAGTCTGGCCTGAGTGCGTCGTGGAGGGAATGCCAACCGCAACATGATCGCGGTAAAGCCGACCAGTAAGGCCACCAGCCACCACAACTCTGGATTGTTGCGGAAGCCGCTCGATATACGGGCAGACCCGACGGTGTAACCGCCATAAAACACCTGCAGCATTACGAAGGCAAGCACGGTAAGTGGAATGAGGCGAAGTACAACTGGAGGCGTGAGGTAGAAAATAAATGGCTCGCCTGGCGGACCTGGATCTCTCATCGACAGTAGGTATGATACATCGACCGGCGGGGCGCAGAAATTAGACTGAAGGGGGACCGAAAGGGGACAAGATTGCCATTCGAGCCTCTCAGATAGCGGTCCGATTTGATGCTAAGTTCGAGTGAACACTAGAGTTGACAAGGGAACCGGCCCGGTACATCAAAGCCAGCATGCTACTTCTATTCGGACGTCTTTACAGGGGATGCATGAATTGGGTCTCTATAGTTCGGGTCTGTCCATCATCCCCAAGAATGGCTTCACATCGGCTTTCAAGCAGAGCAGCTTTCCGCCGCGGTCTATGGAGGGACCGGGGCCTTAGAAAAATCCTAGAATCCAGGGAGGTTTTGGCGATAAGACCCACGTGGGATCCGTGTCTACCATGGCAACGCCTGCCGGGAAGGTTGTCGAGCAGCTCCTAAAGCGTCTTCCTGCGTTTTCACCGGTGGCCCTCCGTCT
>Ga0070684_100000841_pt1 | contig 21613 bp, 19 predicted proteins | sample KBSC723LmetaG_FD_65653 | JGI IMG/M metagenome (GOLD analysis project Ga0070684, IMG submission 65653) | Corn rhizosphere microbial communities from Kellogg Biological Station, Michigan, USA - KBS C7.2-3L metaG | ecosystem: Host-associated > Plants > Roots > Rhizosphere ...
GTTGCTGCCCGTCGCGCCGCCATCGACGTAGGAATTGACAGTACCGTTGAGCTCGATCGCGTAGGCGCCGTCCGGGACGATCCTGTTGAGGACCGTGTAATTCCCGGCGTCGGCCGTTCCCTGGAATGTCGCTACGGTGCCCGCGGGCAGGAAATCGAGATTGTTGTTGGTGTTCGGCGAGCCGGTCGGATTCCAGTTCACGGTTGCCGTCGGTGCAGTGACGGTGATCGTCTCGGTGCCGGTCCCAACGCTCGTTTGCGACGCGTTGGTCGCCGACATGATCGTTCCCTGGAAGGCCTGCGCATGCGCCTTTTGCGGCATCAGCGCCGCGCTCGCCATCGCCATCGTGGCGCAGGAGATGAGCAGCCTCTTGCGGCTCGGGCGATAAGCGTTCTGCTTTGCGATGCACATCATCAATAGCTCCACGGAAAGAGCCTGGTCGTAAGCGACACGAGGAAGCGCGCACCCGGCCTTTTATGGTCGAGTCCGACGCGGGTGAGCGGGACGGCGAGCGCGGCGTCGAGAACGAACCGGTCGAAATTCACGCGCGCGCCCCAGCCGACCGAGTCGAGGTGGTCGGCCGCTCCCGCGATGGTGAACTTGCCGCGGTTGCGGACCAGCGCATGGTCCCAGAAGGCATAGCCTTCGACCGCCGGCTTCTTGGCACTTTGCGGCACCGTGCTCCCGGCGCGGATTTCGGCCTGGGTGCCGAAGCCCATGTCGCCGAGCAATGTGCCGGGGTCGTAGCCGCGGCCGACCGTATAATTGCCCGCCGCGAACTCCTCGAAGCTCAGCAGCGGCTTCCAAGCATATTGCGCCCGCGCGCCAAGCGCGAACGTGAGGTGCGGGATCGGCCGATATTCGCCGTTTGCGGTGTAGCGGATCACCGTCGCGTCCGAATGACCCTCGAGCCGGCTCGGCGGGACGTCATTCGCGCCGAGGCAATCGACGCTGTTGCGGCCGCAGTCGGTCGCGCCGAACAAATGCGTTCCCTGGCGAAGCTCGAGGAATGCGGCCATTCGCCACGGCGGTTCGGCCGCGGAATAGCGCAGGTCGGTGAAGTCGGTGGCCACGGCATCAACGCCGAGCCGGAAGAACGCCACTCGAAGACGGTCGCGGCTGAGGCCGATCCCGTTCAGCCGCACATCCTGGTTGACCAGGTCCATTCCCGCCGATGTGCGGATGTTTTCCGCCTGGCTGCGAAGCAGCGGGTACGACACTTCGAACGTGTTGAGCAAAGTGTGCGCAAGCACGTGCGCATTGGGCACGGTCGGCTTCGCCCAGGCATAGGTGAAGGCGTCGGAGATCCCGAGTCCCTCCGGACCGAGCCGGAAGTCGTGGGCCAGCTGAACGGTCTGCTGCTCCTTGAGGTCAGCGGTGCTGAACAGCGACAGCGACGTACGGTCGCCCATCCCCGTGAGACCGAACGCCTGCGCGCGAAGCAGGCCGCCCCATGGCCCGAGCGCCTGCGAGCCGCCGTTCTGGATATTGAAATCGGCGTAGGCGCGGGTGCGCTGGACCGTGACGTCGCCGAGGACGTCCCCCGGAACGGTGCCCGCGGGGCGAAGAGTCAGCCGCACCGTGTAGCCGGGGAGGTCGCCGGCGAGGAGCAAGTAGCGCTCGGCGTCGTAGCGGTTGAACACCGGCTGTTTGGTCAACCGGCTCAAATAGCCCGCGATGATCCGCTCGGCGCCCGTGGCCTCGCCGCGCACCCGAACCTGGGTCAGGTGCGCCATCAATACGCGGAAGTGGACCGTGCCGTCGGCGATCCTCTGCTCGGGCACCTGGACGGCCGCGATATAGCCGGCGTTGCGTAGGATCGTCCCGGCGCGGTCACGGATGTCGCACACCGTCGAAATCGGCACGTCGCGGCCGAGGAACGGCGCATAGGCGCTAGCCAGTTGCTCGCGCGTGAGGCCCTGCAGTCCTTCGAATTCGGCGCCTCGAAGGACGAAATGGATCGACCGGTATTCGGGCCCGTCGAGCGCGCAGGGGGCGCGTTCGACGCCGCCTTCGATCTGGAGCTGCGGGCCGCGCGGAACGGCGGCCGGAGTCTCCGGCCTCGTTATTTCCTCGCGCGTCGGCGGTAGCGGCGGCGGACTGGTCTGAGCGCCGGCCGGAACGGCGGGATAAAGCAGGATCGCCGATGCGAGCAGCCGCGCGAATCGGCGATGCCGCGCACGCAGACGCACTCCCCCGGAAACATAACCAAATTTCACCGGGGCGCCCCCTCCCCGTTAGAGAAAACCCCGATTCGGAATCGGGATTGTTTCGGGTTTAGAGCAATTTACCGAAATGACAGCAACACTTATTTAACCTCGTTTATTGCGGTGCCGTTTCCAAATTGTCCCGAAGCGGGAATTTAACTGGACCCCTTGCAGCCCTTTGCGCATTCTTGAAAAACCATGGCGAAGCGAGACGAAACTGACCGATTGTCATGGCCGTGGTGGGCGCCTTGGGCGCTGCTTGGCGTTGCCGCGACGTCGCTGCTGACCATCGCCGCCACGCTGCACGATATCCTGTAGGGTGATCGCCACCCTTCCGCCGCAACCGCCTGAAGCAGCGATAGTCGTGACTGGCAGGGCCTTGCCGGAGGCCAAAGCCGAGCGCGTCTACGATGTGCAGCGGATCTCACGCCGTCAGATCGAGCAATCGCCGACACACCAGCTCGACCAGCTGCTCAAGGAGGTGCCGGGGCTCGAGCTGTTCCGGCGTTCCGACTCCCGCAGCGGACACCCGACCAGCCAGGGCGTGACCCTGCGCGCCCTCGGCGGCAATGCCTCGAGCCGGGCGCTGCTGGTGGTCGACGGAGTCCCGCAGTCCGACCCGTTCGGCGGCTGGGTGAACTGGCCGGCCTACGACCCCGCGGATCTCGCCGAAGTGCGGGTGATCCGCGGCGGCGGAAGCGTCGCCAACGGTCCCGGCGCCCTCGCCGGCACGATCGAGATGGCCAGCAGATCGGACGTCGGCGCCTCCGGCGAGCTCGATGTCGGAAGCCGCGATTCGCTGGAGGCACGAGCCGGCGCGGGAATCGACACCGGCCGCGGCGTTCTTAGCCTTTTCGCACGCGCCGAACGAAGCGACGGCTTCGTGCCGGTGACGGCGAGCACCCGCGGCCCGGCGGACAAACCGGCGCCCTATCGCGAGTGGAGCAGCCGCGCGCGATGGGTGACTCCAGTCGGTGCAACGACCGAGCTGCAGGCGAGCATCGACGGGTTCCATGATTGGCGCACTCGAGGCGTCGATTTCACCGCCAACCGTACGAACGGCGCCGACGCATCGCTGCGCGCGGTCGGGCGCGGCCGATGGCAATGGACAGCGCTCGGCTACTGGCAATGGCGCAACCTGATGAGCAGCTTCGCCAGCGTGAGCGCCGGGCGCTCGGAGGCGAACCGAGTGTCGCTGCAATATTCAGTCCCGTCGCACGCGCTCGGCGGAAGCGTCGAGCTGCGCCCACCGATGCCGAGCGGGATCGAGCTGCGGGTCGGCGCGGATAGCCGAAGAACGACCGGGGAATCGCGCGAGCTTTATTCCTACACCGCCGGCGAACCCGCGCGGCATCGCGCGGCCGGCGGCGAAACGTGGACCGGCGGCGCCTACGCCGAAGCCAGTGCCGCAGTCGGATCAGCACTGCTGACCGGCGGCGTACGGGTCGACCGCTGGGCAATTCGTGACGGCCATCTGTTCGAGCAGGCGATCGCAACCGGCGCGGTGCTCACCGATGCGCGCGATGCACCGCGCAGCGGCTGGCTGCCGACGGCGCGCGGCGGCGTTACCGTGCCGCTCGGTGGCGGGGTTAGTGTGCGTTCGGCCGCTTACGTCGGTTGGCGCATGCCGACCCTCAACGAGCTGTTCCGTCCGTTCCGCGCGGGCGCAGATGCGACCGCCGCGAATCCTGATCTAGACCCCGAGCGGCTCACCGGAATCGAAGCCGGAGCGGACTATGCGAAGGGCCCGCTGACGTTGAAGCTGACCGCCTTCGCGAACCGGCTCAAGGATGCAATCGCCAACGTGACTCTGGGGCACGGCCCAGGACTATTCCCCGGTGTCGGCTTCGTTGGCGCGGGCGGCACTTATTACCAGCGCGAGAATGTCGACGCGGTGCGCGTGCACGGGCTCGAGGCGTCGGCCGACTGGACGCAAGGGCCGTGGTTCGTTCGCGCGGGCGCAAGCCTCACGCACGCGCGCATGCGCGGCAAAGGGCCCGCGGCTTTTCTCACGGGCCTGCGTCCGGCCGAAACGCCGAGCTTTTCGGGCACGCTGGCGGCTGGCTGGCAGGATGGCGCAAAGGGCGCCCAGCTCGTGGTGCGAAGGATCGGTGCGCAGTTCGATGACGATCTCAACACCGACGTCCTGAAAGCAGCGACGACGCTGGACGCCTACGCCGCCTGGCCGCTCACGCGCCGGCTGCAGCTGGTCGTCCGCGGCGAGAACATCACCAATGCGCTCGTAATGGCCGGGATCAACGGCGACAATTCGATTGAGCGCGCGACCCCGCGCACTTTGTGGATCGGCGTTCGGCTGCGCTAGCTATTTCGCGCGCGTATAAAGGAAGGCGGTGATGTCGCGCGCGTCGCCGGTGCTGACGCCGAGGTCGGGCATCGCAGTCCCCGGGGAAACGTGCTGCGGATCCTGGATCCAATGCACCATGTTCGGCGGCGTGTTCGCGAGATGGCCGCCGATGATCGTCCGAAGCGCGACGCCGTCCAGCGGCGGCCCGACCATCCCGGTCGCGGTGCGGACATTCTTCACCGAATGGCAGCTGCCGCAGCCGTATTGAATGAACAGCGCCTCGCCTCGCCGCGGATCGCCCTCAGCGATCACTGCAGCATGCTCGCGCAGGCGCGTGCGCTGCTGAACATATTCGCGCGCGATTCCGATCAGCGCGACCACGAACAGAAGCGCGGCGAGAATAGCGAAGACAATCTTAGTGGAGATTGAGCGCAGCATGCTCACCCTCCGATGCTTTGAGCCACTTGTAAGCGAGCGCGAGCGCGGCCGCACCGTGAACCAGGCCGCCCGGAATCCACATGATCAGGCCGGCAAGCCGCTGGTCGTCGACAGGATCGAGGCCCACGCCGGTCATGCCCATCGCCGCATATTGCGCGTACCAGGGCGAGGCCGAGAAGCTCATCAATGCGCCGAGCGCTCCGCCAATGAGCGAGGTCGCGAACAGGCAGGCGGCCGACACGCCGTATCCCGAGCCGCGCTCGCGCGGGTGAAGCATCGCCCACCAGAATATCAGCGAGCTCAGGAAGAAGCAGGCATGCTGCGCGATGTGCCAGCCGAAGCTGTCGAGCGCGCGATCGAACAGCGGCGGGGCGTGCCACCCCCACATCACGATCGCCTGGATGGCGGTTGCCGTGACCGGGTCGGTGAGGCGCTTCCACAAGCGCTGGAGCGGCGATTTCCAGCTGCCGCCGAGCCCGAGCCTCAGCGGCCGCGGCAAGCCCCAGGCAAGCACTCCGCCCGCGCTCGAGGCCGCCAGCAGCAGCGTCGCCGGGAGCATGATCAGCTCGTGCTCGATCATGTGCATCGTGAAGCTGCGCTCGCCCGCTTCGTGGAGCGGCGAAACGAGCGCCAGAGTCAGCACGGCCCAGCCGGAGACGAACAGCGGCGCTCCCGACGGCGAGTTCGACGCGCGCTTGGAAAGTCGCGAATAGCCGACGACATAGATGATCAGCCCGAGCGCCAACGGGATCACAAGCTCGGGACTTAGCGTCCACTCGAGGGATCCGCGCGGGGCGCCATGCGCAAGAGCCGGCGTGGCGGACGCGAGTAGCGCCATCGCGGCGAGGGCCCTCATTGCCAGCATCGCGGAATCACCAGCGAAGCGATGAACGGAAGGATGATCGCAAGCGCGAAAACGCCGCAAGCCATCAGCGACACGGTCGCGACCATCCGCCGCGATGGAGTCTCACCCTCGGCATCGTACACCCGCCAGGAAGCGAGCGCGCCGAGCGCCACAACAAGCAGGCCGACGATCGTACCGATGATCACGATCATCGGGCTCCCGAAGCGGCAATCCTGGAAAGTCGAATCCGCGCCGAGCTGGTGCGCGAAGCCGGCGCCGAGCGTTCCGAGCGCGATCCCCGCCCAGGGCATGAAACGGTCGCGGATGCGGTCCGTCTTCACAGCCGCGGCACCCAGTAGATCATCAGGTAGATCGGGATCCACAGCAGCCAGACGTACCGCCAGTACATGCTGTTCTCATCGACGTCGCCCCACCGTCGCGGCTCGTAGGCGACGGGCGTGTACATGAGCGCGCACAGCACCACCGTATCCAGCCAGTCGGTCAGGATATGCCCCGCATGGAGCAGCAGCAGAGCCCAGATGATCGAGCTATAGGCATCGTCAGTCCAGCGGCAATTGAGGCTGTTGAACTCGAAGCCGCGGATGATCAGCAGAACCACGCCGACCGCGACCATGACAGGAAGCAGCAGACGGATCGTCGGAACGTCGCCCGCCTTGGCGGCCTTCTTGATGATCGTGTTCGGATATTCGCTCAGCAGGATGATGATCAGGAACAGCGTTCCGGGCAGGAAGTCGGGCGGCACGCGGCCTTCCGGCGGCCATCCCTGCTCATGGCCCATGATGAAGAAATAAGCGGCGATGGCGAGTGCGAAGCCGGCGCCCTCGATCACCATGAAGCCGATCACGCCCCACCAGGTGAGGCTGCTCGGGCCGAACTTGAACGTCGGCAGCTCCGAGACGTCGTCGGTGAAGCGCGGCTCGAGGATCATGTGATCACCGGCTCGGGATGGCGCTTCAGTTCCTTGGGCCAGAACCAGGCGGTCAGCGCGATGAAGCACGGAATGACGCCCACCGCCACGGCCCACGGCGAGAAGATCGACGCAACGAACACGATGCCGACCGCGATCGCGGAGATAAACGGCCACAGGCTCGCCTGCGGGATCGGCTCGCGCGTGTCCGGCGCTGCAGCCACCACCGTCGTCAGCAACGTCTCCTTCTGGTCGACCCTGAGACCGGTGACGACGGGGTATTCACCGTCCGCCGAGTCCCACAGCGGAGTGTCGCTTTCGACGACCGGGATGTGCGCGAAATTATACACCGGCGGCGGCGAGCTGGTGAGCCATTCGAGCGTCGGCGCTCCCCACGGATTGGGACCGGCGATGACCCCGCGATAGAGCGAAACGAGTCCGTTGATCACGAACAGCCCGAGCGCCGCGGCGAGGACGAATGCGCCGACTGTCGAAAGCAGATTGGGAACCTCGAGCCCGAGGCCTGCGGGATAGGTGTAGACGCGCCTCGGCATCCCCAGCATCCCGCTCCAGTGCATCGGGAAAAAGGTGAGATGGAAGCCGAGGAAGACGAGCCAGAAGCTGATCTTGCCGAGCGTCTCGTCCATCATCCGCCCGGTGATCTTCGGATACCAGTAAGTGAAGGCGGCAAGCAGCGGGAACACCGCCCCGCCGATCAGCACGTAGTGGAAGTGGGCAACGACGAAATAGGTGTCGTGGAGCTGGAGGTCGAGCGGGACAGCCGCGACCATCACGCCGCTGAGGCCGCCGATGACGAACGTGATGATGAAGCCGACGACGTACAGCATCGGCACCTGGAAGCGCGGACGGCCGTCCCATATCGTCGCCAGCCAGCAGAAGATCTGCAGCCCCGTGGGGATCGAGACGGACATGCTCGCCGCCGTGAAGAAGCTGTAACCGACGCGTGGCAGCCCGGTCGCGAACATGTGGTGGACCCACAAGCCGAAAGCGAGAATCCCGGTCGAGATCAGCGCGAGCACGACGACCGCGTGCGCGAAGATCGGGCGCCTGCAGAAAGTCGCGGTGATCTCGCTGACGAAGCCCGTCGCCGGGATGAAGATGATGTACACCTCGGGATGGCCGAAGAACCAGAACAAATGCTGCCACAGCAAAGCGTCGCCATGCTCGGCGGCGTTGTAGAAATTGGTGCCCAGCGTCCGGTCGGAAATCAGCATGCTCGAGCAAAGCGCGACTGCGGGCATGGCGAAAATGATCATCACCGCCTGGACCAGCATTGCCCAGGCGAACAACGGCATTCGCGACAGCGTCATCCCCGGCGCGCGCGCCTTGAGGATGGTGCACACGAGCACCACCGCCGCCGCCAGCGCGGAGACTTCCGTGAACGTGATCATCTGCGCCCAGACGTCCGCCCGCTTGCCGGGCGAGAATTGCGGGCCCGACAATGGCGTGTAGGCGAACCATCCCATGTCGGGCGCGATGTTGAGGGCGAAGGCGATCCACAGCATCAGCCCGCCGAACAAATACATGAAGTAGCTGAATGCATTGAGCCGCGGGAACGCGGTCGAGCGCGTCCCCACCATCAGCGGGATGATGTAGACGGCGACGCCTTCCATTACCGGCACGGCGAACAGAAACATCATGGTCGAGCCGTGCATCGTGAACAGCTGGTTGTAGCGCTCGGCGCTGATCAGCGCGCTGTCCGGCTGCGCAAGCTGGACTCGCATGGCGAGCGCGAGAACGCCGCCGAGGACGAGGAACGCGAGCGCGGTGAGCATGTAGCGGCGGCCGATCTCCTTGTGGTCGACGCTAGCGAGCCAGCCGATGATGCCCGGCGGTCGACGCCATGTCGCATCGAGCCGCGACGCGAGCTTCTCGCCCTTCAGCTTGGGCCCGTCGCGCGCGATTTTCTTGCGCTCCTGTTCCAGGCGGCGGTTCTCCGCCTCGACGCGTTCGCGCTCGTTTTCGCGACGGCCCAAATCGAATGTGTCGGCGCGGACGTCGGTCATTTGAGAGTCTCGAGATAGGCGACCACCGCGTGCAGCTGGTCGGGCTCGAGCCCGATCGTCGGCATGTGCACGCCCGGCTTCAGCGACTGCGGGTCCTCGACCCAGCCGTAGAGATTGCCCTCGTTCATCGGCAGCGTCCCGGCCGCGAGGCTGCGGCGGCTGGCGAGATGGGTAAGGTCGGGGGCGACCAGTCCCCCGGCCGTGGTTCCGCCAATGCTGTGGCACGCGCTGCACGGGCCGGTCGTCACATATTTATAGCCCGCCATCGCAAGCGGCGTGGTCGGCATCGGCGCCGGCTGGAGCTGGTGCGACCACCATTTGACGAAATCGGGATAGGATTCGACCACGACGACAAGGCTCATGTGCGCGTGCTGGACGCCGCAGAATTCGGCGCACTGGCCGCGGAACATCCCGGTCGTCTTCGGAACGATAATGATGTCGTTTTCACGCCCGGGGATCAGGTCCTGCTTGCCGGCGAGGCTCGGCACCCAGAAGCTGTGAATCACGTCCGCGGAATTGAGGATGATCCGCGTCGGCACCCCGACGGGCAGGTGAAGCTCGTTCGCGGTACGCAGGGTCTTCGACGCGTCACCCGAATTGTAGACGATGTCCCACCACCATTGATTGCCGGTGACCGTGACCGACAGTTTCTCGTTCGCGGCCGCTGCGGCCATCGAGCGGTCGGTGAAGAAGCTGGCGATCGCGAGCCCTGCGAGCCCGACTCCGATCAGCGCTGCCCAGCCGATCAATGTCGATCGCATCAGCGGGTGTGACCGGTGATGACGGCCGGTCTCGACCACGTTTGCTTCCGCGGCGCGCCGGCTCCGAGCGATTCCGGCGCCGAGAAAGATGATGACGAGCGCGTACATGAAGGCGCACACGCCGAGGAAGATCCAGAACAGGGTCAGGAACTGCCGGTCTTCGACGCCCGCCGCGCCGAAGTCGCTCTGATACCGCTGATAGGCGCAGCCGCCGAGAAGCAGCGGAAGAACGGCTGCCCTGGCGAACGAGCGCGGCATCATTGCTGCGCCGCGTCGCTGTTGTTGGTCTCGGGGTGCGGCGTCAGTGTCTGCGGCGTTCCGGCGCTCATCGATTCGGCGCGGCTCGACACCGCATCCTTGCTCGGCAGGCCGCTCAGCGAGCGCACATAAGCGGCGAGGTCCCAGATCTGGTCCTCGGTCAGCTTGCCGCGCCAAGCGGGCATGCCGTTGGGCCGCCCTTCCGCAATGGTCGTCGCAATCTGGTCGATTCGGCCGCCGTAGCGCCATTCGTCGTCCATCAGCGCGGGCCCCATTCCGCCGCCGCCATGGCTGTGGCAGCCCACGCAGTTCATCTGCATGTAGAGCTGCTGTCCCTGCGCGATCGCGTTGGCATTGTTGTCGTAGAGGCTTGCGCGGACGTCGAGCGGCGGCGGCGTGCTGCTTCCGGGGAAGATGGTCGGGGCGCTCGCGCCCGCCGGCACCGTTTCGCCGATCGGCTTGGCCCGGCTGTGATGCTCTTCGCGGTCGCACGCCCCGAGCGCGAGCGCGCCGACGCCGAGGAGCAGCAGGCTAGCGCGGAAGCGTGAAGACATAGAGTATGCCTCCCGCCGTTGACTTGAGGGGCAGGTCCTTCATCGCATTGGCAAAGCCGAGCGCACCGGTCGGATCGTGCGGATCCATGTTGGCCGACACGATCGCGCCGGCCCAGCCGCCGACGCCCGCGACGACGGCGATATACTGCCGTCCGTCGGGACCGCGGTAGCTGATCGGCTGGCCAATGATCCCGCTGCCCGCCTTGAACTGCCAAAGGAGCTTGCCGGTGCGCGCATCGACCGCTTTGAACCAGCCGTCCATCGTCCCGTAGAAAACGAGTCCGCCACCGGTCGCGAGTGCCGGACTCCACAAAGGCAGGTCTTCCTTGATCTCCCACACCGCCCGGTGTCGGATCGGGTCCCATGCGGTGAACACGCCGCGGTTTCCGCCGGGGCCTGCGTACATCTTCACGTCCGCCCCGACGTAGGGCGTGCCGGAAATGTAATTGGCCTCGCTGTGCCCCTCGTCCTGGCAGAGGTTGATGTGAGGAATGTAGACGAGGCCGGTCACCGGGCTGAACGCCGCCGGGTTCCAGTCCTTGGCGCCAGGCGACGCCGGACAGATGTCGCGAGTCACTCGGCCGGGTTTCGGGTCCTTGTCCGGATTGGGGATGATCCTTCCGGTCTTGAGATCGACGCCCTTGTAGGCATTGACGTATCCATACGGGGTCGCGCTCAGCACCTGGCCGTTGCGGCGGTCGAGGACATAGAAAAATCCGTTGCGGTCCGGCCGAAGGATAACCGGCCGCCGGCCGTTGGCCCACGGAATGTCGGCGAGGATGGCTTCGTTGACGTCGTCGTGATCGAACAAATCGTGCGGGCTCGCCTGGTAGTACCAGACCGCCTGGCCCGTATCGATGTCGCGTGCGAACAGGCCGCTCGACCATTTATTGTCGCCCGGCCGCTGATCCGGGTTCCACGGCCCGGGGTTCGAGGTGCCGTAGAAGATCAGCTTGGTTTCCGGATCGTAGCTGACCCAGCCCCAGGCGCTTGCGCCCCCAATCTTCCACGCGTCGGGCGGCCAGCTCTTCACGCCGAGATCCTTGCCGCGATCCATCGCGTAAAAGGGGTGGAAGCGCGAGCCGATCAGAACGTCCTTGTCGGGGCCGGTATGGAACGCTTTCCACACGAGCTTGCCGCTGCCTTCGTCGAGCGCTGCAAGCCAGCCGCGAACCCCCATCTCACCGCCCGAATCGCCGACCAGCACTTTGCCGTCTGCGACGAGCGGCGCCATGGTGATCGTCTCGCCCTTTTGGATGTCGCCGAGCTGCGTTCGCCAGGCCATCTGCCCGGAATTCGCGTCGACCGCGAAGGTCTGCCCGTCGAGCGTGTTGAAGAAGATCTTGCCCGAATCGTAGACCGCGCCGCGATTGACCACATCGCAGCAGGCGACTCCTTGCGACGCCGTCGCCGGCTTCGGCTTGAACACCCATTTGGTCGGCGCGCCGGGTTTCGTCAGGTCGAGCGCATAGAGATAATTCGGGTACGGGGTGATCACGTACATCGTGCCGTTGAAGACCAGCGGCGGCGCTTCGAAGCCCTTGGTGGTCCCGGTCGAGAAGGTGAACGCGAGCGAGAGCTTGCCAATGTTCGCCGGCGTGATCTGGTTGAGCGCCGAGAACCGCGTCTGCGCGTAATTCTTGCCCGGCATCGTCCAATTGCCGTCGTCGGCCGGCGCTGCCGCCGGCGGCGGAAGCGCATGCGGGCCGCCGGCGATCGGCGCATAGACCAACGGCCCGTTGGACCGTGCGGTGGGATTTTTGTGACAAGCGCCGAGCGCGCCTGTCGCGGCAAGGAGTCCGATCGCTGTAACTGCGGTGGGTACTCGCCGCATTACGCCCCCTGTTCGGTTCGCAGCGCCCCCCATCGATCTGAGAAGATGCTGCGGGCTGCATAATCCGCGGCCCGCTCGCCCGGTTCCGCCAGCCCAACAAAAATTGCCCGAAAAACAGCCGTTCCTAACCTGAATCAGCAATGTGAACCGAGCTCAGCCCGTCGGCGTTTTTAGAGCTGCCAACGGCAATGGGAGAAGTGAAATGGCATCCAGCAGGAGTGGAGGGTCGAAGCGCGGCTTCGCGGCCATGGATCCCGCAAAGCAGCGCGAGATCGCCAGCAAGGGCGGCAAGGCCAGCCACGGCGGCGGCCGCAAGAGCAGCTCGCAGCGCTAAGTCCAGCCGCGTATGAAATAGCGCCGGTCGCCTCGCTGCGGCCGGCGCTGTTGCGTAGGCGGCGCGCGCAACGGTCCGGCGGCCTTGGCGTTGACCGGCCGTGGCTTATCGTACGGACGTCAACACTCGGGACCGGAGCGGCGCAATCGCCGCGGTGATCGCCGTTCATGCGGCGCTGGTTCTTGTCTTCCTGCATCTCAACGGCAACATCGACGAGACGGGCTCGGGCAGCGTGCTGCACGTGTTCAACCTGACTCAACCGCCGCCGCCTCCACCGCCGCCGCCGCCGCAGCAGCAAAGGGTGCAGCCGAAGCCGAAGGAGAAGGAAGGCGGGTCGGCGCCTCCGAACATCAGGAGCCAGGCGACTCCGGTCAAAGCACCCAAGCCGAAGATCATCATCCCGCCAGTGCCTCAGATCGCGGCCAGCCCGACCCCGCGGCAAGGAACTTCTGCGACGCAGGGCGCGTCGAACGTCGCCGGAACCGGCACGGGCGCCGGCGGATCGGGCAACGGGACTGGCAGCGGCAATGGCGGCAACGGTTCGGGCGGCGGCGGAGACGGCGGTGTCGCCGATCCGCCGCACCTTGTAACTCCGGTCCTTACCGGCCGCGATTTCCCGCGCGACCTTCTCCAGCAATGGCCGCAGGGCGCGACTGTGTTCATGCGCCTGCGCGTCGACAATCGAGGCTATGTCAGCGAATGCACGGTCGATCGCGGCACGGGCGTGCCGTCGATCGATTCGGTCGTCTGCAACCTCGCGCACGACCGGCTTCGTTTCAGGCCGGCGCTGAACCGGAGCGGACAGGCGGTTGCAGGATGGTTCGGATACGCGCAACGAGCGCCGCGATAGCGGCAAAAAAGGAATCACATGATCGAGGCAGAATGGTGGGAGTATGATTCCCTCGACGAGCTCGCCGACGCGGTCGCGGGAGACGTCGGGTTCATCATCCAGAGCGCGGTCGACGCGCGTGACGCGTCGCTGATCGCGGTCCCGGGCGGGAAGACCGGTCCGGCGATCTACCGGAAGCTCGCCAAGCAGCAGCTGCCGTGGAAGAAAGTGACGGTCATCCCGACCGACGACAGGCTGGTACCGGTCGACAGCGACCTGTCGAACGTGCGCGAGATGGCGCGCACCTTCCTGCCGCTCGGTGCTCGCGTGGTGCCGCTGACGAGCGAAGCGGCCGAGGATTACCGCCTCGCCGGCAGTGCCGCCGACGCGCGGCTGCAGGACCTGCCGTGGCCGCCCGATCTCGGCTGGCTCGGCATGGGTGCCGACGGGCACACCGCATCGATCTTCGCCGGCCCCGATCTGCAGGCGGCGCTCGATGCGCCCAAGGCCCGCCGCGCGATCGGAATCATGCCCGACCCGTTGCCGACCGACGCGCCAGTGGCGCGGGTGACTCTGACGCGCGCGGCAATCCTGTCAGCGCGCACGGTCCTCATCACCATCACCGGCGCTCAGAAGCGCGAGCTTCTCGAGCAGGCAATCGCCGACGGCCAGAGCTCGAAGCTGCCGATCGGGCGCGTCCTTGCCGAAGCGGAGCAGCCGATCGACATCCACTGGTGCCCGTGAGCGGCTAGACTTCCTCCAGCCGCCGCCCGGCGGTTTCCTTGAGGAACAACAGCGACACGACGAGCGAAATGGCCGTGAAGATCACCGAATACCAAAGCCCCGCATAGATATTGCCGGTGATCGCCACGATGGCGAAGCTGGTCACCGGGAGGAAGCCGCCGACCCAGCCGGTGCCGACGTGGTAGGGGAAGGACATCGCGGTGTAGCGAATGCGCGTCGGGAACATCTCGACCAGCGCAGCCGCCTGCGGACCATAGAGCGCCGTCGCGGCCACCACGAACGCGAGCAAAATCACGATCAGCAAGGTGATGTCGGCATTCGCCGGGTCCGCTGTCTTCGGATAGCCCGCGGCGAGCAGCTCGGTCCCGATGGCGTCGGCGGTTTTGACCTTGAACGCTTTCAAGTCGCTGCCGCTCAATCCTTCGCCGCCGCGGATCGGGACCGCTTCCGTGCCGATGATCACGCTCGTCGCGCCATTGGCCGATGCGCGCGTGGTGAATGAGATGCCCCGGGTTACGAGCAAGCTCTTGGCGATGTCGCAGGCGCTGTTGAACCTGGCGGTGCCGACCGGGTCGAATTGGACCGAGCAGGTTCGCGGATCGGTCACGACGATGACCGGCGTCGAAACCTGCGCTTCGACCAGCGCCGGGTTCGCCGCGCCCGCGATCCAGTGCGAGCCCGGGAAGTAAAGCACCAGCGCGAGCGCCATTCCGCCGACCATCACCGGCTTTCGTCCGACGCGGTCGCTGAGCCAGCCGAAGAAGACGTACAGCGGCGCGCTGACGACCGTCATCACGATCAGCAGCAGGTCCTTGGTCTCGGCGGGGATCCCAAGCGATTTTTCGAGGAAGACCTGGAGGTAGAAAAAGGTGAAGTACCAGACGGCGCCCTGCGCGCACATGATCCCGAAAAAGGCGATCAGGACCTTCTTGACGCTGCGCCAGCGGGCAAAGGATTCGCGCAGCGGCGCACGCGTGACCTCGCCCTCCTCCTGCAATTTCGCGAAGTGCGGGCTTTCGGCCAGCTTCGCGCGCATCCACACGGAAATCGCGAGCAGCACTGCTGAGACGAGGAACGGAACCCGCCAGCCCCAAGCCGCGAATGCGTCCTCGCCGATGTAGCTGCGCGTCCAGTAGATGACGAGCAGCGCGGCGAGCAGGCCGAACGAAGCCGACGACTGGATCCATCCGGTCGACGCGCCGCGCTTGTCGTTGGGTGCGTGCTCGGCGACGTAGATCGCCGCTCCGCCATATTCGCCGCCGAGCGCGATTCCCTGAATGATCCGGAGCACGATGAGCAGGGTTGGGCCGAGCGTGCCAGCCTGCACGTACGTCGGCAGGAAGCCGATCAGGAAGGTCGCCCCGCCCATCAGGCTGACGGTGATCAGGAACGCACCCTTGCGGCCGAGCCGGTCGCCGATGACTCCGAAGATCAATGCGCCGAGCGGACGAAAAGCGAACCCGGCGGCGAACAAGCCCAGCGCCGCGATCAGCGCGGGTGTCGGATCGAGCCCCGCGAAGAAAACCTTGGAGATGACCGGCGCAAGGCTGCCGAAGATGAAAAAATCGTACCATTCGAAGGCGGTGCCCGTCGACGAGGCGATGACCACCCGGGCCATCGACCAGGGCTTGCGCTCGCCCGCCGTTGCGCTTGCCGCCATGTGCACCCCCTCCGGACGCGGAGGTTAGCAGCGGTCGCAGTTCAGTCCAGTTTGCGGATGGTTCCGTCGACCTCGGCGAACTTGAGCCCGAATTTCTTCGCGACGACATGGTTCGATAGGGTGCCGTCGCGTTGCAGCTCGAGCAGCTGCGTAATCTTGAGGCTGCCTTCCTTCATCACATAAGTGATCGTCGCGCCGGTGCCGTCGACGACGACGTTCACGGGGCCTTTCGCGTCGCTCAGCGTTCCGGTGAAGCGGCCGGGGCCCTCCGGGTGCATCACCCAGACTCGCTTGCGCTCGGGCTTTCCTTCCTCCTGCACGGTGTCGATCAGGACGAACTGTCCCTCCTTGTTGCGTCCGCCGACGCTGTCGACGACCAGCTTGTGCGGACCGTGAAGGACCACCTTGATGACATTGTCGGCGTGGGTGCGGCCGGCGAAGAATGCCAGCATGTCGAGCTGCGGCTGAGGCTCGCTGGCGCTCGACGCGGCCGCGGCGGCTGCAACGAGCAACGCCGCAGCGGTTCTCATTGCCGCCCTGCGAGCAGCGCATCGACGATTGTCGGGTCGGCGAGCGTAGACGTGTCGCCGAATCCTTCCGTCGCTCCCTCGGCGATCTTTCGCAGGATGCGGCGCATGATCTTTCCCGAGCGCGTCTTGGGAAGAGCAGGCGTGAAGTGGATTTTATCCGGAGCGGCAAGCGCGCCGATTTCCTTGCGCACCGTCTGGTTGAGCTCCTTGCGGAGCGCCTCGTCGCCCTCTTCGCCGGCGATCAGGGTGACGAAAGCATAGATTGCCTGGCCCTTGATGTCATGCGGGTAGGCCACGACCGCGGCCTCCGCGACCTTGGGATGAGCGACGAGCGCGCTTTCGACCTCGGCGGTGCCGATGCGGTGCCCGGAGACGTTGATCACGTCGTCGACGCGGCCGGTGATCCAATAATAATCGTCCTCGTCCCGGCGGCAGCCGTCGCCGGTGAAATAGAGGCCGGGATAGGCTTTGAAATAGGTTTCGAAGAAACGCTTGGGGTCGTTCCAGACGGTTCGCATCTGTCCCGGCCACGAACTTGCCAAACACAGGTTGCCGCTCGCCGCGCCTTCGAGGACGTTATGAGCGGGGTCGACCAGCACCGGCTCTATCCCCGGCAACGGCTTGGTCGCGGAGCCCGGCTTCGTCTCCGTCGCCCCCGGAAACGGCGAAATGAGGATGCCGCCTGTTTCCGTCTGCCACCAGGTGTCGACGACAGGGCAGCGGCAGTCGCCGACCACGCGCCAATACCATTCCCAGGCTTCGGGGTTGATCGGCTCTCCGACCGTCCCGAGCAGGCGGAGCGACGAGCGGCTGTAACGCTTCACCGGCTCCTCGCCCTCGCGCATCAGCGCACGGATCGCGGTCGGCGCGGTATAGAAGATGGTCACGCCGAGGCGGTCGACCGTCTCCCAGAAACGGCTGAAGTCCGGGTAGTTGGGAACGCCGTCGAACATCACGCTCGTCGCGCCCATCGCCAGCGGTCCGTAGACCACATAGCTGTGCCCGGTGATCCAGCCGATGTCGGCGGTGCACCAGAAAATGTCGTCGGGGCGGTAATCGAAAATCCAGTCGAACGTGGTCGCCGCCCAGACCGAATAGCCGCCGATCGTATGCACAACACCCTTCGGCTTTCCCGTCGATCCCGAGGTGTAGAGAATGAACAGTGGGTCTTCGGCTTTCATGATCTCGGGATTGCACTCGGTCGAAAGCTGGTCGCGATGATCCGAGTAACGGATGTCGCGCCCTTCTTTCATCGGCACGTCCGCGCCGGTGCGGGTGACGACGATGACCGTCTCGACGTCGCGCTCGGCAAGCGCGGCATCGACGTTGGCCTTGAGCGGGATCTTCTTGCCGCCGCGCACGCCCTCGTCGGCGGTGATCACCGCGCGCGCGTCGCAATCGACAATGCGCCCGTGGACGCTCTCCGGAGAGAAGCCGCCGAAGATGACCGAATGGATCGCGCCGATCCGGGCGCAGGCGAGCATCGCCGCGGCTGCTTCGGGGATCATCGGCATGTAGATCATCACCCGGTCGCCGCGCTTCACGCCGCGCTGCTTGAGCAGGTTGGCGAAGCGGCATGTCTCCTCGTAAAGCTCGCGGTAGGTCCAGCGATGGCCGTGCCCGGGCTCGTCCGGTTCGAATATCAGCGCCGTTCGGTCGCCGTGCTCGGCGAGGTGCCGGTCGAGGCAATTGACCGAAAGGTTGAGCTCGCCATCCTCGTACCAACGGATGTGGAAGTCCGCTTCGTCGAACGACCAGTCGCCGGCCTTGGCCGGGAATTTGTTCCACGTCAGTCGGCGTGCCTGGTCGAGCCAGAAACGGTCCGGGTCCGAGTTCGCAAGGTCGTTAAGCTCGGCAAGTTCAGTCGGTCCGATGCGTGCGTTGAAGTCCGGTGGAACGGGATGCACTGCTTCGGCCATTCGACTCCTACTCCCTGGCTGCTCGTTCGAGAACGCGCCGCGCCTGAACGAGATGCGGGCGATCGACCATTCGGCCGCCGACCGAAAGCACGCCCGCGTCCGGATGCGCTTCGAACGCCGCGACGATCTCTTCGGCGTGACTGACTTCCTCGCCCGACGGCGTGAAGGCGGCATTGATCACCGGCACTTGCGCCGGATGGATCGCAAGCTTTCCGGTAAAGCCCTCGCGGCGCGCCGCGTCCGCTTCGGCTTTCAGGCCCTCGTCGTCGCGGAAGTCGGCGAACACTCCGTCGACCGGCTGAACGCCCGCGGCGACCGCCCCGGCGAGGCATAGCGAGCGGGCGAGCCGGTAGGTGAAGCTGAGGCCGCCGTCGGAATCGTATTTGGACGAGGCGCCGAGTGCCGCCGACAGGTCTTCCGCGCCCCAGCTCATCGCCGCCAGCGGAGACTTTGGATCGCGGTACGACAGCAGGTTGAACAGGCTTGCCGCCGTCTCGGTCACGATTGCGTGAATCGGAATGTTGCCGGTGCGGTGTGCGAGCTGGACGACGTCCGCGCCGCTCTCGGCCTTCGGAAGAACGATCCCGTGAATGTCGGCAACGCCGATCAGGTGCAGGTCGTCGCGGTGGAACTCGCTTCCGATCGGGTTGATCCGGACCCACAGCTGCGGCCGTTCCGAGCGTTGCGGAAGCTGCTTCAGGAGCTCGCGCGCCGCGGCCTTGTTCCCCGGCGCGACGCTGTCCTCGAGGTCGAAGATGATCGCGTCGGCATCGCTGTCGAGCGCCTTGGCGATCTTCTTCTCGCTGTCCGCGGGAACGAAGAGCCAGGAACGCGGCTGCATCAGGCCGGTCTTTTTTGGATCAGCGCGGTGCGCGTGCATTCGCACACCAGCTCGTCGCGCTGATTGAACGCCCGGTGGGCCCAGGTCACGATCCCGGCATTCGGCCGCGACTGGCTTTCGCGAAGGGCGACGCATTCGGTTTCGCAATGGAGCGTATCGCCGGCAAAGACCGGTTTAGGAAACCTCAACTGGTCGTAGCCAAGGTTCGCAACCAGCGTTCCCAGCGTCGTGTCGTGAACGCTGACTCCGACGAGCAGGCTGAAGATGAAGCAGCTGTTGACGAGCGGCTTCTTGAACTCGGTTTTCGCCGCAGCCTCATAATCGAGATGAAGCGGCTGCGGGTTGTGAGTTAGAGTGGTGATCAGGAGGTTGTCGGTTTCGGTGACGGTCCGGGTGATCGCGTGCGAGACGCGGTCGCCGACCTCCCACTCGTCGAAATAGCGCCCTGCCATGCGCACGCCTTAGGCGAGCGCCGCGGCGATTGCCAAGATCAGGCTGCCGCCTGCTTCTCCAGCCGCGCCCTCAGCTCGCACATGCCGATGCGCTCGACTGCCGCGTCGGGATCATTGGAGCGGACGATGGCGGCGATATGGCCGAGGATCTGCCCCGCGATATCGACGGTCTGGAGCGACACTCCGTGAGTCCTCAGCACATCGAGGTCGGCCGACAGCTGCTCGCCCATCAGATCGAGCATGTGCCGCACGTTTTCGAGCTCCTGCGCAAGGCGAAGCCGAAGCTCCTCGTCGTGACGATATTCCGCCATTCCGCGGCCACTAACGGATCGCGGTAAAGAAATAATTTTATGTCCGAAACGGCAACAGGATCTCCGCAGTCGCTTCGGTGATCGCGTCGCCGTCGAGACGATAAGCGGCATAGAGGTCGGCGAGATTTCCGGTCTGGCCGAATTTTCCCACTCCGAGCGGCGCCACGCGCTGACCGAGCACGCCGCCCAGCCACGACAGAGAGGCAGGCGCCGCGTCCGCGAGCGTGACCAGGCCCGCATGGCTCGGCAGCGCCGACAGCAGCTCTTCGACATGGCTCGGCCTGCGCTCGCCCGCCCAGCGCGCCGCCTGCGCGGCGGTCCAGCCCCGGTGCAACAGGTCGGGCGAGGTGACGGCGAGGAGGCCGAGGCCGGGCAAGTCCTCGCTCAGCTCCTCCCACGCGGCGAGTGCCTCGGGCATGACCGCGCCCATCGCGACAATCGCCGCTTCGGCGTTCGGTCCCGGCTCGCGCAGCCAATAGCCGCCGTTCAGCGCGCCTTCGCGCCAGCTGTCGTCCGTCCGCTCGATCTGGCGGATGCTCCGCGTAGAGAGCCTGAGGTAGCTGCTCTCGCCCGCGGGATCGTCGATCAGCCGGAACGCCTCTTCGATCATCGCCGCAAGCTCGTCGGCGTACGCAGGTTCGTAATGGCGCAGCCCCGGCTGGCCGAGCGCGATCAAAGGCGGATTGATCGACTGGTGCGCGCCGCCCTCGGGCCCGAGCGTGATCCCGCTCGGCGTCGCCACAAGCAGGAAGCGCGCATCCTGGTAGCAAGCGTAATTCAGCGCATCGAGGCCGCGGGCGATGAACGGGTCGTAGAGGGTCCCGATCGGGAAGAGCCGCTCGCCGAACAGGTCTCCGGACAGGCCCGCCGCAGCGAGCATCAGGAACAGGTTGCTCTCGGCAATCCCGAGCTCGACATGCTGGCCCTTGCTGTTCGCGCCCCATTTCTGCGCCGACGCAATTTTCGCCTGCGCGAACACGTCCGGCATGTCGCGGCGGCGAAACAGCCCGCGCTGGTTCACCCACGCGCCGAGATTAGTCGAGACGGTCACGTCGGGCGAGGTCGTGACGATCCGGTCGGCAAGCTCGCCGCCGGCTTTCGACAGGTCGAGCAGGATTCGCCCGAACGCGGCCTGGGTCGATTGCTCCTCGCCCGCGGGCGCCGGGATGTTCGGCACCGCGACACTACCGAACGCGCGCCGACGCTTGTCGCGGGCGATGCGCGACCGCTCGAGCAGCGCTTCGACGCCGGGGCGCGCATTGTCGCCGACGCCTTCGAGCGGCTCCCATTCATGCCCCTCGCGAACGCCCATCTGCTCGCGCAGCGCGTTCGCCTGGGTCGGATTCATCAGGCCAGCGTGATTGTCCTTGTGGCCCGCGAACGGCAGGCCGAATCCTTTGATCGTCCAGGCGATGAACAAGGTCGGGACATCGTCCTGTGCGCCGTCGAACGCCTCGATCAGAGTCTCCATGCAATGGCCGCCGAGGTCGGTGAAAAGGCTCGCAAGCGCCGGGTCGTCATGCTCCTCGAGAAACGCCGCGGCTTTGCCGCCGACCTCCGCCTCGATTCGCGAACGCCACGCTGCGCCGCCCTGGTAATGGAGCGCCGACAGCTCGGCGTTGGACAGCTTTTCGAACCAGTTCTTCAGCGCCTTGTTGGCGTCGAGCGCGCGCTTCAGCCGCTTCCCGTAGCGCAGCTCCACCACGCGCCAGCCGCAGCTTCGGAATATCTCGTCGAAGCGCTCGAACATCCGGTCGGCGCTGGTCGCGTCCAGGCTCTGGCGGTTGTAGTCGACGATCCACCACAGGTTGCGGACGTCGTGCTTAGCGCCCTCGAT
>Ga0070684_100000842_pt1 | contig 21605 bp, 15 predicted proteins | sample KBSC723LmetaG_FD_65653 | JGI IMG/M metagenome (GOLD analysis project Ga0070684, IMG submission 65653) | Corn rhizosphere microbial communities from Kellogg Biological Station, Michigan, USA - KBS C7.2-3L metaG | ecosystem: Host-associated > Plants > Roots > Rhizosphere ...
CTTCGAAACAAAAGACCGCCTCGCTTTTAACGTCACCATTCCCGATCGATTCTTTCCCACCGCCGCAGCGAAACAGAACGCGCTCGAAGCTTCACTCGCGCAACTGCAGAGCGTGCCCGGAGTGAAATCTGCCACGGTCGTGTCGCCGTCGCCAATGGACGCGCCGTGGACACTAATGCTGTTCAACGCTGAGGGTGCGCCCGCACCGGAGCCGCGCGGCGTCTACACCGCATACTCGCGCGTGCCCGTCCCCGGCTATTTCCAGAGCGTCGGCCAGCCGATCCTGCAAGGCCGGGATTTCAACGCGAGCGACACCGCCGACGCGCCGCTCGTCTGCATTCTCAGTCAAAGCATCGCGAAACGGCTTTGGCCTAATGATTCGGCGATCGGGAAACGCATTCGCTGGGGTCGACTCGATGGAACTCGTCCATGGTTCACGATTGTCGGCGTTGTCGGCGACATGAAAGCGATCGCCGACCCACGCGATGGCGAAGTGCTTGGCATGATCGCGCGGCCGCTCGCGCAAATGCTCGTGCACGCGACGGCAGCACTCGACGACATCACCTTTGTTCTTCACATCGATGGCCGTTCGGTTAACGAGTCGACGATTCGTGCCGCGCTGGCCCGCGCAAATGCGAATCTCGCCGCGTACAACTTTCTCTCGCTTCAGGATGCCGCGGCGCGCTCACGCACAACCGAGCGATTCATTTTCGTTCTCGTCTCATCGTTCGGACTCGTCGGGCTCGTCCTCGCTGCCGTGGGTTTATATGGTCTGCTCGCGCTCCAGGTCGCGCGACGCGAACGCGAGTTCGGCATCCGCAGCGCGCTTGGCGCAACCGCGCGCCAGATCATTCAGCTCGTCGCGCAACAAGGCGCAGTGTTGCTTTCGTTAGGCTTCACTGCCGGTGCGCTCGCGACCTACGGAGTGGTGCGCTTGGTCCGAAATCAGTGGGCCGAGATGCCGGCGCCGAATCTGCTCGCGTGCATTTGCGCGGCGATCGTCCTCGGTATCGCGGTGATGATCGCGTGCTGGCTCCCCGCCCGCAGAGCTGCGCGTGTTGATCCTGTTATGGCCCTTCGCGCCGAATGATCACTTACCTGTAATCAAATTCCCGATAAATCCTTATGATCTCCGACTTAAAATACGCACTCCGGACGCTGGCTAAAACGCCAGGGTTTACCACCATCGCCGTGGTCACTCTCGCGCTCGCCATCGGTGCTAACACCGCAATCTTCAGTTTGATAAACGATTTGTTCCTGCGCGGGCTGCCCTTCAAGGAACCGTTGCGCGTTGTCCACATGGTCGTGAGTGACAAATCGCGCAACCTAGTCGACATCCCACTTTCCGCGCCCCGATTCGAACATTACCGGGAGGGGCAAAGGCTGTTTGACGGATTCGCTGCGGAGAACCTGTCCGCTTTCACACTCACGGGCGTGGGCGATCCCGTGCAGGTTTTCGGCGGGAGAGTGACCTCCAACTATTTCGATGTCCTTGGCGTCAATCCGATTCTCGGCCGAAATTTTCGGCCCGAGGAAGAAGAGGGCGCCGACGTTGCGCTGGTCACGAAAAGTTTTTGGCAGAAGCGACTGGGTGGTGATCCGAATGTCATCGGGCGAAGCATTGCTCTCGACGGAACGCCGCATATCATCGTCGGTGTCTTGCCGAACGTGCCGGCGCTCTGGTTTGGACCAAACCCGTTTGTCGGCGAAATCTGGACCACGAAGCCATTCCAGCTTCCGGGATTTTCGTATGAGCGGATGATGCGCGGAACGGGTTTTTTGCGCGTGATCGGGCGAATGAAACTGGGCATCAATGTCGAGCAAGTGCGTGCGGCGTTGCCATCGCTAGAGCAGGACTATCGTGCGCATTACGCGAACAACATCGACGTCACGGTGACGACATCTGTCAAGACGCTTCCGGAGGACGTCACAGAAAACATTCGTGCCGGTTTCGCGACGCTCTTTGCTGCGGTTTGTTTTGTCTTGCTGATCGCATGCAGCAATGTCGCGAATCTTCTACTGGTTCGCTTCAGCGGCCGGCGTCGGGAGATCGCGGTGCGAATGGCGATCGGCGCATCGCGCAGCGGTATCGTAAGACTCTTCGTTTGGGAAAGTTTGCTCGTGAGCGTTTTTGCTGGCGCACTCGGCGGGTTCGTTGCGTGGCAGCTTGTGCCGGTCATCCCGAAAATCGCCTCGAATTTTCTCCCGCTTGATGGAAACACAGCGAGCAGTCTCTCGCTCGAAGTGCTCGCCTTCACGATCGGCCTCTCCGTTCTGACTGGGCTGTTGATGGGAATTTATCCGGCGCTTCAGGCTTCAAACGCGGATTTGGTCGGCGGGTTGAAGGAAGGAGGTCGCGGAACGAGTGGAAGTGTTCGGCAACAACGATTCCGAAAGATTCTCGTGGGCGCACAGGTCGCACTTTCGGTAAGTTTGCTCGCCGGCGCCGCCTTGCTTATTACCAGTTTCATTCGCCTCAGCCAGCAAAAGCTGGGGTTCCAACCTCATAACCTCTGGGTCGGCGCGATCAACCTGCCGCCCTCGCGCTATCCAGACGAGGCGTCGCGTCAACGTTTGGTTGAGCAAACACTCGCCGCATTGGGCGACACAGTGGGCATCGAGAGCGCCACCATCAGCGGCGATATTCCAGTGACGCTTGGAGGTCGTACGCTTTACGCGCGTGCGGACCGCGATGTGCCACCGAGGGAAAACCGAGCGAGCGCGCCGAGTCACGACGTCGTACCGGGCTACTTCAAGATCTGGGGAATCCCGCTCATCGCAGGGCGCGACATCGATGAACACGACATCGCCAAAGGCCGGAACGTCTGTCTCATTAGTCAGGCAGGCGCGAAAAAAGTTTTTCCGAACGAAAATCCCATCGGCAAAACGCTGCTCGTCACCAGCAACAGCACGCCTGTGGAGATTGTGGGCATAGTCGGAGACGTGCGTTCGCAACGCCTGGTCGAACCGCCGGACATGGAATTTTATCGTCCCTGGGCGCAGGAGAATTTTCCATTCCTCAACATTGCCGTTCGCAGCAGCTTGAAACTCGATGCGATCACGAAACTGGTGCAGTCTGCCGTTACGAAAGTGGATCCAGGCGTCGCGATTGCGATCCCACAGATGATGGACACGGTCGTTGCGCAAGCGAGAGGACAAGCGCGTTTGATGATGTGGCTCCTGGGAATTTTTGCGGGAGTCGCGTTGCTGCTTGCGAGCATCGGCATTTACGGCGCGGTCGCGTACAGCGTCGAGCAACGGACTGGCGAGATAGGGGTGCGCATGGCACTCGGCGCGCAAACCCGCGACGTGCTGCGCCTGATTGTAAACCAGGGGATGAGACCAGTGGTTATCGGCCTGGCAATCGGAATTGTGTCTGCGTACGCGATTGGCCGTTTGCTGACATCGCAGCTTTACGAAGTTTCGGCGCACAATCCGGCGCTGCTTGCCGCTTCAACGGTATTGCTCGCGGCGATTGCATTGATCGCATGTCTGGTCCCGGCACGACGAGCCGCACACGTCGATCCGATTCAGGCGCTACGCACTGAGTGATATGTACGATTTGAAATTCGCCAGAGCTGCCTGATTCCAAACGCTCTTTGTGCTTCGAGAAGCTCTTGCGTTTCGACTTCGTTTGAATATCCGTGGCACTTCGCTGTCTCACATCTAACTCCAAACCTTCTATGCATTTGCGTTTCGTAATTTCTCTTATCGTTGCGACGATCAGCGCTCCGGCAATTTTCGCGCAGGGAACAAACCAGCCGACCGTGGACGAACTTGTCGCAAAGAACATCGAGGCCAAGGGCGGCGCGACCGCGCTGAACAACCTCCAAACGCTGCGCTCAACCGGAAAATTGCTGGTTCCGTTCCAAGGGCGAATCGAATTGGCGTATCTGCAAACAAGAAAACGGCCGGATGAAGTGCGCACCGAGGCCTCCCTCCAAGGGATGACGCAGATCGAGGCGTATGACGGCAAGGAAGGATGGAAGATCTCGCCATTTTTCGGGCGCAAAGATCCGGAGCGCATGTCCGCCGATGATGTGAAAGCGTTGGTGGAAGATACCGAGATGGGTGGCCCCCTCGCCGATTGGAAGGCAAAGGGCAGCGCTGTCGAATATCTCGGAACCGAGGATGTCGATGGAACCCCCGCGCACAAATTGAAAATCGTGCGAAAGAACGGCGACGTCAGTTTTGTCTATTTGGATCCGGATCACTTTCTCGAGATCCGAATCGTGACGCAACGAACACGGCAGGGCGCGCATGAAGAGGTAGAGACCGATCTCGGCGATTATGAAAAGGCCGGCGGCGTGTTTGTTCCGACGTCAATCGAAGTCGGACGCAAGGGAGCGCCGGACAAGCAAATGGTCGTCATCGATAAAGTCGAAGCCAACGTGCCGGTGGATGACACAATATTTCATTTCCCCGGCCAAATAACTGTCCCCCAACCACAGCGCTGAGCTTCCGCAAAACTGAATTAGCACCTCTATGAATTTCGCACGTAATACTGTTGAAGTGCGATGCGTTCTCGCATCGCTTTTTCTTTACGCCATTCCTGTTTACGCAGCTGACGCTCCATTTGGTTCGGCGAGCATTTCCGGGCTCGGAGCGCGCAACATCGGCTCCGCGGCAATGAGCGGGCGCATCTCGTGCGTCGCGGGAGTCCACGAGCCATCGGGCAAGATCACGCTCTTTGTGGGCGCGGCCAGTGGCGGCGTTTGGAAATCCGACGACAGCGGAACGCGGTATCGCCCGATATTTGACGAACAGGCGGTGCAATCGATCGGCGCGATCGCGCTCGACCCGAAGAATTCGAAAAACGTTTGGGTCGGCACCGGTGAATCGTGGACGCGCAACAGCGTGTCCATTGGCGACGGAATGTACAAATCCACCGATGGCGGCGAATCGTGGTCGCGTGCTGGCCTGGAGAAATCCGAACGCATCGGGCGGATAGTGGTTGATCCAAGAAATGGCGACACAGTGTTCGTCGCGGTTCCGGGCGCGTTGTGGAGCGATTCGCCCGACCGCGGTCTGTACAAAACGACCGACGGCGGCAAAACGTGGCAGCAAGTCCTCAAGGGGGCGAACCTTTCGACAGGTTGCACCGATGTCGAGATCGACCCGAGCAATCCCGATATCATGTTTGCCGCGATGTGGGATTTCCGGCGCAAAGGTTGGGAATACCGCTCGGGAGGCGCAATTCCGACGGCGCCGTCAGCCAGTGGATTGTTCCGTTCGACCGATGGTGGCAACACTTGGACGGAGATCACGGAGCAGGCTAACAAAGGTTTCCCAAAGAAACCGTATGGACGTTTGGCGGTGGCGATCGCCCCATCGAAGTCGCAACGCGTTTACGCATTTGTCGAATCGCCGGAGAGCGCGTTGTTTGTTTCGGACGACGGTGGGGCGACATGGGAGAAACGCGACAAAAGTCAGTGGATGGTCTGGCGTCCTTTCTACTTCGCGAATCTGATCGTTGATCCCAAGAACCCAGACCGCCTGTTCAAAACCGATGGTTCATTGATTGTTAGCGAGGATGGCGGAAAGAGCTTTGCCGTAGTGGGGGGCTTTCAAGGCGCGCACGGTGATGCGCACGATGTCTGGATCGATCCGACCAACTCACAAGTCGTATTCGCGGCAGATGATGGCGGGATGTGGTACTCGTACAACGGCGGCAGCAAATGGTGGAAAGGCGAAAATCTGCCGGTATCGCAGTTCTATCACGTGAGCGTGGATGAGAAGGATCCGTACCAGGTGTATGGCGGATTGCAGGACAACAGCTCGTGGGTAGGTGATTCGGAGTACCCGGGCGGCATCACTAATCATCGCTGGGAAAATATGTACGGCGGCGATGGATTCTGGATGTTCCAGGACCCAGCTGATCCTGATTACATCTATGCCGAATACCAGGGCGGCGAGATTGGCCGGGTCAATCGCAACACGCATCAGAGTCGCAACATCAAGCCACGGCCAAATTACAATGAGAAACTCCGGTGGAACTGGAATACGCCAATTGCGCTTTCGCCTAACGAGAAGGGAACACTCTATATCGGCGCACAATTTTTATTTCGTTCACGCGATCACGGCCAGACGTGGGACCGCATTTCCCCGGACCTGACGACCAACGATCCGGAAAAACAAAAACAGGAGCAATCCGGCGGTGTGACGGTGGATAATTCGTCGGCGGAAATGCACACCACAATTTATTCCATCAGCGAATCGCCCAAGCAGAAAGGGCTGATCTGGGTCGGCACTGATGATGGCAACATTCAGCTCACGCGCGACGGAGGTAAGACGTGGACCAACGTCGTCGGCAACGTTCCCGGGTTGCCGAAGAACTCATGGGTGAGCTGGGTGCAGGCCAGCAACTTCAATCCCGGCACGGCTTACGCCGCTTTTGATCGGCATACTTTTGGCGACATGGCACCATACGTTTACAAGACCACTGATTTCGGTAAGACCTGGACGCCGCTTATCACTGCTCAGGATCCGAAGAGCGTTCGTGGATACGCGCACGTGATTAAGGAAGATTTGGTGAAGCCCGATCTTCTTTTCGTCGGCACTGAGTTTGGACTCTGGGTTTCGATTGATGGCGGAAAAAGCTGGGCGCAATTTAAGGGAAACCATTTTCCTGCCGTTGCCGTTCGCGACCTGGCGATTCACCCGCGGGACAACGATCTGATTCTCGCCACGCATGGCCGTGGGATCTGGATAATAGACGACATCACGCCGCTGCGCGCGTTAACGCCGGATTTGTTGAAGCAGGATGTTGCCTTCGTTTCGGCGCAGCCGGTCCAACAGCGCATCGAGAGTCAGGGCGGATGGGCCAATGGTGACGCGGTTTTCGTTGGCGAGAATCCGCCTGACGCTGCCGTGATCAATTATTATCAGCGCGAACGGCATCTGTTTGGAAAAATGAAGCTCGAAATTTTGGATTCATCCGGGCGTGTCGTTGACGAATTGCCGGCGAGCAAACGCCCGGGGCTGAATCGGGTGATGTGGACGATGCGGGCAAAGCCGCCGCATGTGCCGCCTGCGGCACAAATTGCCGGCGCGGGAATAAAAGGACCGCGGCTTGTGCCCGGTGATTATACCGTGCGCCTAACGAAAGCAGGCAAGGTTTACGACACGAAACTAACAGTCGGGCTCGACCGCCGTGCGAAATTCAGCGCGGCTGATCGCAAGGCGCAGTTCGATGCGGCGATGCGAGTTCACGGCTTATTTGGCGATGAAAGCGCGCTGATGAATCGCATCATCGCTTTGCGAAAAGCGCTCGCTGACAGTAGTGCAGCCATGCCCGAAGGGGATCCGCTTCGCAAGCAGATCTCTGATTTCGATGGAAAAGTGGACGGGGTGCGAAAGAAAATTGTCGCCACGACGGAGGGCGGGGCAATCACTGGCGAGGAACGCTTGCGTGAGCACACCGACCAGCTTTACGGAGCAATTCTCAGTTACGAAGGCAAACCCGCCGCCTACCAGATCGCTTACATCGACACTCTCCGACGGGAACTTGATGACATAACGAAACAATTCGATCAACTCCTCGCGCAGGACCTGCCGGCATTAAACGACTCGCTAAAATCCAAAGGCCAACAGCCGCTTTCGCCGCCATCGGCGAAAGTCGGTGCCAATGGTTCGGCGCACGACTCGAGCGGCGTGACAGCAGCCAGCGCAACGTGGCCAGCCGATATTCGCATCTCCTACTAAACGCGCGCGATAACGTTTGTCATTGCGGCGAGTGCGTCCCGCTGGGAAACTTATTTATCTGGTCGTCGCGTGGGTATAAATAGTCATCGGGCTGGCGGTGGTCGGAATCGACCCCACCCTGTCACAAGGCATGGGAATACCGGATGTTGTAGTGAACGTGTAGCACATTTTCTTTGCGATCTTCATGGCCCGCTGTGGTTGTGCCGGGCGCACTACGTTCTTGCTCGAATCAGCAGCAAATGCCGATGCGCAGAATGCCAGCGTGAGCACGACACTTGCGCATCGAACAGACGAACCGCACAAGCGACTAAACCTGTTTCCTATTCTCACGCTGTAATCGTGATTCCGTTTCGAATTTTGCGCAAGCTTATTTAGAGACGGTGACCGGAAATCAGTGACCGATTACGCGCACCGACGGGTCATTGATCAAAGCGCCCGGTGTCGTCTGCCGCCCGGTCCAGTCGATTTCATGGCGGTCAATAATTCGAATCGGCGAGACCGTCTTAGTACCTATTGGCTGCAGTTTAACACGTTGTGGAATAAGCGAACCGGTGACGAAAACCATCCGCTCTTCGACTTTCTGCTCACGCTTCGAAGCTCGGTTGCCCGTGGGTTCGGCAAGGACCGTTCCAGCAAACATGCTGGCCACGATGAAAATTGTAGCGCCGGAAGCTGTCAGCGTCTTCACGAATGAATCTACGGCCGGGAAGGTGCGGCGCGCAAATTATCGAAACGATGACGGTGCTCCATTGCACAAAAGCAAGAGAGGCAATGGCTGTTGCCACTACCTCTCCGCGGGACCCAACCAAAGTTTCACGGTCAGAATTTCTTCGTTAGGCGGCCGTAAACGAAACGCCCGGTAGCATCGTAAGTGAATCCGGGATAACCGACGCCGTTTCCGCCTTCCCCGAATGCCTTCGGCGGGTCCTGACCGAAGATGTTATTGCATCCGATAGTAATGATTGTGCCTCGCAGCAGATGGTCCCATACGGTACGACCGTAGTTGCTGGTCTGAGCCACGGCCTTTTCCAGAGGCGCACCGTCCTTGCCGCGAACGAAGTCTTTCGGGCTCTTGGAATAGCCGGGCACAGGCTGTTCCTCGACTGGAATCAGGGCGGTGAAGTCATAGGAAAGCTGACCGTCGATGGTCCAGGTCTGGTGAACCCAGTGCTGGTGAAGATTTGGCGTAAATTCGTGGAATCCGTCGATGAAGCGCACGATGGTAACGAGATCGAAGCCTTTCCAATTCCACTCGAGGCTGGATTGGCCTTTCCATTTATACCAACCTTCATTTGAGAGACCTGGGTCCGTGGTTCTGCCGGCCAGGTTGCCTGGGTTGGGTCCGAACTCCGCGAAGATGAACTGCGGGAAGAGGAATTCATCCAGGTAGGTTACTTGAGTCTGCGAAGTGAAGGTCCCCCACTGCGTTGGCCTCTGGTAGTAAAGGCCGAAGTCAAACCCGCGAGCCTCTTGCGAACCGAGGTTTTCATTTGCAAGTGTGATACGGGTGATGAATCCGCCAGCATCGCGCTCGACAATGCCTGGAGCGGTGCCATCCAGCACTTGTTGAGCCAGCGGAGCGCTCACAACTCCGGTGCGTTCGATGTCCCAAAAGTCAACCGAGATGTTCAGCCCAGGCGCGTATTTTGGCGAGTAAACAAAGCCGCCACTGAATGAGCGCGAATCTTCAGGTTGAAGATTCGGGTTGCTAGTTATAAGGGTGTTCGTTTCAGATTCGAGCAGGCCACCTTTGAGCGGATCGTGAGTAACCTGCAGAGTCGAGACCGGGGACCCAAACAGTTCCTCAAGTGACGGTTCACGAAAGCCTTCGCCCCAAGTCGCGCGCAGGGTCAGCTGCTCGTCAAACGGTTGCCAGCGCATGCCAACCTTTGGCACCAAGACATTGCTATCGTTGTTCAGAAACTCTTCAAATCGCCCCCCAGCGGTAAACTCCAGGGAATAAAAGCCGGGAATTGCGGCATGGGTCTCGCTCACGACTTGCGGATTTTTTGGATTTTTGTCGTCGCCTCTGGAGTACGTACTCGTCACGGGGCTGAAGATAGGAATTCTGGTCTCTGCGTAAATCGCATAAGAATTTCGGCTGCCCTGAGCACCTGGAACTGGCGAGTTGCCAACGATGTCTCCCTCCAAATTGAGCAGATCGGGATTCTCGCTCAGTTGCTCCCGCCGCCATTGACCACCGATGGCTAAGCCAACGCCGCCAGCCGGCAGGTGAAAGAGGTCGGTTGTGTAGATGGTGGCATCTAACGTGGCCAACTTTGAGGTGTCCTCGTCCTTGGGGTGCACTCTGGCGAACTCGACCGTGGCCGAATTGGACGGGATGGGTCGGCGGTAATCTCCGAAAGGATTGAACGCGACCGTGGTGCCGATGAATTGCGGAGACGTCGGATCAAAGATAGGATCGGCTTGGTTCAAGATCCGGTTGAAACGCGATGCGGACACCTGCGTGCCGGTCTGAACGTTCTTAAGCTGACTGTAACGGAACCCGGTGTCGTATCCCCAGCTCCCGTCAAACAGCTTGTCTCCCTTGATGCCGATGGTGCTTAGCCATGCGTCAGTTTCGTTATCGAACAAACGGTTCCCAAATTCAGCCAGACGCGCGCGCGTGCCGCCGGAGATAATTTGCTCGAAGGGATTAAAAGGATTGAATGCGTCAGCCGGGACACCTGTTTCCGCATGAGTAGGCGTGTTGGGTGGTTCCGAGCCTGGCGCAATCGGCGAATGCGGCGGAATAGCCAATATCGTCTGACCCTTCGTTTCGAACGAACCAGTTGCGGGAGCCGCCAGTTCATTGTGCGTGTTCACGTTCTGATAAAAGCCATCTGCATAGACGACCATCTGATCGCCGAAGACCTTATGGTCACCACTCAACCACACACCATAACGCTCCGATTCCGGGAGCGAGGACGAGAACAGATTGAAATTAAAGCCGGGACGCAGACCGCCGGCCGCCCTGACACGGCCATTAGCATCGTAGAGATACCTGTTTGCCGGGGACAATCCGTTAGTGAAATCTGGTGCAGATGCGAATTCAGTCCCACCAGGATTCAAATTCTTGCCACCAGCGGCCCCCGCCACATCGCTGCTAAGCTGCAGATTATACGGGCTGTTATTCGAGCTCAGGAATGGCGGAGTGAGCGAGAAACCACGATCGTGGTTGAAGATCGAGTTGCGATGATAGTAATTCAAGACGCCGGTAATGTTGGTATCTTTGTTGCCAACACCGAAGATGGCCGATGCGTCGAGTTCGCCGGAGTCTTTATCGAGGGTATTGCCGTATTGGATTCTCGCCTCCGCGCCATCGTAATTGTGACGCATCTTGAGGTTAACGACACCGGCTACCGCGTCCGCGCCATACGTGGTGGAAGCGCCGTCTTTCAGAATTTCGATGCTCTGAATGGCGGCCTGGGGAATCGAATTCAAATCGACAAACATCACATTCACCAGGCCTGGGTTGTTTCCCGTGGGATAGACTGCGACCCGTCGCCCATCCAGCAGGATGAGAGTCGCTCTCGCATCGAACCCGCGTAGCGCAATCGTCGCGGCACCCACAGCGGTGTTGGAGCCATTTTCATTATTTGAAGTCGGAATTATGTTCGCGTTAGCGATGGGGAGGCTCTGCAGAAATTGCTCCGTGGTAAACTCACCTGATTTGTTGATGTTCTCGCGGTTGTAGATATCAACAGGGTTCGGTCCGACTTCTTCTGCCGTCGGAATGTTCGAACCAGTTACGATGATGCGCTCGACCGCCGCCGCGGGCGGCGTCGGGGCAGCACCAATGTCCGTCGACATCGGCTGGAGGTTCTGGGCAAATGCGTTCGACGCGATAATGAGAGGGATTCCAACGCAGGCTGCGAGAGTCATGCGCAGGAATCCGAACTTGCAAAGTCCGATTCTGATCATGGGTTTCTCCTTTTGGTAGGTTCGATCCTACGTAAAGTACAACCCGTGCCCCCCTAACGTGCCCCACGTAAGATCGGGGTTTTTTCTAGGAAGCCAGAATGCAATTGGAAATGTCAAGCACGAAAGTTATGTGCTCTCACATTCCAACAATCTCCTTTGCATCTACCACAGAGTTTAGCCCATTTGTGGTCGCTTGCTTCGCATAACCCTGGCGAAATCAAAGCAATTTCTCGTATCAGATGCGATGTCGCCCGCGACACGGGCATCGCTATTTGAAAACATTCGATTGGTTCTGTGGATTGTGGCGGTTAACATTTGCGCCTTGGAATGGAGCGCAAGCCTGCTGTCGCTGTTATTTTTCATCATATTGGTCCTTATCACCATGCGCGGCTGAATGCGGCTGCTGATCGATTGTCAGTGACTGGCGTTGAATGGTCAGCCAAGGGATACGACGCATGGGGCGTAGCGGCGACGCCTGCGCGGTATCGCAAAGTTTCGCTTTTTCCCGAAGCAACAGATTACTATCCGGACAAGGCTAAGCTTCGCCGTTCGTTCTCATCGGCTTTAGAGCAGACGGAACCCGATGCGGTGGCGGTCAACGGCTGGAATAATTTCGGATCGGTCATTGCCGCACACTGCTGTCTACGTCGCGGGATACCGATGGTTGTTATGTCTGAAAGCTCTCGCCAGGATGAACCTCGCGCTTGGTGGAAGGAAGCCATCAAGCGGCGAATCGTCGGTCTGTACTCTGCCGCGTTGGTCGGGGGGCGACGTCACGTCGAGTATCTGGTTGAACTTGGAATGCCAGTAGATCGGATTTTTACCGGATACGACGTGGTCGATAACGATTATTTTGCGCGGCGCGCCGCGGAAATTCGAAATTCCCACCTTCGCCAAGGCTACGGTGGGCATGCTGCATCCGAAACCCGAAAGATGTACGGCTTGCCGGAAAATTACTTTCTCGCTTCAGCGCGGTTCATTGAGAAAAAGAATCTCCCGCGTTTGATCGCGGCCTATGCGGAGTACCGGCGGAGGTCAGAAGTCAGAAATCAGGAGTCGGATGTCAGCGAAGAGAAGGCGTTGTGGGACCTCGTGCTGTTGGGCGACGGACCACTTAAGACTGATCTCTGTCGCCTGATTTCTGACCTCCGACTGCAAGAGCACGTGCACTTGCCCGGCTTCAAGCCGTACGACGAATTGCCGGTTTATTACGCATCGGCGAATGCATTCGTCCATGCCAGCACGGCTGAGCAATGGGGGCTGGTGGTCAACGAAGCGATAGCGTCGGGCCTACCCGTGATTGTATCGGACCGCTGCGGATGTGCGCCGGAGCTGGTGAATGGTAACGGGTTTACTTTCGACCCGACTAACGAGAATGAGTTAGCCGCTCGGTTGTTGGAGATGGCCTCATTGTCGGATCAGGAGCGAAATCACCTCGCCGATAACAGCTACCGGATCGCAGCGAACTTTGCGCCGGAACGTTATGGCGAAGGTTTGCAGCGCGCAGCAAACGTGGCAAAAGGAATTCCGCAAAGGAGATATCGAGCAATCGATCGCGCTCTGTTACTCGTCACAGGAAGTTATACGGCATGAAAGGGAATGACCCGGTAGCAGCGTATTTCGACAAGCTCCCGGAGAATCACAAGCGCCTGTTCGAGGAACGCGCATCGGGTGTAAATTTCAATTTCCGGCAACGTCTGAAACTCGCGTGTGAATTGGGAGGCGCGTCGTCAGGCCGACTTCTCGACTGCGCGGCGGGCACGGGTGAGATAACATGCGCGTTACTAAAGTCGGGCAGATTTAATCACGCCACCGTCGTCGATGTTTCGCCGGCCATGTTGCAGAGCGCCAGGAGCCTTCTCACGTCGCAAATCAAAAACGTGGAACTTGAATTCATTGAGTCGGACGTCTTTACGTTTAAGCCAACTGATTCGCGTTTCGATATTATCCTCTGCCTCGGATTGATTGCGCACACAGGACGGCTGGACATTTTATTGCCGCATTTGAAATCGATACTCATGCCTGGCGGCCGAATCATTTTGCAAACAACGCTGACCGATCATCTCGGGACACGTACTGTCCGCGCGCTTACCGCGCGAAGTGAGATAGCCCGCCGTGGGTACAGGATTTCCTGGTTTTCCCAACGAGACATCTCCGACGCGTGCGACCGCGCGGGATTGCGGATTCTGGAGACGCGGCGGCACAACGTCGGTATTCCATTCGGCGATCGTTTTTCGCCATGGGCAAATTTTCAGTTGGAAGCTCGGCTGGAAAAGTGGGCAAGCCGTCACGGAGCCGACGCAATTTATTTGCTCGGGGCTGGATGAGAGTCGGTTTCCTAGTCGGCAGCGTTTCCCGTCAGGCGGGTGGGCTGTTTCAAAGCGTGCGCGGACTTGCCAAGGCTGTAGCGTCCGCAAATGAGGAGGTGCGGGTATTTGGGATTCGCGACGAAGAAAGTGCTGTCGATTTACAGGAGTGGCGGCCGCTTTCTGTTCAGACGTTTCGGCCGCGACTGCGCGCGTGGGGTTACTCAAACGAGCTCGTGCCTGCGATGTTCGGCGCGGATCTCGACGTTCTGTCCGTGCACGGTTTGTGGAAATATTGTTCTGTCGCTTCACAACGCTGGCATCGCCAGACGGGCCGTCCGTATGTAGTTCATCCGCACGGCATGTTGGAATCGTGGGCCGTGCGAAACGCTATGTGGAAGAAACGAATCGCTGCGCTTCTTTACGAAAATCAACATTTGCGTCGGGCTGCTTGCCTGCGCGCACTCACGGAAGCTGAAGCACAATCGATCCGCAGTTATGGATTATCGAATCCGATTTGCGTGATTCCCAACGGGGTTGATTTGCCGGACCTTCACGAAAGCAAGGCGAAAACTCAGTCGGCGAATCCAAGAACTCTTCTCTACCTTGGCCGACTTCACCCGAAGAAAAACATCTCGAATCTGATCCGCGCGTGGAACGAAACTTTTGAGTCTCAACGCGGCGGCGACCGTTGGGTCCTTGCAATCGCCGGATGGGATCAGGGTGGGTATCAGGCGCAGCTTAGACAACTGACCACTGACCTCGGACTACTGACCTCTGTTATCTTTCTCGGCCCGCAATTCGGCGCCGACAAAAGCAAATGCTATCACGCGTGCGACGCATTCATCCTGCCGTCATTGAGTGAAGGGCTTCCCATGGCGGTGCTTGAAGCATGGGCACACGCAAAGCCTGTACTCATGACCCCCGAGTGTAATCTGCCGGAAGGTTTCGAGGCCAATGCAGCGCTGCGAATTGGGAAGGCTCCGGAGGAAATTGCCGCCGGCTTGAAAGTACTGCGCGAAATGAGTGATGATGATCGAAGCCAAATGGGAAATCGCGGTCGCGCGCTCGTAGCAACAAGATTTTCATGGCCACGAATCGGCGAGCAGATGCGCCGGGTCTATGGGTGGATGCTCGGCGGAGGCTCTCCACCCAGAAGCGTGATGGTACAACATCAAGGATGATTCTTTCGTTTGGTGATAAGCAAACTGAGGATCTCTGGATCCATGAAAAATCGAAGCGGTACGCGAATATTGCTCGAGTCGCTCTTCGGAAGCTGTTGCAACTTCACGCTGCGGAGAAACTGGGCGATCTTTCTGTGCCACCGGGAAATCAGCTCAAAGCGCTTTCAGGGAAGCGCACAGGCCAACATTCAATCCGCATCAATGATCAGTGGCGGATCTGTTTCGTTTGGACTGCGAACGGGCCGAAAAGTCATGGTTTGTGATTATCATTGAAAAACACTGACTTGATCCCATTGGGCCCACGCATTATTGTGCATTACGCAATAGACAAATTATGGCGTACCCAATCCATCCTGGTGAGATTCTGTTGGAGGAGTATCTGAAGCCTCTCGGCGTGTCGCAGAACAAACTCGCGCGATCATTGTGCATTACACCGAAGACCATTTCTGAAATCGTCCTCGGAAAGCGAGGAGTCTCGCCAGAGATGTCCATTCGCCTTGGGAAGTTTTTTGGCCAATCCCCTCGTTTCTGGCTTAACCTCCAGACCGAATACGATTTTCGGTGTGCATTGCGTGCTGAGAAACGGCTCACGGCTGACGTCCGCGTTTTGAAAGATCTGGTGGCGGCTTAAAACGTGAAGCGTCGAGAAAAGGCTTCAAGCCGTCGGTACCGGGATGATCAAGTCGAAGAACGCGGTGGTGGTCTTTCCGATGCTGGACATTAGAGAAAATCGCCGAGCGAGAAAGTACGCATCTAGCGAGATGACTCGCCGCGTGTTTTGGACGCTTGCGCAGCCGCTTTTCCGGTTTAGTCCCAGGCCTTGTTTCGGTTGGAGACGATTCCTGCTTCGCTGTTTCGGGGCAAAGATCGGCCGAAGTGTGCATGTTTATCCATCGACGACGATTTATTTCCCTTGGAATCTCGAGGCCGGAGATGAAAGCGCGATTGGCGAGCAGGCGTTCATCTACAATCTTGGCCGCGTCACGCTGGGGTCGCGCGTCACCGTCTCGCATCGCGCGCATCTTTGCGCGGGAACACACGATCATACCAAGCCAGATTTTCCGCTGCTGCGTCCGCCGATTGTGATTGGCTCCGATGCGTGGATTTGTGCGGATGCGTTCGTGGGCCCAGGTGTCACAATTGGTGAAGGAGCAATTGTTGGTGCACGAGCGGTTGCGATAAAGGACGTAAAACCTCAAACCATAGTTGTGGGAAATCCGGCGCGCGAAAGCAAGAGCCGCGAGATCACTCAATGAGCAAGGCATTAGGACGCGTGGGCGATTTGCCGCACAGGCGTAGACGGATTTTTATCTCAACTGCCGGTTCTGGCTTCTGGACGGTTGGATAAGTGATGGCGGTTACTCTCCTGCTGTGATGCATTTCAATATTAGATCACCTATGTGAGCTAGGATTGAAATGACCCTGAATAGTACACTACATGCCTTCCACCAAAATCATGTTTGTCCTGGCGGTGCGGTGACGCATCTTGCGTGGTTCGCGATATTCTTCGCAGTTCAGCCACTCTTTGGCGCGCTGCGGTGATTCGAACTCGAGTACAACAATGCGCTTGGGTCGCCAATCGCCTTCAAGCACTTCGGTTTTGCCGCCGCGCATGATGTATTTTCCGCCGTACTTCTCCACGGTGGCGCCGGCGAGCTTTTTATATTCTTCGTAGCCGACGGGATCGAGGATCTCGATCTCGACGATGATGTAAGCGGGCATTGTCAGATGTCAGAGGTCAGAAATTCAGTGACCGTTAGCGCTGCGGTCTTTCGCGGCAAGCTCAGGAATTTTCCGTCGCCGCCGTAGCCGCAACCAGTTGTTCCAGGTTTTTTTAAGGCTGTCGCGCGGTGTCTGATATTTTTGAGTCAATTCGTTGCTCTTTACGATCTGCGCGAGAATTCCTTTCGCAGAGAAATCGTCGGTATTGACGATCGTGTAAGCCGTTCCAATAGCTGCCGCATGGTGCGCGTCGCTCGCGGCAGTCATGGGCAGACCACGAACTTGCGCGTACTTGAAAGCGTAACGGTTATAACGACGAAGAGTTGTCGCGGCATTGAAAACCTCTATCGCGTCAACATGCAGCGTTTCCAGGGTGGAAAAACGGATCCCGGCTCGGAACAAATCGTACGGGTGGGGAGGAATGGCCAGCCCGCCGCGCTGGTGGATCATGTCGCAGACTTCGCGCGCTGGTTTTCCCTTGAGGTACGGAAGCTCCGCACCGATGCAAAGAAGATGGCCGTCGGCGGTCGTCACTTCCACTCCTGGAAGAACGAGAAAATCATCGACCGGCAATCCGTCCAGTCGCATCAAGCCTTTTTGGAGGAGGTAATTCACAGCATCGCATGTGTTGTGATCGGTAATGGCGATCCCATGCAAGCCTTTGGCGCGCGCTGCTGCGATCATGTCTTCCGGGCTGGAGATTCCGTCCCCGGAAAAGAAAGAATGTGTGTGCAGATCGATGTTAAACGGCATGGCTTAAAAGGCAGAGTAAGTTGAGTTGCTGCAACGCGACACCACTCTATCCGCCCCTTTTTTAACTGTCGTCGTCAGACCAACTCTTCAATTGCAAAAGCTGGCTCACGAGCCGCCTCCTCCGGAAGACGATTGAATTGGTGATCGTACAGCCGCCGATAGTAGCCGGATTTTTCGAGGAGCTCGGCGTGTGTGCCAATCTCTTTGATGCGGCCGCCGTCCATCACGATGATTTGATCGGCGGATAAGACAGTGGATAACCGATGCGCGATTGCGATTACTGTGCGCCCTGCCGCCAGCTCAGCCAGGGCCTTTTGAATTTGTTGTTCCGATTCGGAATCCAGGGATGACGTCGCTTCGTCGAGCAAAAGAATCGGCGCGTTCTTTAGAATCGCGCGTGCGATAGCGAGACGCTGCTGCTGGCCGCCAGAAAGAAGACATCCTTTATCGCCAATCTCCGTTTGGTAGCCTTTTGGCTGAGCCATAATAAAATCGTGTGCATAGGCGGCTCGTGCTGCTTCGCGAACTTCGTCCGTCGTCGCATTCAGCCGGCCGAACTGGATATTGCTGAAGATCGTATCGTGAAACAGGAACGTCTCCTGAGTTACGAGCCCGATCCGCTCGCGCAACGATTTCTGCGTGACTGAGCGTAGATCGCGACCATCGATTTTTACAGCGCCGGAAGTCGGATCGTATAGACGCAGGATGAGCGAGAGAATCGTGCTCTTTCCTGCGCCGCTGGCGCCGACCAGGGCATAGGTTTTACCGGGCTCGAAATGCAAAGTCAGATTGCTGATCGCGTCCGTAACAGTGTTGGCATAACGGAATGTCACATCTTCAAAATCAAGTCGGCCCTGTGACGAACTGAGCGCAACAGCATTTGGCGCATCCCGGACGGTTGGCTGCGAATCGAGAAGCGAGAAAATTGAAGTCGTAGCGGCAATTGAGCGCTGCATCACGAGATGGATCCTGCTAAGCGTTTTGATGGGGTCATAGAGGATGAAAATTCCTGAGATCAGTCCAAAAAATCGGCCGACGCTCAGATTCGCGGCGTAAACATAGAGCAACGCAAACCCCACTCCTATGGCAGCAATCGTCTCGACCAGCGGTCCCACAGCTTCCAAGGATCGAATGATGCGCATCATCTGAGAAAACTGCGTTTGATTGCTTCGCTTGAATTCCTTTTCCTGGTGAGCCTCACGCGCAAAGGACTTGATCACACGAATGCCGGCAAATGTTTCCTGCATCGTTACCACCATCTCCGCCATGCCCGCTTGCTCGTTTCGCACTGCGTTTCGCGCGCGTCGACCGTAAACGCGAAGCGGCAGCAAACACATCGGAAAGAGAATCAGCGTAACCAGGGTAAACTTCCAGTCCATCATCAAGAGCACAGTGATTGCTCCGACGATGGTGATCGGCTGCTTGAAAACATCGCTGCCGACGGTGCTTAAAGCCATCTGCATGACGCGGGTATTGTTCGTAATAAGCGACATCAAAAATCCCGAGCGCGCCTTGTTAAAGAAATCCATCGAGTTGTGGAGCATCTTGCTGAAAAGCTGATTCCGGATATCGCTCACCACCTTATTGCTGACCCACTGCATGCAGTACGTGCTTCCGTAGGAGCAAAGGCTGCGCACAGTCATGATTGCGGGGATGGCCAGACAAATCAGAATAATCGAATTGATCTTTGGCCCGGTATCGAGCGCGTGAATATTCGAGCCCATGCCCATCGGATTGGGAGCGGCGCCTTTAAAAATCGTGCTTGTTACCCGGGCGATCGCTATCGGGAAAAGTGAATTCACGCCGCCGTAGGCAAGACCTAGTGCCAGGCCCGTGATAAACCGCGCCTTGTAAGGCTTGACGTAACCATAAAGCCTTTGGTACGAACCGGAAGCGTTGCGTAACGTTTGCCAGAAGGACTGCTTTTTCTTCGCCGCTCTTGCGCCGCTCATGAACTGTGCGCCGCCGCACGACGCGGCAGCAACGAATCCATAGCACTGATCACCGCTTCCGTCGAGATTTCGCTCATCGGGAAACGCGGGCGAACCGGCGCAAACTCGGTCACGGGCATGCCCGATTTTCCGTGTAAAATCAGTGCCGGACTATCGGTTGGCCGCCAGTGAAATGGGTTCGTGGGCCCGAACAGGATCACCTGCGGCGTATGTGACGCAGCCGCGAAGTGCACTGGCGCCGAATCGACCGTCACCAGCAGTTGCGCCTGCCGGACTAATGCCACCAGCGTAAGCAAATCTGTTTTTCCAGAGAGGTCGATAAATCTTTGCCGCGTGCGGCGTGTAATTGCTGCGATATGCGTTTGCTCGTGGACGGCTGGCCCGCTCGTCAAAACAACATCGAGTTCATTGTCCTGGCCGAAGTGATCAATGACCTCTGCCCATCGCGCAGCGTCCCACAGTTTTTCCGGACGAGCCGAGCCCGGGTGCAAGATTACGTAAGGTCGCGTGATTTTCGAATCACACCGAAGGCTGTCAGCTTTGTCGCACGCCGCACGCGGAAGTTCGAGTTGCGGAGCGGAAGCAGCAGCATGGACGCCGAGAGGCTCAAGCAAAGCCAGATTGTAGTCGATCGTGTGCATATCCCGCACACGGACGCCGACTAGATCAGTGTACAGCCGGGCGCGCGTCTTGGACTGCTCGCGGACCCGGTACGAGGCAACCCGTCTCCGCGCACCTGACAGGAGGGTCAAAAAAGCCGAACGATCGTTTCGCGTAAAGTCGACGCAATAATCAAATCTCTGGCCGGCGACAGACGAAACAATCGCGACGTCCCGCAGATTGCGCCGCGCGAGCAGAACGCGATCGACGTTCGAGATGGCTGGAAGCAGTTCGGCGCATTCGTTCGAAACCGCGAGGGTGATGTGCGCATCAGGATAGTTCCTGCGCAAGGCGGTAATTGCGGGTGTGGTCAAAATCAGATCGCCGATTCGCTTGAGTTGGAGGAGAAGGATTTTCATGCACCTAAAAAGGAGCGCCGGTTTCCAAACCGCCGCGGGCGACCTGGAGATCGCCCCTCCTTGAACAAATCACCGCGCCATGCGTATCGCAGTTGCGTATGCGTCCAGCAATCGCGTCCGGAAATGATCCCAGGTAAAATTCTCCACGACGCGACCTCTGGCAGCAATGCCCATTTCCTTCACGATTTCGGGATGGCGGTATAAGTACTCCAGCGCCGCTGCAATTGCATTCACATCCCCCGGCTTTACGATGATTCCCTCAACTCCATTACGCACTACATCGCCCGCCTCGCGCGTGGTGATCTGCGGCAATCCGCACGCCGCCGCTTCGTACGTGACTTTCGCGCTGCCTTCCCATTGCGAGGGGAAAACGTGGATTGTCCCCTGGTTGAGATAATTCTCCGGATCGCGAACGAACCCGACAACGCGAATATTATCCCGCCAGAACTCCTTTAGAAATGGCTTCGCTTCGTCGTGCACAAACCCGACCAGCCACAGCTCGGCATTTGACAGATTGAGGCGGTGCCACGCTTCGAGCACGTGTTGAATTCCCTTTCGTTTGATCAATGCGCCGGCAAACACGGCGCGAAATATTTCCGGGGGCGTCGCTGGCTTGAAGCGCTCCACATCCACTCCGCGGGGAAGATAAAATAACTTTTCCTCCGGAAAGCCACGCACGCGAAACGTTTGGGCTGCCTTGTCCGACAAGACGAGCAGGAGATCAGCGAGATCATATTCCCTCACAAACCGCTTCCGCTGGAGCAACAGCCGGTTTTTCCACCTCTCAAACCTCGGGACATCGCCTGTCGACACTGGCTTGTCTGGTTGGCGGATTTTCTGCTTGCCACCGTCGCGATGCCAGGTCGGGATCTCAACAATGGACGGGACGCCTAGTCGTTTCGCTACTTGCAGCGAGCGCAAGCAATCACCCGACCAGCTATGAAACAGATCGTAACGCCCGGTCGCCAATTGCCGTGAAGCGATCCAGTCGAGATATTTCTTCTTCGCTCCGTAATAGTAAGGCCGGTCGAGAAAGGAGAT
>Ga0070684_100000844_pt1 | contig 21584 bp, 14 predicted proteins | sample KBSC723LmetaG_FD_65653 | JGI IMG/M metagenome (GOLD analysis project Ga0070684, IMG submission 65653) | Corn rhizosphere microbial communities from Kellogg Biological Station, Michigan, USA - KBS C7.2-3L metaG | ecosystem: Host-associated > Plants > Roots > Rhizosphere ...
CCCTCTTTCAATTTTCTTTCAAGCGCCCTGGTCTTTTTCGTTCTCGTCTCAAACACAACGTTCCCACTGGCGATGAAGGTAGTTACCCTGGACAAACCAAGCGACTCGAAGACTTGACGCAAAGACTGCATTTTGACGGTTCGGCCACCGCCAACATTTATCGCTCGAAGAAAAGCGATAAATCTAAACACAGCGAAACGTTGATTTTTAAAGCTGCGGTCTAACGAGACAAAAGATCAGTGAGCGCTGGCGAGCTAGAAGTGACGTTCACGTAACAATTGAAAGCCAGGCATAACGGCGGCCCGCGGTTGGCTGCATCGCTGGTTAGGCCTTTCGCGGTTTGCGGCGGGGTCGCTGCTTCGATGACACCGATCGAATCACAAGTTTTCCGCGACCAGTCGCTGGAAGTGGAGTGGGCGCATGCTCTGCAGCCACTGAAAGCAATCTCTGAACGGCTGGCTGGTCGAGAACGTCCGCTGAAGGAAGACGAACAAAGCGCGTCTGTTTACCGGAGCCGAGGAGCACCTTTCCGGGATCAGGAAGGCTAGCCCCTCGTACAAAGCACAAACCGACGCCATTGGAAGCAGCTGCGATAGTCACGATGCAATCGGATGGGCGCTCGTTCGGACCGAAACCGATGACGAAAAAGTTGTAGTTGTCGTAGACCAGCTCGGTCGCGGTGGGGAAGCGCTTCCGCAGTTTCTTGCGCGCGGCACGGATGATTGCTTGATGTGGCGGCTCGAACTTCTCGATGAAGCTTTGCAGCTGTTCTTCGGGCTCGCTCGATTTGGTGACGGTGCGTGGCATGGGCCTAACAGGAATTAGATGGCATCCCTATTTCTGTGTCCACATCGTGAATATCGCCGGAGAGGCTGCAGGCTCGCAAGTCGCGTGCCGCCGTCGTAAAGTTTATGTGCCAAGGAATCGTTTGATTCGTTGAAGTGTTAAATCGGGAACTTTGCTTTAACTCGTTATTCCTTCACTCGCGTGTCGATCGCAATCCAATTTGCTTTGCTGTCTTGCCGCTGTCTGTTCAGAAGGATTGCTCGAACTTGCAGGATTCTCGTTTGATTTCCGAGATGATGAAGCGCCCCAGGACTGGTTTTATTCGCTGGAGACGATTACTTTCGCCCGATAGCCGAGGCGGCGGAGGAATTCTTCACAGTCTTGCCAGCGCAACCCGAATTCGGCGACGTCCGCGAGACCAAGTCGGCCAACAATATCAGTGAGTAGATCAGTATCGGCTTTGTCGAAGTCAGCATCCATCATCATGCCTTCGGCCCAATCGACGAGCTCCGCCTGGCTGACTTTGCCGTGAAGGTAGTCGGCGATCTTGTCAGCAACTATCTGGCGAGTGACTTTCATCGACTGGATTTTACGACTCTTTGTGGCCTAAATCGAAGGGAAATTTCTCGTGCACGGCTACGAGGCGGCCGATCGCGTCGTAAATTTCCTGCGCAAATCGAATGGTCAGTTCGTTAACATCAACTTCTTTGATATAGCGAGCACGACCACCCGCACGACCGACAAATTCGCGAATGTACCTGCGGCCGCCATTTGGCAGTTCTTCCCAATGTCTGAATTTGCGTTCGTTTTGGGAGCGCGATGCCATCGCGCGAGCAGGCTATCACAGAATTGCGGCTGACACTCCGAAAGCATTCGCGAGCAGTCAGCCGCCACTACAGCACTAGTGCTTCTTGTAGCCTGGCCAGTTCCTGCGAATCGGCGACCGTGAGATCAACATGCCTGAGCCGAGCTACTTCGCTTCAGACAAGGCAATGGTGATAATCAGCGGTTATTCCCTGGGCCGTTCTGAGACGTTAAAAAAATTCCATTCCCACGTCTTCCCGTGATCTGGTGAAAAGGCCTGACCCCAAACAGGGCGGTCTTTGTTCCGGGCATCCCAACGGAAGACGACGAGGATCGGTTTGCCATTGAGCGTGTCTTTGCCAAAAAAATGGCCGACGCCGTTTTGGTCGAACGAACCGACGACGGGAGGATCGATACTTCCCGTGTTGCTGGCGATCCAGTAGAGACTCCAAAGTCGTGTCTTCGGGTCGAATAATCGCAAGGTGAGACCTTCGAAAAGTTTGCCTCCCATCCCGGGAAACTGCGTGGTCGAGTATGTATCCATGTCGGCCGCACCGTTTAGAATCTTCGTATTCACGTCTGAGGAATCGAACTCCGTCCAGGTGCGGCAATTGGCCAGCCGCTTATCCAGATGCCGGTTGTGCATTTTCCATTTCCCGACCAAAAAATCGAAGTCGTTAGGCGAGGAATTGGACGAAGCGGTCACCTTGAGCTCGCCCTGAGCGTCGAATTCCACTTTGGGAATGGAGATACTTTCGTCCGCCGTCAGTTCTTTGTTTTGCGCCGGAGCAAAATGAGAAAGCGCCAGCACCAGACTGATGATCAGGCAATTTTCAGGCACGAAAGTGCGTTGCATCGCTCAACAAAAGCTAAAACCGGGCGGTAGTAAATCGCCGCCGTTAAAGTGTTGAAGCGGGAAGAGTCATTCAAGCGGCACAATTCGTACAGCAGTTGGTGGCTCGGGCACTTGGATAACGAAGCAACCGTCGTCTTTGCTTAAGTAAATGGATCAGCTCCTAGCGCGTGGTTACGAAGCAAGAAGGGAATGAACCGAGATGTCTTCGTCCACGTCGTCCCAGTGAATTCCAACGCCGCGTCCGATTAGTCGCCAGTTGGCCCTTTGTTTTGGCGTGGCGCGAAGAAGGCGCGGGAACCACGCTAGCGGCGCGGAAACGCGACGACCATCGACGAGAGTAACAATCAGTTCGTCGTCGGTGCACTCAACATCGACGGCGTCTGCAACCGGTTTACTGGCCAAAGTGCTCATGCCAAGCAACGATAAACTCGTCGCGATGTTCTTCAATGATCGAATAAAGCTCTCGCAGTTCTGAGCCGCGGAACCCGCGTGCTTCGACCAGTTCGATCGGTTCAAGCCAAAATTTCGCGTAGCGCTCCGCTTGCTCCACATGGATGTGGCGCGGTTCGTGGCCTTCACGGCTAAAGAAGAAAAAGCGATAGCCGCGGACGCGAAGGACTTCTGGCATGCAGCGGGAATTCTAACGGTGTGGTGTCGGTGGGAACAAGGATTTCGACAACCTTGGTAGCCGCCGCCAAGTGGCGTCTCCTTCCTTCACTCGCGTGTCGATCGCAATTCAATTCACTTTCCACGTCTTGCCTCCGTCTGTTGAGAAACGACTGCTCGAGCTCTCGTCACGTCCCGCCGTTGCCGAGGCTTCCGCCGACGCTAAAGCTATGGCGTGACGAGTTGGCGGGGACAGGTGAGCGCCAGTTCGCGTGCCGTCGGGCGTTGCTTCGAGTCCCCAAGGGAGGGAAGCACGTCAAGTCAGACCTTCTCCGCGCTTACTTTTTTTTCGCGGCGATGCTGGCTAGTGTTTCTCTGCTTTCTCAGAGCTCTCAGTTTCGTTGCTCTCTTCGTGGTTGTTTTGCAGCTCGCCTTTGGCGTCAAAGAGGTACGCGGTTTGTTTTCCATTCTTCTCGACGATCGCCTCGTAGTTCTTTCCTTCTTTTTCCCATTGAACGAGCTTACCGCCTTCGGTCACTTTCTCCGCCGCCTTCTTGACTACGGCGGGAACCTGTGAGCTTGGGATTATTTCCTCATCTTGCTCCTCGGCGTGCAGTGCTCCGCCAGCAAGCAGTGCGACACCTAATCCGATAACAATCATTAACTTATTTTTCATTGTAGCTCCTTTTATGTTTCTGCTGATTGGTGCTCAAAGTCCGATCGGTCGGTGTTTGGCGCAAGGACCGTGTAAGAGTGGCTGTCGCCACGTAATTCGTTCCGCCTTTGTTAAAACTACTCCGAATGTCTTCGCGAGCAGGCGGCGGACAGGTGAATCGTTGTCGCCGTCTGTTGAGAACGATTGCTCGAACGGCTGTCGCCGGGTGATTCGTTAAAGCCTTGAATCGTTGAATCGTTGAATCGGAAAGCAACGAGGAATTTGCCCTACAGGGCACGGGAATGCATCGTGCCGGCGTGGTGGCGCTGGTGATCGGCGGCTTTGGGTTAGCGATCCTCGCGATCGTTGTGAGTTCGTTGCGAGAAGCGGCGGCAATGAAGCGCTGGCCTGTGGCGGAAGGGCGGGTGTTATCGGCGAAGGTGGAGGAGTACCGCGAGAGTGTCAGCCGTGGAACCGGCGGCCCTCGAGACCGCATGACGCTCTACCGGCCGGTATTGCTTTACGAGTACGAGGTCGCGGGAAAACGCTTCCGCGGCAGCCGGATTGCGCAAAGTCCGGGGCTGAACCGTGGCCTGCCGGAGTTTGCGCAGAAGGTGGTGGACCGTTATGCGGTCGGGAGCGCGGTGACGGTGCGTTACAACCCGATACGGCCGGATGAGTCAGTACTGGAACCGCGGGTGCCTGGCAGCTGGATCTTCGGAGCCGCGGTCGGTGTCGCGTTGCTAGTGCTGGCGGCGTACACTTATTACAGAGGGAGGTAAGGCATGGACTCACCAGTTACTTCGTCGAAGCGTTAAACGTTACATAAAAAAGTTTCGGCTGGCAGCCGAAACGACACGCCAGCGGCGTGCGCTCCCCAGAAGGAATTGCGGCTGTCACAGCCACCGCTACAGCGAAAATCACGCTCGAAGCGAGTTTATCATTTCAATAACATCGCGGCTTATGGACAAAGTAGTTTACTTCTGTTCTCGGATCGGGATGAAGAAGGTCGTTGTGGCGTGCGCAGTTGGTTGTCTCTTCGGATGTGGAGCGAAGAAAAACGTAGCGGCGGAGGACACGAGCTCTGCCGACGCGATCAAGACACCGGCCACAGTCGAACAAGCAGCACGCGTCCTCGATCTTTCGACCTTTCCGCTCATGGACGGTGCGAGGTCTGCCGAGTCTCGTCACGTGGCCAATGTTTCTTATGTTGCACCCGGCGATCCGAAGAAGGCCCTGGAATTCCACCGGAAAGCGTTCATCGCGCAAGGCTGGAAAGAATTGCCTAACAGCACCATCAGCGACGAATCGGCCAGTGCGATGTTCGCGCGTGATGGGTTCGTCGTTTCGCTCTCGGTCATTCCCTTTGAAGCGAGCAGCGTGTCGGTAAGGCTGCAAAATCTGGGCAACGTAAAACCTGGCAAGCTCCCGGTTCTTCCGAATGCAAAGCCCGTTTATGTAGGTGAGCCGACCGCAATGTATGCCACCGAGGCTGCCGTGCCCGCGACCGCGGATGCCGTCCGGAATCTGTTCGTCGCGGAAGGTTGGGTGCCTTATGGCAAAGCCGGCGATTCCGACTACTTCAAACAAAACGCCATCCTCGCTACAGCGATTGTCTCGTCCGCACCAGCGCAGGCCGGGAAAACCATGATCCAGTATTCTACTCAGCTAATCTCGGCTGACATTCCCGCGCCGCCGGACGTCGAGGACTTGCGTTACGTTGATGAGCCGCCGGAACTTACATTTGCGACGAGGAACCAGGACGCGAGCGTCGATTTTTACCGAAAAACTCTGGCCACCGTGGGCTGGAAATCCACGATGGATAAGATGGTCGATGTCGATGAGAAGCCGACGATGATCTTTCGCAATCCCGCGAAGGAAATGCTGACGCTTGTGACAACCGGCGTCCTTAGCGACAAGCTTCTCGTGTCGGTCCGTTTCCAAAGCGCGGCAGAAATCGCCGAGCGCGATCGCAGAAGAAAAGAGGAGGCGCCCAAGCTGCGCGCCGCCGCGGAAGCGAAAGCAGCGAAGGAGGCCGCCGAGTTGGCGGAACGAAGCAAGGTACCGAAAGTCGTCGTCACACTGCCCGCGGATGCGAAAGAGGTGAAGCAGACCAAGGACGAGATCAAGTTCACTATCGGCAAAGGGAAAGCGAAAGCGGCTGTTGACTCTTTCCGGAAACAGTTTCGCGCCGCGGGTTGGAAAGAGGACGTCGCTTCACTCGAACGCATGGCTGGCACCCTCGCTTTTTCAAAAGACGATCAGCATGTGACGATCACCTATAGCGACACCGGTTTCATGCCAACCGAGGTCAGTCTCTCGGCCATGCGCGCGGAGCTGGAAGCGGCGAGATAAAGGCTTTGCCGCGTGATTCGTTGAAGCAGGAACGCAGAGAAAAGTAATGAGTTAATGGAGACGGCCCGCCCTCGGGCCGTCGCGATAGGGCGTCGCGGCTCCATCAGAGTGCGCGGCATCTGGGTAACATCCGCGTTACCGAACGAACAGGTCGAATTGCTTGCGGCTGGCCAGATTGTTGTGTCTTGTCACGTCTCGGAACAATTACGACCAAACAATATCAACCGATAACCTCACATCATGAACGCTCCTGCTAATCCTAACAAGGCACTCTGGGAAAAAGGCGATTTCACACGTATCGCCGATACGATGCGCGAAAGCGGCGAGGCGCTGGTGCAGCGAATCGGAATTACGAAAGGACTTAAAGTGCTGGATCTCGGTTGTGGCGATGGCACGACAGCGCTGCCTGCTGCGAAACTTGGCGCGGAGGTGCTGGGTATCGACATCGCGCGGAACCTGGTCGAGGCGGGGAACAGGCGTGCTGCGGAACAAGGCCTAACGAATATAAGATTCCAGGAAGGGGACGCGTCGAATCTGGAGCAGGTGCCGGACAACAGTTTTGATCTCGTCGTCAGTGTTTTTGGCGCGATGTTTGCGCCCAAGCCGTTCGACGTTGCGAAAGAGACAGTGCGCGTAACGCGACCAGGCGGTCGCATCGTCATGGGCAACTGGATACCTAACGATCCAACGCTGGTGGCGCAGATTTTGAAGATCAGCTCAAACTATACGCCCCCGCCGCCGGAAGGTTTCGTTAGTCCAATGACGTGGGGTGTCGAGAACAATGTGATCGAGCGTTTTACGGCGGCAGGAATTCCGAAAGAAAACATCTCGTTCGCCCGTGACACGTTCACGTTCAATTTTCCGGGCACACCAGAAGCGTTCGTGGATGCATTCAGGAAATATTATGGGCCCACCATGAATGCGTTTGAAGCCGCGGAAAAACAAGGCAAAGCGGATGAGTTACAAAAACAATTGGAAGAGTTGTTCAGTAGCCAAAATGACGCGGCCCGAGGGCGGGCCGTCTCCAACAGTCAGCAAGGCACGTCCATTCCTGCAACGTTCTTACGTGTGACGGTCGAGGTGTAAATTCAGAAGGAAAAAGGAAGAAGGAAAAGCAGCACGGCCGCCGAACAGCGACAGGCTAGCCGCATGTGCTCCCCGATCACTTCATTTCACCGCGACCGGCGTGACAGTCACGGTTTTTCTGGCTTTTTCTTGCCCTGCGGCTGTCCGGCCGCCGGGTGAGGACCGTTCGCTCCTGGTGGCGGGCGGTGCACTGCTGGGGGCGGGCCGTGCGCAGTCATCTGTTGATGATGCACGGCCATTTGTTGCTGATGCTGTGCGTTCATCATCTGTTGGTGATGATGCATCTGCTGCTGATTCACGGCGTGCTGATTCACGGCGTGCTGATTCACGGCGTGCTGATTCACGGCGTGCTGATTCATACCATGCTGGTTCACCGCATTCTGACCGTGAATTGCATTTCCATGCCCAGCCATTTGGTTGGCCTGCGCGTGGTTTGCCCCAACATTTTGATCGTTGCCATGAACATTTTGTCGTTCATGCGCGTTCCCCTGGTTTTCCGCCGCGTTTTTGTTGCCGTGTTGCTCGCCATTCATTGCTGCTCCCGGCGCATGTTGTTCACCGGCCATGTTTCCAGCTTTTCCCGCTCCGGCTGCCCCTGCTGCTCCAACGCCTTCTGCGCCTTTGCCCTGCCCGTGGCTTTGGTTAAATGACTTGATCGCCTCGTGATTCACCTGGCCATTCTTCGCATGAAGATTGGGGTCCTTCTTTGCGACCTCCTGGCGCTCGAGTTGTTGGGAGGTGGGCGGCAGTTTCTTAGCGTTTGCGGCAACAGCTTTTTGTTCCGCAGTCGGCTGCGCTTTCACTCCATTTGGACCGTTAAAGCTGGTGCGGTTAGCGTTCACATTCTTCTGAAAGGAATTATTGACGTAGGTGTTGTGAATGACGGTTTTGTTCACGTTCGTCACCGCGGTGTTGTACGCGAAGTGGTTTCCATTCCATCGCCCGCCCCAATAGCCATTTCCGGTGTAGCCATAACCGTAGTTAATGCCGCCGTAAAAACCGACATGCGGGCCCCAGTAACCTTGATTAAAGACGTACGCACCGTTGTTCCAGCCCCACCACGCCGGGGTCCAAAGCACACCGACGGTTGGGGGCTCAACCCACACGCCCGGCACCCAATAATAATCGCTGTCATATCCCCAGTAGCCGGGAGTCCAGATGTAGCCCTCGGCCGGAGCGGGAGGTTGCTCTACTACGGGCAGAGGCGGAGGGGCGACGTTAACTGATATGTCTACCTGCGCGAATGACGCCAAAGGCAGGGCAACAAGTGCAGCGAAAACTAAGGAGCGTAATTTGGTCATGTTCATGTTCTTAATGTGTAACCATACCCGGAGCAAGAAGTAGCAAAGAAATTAAGAAGGATGCAGTGGCAGGCTCGACAACCTCTGCGCTGCACAAACGTGAGATCCTTCGACTGCGCTCAGGATGACAACGCGAGCCGCATTGTCACTTGATTCGGTCGAAGGTTTTCTGAAGAACTTCAAGATCGCTGGGGTTGCCAATCTTTTCGCGCGTCTGCTCGATCCATTTTTTCTCCAACGAATTCTTCGTAGGCCGATCGGTTTCGTAAAAAACTCCGAACACCCCGGGGAACGGAATCGTGGCGAGTTTATAGGCGGCGACTTCGTCGGTGACATCGTGACGGAGTTCGTCTTCAGGTGTGTTGTCCCATTTCTTTTCCTGAATCACTTCGAAGCTTCCGCCTTTGCGCGGATTGGCCGGATCGAATACGTCAGGAAAAAATTCCACGCATTCACTCAAACATTCAATGACGCTGAACCCCTGGTGATCGAAGGCGCGCTCGATCATTTGGATCATGTGAGGTACCTGCGCGGCATGGGTGCGGGCGATGAACGTGGCTCCGCCGGCGATTAATTTCTTCATCGGGTTGACCGGTTGATCGATCGCGCCTGTCGGGTCGGTTTTCGATTTGAATCCGATCGGCGAAGTCGGCGACGTCTGCTTCTTCGTCAGTCCATAGACGAAATTGTCCATGATGAAATACGTCATGTTGATGTTTTTGCGGGCGCCGTGATCGAGGTGATTGCCGCCGATCGAGAATCCGTCGCCGTCGCCGCCGAATAGGAACACGTGAAGATCGGGTCGGGCGAGACTGATGCCGCTCGCGAGCGGGACCGCGCGGCCGTGAATAAAGTGTGCGCCATGGCCGTTGACGAAATATGGAAAACGCGATGAACAACCGATTCCGGCAAGCGTGACGATTTTTTCGTGCTCGAGATTGCGTTTCTCGAGGACTTTGTAAAACGAAGCGAGCACCGCGAAATCGCCGCAACCGGGACACCACGTGGGGTGATCAGCGGTGATCGCTTTCTTTGTTAGTTTTTCGCGCGGCCGTTCTGCAATCGCACTCGCCGTTTCGCCGTTCGGTTTTGATTGGTTCATAAAATCATTTCAGCATCTGACACAGCCGCGCCTGCTTATCCCACCCCTTGTGGCACGACTTCCTTCAAGTGCTTCACATTTTCGGGGGCAGTATCATGATGCTGCACGTCGGCGCCTTCGCGCGGGATGTATCGAGCAAGGAAGGATTTGCCCTTGAACACGCCGTCCAAAATTTCTCTCACCCGAAACGTGAGGCCATCGGTCTTGGTGAAACTCGTAATTTTTGGTTCGCAATAGCGAGCGCGCAAAATCGTGGCGAGCTGGCCGTACCCGTAAACGCCCTGATCATTCATTTCGACGGTAACTATCCGCTTGAACTTCTCGAAAATTTTCTCCAGCCCGTTCGGCAATGGATGCAGATGGCGCAGATGTATCGCGCCGACTCTTTCTCCCTGATGTCGCGCCAGTGTGACGGCGTCGTGAATCGGCCCGTAGGTTGAACCCCAGCCGACCATCAATGTGCCTTCGTGATCGCCATGGATTTCGGGCAGCGGAATTTCTTCAGCGAGCTTGCGCAATTTGTTGCGACGCTTCGCCGTCATCGCCATGTGCAGCTTGGGGCTGCCGGTGGGATGACCCATTTCGTCGTGCTCGAGACCGGAGAGCAGCGGGTATTTCCCGTCGAGGATGCGCGTGCCGGGCGCTACGTGCTGGGTGATTTGATCGATGGGATACGGCTTATGCGTTTGCCGGGGCGTAAGGTTCGGCTTCGGATCGACCATCAACTTCGGAAGATCGGGCTCGTCGAACGCCTCGATTCGCGTTGCCAGCGATGTGTCGCTCAAAATGAAAACCGGCGTGCTGTATTTTCGCGCGATGCGTGCGGCTTCGATCGCAATATAGAAACAATCTTCCACGCTTGCGGCTGCGAGCACGACGCGCGGGCTGTCGCCATGACTGCCGAAGATCGCCTGATGTAAATCGCTTTGCTCAACGTTCGTAGGCAAGCCTGTGCTTGGGCCGCCGCGTTGAACGTTGCAGATGACCAGCGGGATCTCGGCCATCGACGCCCAACCAATCGCTTCGGACTTAAGCGAAATTCCCGGGCCCGCACTGCCAGTCACCGCAAGATAGCCTGAATACGAACAACCGATCGCGATCGACACCGATGCCAGCTCGTCTTCGGCTTGCACAAAAATGCCGCCGTACTTCGGCAACTCGCGCCGCAAAGTCTCCATCACAGACGACCAGGGAGTGATCGGATAACCGGCGCCAAAGCGCACGCCGCCTGCGATCAGCCCATAGGCCAGCGCCTGATTACCGTCCATGGTGATCTGGGGACGACCGCTTGCTCTCGGTATGTGCTCAAACCGATAGTGTTTCGTTAAAACATTTCCGACCGGATACGCATAACCGGCCTGGAATGCCATCAACGCGGTGTTCACCACGCTTTCATCTTTACCGCCGAATTTTTCGGTGATGATTCTCTTCAGTTTCTCGACATCGAGATTGAAAATCTTTGAGATCAGTCCGAGCACGAAAATGTTTTTGCCCCTGTCCTTCGCAGTGCCGCCGAGCGCTTCAACCGTCAATCCAGTGATGGGCACGCCCACGTAAACGAAGCGCTTATCGTCGAGGTTAGGCTCGACATTGTCCGAATCGTAAAGCATCACGCCGCCTTCACGGAGGAATCCGATGTGGTCCTGGTAACTGTGCTGGTAAAACGCTACCAGAAAATCCGCTTCATCGCCGGCCGATAACACTTCGCCTGACCCGATGCGCACCTGAAAAATGGACGGACCACCCGAGATCGTCGCCGGGATCGTCATATAGGTCATGACATCGTGCTCACTGCGGCCGGCCAGCCGGGCGAGGAATGCCCCGGCAGTTTGAATTCCATCCTGCGAATTACCAGCGAGCCGGATCACCGCGTCCTGAATGCTTTCAGGCCGCAGATCGGCTCTGTCGGTGTTCGGCGCTGCCGTTTGTGCTGCAGTATCGGGTGCTTGGCTCACGGGATTAGAAAATTAACAGAATTGGAGCAGCATTCCACCGGCAATTCCGATCAGGATTAGAACTACAAATGAAGCTTGACGGCAATGCCTCTGGCGGCGCAACATCGTGCGCGCAGCAGCCCTTCAGCAAATTGTGCAGAGCGCGTAGACCAGTGCCTTTGCGCGCCGTTCAATTGGTCGAGAGCTGCGGCCAACTTCGCAGGGAACGTAAAACGAACACAGGGCCCAATGCATTCATTATATGCCTGACAAACGTGCATTGCTGACCCGGTTGCTCGGTGGCTTGCGCATTGAGGAGCAACCCGAGCAGTTCAGCCGCCTCGAGGAGTTTCTCTCTCGCGCATTGCTTCCCGAAGACCTGGAGCAAGTCAAGAAGAGCCGGTTCTCCTTCGAGGCAGCGGGGCTGGTGGCGCCGGAAAACATCGCGACTGAGATCGGGCAGATTGTGGATCGGCTTGCGAGTACGGAAGCGGAAGCGGGGTATCGGGTGGCGGTGCGCGAAGTGCCGTTGCGCAGCACCCAGTTGCACGGCTCCAACCCGGCGTGGGCCAGCGGCGCGGCGCTCGAAGGCAGCTTCGGCCCGTTTCTTAGCGTGGATGGGCGGCGGTTCTGGTTTGATTTTTTCCGAATCGAAAAGCTGGTGGCGCTCTATGTGCAAGGGATCGCCGAACCAGCGCTGCTGTTCAAGTTGCGGACCCGTTTTCGGTTCATCGGCATCGATCTCCCGCTCGCGGCCGATGCCGCGCCCGGATATCACCTCAACGCCGGCAGCATTTGGATCAATTCGCGTCTGCTCGCCACGAATGCGCCGCCCGGCTTTTTCACAGGTCTGACAATTCGCAGCGGCAACATCGAGCTAAGCGCTGCGCCGCAGATTATCGACGGCCGACTGACGATCTCGCCGATCACGACCGTGCGAGTGGAATTTCAGCTCGCGCAGCAAACGGTGAACGATGCCGATCCGTCAAGCGACTACGGCAAGGACGCGCGCGCGGCCGATGTGCGGCTCCCGCGGGAGTTCGCGTTTCATTTCGGCGGCGGAACTCACGCGCTCGACGTTGTTGGTGACGCGAGCTGGAGAGTTTACGGACATCAGGCCAACTTTGCATGGCAGAATCAGCAGGCGACAACGCACGATGCGGTCTTGAATCGGGTTCTGATTCCTCTAACTGCATCGACGCCCTCATTTGCGGTCTCGGACAACCAATCGCCTTTCCATACCTTCAGTGGCGAAACGAAACTGACGGCGAGCTTCTGGGCTTTGCCCGCTGCGCCGATTGACATTGCGAATCCAACTCCCGCAGAAGGAATCGGCGCGATCGCCATTCGTTGCGAAGCCGGGCTGGCCTCCACCTGGACTGCGCTCAACGGGGGACCGCTGAATCTGCGCCAATCCTATATCATGGTCGCGCCGGGTCGGATCGCGATCACCGATCTGAGCGCCGGCAACGCGCTTTGCGTGCAGAAGTTTGCGCTGTGGATGGACAAGCTCAACCGGTTCGGCACAACAGCAAACGTGCAATTCCTTGCGACCGCGCCGTTCTTCTTCAATACGCTCGCGAACGGCACCGAGCTCATATCCACACTTGCAAATGCAGACGTGCGCGCGGATCGGCCAGTGACGGCGAAGGGAGAGCCGCTCGAAATTCGCTCGAAGAAATCGCTCCTCGTGCTCGCCGCCACGAGCAGCTTTCGGCTCGTCTATCTGTTCGACGACAACATGCTGGTCGATAACACCGACCTGACGAAGAAGCCGCCGCAGATTCCGAAGTCGCTCTCGTTAGTCCTGAACAACGCGCTCTTTAAAACCACCGCGGTGAACGGCTGCCTGCTCTTCGGGACGCTCGCGGAGGATTTCATCAAGGTCGAACGTGGGGCGTTGTTCCTGTCGTTAGGCATGCATGCCTATCTGCCGACGCTGCCCGATCCCTACGCGGCCAACATCAATCTGCTCAAGTTCCAGTTCCGCGGGGCAAGCGATCGCGCCTTGTACGTCAGCAATCAGCCGGCCGTGTGGCTGTTGTTGATCGCGCGCGTCACGTGGGAACCGGCCGCGGAGAAAAAGGACAAGGTCGATGTCTCGTTCCTTTTCGCACCGCTGCCTGATCAACAGCCGTGGCCGCAGACGCCACCGCCTGACGACATCAACTTCCTCGCTGGCATGGATGAAAAGGGCGGCGTCGACGCGCAATCGCAATCACATGGTGCGGCGCTGTTCTCGCGCGTCCCGATCGATCCTGGCGTCATTTGGGACGAGGCGACGGTGTCGCTGCAGCGTGATCAATTCGCATTGCTTGACGTGAGCACGAACGCCGATCTGCTCGGCGTCAGCTTCGGGACCTTCGGGACTGAGCGCATGGCGATGCTCACTACCATGCTTCCAGCCAGCGGCGGGTTCCCATTGCAGGTCGAAGGCATGGACGTGGTGACGCGCGGATTCAATGCGCGCGCTTTCACCGTTCCGCAGATTTCGTGGGAGCCGGTGGCTAATCTGACGCCTCCGGACATCGCAGGCGATCCACCAGCCGGTGGAAATTATTATCCGGACGACGGCGGGCCGACGCGCATCATGAACAACAGCGCGGAGCAGGTCGCGCTCGCGCCGATTCCACTGAGCGATTTCCTCATCGATCGGTTCGAGAAGCAGGAGAACTTCGCCGCGTTTTCGTTAGGCACATTGCCTTTCGGTATGCGCGCGCTCGCCTTGCTGCGGAAGAAATACAGTTACTCGGGAGCACAACGCCGCGGTACGAATGTCGCCTTCAACCGCAAGACCTGGGCAAGCGGCGTCTTCGGCGGACGGCAGCTGCGGATCGATGGCGGCGAAGCGTTACGTGAAGGCGAGACCGACATGTTCATGGGCAGCTCCGTCCAGGTGAACAACATTCTCGACTGGTTCGGCAATCCCACCGGCACCAGCACCCTGGGCGCGAGCGTGACCGAGATCTTCAATAACGAGTTCCTGCTCCAGCCGTTTCAACTCGTTAGGCAACGCGGTGTCCCGGTCTCCCGCATGGACCTGAGCGGTTACGGCGCGAGCATTTTCAGCGATTGGCTTAACCCGCACGCCGCGATCGCGGAGACGAGCCAGGCGAAGTTCGATGTCTACGTCGGGCGCTGCGCGACCGAGATCATCCAGGTCAGAAGCATCATGTATCCGTGGGCGATTAAGGTTGTCCGCACGATCACCCTCTTCCGCGCGAATACCGCCTATGCCTATCGCTACGACAGCGGCTGGCGGGCAGAGAGCGAAGGTTGCTTCGATTTCACCTACTACGTCTACGAGTTCGACGGGACGAAGCTCGTGCCAAAACGGCGGCAGGCGAAATACTCGATTCATCCAGGGGTCTGTAATTGCCTCTTCAACGTGGGGGAAATTCACGAGACCGATGACATTCTGCCGTTCACGGGAACGGTGGAGATCGCGAAAGGCGAAGAGTACGTCGATGGAGATGGCAAAGCGGTCACCAACCCGGGACCGAATCCGATCCCTTTCGATTGCCATCTGCAGCCGGTTTTCTTTAACGCCGACATCGAGATCGAGAATCCGGTCAGCGGATTCGTCACCAAAACGATCGCGGGCAAAGAGCGAAAGCTAATTCCGTCGAAGAAGATTCTCGGCTTCGTGCAACTCGCGCCGCGCGGTATGCCGCTGACCGCTGCGAAATTCAACGAGCTGCTCGCGAGACAAGTGACGATCGGCGGACCGATCGATTGCGTAATCGACATCGGCCTGAGCGGACAACAAATGCGCCTCAGCCGGTTTGATGTCAGCAATTCCTTCCAAGCTGACGGCGTGAAGCCGGCCGTCGCCGCGGCAGCGCGTGGCAGCGTGCTTCTGCCGAAGGATGGCTCGTGGACTTTGGTTAAACACGAGGCCGCTTCCGGCCAGGTGAGTCCGGTGCCGCAGGATCTGGCCGCGCCGCTGATTCGCGCGGGCGAGCTCGTCACGAAACCGCTGCCGATCGGCCTGAAACCAGGCAGCGAGCTCGCATACCTCACGTTTCTCAATCCGCCACCCGAGAAACAGCTGCTCCGCATCGCGAACCCGACCGAGCTACTGCGCAACCCGGCGCCCGACACGATCAACTACGGCTTCCTGCAATCGACCGACACGCAGAAGGCGCTCTTCCTTACGCCGGCATTTGAACAGGGCGTGCAGACGTTGATGAGCAGAACGCCGCCGCTCTTCGCCGACGCGTTCCGCATCGTGAACTCGAAGGCTATCTTCCCGAACATCGGCGACGCAGTCAGCAATTTCGGTGACGTGATTTCGCTGCTCAAGAACGGCAACGAATTCGATCAAGGCACTCTGACCGATGCGGGCACGAAGGCGCTCAAGTTGATGCAGATCAACGACCTCGTCGCCGGCGGGAAGCAGGAAGGCTACAAGCTGCTCAAGAAAGCTGCCGCGTTCGATCTACCGGGCACGGAGTGGGAGCTGATCAAGCTCGGCGACGCGCTGCGCATTTACCTCGAATACAAAGCGCAGAAGCAAGGTGCGCCCTTGGCGACGGACGGCAAGCTCGACTTCGACGTGAACTCATTCGCCGGTGACGTCGCACAGCAGTGGAAAAGCCGGATGAGCAACGTCGCGGTCGTGATCGATCTCGGCCCGATCAAGCGCCTCATGACGATCAAGGGCAACTGGGATTCGAAGAAAGGCGCCGAAGCGCAATACGGCGGTGACCCGGGCGATCCGACCTTTCCGTCGCCGCAGATCGAGTTCGCGGAGCAACTCCAACCGGTAATCGAGATTCTCCAAATCCTGCAGGATTTGCAGGGCGCGAATTACAAGGACGGGTTCTCGAAAGGGCTGAAGCTCGCGATGAGCAATAAGGCTGGCAGCTGGGAATATAAGTTCGAAGCCTCAAAGGAAATTCCAGTCCTGAAGTTTCCGATGCCGCCGTTCGATAATGATCCGAACGCGCCGCTCAAGCTCGAAGCCGGACTGAAGCTCGGAGCCTATTTCAACGCCGCGCTCGCCATTAGCAGCGACCCAAAAGATCTGCTGCCTAGCGCGGGCGCCTCGCTCGGTTTCTACGGACGCCTTTCTGTCATGTGCGTCTCACTTTCGGCCGCTACAGTTTACGCGGTCGGGCAGGCGAACCTCGACATCGCGGCTGATTCAAAAGTCGGGCCGACGCTCCACATGAAGTTCGGCTTCGGCGCGCAGATCGTGGTCGGTTTGCCGGTGGTCGGGAACGTCAGCGTGCTCTACATGGTCGGGGTCGAAATTTACACCGACTCGACCCAGCTCAATGTCTCGGCTTTTCTCACGTGGCAGGGACATGCCGAGCTCATCGGCGGCCTGGTCTCCATCACGATCACGATCGAGGCAAAAGGCACGATCAAGCGGCTGAACGACAAGAGTCTGCCGGGCGGCGGCCGCACCGATCTCGAAGCGCAGATCACCTTCGCTATCGATATCAGCATCTGCTTCGTCATCGACATCGACTTCAGCACGAGCTGGAGCGAACAACGCCAGATTGCCTAACGAATGGATCCCAACTTCCGCTTTTCCATTCTCCCATTTCCGCAGTGGTTCGATGGCGCGGAGGTTCGGCTCAACGTTGTCGTCCTGCCTCGGAATCAGAATCCGCTCGTGCCAGCAATCGAAGCGACGCCCCCGATTCCAGATGCGCCCGCATTTGTCGACGCGCAGTTTGTCTTCGAAGCACGTCTCGTCGGCAGCCTGGCGGCATTTCCAAATAACCATTCGTTAGGCTCGACTGTCGCCGCACCGGTCGCGCAACCGGCCAATGCGCGGCCGTTGTTCCAAGCGTTGGCCGGGCAGTTCCAGATCACCCCCACGCTGAGTAACATCACGATTGCGCCTCCAGCGCGCATTCTTCCGACAACTGAGTTCGCAGTGCGAAAATACCTGCCGCTCAGTTATCGCGCAGCGTTCAACTTCACTACCCCGCGCACCCGCGCCGCCGTCACCGACGACAGCTATCACTGTGCGATTCGCGGCGCGGAAAAGGTGCCGGGATTTACTCGCAGCCCGGATGTGATCGATTGGGGCAAAGTGTTCGCTTACGCGATGCGGCAGCCACTGCTCGCGCGCGAGTTGGGCATGATCTATCTGACCAGCATTCCCGTCGATGCCGCGGTCTTCAAGCATGGCGGCTGGCTATTCATCGATCTCGCGGCCGGCAGCGATTTCCGTGCGCAACAGGACGCTGATCACACTTTCGTTAAGCAATACGCCGCGCGCATTCCGCCTTTAAAAGCTGCTGATGAGCGCGCTCTCTTCGCGCCGATTCTATTCCCGGTCTTGTTCAAGGCGAACGCGGCTGATCCCGATCCATCGCCACCGTCCGGAAACTTTGATCAACTGCTCATCGAGACTGCCGAATACGACGATGGTTTCACCAAAATCGTGCACGCGGTGCAGCCGGTCAGCCGTAATCTGCTCTCCGAAACGCCGGAAGACGGAAAGCCAGTCAAAGACGTGGGCATTCGGCTCGGTTGGGACGACGAACAGATTCTCATTTGGTATTTGCGCCAACTCAGCGGGGATCGGGTCGATGCGCCGCTCGGCGTGTTCGGTTACGCGGTCGACGTGCGCGAGACGGCACCTGCGCCCGGCAATCCATGGGAAACGTTGAATGAAGTGACCAGCCGCGCGCCGCTCTCCGTTCAACAAATCCCGGTCGGCGATTTCGACGGCGAGCTGCCCTACCAGGTCTATCCGATGCAGCTCGACGGAAATAAAACCGGCGAGTTCTGGCTTCCGATGTATTTCGCGAACTGGACCGGCCATAGCATGGTCCTCCCGGATAACGACGCGGCGGAAATCTACCAGACCAACTCGCCGGATGTGAAAGCCGATCCAGTGAATCCCGTGCAGGACACGGGGACCGGGGTGACGGGTCCGGCGCAGAATCGCCTGAATGACATCTACGCTTCGGCGCCAATCGCCTCCGCATTGCGCTACGGCAAACAGTACGATTTCCGAGTCCGCATGCGCGACTTGAGCGGCGGTGGCGCTGAACCTGACAAGTCGCCCGCAGTCGAAAGCCCATCGGCGATCGGTCGTTGTCCCTTCAAACGCTACGTCGCGCCGAATCAGCCGCGGATTGCTGATCTGTCGAAGAACAACGACACGCCGGGCGATCCCGATTCGCTCTCCATTCAGCGGCCATTCATCAATTATCCGGCGGTCGTTTATACCGGAAAATACGCTGATCCGGTTGCGCGCTTGAAGCAGGCCTCGCGCGACATGCTGCTGCTTCCGCCGGAAGAGCGCGAGGCGTTCGGAATTCATGACCCGGATGTCGATCGCATCGAAATCGTGGTCGAAGTCGAGACGCTGAAGATGGACAACCTGCAGAGCATTTCCGGGCGAGAGAACTACGTCCATCTCTACACCACAGAGCGTCGCTTTTCGGTTGTCGGTGGCGAAGATGATTACGCCGCGGCGCTGAACATCCCGCTGGTTTACCGGGACGTGCCGGTTCTGCACACCGGGAAGGAAAAGAATCTCGGCGCAGATTTCGGCTTCGCCGGCAACATCGATGATCTCGCGGAAATCTTCCTTCCGAGAGCGCGCACCGTGCGGCTGACCTTGCGCGCGGTCTGCGAGAAGAAGCCGGACGACGAGGCTTATTATGGACTCGTTAGTCCGACAAATGATCGGGAAGCCGACAGCCGCTACGGCCACATCATTGAAGTGCGCGTCTATCGGTCGTCGGAGGACGAGCGCGATCTGTTTGTCGATACCGCACCCGCCCAACGGCTGCAGGGCATCTATTTGCAGCCGGACGAACCGCCCGTTGCCGACGGCAAGTTCACTACACTGTTCTTCAGCAAGGAAGTGCCGCGTCCGCCGGATATCGTGCAGCGGCTGGCGAAACAACTGGAGCTCGAGAACATCGGACTGACGCTCGTGCCGAAGAAGGGCGAGCGCGCGCAGTTTGGTTGTTCGGCGCGTATCCGGCACTCGCTCGCACCGGATAACTCATCGCTCACTTTCTCGTCTAAGACCGATTTACCTAACCACTGGCTCTGCTGCCTGCAGCTCATCCTAGACCGTGACTGGACATGGGACGCGCTCGACGGCCTCAGCTTCGTCATCACTCGCACAACCTGGTTCACACACGCACCGGATGAGAAGGTGAAGGATCTGACCGTGGGCGAAATCGAGGTGAAACGGACCGCTTCGCTTGAATCGCTCCACGATCCGCAACGCGATTACACTCGCCTGATTTTCATTGATGCCGTCGAGCCGAAGAAACCTGTGCGCGTCGAGGCGCCTGACGACCCGCGCTTCCCGGACACAATCGAAGTCAGCTACAAGATCACGACGCATTTCAAAAAGGATCACGGTGCGCAACATGACGATCCCGAAGAGCTGGAGATCACGTTGCCCATCACCACCCCGCCTGCGCAGGTGCCGAAGATCGCCTCCGCCGGCATTGCCTTGTCGCCTTACAAGCGGAATGACAAATACTCCGCGACCGATCCGCGGCGCCGCTTCCTCTGGATTGAACTGGCCGAGCCGGTGAAAGATCCGCAGGACACCTACTTCGCGCGGATGCTTGCCTACGCGCCGGATCAACTCATCAGTGACAATCGCCCTGAGCTGCTCGTCGCCCGCGAAGAACCGCCCTTGCCGGTCGACCCCGAACCGATCTGCGTCGTCATCGACGGCGCGACCAACGATCTCGCTGGGCTGACGGCGATGCAGCCGATGGAGAAAGCGACTGACAGTGATCTCCATTATCTGCTGCCGTTGCCGCCGGGATTACACGCGAATGCGGACGAGATGTTCGGGCTCTTCACCTACGAATTTCGGCTCGGTCACTACATGGATTTGCGCGAAGAGCTGGAGGAAAAGCGCATGGTCTGGACGACGGCGCAGGGACGCTTCGGCCGCAGGTTGCACGCCACCGGCATTCAACATCCCGCGCCAACGCTCACCTGCACGGTGGCTCGCGACGAAAACAAACTCTCGGTCAGCGCCCCTTACGCCGTGGCCGTGTTCGATGGCTGCAATGTGACCGCCGACCCGCCCCGGACGCAGCTCTGGTGTCTGCTCTACGCACAAGCGCGCCAGGCCGATAATCTCGATTGGCGGAACATTCTCCTCGACGACAAACAACTCGACTGGCGTGTGGAAATCGAAGACGCGTCGGGGCGGAACCGCTTTTTGATTTACGACGATGTCCAGCGCCGGACATTGAAGAACCTTACGATCCGCAATTTCAAAGACGACGTCAGCTATGCGAAATTCACCGGCATCTACAAACTCGCCGACCAAACGAAGTCTAACAAAGATGCGGCGAAGCGTGGGACCGTCGCCTGGTCAAACGGAGAGGTCAGTCAGTTGCTCGCACTTTTCGGCTTGCCCACCGATTCGCCGCTGAGCGTCCTGGTCGTCGAATTCCTGCCCGTGATTAACAACATCTATCAGGCCGTTAGCGCGCTCGACAAAGAAAATGTCAACGCCAGCGTGCGAAGTACGATTGCTCACGGCGAAATCCCCTCCACCAAGATGGTCGCCGAGCGGCTCCGTCAACTCCAAACGCAGCAAGACTTGGAGACTCGGAGTCCCGCCAGCGACGACTTGGGTCAGCGCCGCATCCTGCGTACGTCCCCGCTCACTGAGGTGCCATTCGTCTGTTGCCCCGACGAATAAAAACAATTGCGACATAATTTCGCCGGCAATTCGCGTGTTTTTGAACGCGGTCGCGACTCGCCTCGAACCGAAACTCGGCGCTGCAACCGGAGCGCTTCCCTTCAAAACTAATCCTTTGACCCGGCAGTGGTCGGCCGATCGAGGCCGCGCCGCTTCAGCAATGGTTCGATGTATGGATCGCGTCCGACGAAATTTTTAAATAGCCCGAGGGCGTCAGCGGATCCACCGCGCGAGAGCAACATGGCGCGAAAGCGGTCGCCGTTCTCGCGCTTCAATCCGCCGCGTTGCTTGAACCACTCGACCGTGTCGGCGTCGAGCACTTCGCTCCAGAGATAGGAGTAATAACCTGCCGAGTATCCGCCGGCGAAGGCATGTGAAAAATAGAAGCTGCGATAACGCGGCGGTACCGGCGGAAAGTCGACGCCGGCCTTG
>Ga0070684_100000846_pt1 | contig 21576 bp, 13 predicted proteins | sample KBSC723LmetaG_FD_65653 | JGI IMG/M metagenome (GOLD analysis project Ga0070684, IMG submission 65653) | Corn rhizosphere microbial communities from Kellogg Biological Station, Michigan, USA - KBS C7.2-3L metaG | ecosystem: Host-associated > Plants > Roots > Rhizosphere ...
AGGTCAGCCGTAGCGCCTCCTCGAGCTCGGTGACGGTCTCCTGCCACCCACCGCCGCCGTTTGCCGCCGGACCTGCCAGAGCCGTGTGCATGATGCTCACGGCCTTGCGGCTGCCGACGCGGCAGGGGACGCACTTGCCGCAGCTCTCGTTGGAGAAGAACTCGAGCACGTTGGTGGCCAGGGCGAGCACGTCGGTGCCCTCGGCGACCGCCACCATGGCTCCGGAGCCGAGCATGCTGCCAGCCTCCTGGAGCGTGGCGAAGTCGAGCTCGACGCCACGGTCGCCCGCGGGGAGGAAGTTCGACGAGGCGCCGCCCGGCGCGAAAGCCGCCAGCTCCCGGCCGTCCTGCATTCCGCCGGCCTGCTCGATCAGCTCGGCTACCGTGGTCCCCATCGGCACGCAGTAGACGCCGGGCCGCTCGACATGCCCCGAGACCGAGATGAACTTCAGTCCCTTGTGCCCGGGGCGTCCCTGTGCCTCGAACCGTTCGCCGAAGCCGACGACTGTCGGCACGTGGTGGAAGGTCTCGACGTTGTTGATCAGCGTCGGCTGGCCCCACAGGCCGCGGGTGCCCGGGAACGGCGGCTTGTTGCGCGGCTCCCCGCGGCGCCCCTCCAGGCAGTCCAAGAGCGCGGTCTCCTCGCCCAGGATGTACCCGCCCGGTGAGGTGTAGATCTCAATATCGCGGTCCCCGCTCAGGTGGCCTCGCTCGCGCGCCTCCCGCAGCTCGGCGCGCAGCGCATCCTCCTCGGGGCCGTACTCGTGGCGGACGAAGATGATCCCCTCGCCGGCGCCGACGACGAACATGCCGAGCAGCATGCCCTCGATCACCAGGTGCGGCAGCTGGCGCAGGATCTCGCGGTCCTTGAAGGTGCCCGGCTCGCTCTCGTCGGCGTTGCAGATCACGTACTTCGGCGTCGCCGGCTCCCCGGCCACCAGCTTCCACTTGAGGCCTGTGGGGAACCCGGCGCCGCCCATTCCGCGCAGCCCCGAGCCCTCCAGGCGGGCTACGATCTCCTCCCTGGAGATCTCGCCGGCCAGCGCCGCCCGGAGCACGCCGTACCGGTCGGACGCGCTCTCGTAGGGATCGGTCTCCCAGCTCTGGGCCGGTGTCTCCAGCGGCGGCACCTCGCGGCCGTCGACCAGGTCGATCACGTCCTGCACCCGACACGGGCGCTCGTTGACGGTCGCCGCCGGCGCGCAGTCGCAGCGGCCGATGCACGACACCCGCTTGACCGCCACGTCCCCGCGCCCGGCGAGGGCGGCCTCGACCGACGCGCCCTGATCGGCGCCGTCGCGAAGCCAGCACGACATGTCGCGGCACAGCGTCACCTCATGGGCCGGCGGCGGTTCCGTGCGGAAGTGGGGGTAGAACGACAGCAGGCCCTGGATCTCGTACAGCGGCCGGCCCGAGCGGCGGGCGAGTGCCTCGAGGTCGCTCCGGCGGAGATGGCCGTGCTCGTGCTGCAGGTCGTTCAGGTCATGGATCAGCGTGCGCCTCACGCGCGCTCGATCCTCACCGCGCAGAACTTGAACTCGGGGATCTTGCCGAACGGGTCGATGGCGTCGTTGGTCAGCACGTTGGCTGCAGCCTCGCGAAAGTGGAAGGGGATGAAGCAGGCGCCCCGGCTCTCGCGGTCGGAGATGCGCACCTTGATCCTGATCGTGCCCCGCCGCGACGTGATCCGGACGTAGTCGCCGGCGGCGACGCCGATCTCCCCGGCGTCGGCCGGGTGCAGCGAGACCTCGGCCTCCGGCGCGATCGTGTCCAGCGCGAAGCTGCGCCGGGTCATCGATCCGGTGTGCCAGTGCTGGAGCAGCCGGCCGGTGGTGAGCACGATCGGGTACTCGTCGTCGGGCAACTCGTCCGCGGGCGCCCACTCGGCGGGCACCAGGTGGGCCAGCCCGTCGTCGGTTGCGAACGCGTCGTCGAACAGCACCACCTTGCCGTCGGGGTGGGCGTCGTCGAGCGGGTACAGCTTGCCCGGCCCGGCCAGCGCGTCGTAGGAGAGGCCGGTGTAGGAGGGCATCAGCTCGACCAGCTCGTCGAACACCTCCGACGGGCTGTCGTAGCTCATCGGGTAACCGAACCTGGTGGACAGCTCACAGATGATCTGCCAGTCCTGCCGTGCCTGGCCCGGCGGGTCCATCGCCGGCCGGCCGATCTGCACCCGCCGGTCGGTGTTGGTGTACGTACCGGTCTTCTCCAGGGCCGTGGTGGCGGGCAGGATCACGTCCGCGAACTCGGCGGTCTCGGTCAGGAAGATGTCCTGCACCACCAGGAACTCCAGGGCGGCCAGGCCCTTGCGCACCTTGTTCACGTTGGGGTCGGACAGGAACGGGTTCTCGCCCATCATGTACATGCCCTTGATGTCGCCCTTGAGCGCCCCGGACACGATCTCGGTGACGGTCAGCCCGGTGTTCGGGTCGAGCTCGGCGCCCCAGGCGTGCGAGAACTTCTGCCGCACCGCATCGCCGTCCACCCGCTGATAGTCGGGGTACATCATCGGGATCAGACCGGAGTCCGACGCCCCCTGCACGTTGTTCTGCCCGCGCAGCGGGTGCAGGCCGGTGCCGGGGCGGCCGACGTTGCCGGTGATCGAGCACATCGCGATCAGGCAGCGGGCGTTGTCGGTGCCCGTGGTGTGCTGGCTGATGCCCATGCCCCAGTAGATGACCCCGGCCCCGGCGCGGCCCCAGATCCTGCCCACGTCGCGGATCGTGTCGGCGTCGACGCCGCAGATCTGGGCGGCCAGCTCCGGCGGGTAGCGCAGCACCAGCTCGCGCAGGGCCTCGAAGTTCGACGTTCGGCCGGCGACGAACTCCTCGTCAACCAGGCCCTCGGTCACCACCACGTTCATGACCCCGTTGTAGAAGGCCACGTCGGTGCCGGGCTTGATCCGGCAGTAGATGTCGGCGTGGTCGGCGATCTTCTCCTCGCGCGGGTCGACCACGATGATCGTCGTCCCCCGCTTGCGGGCGCCCTTGAAGAAGCTCGACGCGACCGGATGGTTCGCGGTGGTGTTGGACCCGGCCACGATCGCGACGTCGGCGTTCTCGATGTCGCCGTAGGTGGTGGAAACCGCCCCCGATCCGACGCCCTCCAGCAGTGCGGCGACCGACGACGCGTGGCAGAGCCGGGTGCAGTGGTCGACGTTGTTGGTGCCGAAGCCGGCCCGGATCAGCTTCTGGAACAGGTAGGCCTCTTCGTTGCTGCACTTGGCCGAGCCGAAGCCAGCCAGCGATCCCGATCCGTGCTGCTCCTTGATCGCCCGCAGCCGCGAGGCCGCCAGGTCGAGCGCCTCGTCCCAGGTCGCCTCACGGAAGTGCGGAAGCACCTCGTCGTAGTTCACGAGGCCGCCGGGCTTGCGCTTGCGGCGCGTGCCGTCGCTGTCGCCCCGCACCTCGTCGGACAGCGCCCCCTTCGGGTAGGAGCCCTCGCGGCGGATCAGGGGCGTGGTCAGCCGCTGCGGCGAGAGCGAGTAGTCCCACCCGTAGCGGCCCTTGACGCACAGTCGGCTCTGGTTGCCGGGCTGGTCACGGCCCTCCGCGAACACGATCGTCCGCTCCGCCGGGTCGACGTGGTAGGTGAGCGCGCAGCCGACGCCGCAGTACGGGCAGACGCTGTCCACCTGCGCCAGCTCGGAGCGCGGGCGGAGAGGCAGGGTGATCGGCTTGTTCGTGATCGCGCCGGTCGGGCATGCGGCGACGCACTCGCCGCAGGTGACGCAGGTCGAGTTCCCCATCGGGTCGTCGAGGTCGAAGGCGATGCGGGCCGTGTAGCCCTTGCCCGTTCGCCCGATCACCTCGTTCGACTGGATGTCGTCGCAGGCCCGCACGCAGCGGTCGCACATGATGCAGGCCTGGTGGTCGACGGCGATCACGGGGTTGGAATGGTCGAGCGGCCGGCCGTTCTCGCCCGGCATCCGGTTCTCGCGCTCGATTCCGTAGCGCTCGGCGAGCGCCAGCAGCTCGTTGTCGGCGGTGGTTGTCTGCTTGGGGTCGACCTCGGGCTGGTCGGCCATCAGCATCTCGGTCAGCATCTCCCGCTGCTTCTCGACCCGCGGTGACACGGTGTCGACGGTCATGCCGTCCTCGCAGGCGCGGACGCACGAGGCTGCCAGCACCCGCTGGCCGATGTCGACCACGCACATCCGGCAGACGCCGACCGGGTCGTATCGGGAGTCGTGGCAGAGGGCGGGGATCTCGATCCCGGCCTCCCGCGCGGCGTCCCAGATCGTCGTCCCCTCGGGCACCTGCACCGAGACGCCGTCGATCGCCAACGTCACCAGCTTCACCTCGGGGACCGTTGTTGCCATTCCCGCATGGTCGCAGGTGACAGCCGCGCGGTGCAAGCTCGAGCCGTCGCCCCGAGCGGCCCCGCCTACCCCTCCGCGCTTCCGGCCTGCATCACTTCCCGTGGCCGGCCGGCCTCGTCCCAGCCGCGCAGTCGGTAGTACTCGGCGACCATGCCCCGCAACCGCTCCCGGGGCAGGGAGGCAGTGGCGCCGCCGCCGGTGGCCAGGGTCTCCGAGAGGAACCGCTCGGGCAGGGTGTCGGTGTCGGCTGTCCAGCCCTGGTCGAGGTTGTAGCGCTTCTTCTCGTCGATGATCTCGGCGGCGATTCGCCCCAGCTCGTCCGCCGAGTAGTCGAACCCGGTCACCGCCGACAGAAGCGCTGCCCACTCGGCGCGCGAATCGGCGAACACGCCGCGCAGGAACTTGCACAGGATCATGCTGTCGATCAGGGCGGCGTTGTCCTCCGTCTCGACGGCGGCCGCGACCGAGGCGGAGCCGCCGTGCAGACGGTCGACGCGGGTCGAGAAGTCCGCCTCGTACGCGCCCGAGCGGTTGTGATCGGCGCCGCGGGCGTTCACAGCCAGCCCGAGCGCCATCGCCTGCAGCGTCCGCGGCTCGTACCCGGGCAGCTCGAGGCCCTTGACCTGCGGCGCGAAGGCGATGGAGCCACCGCCGACCTGCTCGGCCATCCGCCGCGAGCCCATCCGCAGGAGCCGGCCCACGCCTTCGCCGGAGCCGATCTCGTCCAGCGCCCGAAGCAGCGCCTCGCCGGACCCGAACCGCAGCCAGGGAGCATCCAGCAGCCCGCGCTCCGCGCACTCCATCGCAAAGGCGATGGTGCCTCCCGCCGAGATCGTGTCGATCCCCAGCTCGTCGCAGCGGGCGCTGGCGGTGAACACCGCCTCAGGATCGGACACGCCGCACAGTGGGCCGAGGGCGAACGCGTTCTCGTACTCCATCCTGGCGCTGCCCCCGTTGCCGGCCGGATAGATGTGCCCGCAGCCGATGGTGCACGACGCGCAGTGGGTGCGGGTGCGGTCGCGAAGCTGTGACACCTGCTCGGCGGACAGCGCGGCGGCGCCCTCGAAGCTGGCCTCCCGGAAGTTGCGGGTGGGAAGGGTGCTGAGGGCGTTGAACGCGAGCAGATTGGCCAGCGTGCCCAGGTCGCGGTACTTCTCGGTCGCCGGCCCGAACGATCGCTCGCGGAGGTCGGCCGCCAGCTCCAGCACCCGGTCAGGGTCGGCCAGGGGTACCTTGGTGCGGCCCCGGACGGCCAGGGCCTTGAGGTTCTTCGAGCCCAGCACCGCGCCGTGGCCGCCGCGGCCGGCATGCCGCCCGTCGTGGGAGACCGTCGCGTAGGGCACCAGGGCCTCCCCCGCCGGACCGATGGCCGCCGCCCGGTAGCCGCGGCCCAGCCGTGCCCGCAGGGCCTCCTCGGCGTCGGCGGCGGGCAGCCCCCAAAGCTCGGGCGACGGCTCGACGCGGACGCCCTGCTGGTCGATGACACAGACGCTCGGCTGCGGGGCGCGGCCGGTCAGCACGATCGCCTCGTGCCCGGTCATGCGACCGGCGATGGCGAAGTGGCTCGACGACAGGGCGTCGTTCAGGAGCCCGGTCAGGGGCGACTTGGCGACCACGGCGAACTTGGCGCTGGTCGTCAGCGGGGTGCCGACCAGCGGCGAGAACACGAACACGATCGGCGCCTCCGCGCCAAGCGGATCGACGCCCGCGGGGGTCAGCTCGCGGGCCAGGTGGACGCCCAGGCCGGCACCCCCGATCCGGCTGCGCATCACCGCCCCGGGGATCTCGCGCCGCTCCGCCTCTCCGGTCGAGAGGTCGATCAGCAGGTAAGCGGCGAACCCGCTCATCCGCCGGCCTCCGCGGTCAGCACGGACAGCCGGTCGCCGTCGACCAGCGGCACCGCAGGGTCGGCCTGGAACTGCTCGCCGTTCAGGGCGACCAGCACGTGCGGCGCCAGCGCTGCCAGCCCCGGAACCGCGACCATCGCGCCTTCCAGGGTGGCAGCCCGTACCGACGCGTGCTCGAGGCCAAGCGAGGCCCGCAGCGTGCCGAACACTTCGACGTCGACCAGGGGCTGCGGCTCGCCCAGCGCGGCCCGGTACTCCTCCGGCGTGTTCACGTTGCGTAGCGATTCGGGACGGTCGAGCTCGCCCTCCTCGAGCGTCCGCGTCAGCGCGCCGTCGAACAGGTAGAACGGCCGTAGCCGGTCCTCCGCCAGCAACCGCTCGACGGCCGGCAGCAGGCTCAGGCGATACACGGCCGACAGCGGATGGTTGTGCCCGCCCGCCACGGGCAGCACGGCGTCGGCGCCGTCCAGCGCGCCCGCCACGCGGCGGACGAACGCCGGGTGCAGGAACGGTGCATCGGTGCTCGACACGTACGCAGCGTCGGCCCTGCCCTCGATCGCGCGCATGCCGGCCGCGATCCCCTCAAGCGGCCCGCGGCCCGGCCGGTCGTCCACCGCCAGCAGCACGCCTTCCGGCAGCTCGGGCAGCTCCTGATCGCGCGCGTGCACGACCACCACCGGCTCGGCAAGCCGTTGCAGGATCCCGGTGACCCGCCGCAGCAGCGGGATCCCGTGCCAGTCGAGGTCAGCTTTCGCCGTGCCCATCCGGCTCGAGCGACCGCCGGCCAGGACGATCGCTGCCAGGTCGGGATATGTGGGTACGGCCATGAAGTTTGCCTCCAGGCCTCAGTGTAGTTAGCGTGCAGCGATGCGTCGTGGGCTGTCGCTGACCCTGTTCCTCCTCGTGGCGCTGTGCTTCGGCGCCGCCGGGGCGACCGCGGGCGGCGCTGCCGGTGTCGGCGAGGATCAGGGCTCGAGGGTCGCTCCCGGGCCGGGGACGTTCCCGCTGCACCGGGCGGCGGCCGTCGGGCGCACGGCCGGGGAGCGCCTTTGGGTGACCCGGGGGGCCGTGCGGCCGTCGGTGCCCTCACTGCCCCCGGATGCGACCTTCGCCGCACTGAACGACGACAACTCCACGATCCCGCCCGACACCAACGGCACCGTCGGGCCCTCTCACCTGATGACCATGCTGAACTCCCAGGTTCGGGTGCAGTCCAAGACCGGCACGCCCGTCGGCGGCTCGACGGTCGACCTGCAGTCGTGGTGGGACGTCGACACGACCTGCTTCCGGGCGTCGAATCAGCTGTGCGCGTTCGATCCACGGCTGGCCTACGACGCCATCGACGACCACTGGATCGCGGCGGCCGCCTACGGCGCCGGATCGGCGAGCTCGTCAATCCTGATCGGCGCCACCTCCGGCACCGACCCGGCCTCGGCCAACTGGGCCCGCTTCCGCTTCGACGCTGATTCCGGCAACACGCTGTGGGCCGACTTCCCGACGATGGGCTTCAACAAGGACTGGGTGGTCGTCAGCGTCAACATGTTCAAGCGCAGCAACGACAACTTCGCCCACACCCGGGTGTTCGTGTTCGACAAGTCGGCGCTCGAATCCGGCGCGTCGGGAACGCCGCTGCTGATCGCCGGCAAGCGCTACGTGGTCGTCCCCGACGCGTTCGCGCTGCAGCCGACCGAGACGCTCGACCCGGCCGAGAGCGCGATCTATCTGGTCGAGGACTACAACGGCGGTCAAGGGCGGCTCGAGCTGCGGAAGATCTCGGGGGCGGCGGCGACGCCATCGCTGAGCCACGTGGCCACGATCCTCTCCTCGGCGAGGTGGTCGGACGTGCCGCCGCTGCTCAACTTCCTGCCTCAGAAGGGCACCAAGGCCCGGATCGACGGCGGAGACGCGCGGATGGGCCAGTGCCAGCTGCGGACGCCCAGCGGTGCCGGGGGCCCGTCGATCTGGTGCGCTCATACGGTGTTCGTGCCCGCGGGCAGGCCGACCAGAGCCGTCGTCCAGTGGTGGCGCCTGGGCATTGACGGCTCGATCCTCGAACGCGGCCGCATCGGCGGCACCCAGACCTCCAACCACTACGCCTATCCCAGCCTGGCTGTGAACGACTTCGGCGATGTGCTGTTCGGCTTCTCGATCTTCAGCCCGACCCGCTACGCGTCGGCCGGGTACGCCATGCACCTGGCCGGCGACGTCTCCGGGAGCACGCGTGACCCCCGCGTGCTCCAGCCGGGCGAGGCCACCTACACCAAGACCTTCGGCACTGGCGTCGTCCGTTGGGGCGACTACTCGCACAGCGGCGTCGACCCGTCCGACGACCGCAGCCTGTGGACGATCCAGGAGTACGCCCGCCCGCACGCCGGCGGCTTCACCCGCTGGGGCACGTGGTGGGGCAAGGTGACTCCCGGGACGGTCGATGTGAAGACGACGGTGACCGACAGCCCCGACCCCGTGGTGGCCAGGAACACCCTCACCTACGACATCGACGTCAGCAACAGCGGGCCGCTCAACGCCACCAACGTGGCGGTGACGGTGACGCTGCCCCAGGACATCCTGGGATTTACCGCTCCGGGCTCGTGTACCGGCACCACGATCCTGACCTGCGCGATCGGCGGGCTCGCGGCCGGGGGGACGCAGAACCTCTCGGTCACGGTGACCCCGGCATCGGGCCCGAGGACGATCACGCTGCGCACGCTGGGCATCAGTGATCAGGTCGACCGCAGCCCGACGAACGACGGCGCAACGGCCGTCACCACGGTGAAGGCCGAGCCCGGGACGATGTATGTGGCCCTCCGCGACGCGGGCTTCTCGCCCGAGGTGCTCGACGCGCCGCGCGGAACGGCGGTCAGGTGGAACCTGTTCGGGCCGTCGAACCACGCCGTCGTCGACGGGTCGGGGATGAACCTGTTCAGCTTCGGCCCGGCGGCGCCGGTGACGTCGTTCGGACCGTTCACCTTCAACTCCGCCGGCGTGTACCCGGTCAACGACGGCGCAGCCCTGACGTCCCGGATCAGGATCCCGGTCGGCGTCACGCCGGCCTCCGGCAGCGCCGCCACGAACTTCACCGTCCGCTGGGCCGCGGCCGCGCCGGCGGCGGGCCTTGTCTTCGACGTTCAGCACAAGGGACCGGGTGGCACGTGGCAGCCGTTCCGTACCGGCGTCACCGCGCTCACCGGCGTGTGGAACCCGACCCGGCAGACGACGAAGGGCATCCACGGGTTCCGTGCCCGTACCCGGGACACCGGGACCAACGAGATGACCGGCTGGTCGCTCGTCCGCACCGTGAAACTGCACTCCTAGCGAGAGCGACGGCGAAGCACGCGGGCGTCCCCAACGCGCCTCGTCACCCCCTGGCCATCCATCGCCTCGAGCAGCGCCTGGGCATAGCGGCGGGAGATCCCCAGCCGGTCGCGCAGCGCCGCGATCGTCAGCTGACCGCTCTCGGCGATGTCCATCGCCTCGTCCCGGGCCGCGGCGTAGGCCTCGGCTGCGAACGCCAGGTCGCGGCCGGCCCGCACCGCCGCCCCGTTCGCCGCCAGATACCCGGCCGCCGGGAGCTCGTCCGCGGTCAGGGGCGATGGCGCCAGCCACTGTGAGCGCAGCCGCCTGGCCAGCTGGTCGGCGCCGGGTGGCGGAGCCACCGCCGGCGCGGCCCGCGGCGCCTGCATCGGCGGCGGGATGGCCTCGCCGCTGCGGCTGGGCAGCGGGTCGCTGACCACGCCGCCGGCGACGGTCGTGCTGGGCCCGGTCAACCGCAGGATCACCCTGTCGCCGGCCGCGGCCACCACCGGCGACTCCAGTCGCAGCTGCGCCCGCCCCGTGGCGCCGGGCGCCAGCTCCACCGCGTCGCGGAGGACCACCCTGGCATGCAGCTCAGCCGTGCCGTGGTGCGCGGTGACGTGCTCGCCGTGTCGCAGCGGCCGGCCGCCCCCGAGCACGGTCAGCTCGCACTCCAGACGGTACGTCCGGGCCAGCGAGCCGGGCTCGAGCAGGGTCTGGCCGCGCCCCACGAGGCTGCGCTCGGTGCCGGTCAGGGCCACCGCCACTCGCTGGCCGGCCGCGGCCTCCTCGACCGCCCGGTCGTGCACCTCGACGCTTCGCACCCGCACGTCGAGCGCCCCCGGCTCGACGGCCAGCCGGTCGCCCGGCCGCACGGTGCCCGACCACAGGGTGCCGGTGACCACCGTGCCGATCCCTCGGAGGCTGAAGGCGCGGTCGATCGGCATCCGCGCCGCTCCCGTTCCGCCGCGGGCGGTCGCGGCCGCAGCCGTGGCGTCGAGCAGGCCCCGCAGCTCCTCGATTCCCTGTCCGCTGCGCACGGAGACCTCGACCGCCGGGACGCCGGGTAGCAGCTCTTCGACCCCGGCCCGGGCCCGCTCGGCGGCTCGGGTATCGATAAGGTCGCGCTTCGTCAGCGCGACCACGCCCCGGTCGATGCCCAGCAGTCGCAGGATGGCGACATGCTCGAGCGTCTGCGGCATCACCCCGTCGTCGCAGGCCACCGCCAGCAGGTAGAGGTCGATCCCCGTGGCGCCGGCCACCATGGTGCGGACGAACCGCTCGTGGCCGGGCACGTCGACCACCGACAGCCGCCTGCCTGAGGGCAGCACCAGTGGCGCGTATCCGAGCTCGATCGAGATGCCGCGCGCCTTCTCCTGCGGCAGCCGGTCGGTGTCGACGCCGGTCAGGGCCGCAACCAGCGCCGTCTTGCCGTGGTCGATGTGCCCGGCGGTTCCCAGGGTCAGGGGGCTAGGGTCCGGCAAGCGCGGCGGCGATCAGGGGCAGGTCGGAGTCCTCCAGCGTGGTGCAGTCGAGCAGCACGCGGCCCTCCTGCACGCGGCCGACCACCGGCGGCTCTGACCGGCGCAGGCGCGCGGCCAGCCGCTCGCCGCCCTCCAGCGAGCACGCGTGGCTCTCCAGCTCCAGCAGCGGCACGGCGCCGCCACCGATACGGGCGGTGGTGGCCACGACCATGCCGCCGACCAGCGTCGCCAGCCGGTCGGCGCGCGCCCGCACGTCGGCCGACGGCTGCGAGGCCATTCGCAGCACCGGGATCCGAGCCGCCGCCTTCGCGGGGTCGCGATGCAGCTCGAGGGTTGCCTCCAGCGCCGCCAGCGAGAGCTTGTCTATCCGAAGCGCACGGGCCAGCGGGTGACGGCGGACGCGCTCCACCGGGCCGGCGGCGCCGACGATCACCCCCGCCTGGGGCCCGCCGAGCAGCTTGTCGCCGGAGAAGCAGACCAGCGCCGAGCCGGCCTCCAGGCTCGACCGGGCCGTCGGCTCGTCCATCAGGCTGGGCAGGTCGGTCAGCTGGCCCGAGCCGAGGTCGTCGATCAGCGGGATCCCGTGGGCGGCCGCCGCCGTGGCCAGCTCGGCAGTCGAAGGCGACTCGGTGAACCCGACCATGCGGAAGTTCGACTGGTGCACCCGCAGGATCGCCCGGGTCTCCGGGCGCAGGACGCTCACGTAGTCCGCCAGTCTCGTGCGGTTTGTCGTGCCCACCTCGACCAGGGTGGCCCCGGACTGGCGCAGGATGTCGGGGATCCTGAACCCGTCGCCGATCTCGATCAGCTCACCCCGGGAGATCACGACCTCGCCACCCGCGGCCATGGCCGCCAGGCACACCAGCACCGCTGCCGCGTTGTTGTTCACGGCCAGGCCGTCGTCGGCGCCCGTCAGCTCCGCCAGCAGGCCCGACAGGTGGCGGTGGCGCGATCCACGGCTGCCCCCGGCCAGGTCGTACTCCAGGTTGGAGTAGCCGGATGCCACCTCCGACGCGCGGCGCACGGCCTCCTCCGCCAGCGGTGAGCGCCCCAGGTTCGTGTGCACGATGACGCCGGTGGCGTTGACGACCCGCCGCAGGCTGGGCGGCCGGGACAGCGTGGCCGAGGCTGCGGCGGCCAGCCGGTCGGCGGGCCGCGCCTCGCCGGCCGCCCGGGCCTCCTCCAGCGCGGCCCGCAGAGCGGCCACCACGCGCTCCCGGCCGTGCATCACGACCAGCCCAGCGATGTCGTCGCGGCGCAGCAGCGCATCGACCGAGGGCAGTTCACGCAACGGGTTCGCCGTCATTCCTGCGATTGTACGACCAGGCTATGGCCACCAGGAAACGCCCGACCCTGTATTCGCTCCAGGCCGGCCGGCGTCGCCGCCGCCCCGCACCGCGGCCGAGACCCGCCGTGGCCATCGGCGTCGCCCTGGCGCTGATCCCAGTGCTGCTGATCGGCTACGTGGTGTGGACGATCCGGCCGCTGATGGATCGCCGGGCCGGCATCATCCCGCCCGGCGCCGGGGTCGTGAACCAGCCGCTCGACGGCCCCGAGGCCGAGGCCCCGACCGGCGGCACCGCCGGTCTGACGGCGACCGGCGCCAGGCATCGGCCTCTCCCCGGCGTCACGCTGTCGGCGGGCATCCTGGTCGATTCGAAGACCGGGCGCGTGCTGTGGATGCGAAAGGCGCACGAGCGGCGCGCGATCGCCAGCCTGACCAAGCTGATGACCGTCCACCTGATCGCCGAGTCCTCGCTGGAGCGGTCATTCGCGGTGTCCGCGCAGGCGCTGGGGCTGCCGGGCGAGGTGCTGGGGCTTCGGGCGGGCCAGCGGGTGCGCACCCGGGACATGCTCGCGGCCGCCCTGGTCAGCTCGGCCAACGATGCTGCGGCCGCCCTGGCCATCCAGCGCAGCGGTTCCGTGCACGGCTTCGTCGCGTTGATGAATCACGAAGCCAGGCGACTCAAGCTCCGTGACACCCGGTTCTCCAACCCGTCGGGAATCTACGACGCGGGCAACCGCTCGTCGGCCTGGGACCTGGCCCAGCTGAGCCGGATCGTTCTGGCCGACAAGCGGCTGGCCCGACTGGCCAGGAGCAAGGTGGTGGTGGCTTCCGGGGGCGGCGACTACGTCAACACGAACCAGCTGCTGTGGGAGTACCCGGGCGCGATCGGCGTCAAGACCGGGTTCACAGACGTCGCCGGCCGCTGCCTGGCCGCGGCTGCCACCCGCAACGGGCGGACGCTGGTGGCGATCGTGCTCGACTCCACCGGCAGCGAGTTCGCGACCGCCACGCACATGCTCGACTGGGGGTTCAGGCGGCTGCGCCGCGGGCGCTAGAAGGAGCGGTGGACGTAGCTCGTCTCCATCCCCAGCACCAGCAGGGCCGCGAGCGTGATGTAGAGCCCGCCGATGATGATCCGCTGCCGCCATGCGATCCGCCGGTAGGCCACACGTTCGGGGTCGTTGCGGCCTGACCACGCCCGGTAGAACGACCAGATGCAGAGCCCCAGGATGACGACCAGCAGCAGGTTGGGATGGGCGAATGTGAGCAGCGCGATCACGAACAGGCCGACCAGCCAGAACGAGGGGTGGAACGCCTGGGCGATCACGCCCCCGTCCAGCGGCACCACGGGCGCCAGGTTGAACAGGTTCAGCAGGAAGCCGACGTAGGCGATCATCCGGATCACGTCGGAGTCACGGCTCTCTCCCAGCCCGAGCGCGGCGACCGCGGCAAGGCTTCCGATGGCGGGCCCGGCGAGGGCGATCTTGGCGTCGGTGTAGACATCGTGCGGCTTCTCGAACAGGGTGAACGCCCCGAAGATGGGCACGAACGTGATCGCCGCAACGTGCAGGCCCTCGCGCTTCGCCCACAGTGCATGGCCCAGCTCGTGCACGAGCAGCATGGTCACCAGGCCGATGGCGAAGGGCAGAGGAGCGAACAGCGCCCAGGCGCCGATCGAGATAAAGAAGGAGACCAGGAACTTGCCCTTGCCCAGGAACGTGAGGGCTACGCCCGCCCACTTCAGCAGCAGCAGCCCGCCGGCGACGATCGCACTGCCGGCCCGCCGTAGCGGGTGCGGGCGACGCTCGATCGGCGAGGTCGGCTCGGGCACGGGCTCGGGCCGCACGGGCGTCCGCTCCGGTGGCGGCTCCGTGGTCATCCGCCCTCCCTGCCGATCCACTCCTCCCCACCCTCGAAGACCTCCTTCTTCCACACAGGCACGGTCTGCTTGAGGGTGTCGATCGCCTCCCGGCAGGCCTCCAGCGCCGCCGCCCGATGCGGGGCCGATACCGCGATCATCACGCTGGCCTCGCCGATCGGGACGTGCCCGGTGCGGTGTGCCATGGCGATCCTGGTGACCGCGTGGCGATCGGCGAGGGCGGTGGCGATCCGGGCCATCTCCGCCTCCGCCATCTCCGGGTAGGCGTCGTACTCGAGGTGGGTGACCGTCCGACCCCGGCTGTGGTCGCGGGTGGTGCCCACGAAGGTGGCGATCGCGCCCGCGGACGGATCCCGCACCTCTTCGACCAGCGCTCCCAGGTCGAGCGGGCCGTCCGTGACCCGGAATGCGCCGCCCGAGACCGGCGGGATCAGCGCCACCTCGTCGCCGTCCGCCAGCATCGTGTCGCGGGACGCGTACTCGCGGTTTCGGGCATAGGCGATGCCGGGGGGCTCGTCCCCCAGCTTCAGCTCGCGCCAGACGTCCGCCACGGAGGCGCCGTCGGCCAGCTCCAGCTGCCGCTCGGCGATCCCCGCGCGCTCGCGGAGCGCCGCGAACAGCCTGACCCTGATCTGCATGTGGGAAGGGTACAGCCCGGTTCCCCGCCCTCCCGGGGGTAGGATGAGATGAATGGGAGAGGGTGAGCGGCGGACCGAGTCCGGGATTCCGATCCGGCCGTTCTACACGGCGGGCGATGCGCCGCCGCCGCATCCCGACCCCGGCAGCTTCCCCTACGCTCGGGGTGTCCGCTCCGACGGCTACCGGTCGCGGCCGTGGACGATGCGCCAGTACGCGGGGTTCTCGTCGGCGGAGGAGACCAACCGGCGGTTCCGGCTGCTGCTGGAGCGCGGCCAGACCGGCCTCTCGGTGGCCTTCGACCTGCCCACGCAGCTCGGCCTGGACTCCGACGATCCCCTGGCACTGGGGGAGGTCGGCCGCACCGGGGTCGCCATCGACTCGATCGAGGACATGAAGCTGCTGCTCGCCGGGATCCCGCTGGACGAGGTGTCGACGTCGATGACGATCAACGCCCCCGGCTCGCTGCTTCTCCTGCTCTACGAGCTGGTGGCAGAGGAGCAGGGCGTGCCCCCCGAGCGGCTGTCGGGGACGACGCAGAACGACATCCTCAAGGAGTACATCGCCCGCGGCAACTACATCTTCCCCGCCCGGCCCAGCATGCGGCTGACGGTCGACACGTTTCGTTACTGCACCGACCGGCTGCCGCGCTGGAACACCATTTCGATCTCGGGGTACCACATCCGCGAGGCCGGATCGACCGCCGCGCAGGAGCTGGCGTTCACGCTGGCCAACGGCATCGCCTACGTCCAGGCCGCGGTCGAGGCCGGGCTGGAGGTGGACGCGTTCGCCCGCCGGCTGTCGTTCTTCTTCAACGCCCACAACGACTTCTTCCAGGAGGTGGCCAAGTTCCGGGCCGCCCGCCTACTGTGGGCGGAGATCATGCGCGACCGGTTCGATGCCCGCGACGAGCGGTCGGCCATGCTCCGCTTCCACGCCCAGACGGGCGGGTCGACACTGACCGCCCAGCAGCCGGAGACGAACATCGTGCGGGTGGCGATCCAGGCATTCTCCGCGGTCTGCGGGGGCGGCCAGAGCCTGCACACCAACGCCTTCGACGAGGCGCTGGCCCTGCCCACCGAGCGGAGCGCGACCATCGCCCTGCGCACGCAGCAGGTGCTGGCCACCGAGGCCGGCGGCACCGCCACCGCCGACCCGCTGGGCGGCAGCTACTACATCGAGCGGCTGACCGCCGACCTGGCGGCCAGCGCGCGTGAGCTGATCGCCGAGATCGACGGTATGGGCGGTGCCGTGGCGGCCGTCGAGGCCGGGTGGGTACAGGATCAGATCGAGGCGGCAGCCTATGCCCATCATCAGCGCGTGCAGTCGGGCGAGGAGGTGATCGTGGGCGTCAACCGCTGGACGGGGGATGCCGAGGAGGCGATCGAGCTGCATGCAATCGACCCGGAGGGGGAGCGGCGGCAGTCCGAGCGGACGCGGGCGCTGCGCGCCTCCCGGGATTCCGCCGCCGTCGAGTCTGCGCTGGCGGCCGTGCGGGGGGCGGCCGACGGAGAGCAGAACCTGCTGCCGCCGATGCGGGAGGCGCTGCGGGCGCGGGCCACCGTGGGCGAGGTGTGCGGCGTCCTGCGTGACGCCTGGGGCACGTACGATGCCCTTCGCGCCAGGCCCTGACCCGAACCCGGTTCCAACCTTCGCCGCGTACGGTATGGCTGTCGGAGGGGAGTATCCCCCAGGGAGCCCGTCGTCAGTCCGGTGCGAGCCTGTGCTCGAGCCCGGCGGGTTCCGGCCCGGGAGGTCCGGGAGAGACCTTCGGCTTGATCGATGACGTTCAAGCCGACGGAGGGTTCCCATGTCCCCGGATACCTGGATCTGGCTCGCGCTGGGCGCGGTCGTGGTCACGATGCTGGCGATCGACCTGGTGCTGTTCGACCGTGCGGGAAGGGCGAGCATGGGGGAGGCGGTCGCCTGGAGCGTCGGCTGGTTCGCGGTCGGGCTGGGCGTCACCGGCGTCGTCTGGTGGTGGTCGGGGCCGGGGGCCGGCGGCGAGTACCTCGCCGGCTATTTGATCGAGCGCAGCCTCTCGATCGACAACGTCTTCATCTTCGCGGTCATCATGAGCGCGTTCTCGGTGCCCCAGACCGAGCGCAGCCGGGTGCTGCTGTGGGGGATCGCCGGAGCGCTGGTGCTGCGGGTGATCTTCATCTTCGCCGGCATCGAGATGCTGGAACGGTTCGCGTGGACGGCCTACCTGCTGGGCATGCTCCTGATCGCCACCGGCCTGCGAATGGCCCGCCACAGCGGCGGCCAGGATCCGAATCCGCAGGAGAACGGGCTGCTCCGCGCTCTGACCCGGCGGGTGCCGTTCAGCCAGGCCTACCACGGTAGGGCGCTGACCGTCCGCCAGGACGGCCGCAGAGTGGCGACCCCGCTGCTGGCCGTGCTGCTGGTCGTGGCGACCACCGACCTGCTGTTCGCCGTCGACTCGATACCGGCGATCCTGGCCATCACCACCGACTCGCTGGTGGTGGTCGCCGCCAACGCCTTCGCCCTGCTCGGCCTGCGGGCGCTGTTCACGTGCCTGGTGGGGATGATGGATCGGTTCGTCTACCTCGCGCTGGGGCTGGCGGCGGTGCTGGTGTTCATCGGCGGCAAGATGATCTACGGGCAACTCGTCGGCGAGGTCGCGGTGACGGTTTCCCTGAGCGTCGTCGTGGTGACGATGCTGGCAGCCGTCGGCGCCTCGCTGCTGCGGACGCGGGGCGAGCGGGCGACGGGTGATCCCGCGTGAGCGATGATGCGGGTGGACGGGAACGAGCGATGGACATGGGAACCTTCACCATCGGCAGGATCGCCGGCATCCGGATCAGGCTCAGCTGGTCGTTCTTCGCCGTGTTCCTGCTGGTCGTCTGGGCGCTGGCCGAGAACGTCTTCCCGGAGCGCAACGCCAACCTGTCCGACGCCACCTACGTGGCCATGGGGCTGATCGGCGGGCTGCTCTTCTTCGGCTCCGTGCTGGTGCACGAGCTGGGCCACGCGCTTCGCGCCCGGCGCGAGGGGCTGGAGGTGGACGGCATCACGCTGTGGCTGCTGGGCGGCGTCGCCGCCTTCAAGGGCGACTATCCGGGGCCCTGGTCAGAGCTTCGGGTGGCAGCGGCCGGGCCCGCCGTCTCTCTCGTCGTGGGGGTGGCCGGTGTGGCGCTGGGCGAGCTGCTGCACCTGCCGGCGGCGGTTGACGGGGTGGTCACCTGGCTGGGCTTCACCAACCTGCTGCTGCTCGCTTTCAACCTGCTGCCGGCCGCGCCGCTGGACGGCGGCCGCATCCTGCGCGCCGTGCTCTGGGGCCTGCGCGGCGACAAGGCATGGGCGACCCGGATCTCGACCGGGGCGGGTAGGGGGTTCGGTGCGCTGATGGCAGGCACGGGGATCGTGCTGGTGCTGGCCACCGGCTCCCTGGGCGGCCTGTGGCTCGCCGTGCTGGGCTGGTTCCTGGCCGGGTCGGCCACCTCGGAGGCCCGCCAGCAGCGGGCTCTCAACGCGCTCTCGGGGCTGCACGTGTCCGACGTGATGGTGTTCAACCCGATCACGGTCGACGGCGGCATGTCGATCGGCGAGTTCGTCGACTCGGTGGTCGGCCATCGTCACTTCACCACCTACCCGGTGGTGCAGGGCGGACACGTCTCGGGGCTGCTGCCGTTCCGCCGCCTGGCGGCGGTCCCTCGCGACCAGTGGGACTCGGTGACCCTGGCCGAGCGCATGGTGCCGCTGGCGGAGGTACCGGTCGTCGACGAGCGGGACGACCTGACCGATGCCATCCGCGAGGTCGCCTCGGGCGATCTCAAGCGGGCCCTGGTCACCGACGGCGCTCTGATCACGGGCCTGTTCTCGATCACCGACGTGGCCGACGTGATCGATCGCGAACTGGCGCGCGAGCGCCGGTCGTAGGCGGGCCGGCGGAACAACGGGTCTGACCTCGTCGTCTCAGCGCCGGCGGGGGAACCGTCGGTCAGGCTGCGCCGCGGGTCTTCCCGGCGAGCGCCGGGAAGGTGCGGAAGATCAGCTTGATGTCGCCCCACAGGCTCCAGTTGGTGACGTACAGGTAGTCGAGCACGAGCATCTGGGAGAAGGTCACCTCGCTGCGCCCGCACACCTGCCACAAACCGGTCAGGCCCGGAGTCAGGTCGAGGCGGCGCAGGCCCCAGTCGTTGACGTACTGGTGCTCGTGGGGGATCAGTGGGCGGGGGCCGACCAGGCTCATCTCGCCGCGCAGCACGTTCAGCAGCTGCGGGAACTCGTCGATCGACGTCTTGCGGAGGATTCGCCCGACGCTGGTCACCCGTGGGTCGTCGGGGATCTTGAACATGCGGTCGTCGTCCTGGTGCGCGTTCAGGTGCGCGACCTCGCGCTTGCGGGCCTCGGCGTCGGCGACCATGGTGCGGAACTTGATGATCGTGAACGGCTTCTGGCCGCGACCGATCCGGGTCTGGCGGAAGAACACCGGCCCGTCGCTCGTCAGCTTGATCGCGATCGACGTGACGAGGAACACCGGCGAGAGCAGCACCAGCCCGATCACTGCCCCGGCCACGTCCATGGTGCGCTTGACCAGGCGATGGGCGGGGCCCAGCACCGGCGGCGTCAGCCCCAGCAGCGGCGTGCCCTCGAGCGAGCGCACGGTGGCCCGGCTGCCGACGACCTCGAACAGGCGGGGAACGATGTCGACCTGGACGCCCAGCTCGTTGCACGCCCGGACCACGTCGAGACCGGCCTCGTGATCGGCGGTGAACGCCAGCACGACGTGGTCGACGCCGTGCTGCTCGATGATCGTGGTGAGGTCGGCGGTGCCGCCCAGCACGGGGACATCCTCGAGCTCATGGTGGAGCGGCAGCGGGTCGCCGTCGACGAAGCCGACCAGCTCGAGCGCGAAGCGCGGCTGGCGGCGGATCTTGCGGGCGATCTCCTGGCCGACGAGGCCGGCGCCCACGACCACCGCCCGCTGCACCATCGCGGCGCGGCTGCGGAGCGCCATCCGGGCGACGGCGCGTCCGGTGGGGACGAGCGTCACGGCAAGCGCCCAGAACAGCACCAGCTGCTCCACCTTCGGCTGCCACGAGCCGACCAGATTCGATGCGGCGAAGACAAGCCAGCTGCCCACCGTGACCGCATGGAAGATGGGCCAGATCTCGTCCAGGCTGGTGTTGTCGGGCGTCACCGGGTCTCCGCGGTAGAGGCCGTAGAGGCCGGCCAGCGGCACCCACAGGGGCAGGCCGAGGGCGACGACGATCAGGTCGGCGGTGTTGCCGAGCGTGTGGCTTCCCGACGGGAGCAGCCACTCGGCGATCACGAACGCCAGGGTCAGCGCAAGCATGTCGCTGACCACGAATCCGTAGCGGACGAGGCTGCGGCTGGTGTACCGCGCGGAGCGGCGCTGCCGTCGCCAGTCGGCGTTGTCGGGAGGCGGTGCCTGCGCTGGCACGATCGCCACGTGTCCCTCTTTGTTCATGCGCGGCGACGCGCCGACATCGGTCTGCGCAGGATTGCCCACTGGTTGGTGCCCACCTCCCATTCGACTAGGTCGTACACACGAACGTACTTCTGCCTATGAACATCGTCAAGACGACAGGATTGGATCAGCCAAGGTCTCCCCCCGGTCGCGACGGCCATGTCCGGTAGGCTCTCGCGAGCGATGCCCGATCGTACCACCTCCGAGCGTCTGGAACATGTCGAGCACCTGAGAAATGAGGCGCTGCACGCGGGCTCCCCGCAGGCCGTCCAGCGCCAGCAGGAAAAAGGAAAGCTGCTGGCCCGGGAACGCATCGAGTTGCTGCTCGATCCGGGGTCGTTCGTCGAGCTCGACGTGTTCGTTCAGCACCGCAGCCCCAACTTCAACATGATGGAGACCAGGCCCTACGGCGACGGCGTGGTGACGGGTCACGGGACGGTCGAGGGACGGCGGGTGTTCGTGTTCTCCCAGGACTTCACCGTGTTCGGCGGATCGTTGGGTGAGGCGTTCGCCGAGAAGATCACGAAGGTGATGGACATGGCGCTGCGCTACCGCTGCCCGGTGATCGGCATCAACGACTCAGGAGGCGCGCGGATCCAGGAGGGTGTCGTGTCCCTGGCCGGATATGCGGACATCTTCTACCGCAACGTCCAGGCGTCCGGCGTCATCCCGCAGATCTCGCTGGTCATGGGCCCCTGCGCCGGCGGCGCGGTGTACTCGCCGGTGATGACCGATTTCGTGATGATGGTCGAGGAGACCGCGCACATGTTCATCACCGGGCCGGAGGTGGTGAAGACGGTGACCGGAGAGGAGGTCAGCTTCGAGGACCTGGGCGGGGCGCGAACCCACGCCACCCGCTCCGGCGTCGCCCACATGACCGCTCCCGACGAGCGGGCGCTGATCGAGGACTGCCGCTACCTGCTGTCGTTCCTGCCCCAGTCGAACGAGTCGCCGCCGGCCTGGGAACCGCCCTCCGACCCGCCTGACCGCGAGGACGAGGAGCTCGACCGGCTGATCCCCGATGAGCCCAGCAAGCCCTACGACATGCACGAGGTGATCCGCCGGGTGGTCGACGACGGCGAGTTTCTGGAGGTGCATGAGCGCTGGGCAGAGAACATCGTCTGCGGCTTCGCCCGGCTGGGCGGCTCGAGCATCGGCGTGGTCGCGAACCAGCCGCGGGCGCTGGCCGGCGTGCTCGACATCGACAGCTCGATCAAGGCCGCGCGGTTCGTCCGCACATGCGATGCCTTCAACATCCCGGTGGTCACGTTCGTCGACGTGCCCGGCTTTCTGCCCGGCACGGCCCAGGAGTGGGGCGGGATCATCCGCCACGGCGCCAAGCTGCTCTACGCCTACTGCGAGGCGACGGTGCC
>Ga0070684_100000847_pt1 | contig 21573 bp, 14 predicted proteins | sample KBSC723LmetaG_FD_65653 | JGI IMG/M metagenome (GOLD analysis project Ga0070684, IMG submission 65653) | Corn rhizosphere microbial communities from Kellogg Biological Station, Michigan, USA - KBS C7.2-3L metaG | ecosystem: Host-associated > Plants > Roots > Rhizosphere ...
AAAGACCGCCCAAATTTCAGTCGAAAACGGCGCGAACGTGCTTGTCGCCGGCACGTCGATTTTTCGTTCCGAGAATTACGCCAGGGCAATTCGTGAATTGCGCGGTGAATGATAGAACGGAGAAACCCAGGCGCTTAGCGCGTTTAGGCTGCCGCTCCAGTAGCCACGACTGGCTCCGCTTCTGCAGCGGTTTCAGCCATTACTTCGTCAGTCTGTGTAACGCGAACAACTTCTTCGATAGTTGTTTTGCCCTGGGACACGCGTCGCCAGCCATCCTGCCGCAATGTCTCCATGCCTTCGGCAATAGCACATTGCTTCAACTCACTGCCGTCACGCCTCCGCATGATCAGCTTTCGCAGCGGCTCCGTGATAACGCAGACTTCATAAATCGCTGCGCGACCCTGGTAGCCGGTATGGCGACATTGATCGCAACCGGCCCCGCGCTGGAAGCGAGTGCCGAGTTCCTTCAGAGGGAAACTGATCTCGGCGAGGTAATCGCGCGGATAATCAACTTCTTCGGCGCAATCAGGACAAATCGTGCGCACGAGCCGCTGGGCGATAAACGACTTCACTACGGAGGCGAGCAGAAATGGTTCCACGTCCATGTCGAGCAAACGCGTAATGCCACCTACGGCATCGTTCGTATGCAGTGTGCTGAAAACAAGGTGACCCGTCATCGCGGCACGAATCGCAATGTCCGCAGTCTCCACGTCTCGAATTTCGCCGACCATGACCACATTCGGGTCTTGTCGCAAAATGTGTCGCAGGCCTTTGGCGAAAGTCAGATCAATCTCTGGTTTCACGTCGATTTGCGAGACACCAGGGATTCGATATTCCACCGGTTCTTCAATCGTAATGATGCGACGCTGCACGGAATTGATGCTGCTGAGAAAACAATAGAGCGAAGTTGATTTTCCACAGCCGGTAGGACCCGTCAGCAGGATAATTCCGTTTGGTTGGGTGAGGAGGTTCCGAATGATCTCCTCCTGCTTATCGCCCAAGTCGAGTCGCTCGAAATTGAAGTGCTGTTCGCCGCGGCTTAGCAAACGCAAGCTGATTGACTCACCGTTGACAGTTGGAATGGTCGACACGCGCACGTCTATCTCCACATTGCTCGCGTGCAAATTCATCCGCCCGTCCTGTGGAAGCCGTCGCTCGGCGATGTCCATATGTGACATCACTTTCAAACGCGAGATGATCGCCGACTGCAAGACGCGCAACTGCGGTGGCACAGCGACTTCGTGTAAAATGCCATCGATCCGATATCGAATGCGCAGATCGTTTTCCAGCGGTTCAACGTGAATATCAGTCGCGCGCTCCGCAATAGCTTCGCGAATGATCTGATTAACAAATTTGACCACTGACGCTTCAGGATCGTCGGCATTCAACTCAATCGCCGTCTCGGTATCCTCCAGCACGTCCATGGAACCCCTGTTCTTCAGAATCTCGTCGAACGTCTCCGCGCCAACGCCATAAAGAGTTTTCATGGCGCGCAGAAGCTGCGCGCGTGGGACGAGCACCCACTCGGGGGGTTTTTTCAGCAGTTGCCCAGCAAGCTGGCGCCCGATCGAATTGAAAAGATCATAAGTCGCGAGCACCACCGAATTTTCCTTCGACTCGATCGGCAGGATCTGATGTTGAAAAACGAAACGGCTCGGCAAAATCGATAAGGTCGTGCGATCGATTTTTTTTGCGTCGATTGAGACGATCGGCACCCGGAAGAACTTCCCGATTGCGCTGAGGAACCGTTGTTCGTCTACCTTGCCCGAATCGAGCACCTGACTTACCCACGAACCTCCGTTGAGATTAGTGGCTAATCCGGCCGCCTCTTCAGTCGAAGCCACACCGCTTTCGAGCAGCAAATTAATAAGCGACTGACTGGGAGCTGCGTTCATTCCGCAAGGCTTACGGCATGTGTAACGCCCGGCGCACGGGGGTATCAAGATTGCCGGTCACACGCATCGAATAATTCTTCTGCAGCCGTGCAATGGCATAGCTCACTTCTGGTGTGAATACGCCGTCGACGGGTCCGCAATAATACCCCAGTCGATGCAACGCGGTTTGCAGCGACCCAACGTACGCCGGATCCAACAGGAGTTGTTGACGCGCCTTGAAATAGTACTCCCACCGCCAGGCATATCTTGGGGCAAAATCTGTAGCTTTCACGTGAGGCGTCTGATGCACGAGCCCCCATTCGTCTCGTTGCGCCAAAGGATCTGTCGATCGGAAGATACCGTAATCCACTATGTCAAACTCGTCGGCTTGTGCAACGACTGCGCCCAGACCGATGATCAACGCGAGTGTCATTCGTTTCATAATTCCAAAAATTAATGCAGATCCTTATCTCCCGGAAGATCCGGCGGCGGTAAGTTTATCTCTTTGCCCGTCTCCACTTTGGGGCAGTCTGGACACTCAGCCTGGTCTAGTTCCGGACCAAAATGTGTATGAGTGTTCTCCCATTTCTGCCGCAGTCGATAAAGATCCAGCTTCGTCAAAGTCACCTCTGGACACATGAGAATGATTAATTCGCGACGCTGCTTGCCACTTGCTGTGGAGCGAAACGCCGCGCCAAGGAGAGGAATGCGCGAGAGATAAGGAAAGCCTTGATAGTTCTTCTGCTTTTGGTCTTCAATTAATCCACCGAGGATAATCGTGGATCCGTTTCCCGCCGAAACATTCGTGCGTATGTAACGCGTGTCGATCGTCGGGACCGAGTTGCCGCTGATGTTCACATTGCCGCCTGGAACAATGCTGTCGATCTTTTGCAAAATATCGAGCGACACCTCCTTCTCGGAGTTAATGAGCGGGACGACCTCAAGCTGCAACACTACCTTCTTGTACTCGATGCTCGATGATACTGAGGCCACATTTTGGTTCCCAATCAGACCATTATTAACGTTGCTTAGGGTGTTTACCGGAACCGGAACCTCCTGCCCGGAAGCGATAATCGCTTTCTTGTTGTTGCTCGTGAAAACCGTTGGCCGGGAAATAACTCTGAATCGATTCGTGGACTCCAGGAGATGCACTATCGCCGCGAACGCGTTGCCAGCTGCCAGGTAAAGATTAGTTCCGCCGCCTACGTTTTGAATGATTTGGCTGAAGTTAATCAGATTGGCTGGATCGAGAATATTGCCGACAACCGGTGCGGCACTGCTGTTGGGAGCTACGGAGGAACCAGCGATAGGAATCCCCGGATCATTGGTCGAAAACACACCGTTATTGCGCGAGGTGCCCACGAACCTTTTGTTGTACTTTGCAAACCAATCGACCCCGAATTCCTCGTTATTGCTGAGGGTCAATTGTCCAATCACCGTGCTCAACGAAACCTGCGGGGCTTTGACGTCCATTTCGTCGAGGATCTTTTCGACCTTCGTAACCACTTCGCGATTGGCAAGGACAATGATTGAGTTGGCCCGTTGATCCGCGATCAGCTTGGAATTGCCGATGGTGACTGCCTTGGGCACAGTGTCCACAGGCTGAGTGGAAAGCTCCTCGGAAATATTAAGAGAGCTGCCTGTGCCGCTCTGGCTACCGCTGTAGTTGTTCGTCAGCGGCGAATTACCCGCCCCCCCCCGCTGTTGCGATTGACCCGCTGGCGACGGGCCAACGCCCGGAAGTCCGCCCTGTCCTCCAGCGCCCGCGCCTTGTTCTGTTCCCGGCTCCGTTAACGCTTGGACGAGAACCGGCAAAATGTCGCCGGCCGAAACGTATTTCAGATAGCGAGTGACCGGCTTCGCAAATTCAACGTTGGCGTCAAATTCGTGGATCAATTGCCGGATAAACGGCATGTTAATCGGCCGCGTCACGATGTGGATGCGGTTGGTGCGGACATCGGGAGTAATCTTAATTTTCCCAACGATGACTGCTTCTTCGGAAAGAATACCGCCGCCGCCCGAGTCACCCACAGGCATGGGCTGTGGCACACCTCCCGGCACCTTTACGCCCCGAACACCTGGTTGACCACTGGGTTGGCCTCCTTTTTCGAAAATGTCGTTAAGCATGTCGACGACTTTGCTGGCATCCGCGCGTTCCAGCTTAATGAACTCACTCACCACTTCCGCCGGCGCCACGTCTACCTGTTCAATCACCCCGGCAAGTTGCCGAATAATGTCAGCGTTCTGTGTCACAAGCAGACTGGAAGACTTTGGGAGCGCTAAAATGTTGATCGTGCCGGAGCTTCCCTGAAAGTACGCCATTAAAACCTGTTGGAGCTCCTGCGGGTCTGCGTACTGCAGCCGGAATAAAAAGCTAACTACAGGATTTCCCGCCGGAATATCGGCCAAGTCGGAGATGATCGGAACAGGCGCCTTGCGCGGATTCTGGCCGGCGCCGACAACATCAACAATGTCGCGACCCGCTGGAACGAGTGAAATCCCGTTGAGCGCCATGCTCATCTCAATGATTTTGATCGCCTCTTCGCGCGACACATCTTTGGCAATGAAGATGTTGACCTTGCCCTGCACGAAATTATCCATCACCAGCTTCTTGCCGGTGAGTTGCTCGTAGAGATGTAGTACGTCGACGACATCGCTGTTAGGGAACTGCAGTCGTACGGTAGCCGGCGCATTCGGCGGAGCAGCAGGCGCATCCTCTTGTGCTGGCGGACTGACTTGCTTAACTGCTGGCACCGCAGGACGCTGGGAGTCCCTTTGGGCGGGAGCTGCGGTCGCGCTGGCAAGCCCGACTGTGACGATGCAGAAAAGCCGATGCAAGGCCCTCTTTTGCTGGATGCCCGACGCTAGTAGATATATGAGACCCGTCAACGTATTTCCCTCTGTGGAACGGTGTTCAATTGTAACCCTGGACGCGGCAGGGAGTGCTAGCTTATAAGAGATCGGTGTTATTGCAAACGAGACTCACGCTTCGCGTCACCTGCTACAGCCTCATCGCCACGCTGGTTTGTGCTGCGCCGGAACAAGCTTCGAGTTCAGTCGCTGAAATTAGGTCCGTCCTCACTGCCCAGCAGGATGCTTGGAACCGCGGCGACATTGACGCGTTCATGAATGGCTACGCCCGGTCGGCAACGACGGTCTTTGTCTCACAAGACGAAGTCAGCCGCGGTTGGGAAACCGTCCGTGACCGGTACCGGGTGAAATATTCGGATCGAACGAAGATGGGAATACTTACTTTCTCTGAGATTGAAGTCACTATGATTTCGCCTGACGCAGCAGTCGTGCTCGGTCGCTGGCGGCTAAAACGCACGAGCGACGAGCCGCACGGGCGATTCACTCTCATCTTTAAACGCCTGTCAGAAGGCTGGCGCATTGTTCACGATCATACGTCCGCCGCTCCGTCGCAGTAAGTTAGGCGGGTTAGACTCGTCGAGCCGAAATTCCTGTCCGCCGACTGGCGTCCGCGTGACTAACCTGGCAACATGCCTGACTTACGCGCGCAATCGCGCGAGAAGCTTCTCGTGAATATTATCGAAGCCACCGTTGCTGAAAACTACGACCACGTCTTTTGGCCGCAGCATCGGAATGATTCGCTCCACAATTGCGTTCGCATTCTGCTCGTAGAACGCCGGCCGGCCGGCCTCAGCGATCGCGGCAACGACTCGCTCCGGTTTTAAGCGCTGGTCTTCAGGGATCTGTTCGATCCGCGCGACCTGCGAGATAAATACACCGTCGGCCATTTTGAGCGCTTCCGGGAGTTGCTGCTGAAACACCGCACGCCGAGTCGTGTTCGAGCGAGGCTCGAATAGGGCCCACAGCCGCTGCCCGCGAAACCGATGGCGGAGCGCCTGCAATGTTTGAGAGATTGCAGTGGGATGATGCCCAAAATCGTCGATTATTTTAACGCCGCCAGCTTCGCCGCGAAGCTCCTGCCGCCGTGCAATGCCCAGGAAACTGGTGAATGCGCTGGCGATTTCTTCTGTCGGCACATCATAAAAGCGCGCAGCGGTTGCTGCCATCGCGGCGTTATGAACATTGAATTCGCCAATAAGCGGAATTTCGAAGACGTCGTCACCGAGTTTAAATCGAGAAACACCGGCCGAGTAAGAAACATCTCGAATTCGTTGCGCGCAGTTTTTCGAGAAACCGACCTCGACCATCTGCGCCAGGCAATCTTTAGCGACCTCAACGGCGTTCGGATCGTCGCCATTCACGACGATCATGCCGTTTTGAGGAACGATATTCAGCAAGCGCCGAAAGCTGAGCTTGATCTCATCGAGATTATTGAAGATGTCCGCGTGATCGAACTCGACGTTGTTCACAATGACGAGCTCCGGCAGGTAATGAACGAACTTTGAGCGCTTGTCGAAAAATGCAGTGTCGTACTCGTCACCCTCAAGCACGAAATATCTTGAATCGTTGAGGCGGGCGCCTTCTCCAAAATTTTTCGGAATGCCGCCGATGAGAAATCCCGGTTTGCGTCCAGCTTTTTCCATTATCCAAGCAAGCAACGCCGTCGTCGTTGTTTTACCATGGGTTCCGGTGACGACCAGATTATGGCGGCCGCGCAGGAAGAAATTCCTGAGCACCTCTGGCAACGACAGATACAGGAGTTTTCGATTTAGCACCGCCTCCACTTCCGGGTTGCCACGCGTCATCGCGTTGCCAATCACCACCACGTCCGCATCCATCGGGGTGTTCTCCGCGCGATAACCTTCCATGAGCGCGATTCCCTTGGTCTCGAGGAAACTAGACATCGGTGGGTAAACATTTGCGTCCGACCCGGTGACCTTAAAGCCGCGCTCGTGCAACGCGACGGCGACTGCGCCCATCGCTGTCCCGCAAATTCCGAGGAAATGAAAACTGTTGGGCGCTTCTTTCACGCGGGTTTTCTACGCCGCGTTAGCGAGTTTGGCTAGCCGCATCTGTCTTCCTGAGCGCAGCGAACTGAAGTCGACGGAATCCCGTTGATGTCACTCTCCGTTTTCGCCGCGGAATCCCTCGACTTTGGCTCGGGATAACGATCGCAGCGCAACCATCATTTCTTTTTGAAGACTTCGATCGCTTCCCACGCTTCGTCGGGCGGAACTTGTTCGTATTCCAGCGCGCGTTGCAGATACATCTTGGCCAGCAGATCGTCTGGATAGAATTCCAGGAAACGTGAAAATAGGATTTTCGCGTCGGTAAAATCGCGTGCACGAAATTTCTCCAACGATTCCTCATACGTTTCCAGCCATTTCAAAAACTCCGGATCCGTCTCTTCGCCACGGGCAGCGACGAAAGTAAAAACGTCTACCGGTTTCGTTTTGCCCTTCACTTGCACGCGAGCCACCGAGCGTAAATAAACTTCGTCACGCACGAGTTCGGCAACCGATGCTCCAACCAGCATGTCTACGCCATAGGTTCGCGTGAGGGCTTCGAGCCTTGATGCCAGATTCACGGCATCGCCTATCACGGTGGGATCCATTCGCTCCTGCGAACCAATGTTGCCAACGATCACTTCACCGTGGTTGACGCCAATGCCCATGCCCAATCCCATTCGGCCCTGTTCGCGCCAGCTGTGATTGAGTTGACTCAACTGCCGGCGCATTCCCAACGCCGCGCGCGCGCAGCATTTCGCGTCTTGCGCAGTGCCGAGACTGCGCACGTTGCCCCACACGGCCATAATCGCGTCGCCGATAAATTTGTCGAGGGTGCCGCCGTTACTGAAAATTTCAGAGGTCATCCCTGAGAGATACTCATTGAGCTGAGCGACCAACGCTTCGGGATCGGCTTTCTCCGCCAGCGTGGTAAAACCAATCAAATCCGAGAACAGGATCGTTACCGGCACGCGCACACCACGAAGCGAGCTGTAGTAGCTGTCCGGATTTTCCAGGATTTCCGCGACGAGATTTTTCGATACGTAGCGTTCGAGCGTGCGCCGGGTGCGCAATTTCTCCAGCCGCTCGAGGAAGTATTCGAATCCGAGGGAAAACGATCCGCTGAGGACCAGCGCCAACAACACCGGAACAGTAAGCAGCAGCAGCCCTGTTTTGTCGTAGAACAATCGCGCCGTTCCAAGATATGTCCCCGTAAGTACAACAAGTGCCCCGACGCAAAGCAACGGGCGGCGCAAGAAGGCAACAAGCAACCATGCGACAAGCCCTGCTGCACCCACCAGTGCTAAGGCGACCTTCGGCGGCGTAGGCTGCAAATATTCGTGGCCGAGCGCGGCAGCCATTGCCTGCAAATGAAGTCCAGGCCCCAAAGTGGCGGGGCTCATCGGTGTATCGACCACGTCGTGCAATATCTGTGCCGACGCCCCAACCATCACGATCTTGTCTTTGAAAAACGCCCCATCAGCGTAATTCGCATGCCACAATTTTGGATCGAATACTTCGTAGAGCGGACGCGGTTCGTATGCGTCAGGCCCACTAAAGCGAATCATATGGCCATCAAAATCCTGCGGGACGTCACCCGCATGGCCGATTTTCGTTAGAGCCCGTCCGGAAAGAGATTCGTAACTCTCCTGGCTCGGATGCGGCGGCAACCCGGCCAGTTGCCGATTAGTCACATGATAAAGTACACTGCGGACTTTTCCGTCGATCGGATCCGCCCAGAAATTCACAAACCCCACGCGATCATCCTGGAGTTGCGGCGGCGGAATTAACGCATCGTTCGGCGTAACTTCCTGCGCAGCCTTTCCCATATCGAAATTGGCGGCGAGTACTACTTTGTCGCGATAACGATCGAGCGCGGCATGAAACGCGGCATCGCCATCTTTCGGCTGGTCAAACATCACGTCGAACATGACCAGGCGCGCACCCGCGCTAAACAGACGATCGAGCAGGAGAGCCCAGATTTCTCGCGACCACGGGAATGGACGCTCTGTCATCACCTGAAACGCGCGATTATTCGCGATTTCGTCGGGCGCCAATGGCGGCAGTTCCAATGTGCTTTGGTCTAGCCCTAGAAAAACAAAATCGTTACGCGTTGCAGTTTTTCGGCCCTCTTTTCGAAGCAAGTCCTCGAAACTCTGTTCGCCTCTCCACGGCGCCGAAAGAAATGGTGTCGTCGGCAGGAAATGCCCGAGAAAAATCAGACCCGTCCAAAAAACGCAGATCGACGCCAGGATCCAAAGCCGATAACGACCAAGCCAATTCACGCGCGCATTATACCTCTATTGCGGGATTTTAAAATTCATTCCAGCGGGATAGGCACCAGCATTGATCATTAGTTCGTTCAACACTTTGGAATCTTAAAACCTTAAAGCGATGCAGCTCGAAGTTAGTTAATTCTGCTTGACTGGGAAATTCCAAAGCCTCACAAAAACACAAGCTTGATTGGCTCGCAAAATTCATCGAAACCTCGCTTGGGACGATCTCTGTTCGTATGCGCAGCGATCGTGATCCTCGGAGGTCACCCAATGCAAGGCCAGGCACCGCCCGGCTCGGCGCAAAATCGCGCACAGTTGCTAGGCAGGCAGGCGTATCCAGGTGCAAGCGCTACACCCAGTGGCGAAACTGAAGGTTACCCAGTCACAAGTCCGAACGATAAAGACATTGGCGAGCAGCAGATCTTAAAGCGGGCGGAAGAGTATCACCCGTTCACGATTTCTGTTTACTCTCCGGTTTACTGGACATCCAATGCCGCGCTCGTCAGCAAGGGTGAACAAGATGATGTCCTGGTCGCTCCCGGAGTTACTTTCATGTATGAGCCGCGCATAACAAATACCTTATACGCGCAAGTCGGCGTCATACAGCAGTTCTTCTTCTACGACCAACTCACGGAACTCAATTTCGCCAGCCTCGATGTCATCGCCGGTTTGCATTATTACCTGCCCCAGTTCCACAACCTGAGTCTTCGCGGGTATTATGATTACAATCGCCTGACTGATACCGACAACTTCGACGAAATATTCGTCGATCATTCCATCATCTTAAACGCAGAACTCCCGTTTCGGATTGCCCGTGCGCAACAGTTCCTGGCGGGCATTGCTTTGAATCTGAGTTTTGAAGGCAATCCCGAATCACCGCGTCGCAACAACTACTCACTCTACGGCAGCTACGATGTTGCTTTGAGTCGCTCTTTTTCTCTCGACGCCGGGTTTCAGCTCGTGGTGCGCGATTATTATTCCGACGATCGAACCGATGTGAACGAAATACTTTCGGTGAGCGCAAACTATCGGGTGCGGGACTGGCTCACGTTAAGCGCTCTTAGCTCTTTCGCCTGGAATCAATCAAATCACAGTGTCTTCGATTACAGTGTCGCTAACATCGGCGGCGGCGTAGCGTTGACCCTGAAGTTCTAACGCCCGGTGAAAAATCGCTCTCCCTCTTCAGCGCGAAGGGTGAAAATCTTGCCGCGCGATTTGCTCATTTGTTTTTTCCTGACCGGCACCTGTCTAAATGCTGCGCAATTGCAGGAAGCGCATGTTACAGAAGTGGTCAAAGACGTGAAGCTAGGTTCACCCCAGGCAGCGCCACGCCGAGTCGCAGTCGGTGAAAGTCTTCGCGATGGTGATGCTATCAATACTGGCGTAACCGGACGCAGCGAATTGACATTCGCGGACCAAACGATCGCGCGTCTCGGAGCGAAAACCAGCATCAGTATCAGCGACGCAACCCGCACTATGGGTCTCGGCGAAGGTGCAGTGCTCTTTCAGATACCGAAAGGCGCTGACCGCTTGAAGATTAAGACGGGTGCGATCGCCGTCGCAAGCACGGGCGCGACCGGCATAATCGAGCGTCATGGCCAATTCTACGTCAAGGTGCTTGTCTTGGAAGGCACAGTCCGCTGTTATTTGACGAATCGCCTGGGCGAATCGCTGTTACTCCAGCCTGGCCAAATTCTCATTACCAAGCCCGAAGTCACCACCCTTCCCGAACCGGCGGACTTCAACATCGCAAGGGAAATGAAGACCTGCCTGCTGGTCCGTGACTTTCAACCTGTCGCAAGTCAACGGCGGATCGAAGCAGAAGAACAGAAGCAACTGAAGCTGATAGCCAAAGGCACGTACATTCCCTCCAATCTCGTCATCCTGGGACGCGGCACACAGGTCACCCTTGTTAATGAGGCGCCATCTACAACTCCGTCCCCAAAGCCACTAACAAACGCCGGCTACCAGTCTCGCTCACCTTAACTTACGATGTCGACGTCGATCCCTGCTTATGAACTAACACTCCAGCAAGTATGAAGAAAATATTCGCAGGAACCCTGCCCACGAAATTCATCCTAACTGTCTCAGCCTTAACTTGGACAATCGCCATGCCTAAGTTGGCAGACGCAGCGCAATTGCAGGAAGCGCGTGTTACTCAGGTAGTGAATGATGTTAAACTCCTACTCGAACAAGCGGCCCCGCGGCCGGCGACAACTAGCGACCTTGTCCGCCATGGTACCGCGATTCGCACTGGCACTCAGTCGCGCAGCGAATTGACGTTCGCCGACCTAACCATCACCCGCCTCGGTGCCAACACGATTTTCAGTTTCAAAGAAGGCACCCGAGAAATGAATCTTATCGACGGCGCGATTCTTTTTCAGGTACCCAAGGGAAGCGGCGGCGCGACGATCAGAACAGTGGGAGTCACCGCCGCAATTACGGGCACCACTGGCATCGCCGAATTTCATCCCGCCACAAGTAGTCATCCTCAACTCAGCAAGTGGCTTTGCCTCGAAGGAACGTTTCACCTTTATCTGCCCAATGGTCAATCCGTAGAGCTGGGTCCTGGAAAAATGGTTACGGCTGACGGCAAGAGCTTTTCGAAAGTGTCGACTTTTGACATCGCAAAGTTAGTAAGCACCTCACTCTTTTTCACCGGCTTCGACCAGCCATTGGCGAGTATGAATTTGATCATGCTGGAATCACAGAATCAACTAGCCGGCAGCCTCCTGGCCAGTACGACGAATCCGCTCGATCCGACGCGCATCGTCAACGTGACGAGTCAGGCTATCGTCGCTGAAGAAACGCAAACGCCGCCGGCATCACCGACTCCTCCAATAACACCAACTCCCCCGGTATCACCGACGCCGCCACCTCCAACTCCAAGTAAGTTCGGGACGCCGTCCGTGATTTCTTCGCCCATTCCTTATCGAATCACGAATGGAACGGTCATCACAACCGATCCGTCGATTACCACCAATGACGTGACCGATTACGGGAAAATCTATCGCGGCCAGACTAAAGACGGTCCCTTCTCGCTTTGGGCTTTCGGTTCGACCTCCGCTTTCGATACGGCGTTGCGCATCGATGATGTTTTCTTTGCTGAACCGAACCACCTGCCGATCGCCGTTTTTAAATTCCAGAGTCTATCGCTCACCGGCGATCCGACTATCGATACCAGCAATGGCGCGACGAAGCTTGCCCTGATCGGTGTGGATGGAATTACTTCCGGCCCACCGGGGGGCACGTTGAAATTCACGGGGCTTGACCTGCTGTTGCTGGCGACTGTCAACGGTTCAATCAATCTCACGCCGGACGTCTCTTTTCAGGATCTCCACGAGCTCGTGATGTACGCGCGCGGCGCCGGGTCCGACCTCACGATTAATTCTCCAATTTCCAACATCGGGATTCTCGGGCTTGTCGCAGAAGACTCGCTTCACCTCACCAACCCTGGCACGATGAGTGTCGGCAAACTCGATGCGATCACCGGTGACGATTTGGTGCTACAACTCGGCGGTTCACTCTTACTCAACGGCAGAGTGAGGTTAGACGCGATCGTTTTGCCGGGCGCCAGCATCGCCAGCGGAATCAATCTGACACTGGATGTTGCCGGCGATTACACGAATAATTCGGCGACTCAGTCTTCTCGTTTGGCTATCACGAACCGGGACCGCATCAGCGGCGACGCAAACATTGCGGTTAGCGCCACGAATATTTCCACTGCCAATGATTTCGATGTACAGATCGTCAATCAAGGTGCTGGCCGCATCGGGGAGAACGCGCTCATTAATGTCGGCGCGTCCAACGAAATCAATATTGTGGGCGACGCCACGTTCCAAATCCTGAATAGCGGCGGAGGCCATATCGGTGGCAACGCAAATATTTCTGTCGTGACCGATGGCGAGTTCGTGGCGAATTCCATCCTTGCCTTCATAAACAACCACGATGCCGGCGCGATCAATTCAGGCGCCAATATTAGTTTTGACATCGGCGGCGCTCTCACCACCACGGGCGATGCAGCCTTTGGCATCTCAAATCTTAACGACGGTCATGGCGGAGGGACGATAGGTTCTCTTGGCACTGTTGACATAAATGCCGCGAGTATTTCGGTAGGCGGCTTCTTTCAGACTTTTATCAGTGCGAACGGGGGCGGAAGAATCCAAGGAGATGCCATTAACAGAGTGATAACAAGTGGCAATTTGACAGCCCAACAAGGAATCCTGGCGACTGTCGAAGATACAATTTTCGGCAGCACTGGCAATTTTACCGGAGGGCGTATCGACGGCGATACCATCGTCAATCTGACTGCACAAAACATTACGACACCGTCGGCCAATTCAGGAACGCCCGGAACGGATCTTATGGCTATTGAAGCCTCCATTTATCCAAATGCCAGCGGCACTGTGGGAGGCGACGCCATCGTAGACGTATCTGCCTCTCAGAATATCAGCGCGCCTGGCAGCGTCTTGTTCTGGATAGCCAACGGCAATTACTTGGGCTTGGGCGGCGGAACGATTGGAGGAGATGCGAGAGTTAACGTTAGCGCGGCCAGCCTTTCCACCGGAGATTTGTTTGCCCAAATCCTGAATTACGGCGGCGCTTCAATCGGCGGCAATGCCGCAATCAATATCACTGCGGATACGTTATCAGTCGGCGGCAATCTCGATTCCAGGATCGACAACAGCAGTAGTGGAACGATCGGCGGGAACGCTACCATAGACATGAACATCTCCGGGAGCGCTACTGTCGCGAGGGATGCGACTTTCCAAATTCTCGGCAGCGACGGTGCAGAGACGGCGGCGATCAATCTCAACGGTGGCAACTATGATGTCGGCGGAACATTTCTTTCTTACATCGACGGCAACGGAACGATCACATTCAATAATGCCAGCGCACACGCGGACGTCCTTAAAGCTGGGGTATTTGGCGCTAACGGCGTGCTCAAAATCGGTGGCGGCACACTCTCGGCTGATACAACGCTGAAACTTTACGCGCCAGGGAGTAACGGTCAGCTGAATTTCATTTCGAATGTTACGCTTGGCGGCAACAGCGCTAAGATTCTGGCGGCCAATACAATCACAATTTTCAACAATGTCGTGGTCACGATCGGCGGCTCAAAGCCGGCAGATGTTTACACCGGGTTCACCGGCGAAGTTCCAAACGCGAATTATACTGGCTTCGGCGGCAACGGTTCGACCACCGGAACATTTTCCGGCGCCGGAGCCAACAATCCACAACCGATCGAGAAAGCGCCGCCATTCAACAGCACAAATCATGTGACGTCGTTAGCCAAACCGACTCGCGGAGGGAAAGCGATCGACACCACAATCAATGTTAGCAGCTCAGATGAATTGCTGGCGCTGCTCAACGACGTCCATCCCGGTCGTGACGGAAGGATCAGGATTCCCGATTCGAAGAGAGTGAGTCATGGGACAAATGCGAGTCGGTTCAAAGCCGCTGCTGATGTGAACGCACATCGTCGCGTTATGGACAGACGGACTGCGTCGATGCCGGTGACGGGGCGTTTGCCACAGTAAGGTTGGCTGGCTCCGGGAGCGCCGTGTCTGTCTTTAGCGCCAAAGGCGCAGCGTCTATGCCCTCGCCTGGAGCAACGCCTGTCATCCCGAGCGGAGTCGAGGGATCCCGCAGCATTACGGAAGGTTCCGTCACGGGATTCCTCGACTCCGATCGGAATGACGCTTATGAGATGCCTTCGACTATATGCCCGATAACGCCGAGCTCCTCTGCCCGCGGTGCAACGTGCCGCTTAAAGAGGTGCGGACTTCCGGCGGTGTTTTCTACGGTTGCGATATCTGCGGCGGTCGCGCGGTAACGATCGAGTTACTGCGCAAACGCTTCACTCCAGAATCGATCAATCCACTCTGGCTGCATGCGATGAGAGGTGAGGGACGCATCGGCCTGTCTTGTCCATCTTGCCGGCAGCCAATGATTGGAGTTGTCCTATCCGATCAGGCGGAAGTCAATGTCGACGTTTGCCAACACTGCCATTTCATCTGGTTCGATGCTCACGAAGTGGATACGCTCATTCCGAGCCAGCCGGAGCCAGTGAATCCCGATCTCCCGCAACCGGCGCGCGAGATGCTCGCGATCGCTGAAGTGGAGCGATTGGCCAAACAAGCCGAGGGCTCGGATCTTGACAGCGCCGCGCCCGAGAAATCCTGGAAGCAGATCGCCGGGTTCCTCGGAATGCCGGTAGAATTCGATGAGCCAAAAGAGCAGCGAAGACCGTGGGCAACATGGCTGCTTTCAGCCGCCATCATTTTCGCCAGTCTCCTTGCATTTTCAAATTTGCGCGAAGTTGTTCAACGCTTCGGACTGATTCCAGCTGAGGCGACACGGCTCAATGGCGCCACATTCGTTACATCTTTCTTTCTTCATGCAGGCATCATTCATTTGGCTGGAAACATGTATTTCCTGCTGGCATTCGGCCATGCAGTGGAAAACTTTCTGCGGCCACTGCGTTATGTTGCGCTCATTGCGCTGGCAGCCTTCATCGGTGATGTGGCCCATATCGCTCTCGATCCGCGTTCGCATACACCTTGCATTGGCGCCAGCGGAGGCATTGCCGGCGTCATTACGTTTTACGCACTGAATTTTCCGCGGCTGCGACTCGCTTTTCTGATGCGCTGGGGTTTTGTCTGGTTTCATTGGATTCGATTGCCCGCCTGGTTCGTTTTCGTTCTATGGTTTCTGTTCCAAATCATTCGCACTCTCGAGCAAAAGGCAGGAATGAGTTCGATCTCATCGGCCGCGCATCTCGGCGGGGGGCAGTGGGCTTTCTCGCGTGGGTCATTTGGCGAAAACTAGCGACAAACCTCCAATCCTCGAATGATGAAGGCATGCCAGAAGCCGGATGAAAAGCGGTTGTCATTTTGTGTTGAGCATTTAGTTTCCGGCCCGCGATCTTTCCGCCTATCCCGCGTCTGTGGGATCAATCAGTGAGCGAGGCCGGAAAGATCGATAAACCAATAACAGCTCACTGAACGAGGAGCCCCGAGATATCCCGGGGCAAAACAACATGCCAAGAGCTACAAATGCGCCGGCAAGCCGTGCGCGCCGGAAACGAATGCTGAAAAAGGCGAAGGGCTACCGCGGCCGCCGCTCAAAACTTTTTCGTTATGCCAAAGACGCGGTGATGAAGGCCCAGGTTTGGGCCTATCGCGACCGCAAAACTCGCAAACGCACATTTCGGTATCTTTGGATCCAGCGTCTCAACGCCGCCGCGCGCGCGAACGGCATGACTTATAGCCGCCTGGCCGAAGGATTGAAAGCTGCCGGTATCGGACTGGATCGCAAAATTCTCGCCGATCTCGCAGTGACCGACGAAATCGCATTCAAATCGATTATTGATCAAGCGAAGAGCGCGCTGGAAGACAAAGCGAAATCGAAAAAGAAGGCGGCGTAATTCGTCATCGCGACTGGTGAATCGAGATTCGACGTGTCGATTCAACGACGTAACGAATTAACGAATCACGAAAATCCATGCACCCGCTGGAACAGTTGCGCGATGATGCGCTGCACAAGATTGAAGCCGCGCGCGATGAGAAATCGCTCGAAGCCGTCCGCGTAAAGTATCTCGGAAAAAGCGGCAGCATCTCCGAATGGGGCGAGCGGATGAAAACGCTCGGCAAAGAGGAACGCCCGATCGTTGGTAAGTTACTCAACCAGGCGCGTCACGCGGTTACTGCTGCGCTGGACGAACGCGGAGGAAAAGTCCGTGCTGAAAAAGAATCCGACGCGCTGGCGAGCGTCGACATCTCGCTTCCGGGAATGCCACACCACACTGGTTCTCTGCATCCGCTTCATCAGATGCACGAACGTGGAATTCAGATTTTCAGACGAATGGGTTTCGCGCTCGCCGAAGGTCCCGATATCGAAACCGAGTGGTACTGCTTCGATGCTCTGAATACGCCACCAGACCATCCCGCCCGCAACGAGCAGGACACGTTTTATTTGTCCGATGGCCGACTTCTGCGAACGCACACTTCCACCGTGCAAATCCGCGCTATGGAATCGGCGCCGCCTCCGATCCGCGTCATCGCTTCAGGCGCAGCGTACCGTCGCGACGAACTCGACGCAACGCACAGCCCACAGTTTCATCAGATCGAAGGATTGTATGTCGACGAAAGCGTCAGCGTCGCCGATTTAAAAGGCGAGCTCGAATTTTTCATGCGCGAACTCTTTGGCTCCGAAACTGAAGTGCAATTTCGGCCGCATTTCTTCCCGTTCACCGAGCCAAGTTTGGAGGTTTACGTCCGATCAAAAGCGCTGAAAGGCGGCGAGCAGTGGATCGAAGTAGCCGGTTGCGGCATGGTGCATCCGGCCGTTTTTGAAGCGGTCAACAAAGCGCGTGGCGATAATGCTTACGATCCCGAAAAGTGGAGCGGCTATGCATTCGGGCTTGGCATGGATCGGCTGGCGATGATTCTCTTTGAAATTCCCGATATCCGGCTCTTTTCGCAGAATGACCTGCGGTTTTTAAAACAGTTCGCGTGAGCACGGTTTCGTCATGTCGAGCGAAGTCGAGACAGCCCTTTGCATTAGATTCAGTCAATGCCGCGGGATTCCTCGATTTCGCTCGAAATGACTGTGCAAAAAAATGAAATTTTCCGTTAACTGGCTGCGCGAGTTTGTCGATCTTCCAAAAAATCCGGAAGAGATTGCCGAATTGCTGACTCGCGCCGGGATCGAAACTAAAAACATCGAAACGCGCGTCGCGAACGTCGACAAGGTAATCGTTTCGCAAATCATCGCGTCCTCGCGTCATCCGAATGCCGATCGGCTCACAGTGTGTGAAGTGGACGATGGGAGCGGCTCGAAGCGCCAGATCGTTTGCGGCGCAACAAATTACAAAGCTGGCGACAAAGTTCCTCTCGCGCTTCCAGGCGCGAAGTTGCCGAACGGTACGGAGATTCGAAAGAGCAAACTGCGAGGCGTCGAGTCGGAAGGAATGCTTTGCAGCCCGATCGAGCTCGGCCTCGGCGACGATGCGTCCGGCCTGTTGATTTTGTCGCCAGATGCAAAAGTTGGCGCGCCGATCGTCGATCTTTTCCCAGCGGATACGATTCTGGACGTCGAGATCACGCCAAACCGCGGCGATTTGCTGAGCCATTTCGGGCTCGCCCGTGAAATCGCAGCACTAACTCCAGCCGCGGCGCCCTCGCCGCCCCCGGGAGAAGCGGCGCGGGGGCGCGCTGGCTCCATCACCATTGAGGCAACACGCGAATGTCCATTCTTCTCGCTGCGCAAGATCGACAACGTAAAAATCGGTCCCAGCCCGCAATGGTTGCGCGCAAAAATTGAGAGCGTCGGCGTTCGCTCCATCAACAACATCGTCGACATCTCGAATTTTGTGATGCTGGAACTCGGCCAACCGACGCACGCGTTCGACGCCGATAAACTAAAGAGCGGCATCAATGTGCGGCTCGCGCGGGACGGCGAGAAATTCCTCGCGCTCGATGGAAAGACCTACTCGCTCAAGTCGGACAATTGCGTCATCGCCGATCAGGACCATGCGGTCGGAATCGGCGGCGTGATGGGCGGCGAAGAAACCGGTGTGACTGATTCGACGAAAAACATTTTGCTCGAGGCCGCTTATTTTCTACCGGCAAGTATTCGCAGGACCGCGCGCGATTTGAATCTGCAAAGCGACGCAAGCTACCGATTCGAGCGCGGCGTCGATCCGCACATGATTTTGCGGGCGTCACAGCGCGCAGCCGAATTGATGCATGAAATCGCTGGCGGAACGCCAGCGAAAGAAATTCAAGTTGCCGGCGAACTTCCCGCCGATCCAGCTGACGTCTCGTTGAACTACGAAAAATGTTCGCGCGTAATCGGTGTCTCAATTGATCCAACAACAATTGACGAAATTCTCACGCGTTTCGCACTGCAGAAAACTGCAGGCACGAACGAGTCTGCAACTTGGAAGATTCCCAGTCACCGCCGCGATTTACGGCGCGATGTCGATCTGATCGAAGAAGTCCTCCGGGCGTACGGAATAGACAAGATTCCGGGAAGGACCCGCGGACGCTTCATGCCAACGAGTAAGGCCGACCGTTCACATGATGTCGAAACACTTTTTCTCCGAAGTCGATTGACTGGATCCGGGTTGTCAGAAGTTCGGACGTCAAAGTTGATTTCGAGAAGCGCCATGGCTTCCAATAAAGCGGTCGAGTTACGCAATCCGTTAAGCGAAGATCACGTCGCGCTACGGCCGAACTTAATCAGCGGTTTGCTCGACGTGCTCGAACGAAACATTCGTGCCGGAGCCGAGAGTGTTTCCATCTTCGAGATTGGTCGTGCATTCGTTCCGCCATCTGGAAAAGAAGAACGGCATCTCGGAATTTTGTTGTGGGGGAGCGTGAATGGGGCTCCGAATTGGCGATCGCAGACAAGCCGCGGCCTCGACTTGTTTGATCTTAAAGGCACACTCGAAAGTATTGTTCCGAATCTGTCGTTTCAGTCCGGACAATCCTCTGAATTCGCTCTCGCAGTCGACATTTGCTGCGCTGATGAGCGAATTGGCTTTGGTGGACAACTCGTAGGTAACAAATCGAGCGCATCGGGTCCGGTGCTCGTTGCCGAGCTAGATGCTGATCGCTTTTTGAACACAGTCGCATCAGCGAAAAAATTTCAAGAGCTTGATCGATACCCGGCGATCACACGCGACATCGCGATGATTGTTCCCGAGAAACTGACCCACGTTGAAATTATGCGTGCGATTCAAGAAGCATCGGAGCCGTTGCTTGAGAGCGTGCAGTTATTCGACTTGTTTGAGATTGAAGAAGGCGCAACTGCGAGCGCTTCCGGAAAATCACTTGCATACAGATTGACATACCGCGCGAAAAATCGCACACTGACAAACGAGGAAGTGACCACAGTGCACACAAAAATTCGCGAACGATTAAAGCGCGAACTCGGAGCGACGCTGCGGGAATAGTTCTTTGAGAGTGGAAGTTTGCGATCCTGGCTGACTCGGCTGACAGCGGTCGAACAGTTCGACCAGCAAGATCCTCGTCGTCCGAGACAAGCTGGAACCTTATCTTCCGAATGAGAGCCGTTCGTTGAGGGTTGGGAAGAAAACCAGTGCTTTTCTCTCAACTCTCGACCAACGGCTCTCGGTGATCCCGAAATAGTTTGATTCGGGATCAAGGATTTACCCTGCGATGTTCGAGATTACGAGGTGTGATTCCCGAACCGCTATTTGAGAAACTAGGAGGCTAGGTCGTCGCAGAAAATGACATGCCTTGATTGGAAGTCAGAAGCTGGGGCGACGGTCATCCACCCGTTACTGATGGGAACGGGTGATCCGCCTGAACGGCATCGGCGGGGTAACATTTGAAAACCCGGATCGAAATTCTCGATCCGGGTTTTTGTTTCCAGCTTGCCGTCATCCTGAGCGAAATCGAAATATCCTTCGTCGTTGCCGCAACGTACTGCCACGGGATTCCTCGACTTTGATCGGAACGAATTCGATTACAGGCGGATTTGAAAATTCACGCGAACCACTGATACTGCGCGGTGACGTGCGCACGATTCTAGCTCTCGAAGACGGCCGATATTTTGAGGGCGAATCTTTTGGCGCAACCGGCTCATGCGTCGGTGAGATTTGCTTCAACACCTCGATGACCGGTTATCAGGAAGTTCTGACCGATCCGTCGTACCGCGGACAAATCGTGGCGATGACGTATCCGTTGATCGGAAATTACGGCATCAACTCGCTCGACGATGAAAGTCGCTCCCCGCACGTGCGCGGATTTGTGATCGAGGAACTGACCGAAGTCCCAAGCAACTGGCGCTCGGAAATGTCACTCGATGAATATCTGCGGAACTGGAATATTCCCGGCGCGAAAGGAATCGACACGCGCGCGCTCACGCGGCATCTGCGCACTCGCGGTGCGATGAAAGCGTGCCTGACGACTGAAGATGTTTCGCCGCAAGCAGCGACACAAACAGCCATCAAAGGCGAGGGCGTGATCGGGATGGATTACGTGCGCGAAGTCTCAACGAAAAAAATTTATCGCTGGGACCCCGAGGACAAACTCAGCGCGCCATGGTCGATCCAAAAATCGCCGGACGGCCAGGAAAGACGAGACCTGCCATCAATCCGCTTCCGAATTGCCGCATACGACTACGGCATTAAGGAGAACATTCTGCGCCTGCTTCGGCAGAAAGGATTCGAGGTGACCGTCGTTCCAGCCGAGACGTCGGCTGAAGAAGTGCTGACACTCAACCCCGACGGAATTTTTCTTTCCAATGGTCCGGGCGACCCGGCGGCGCTCGATTACGCACACAAAAGCGTGCACGATCTAATGGGCAAAAAACCAATCTTCGGGATCTGTCTTGGTCATCAAGTTCTCGGATTCGCGTTCGGCGGATCAACATTCAAATTGAAATTCGGCCATCGCGGCGCGAATCAACCGGTCAAGGATTTGCGCACGGGCAAAGTGGCGATCACCGCGCAGAATCATGGTTTCGCCGTCGATTCAGAATCGCTCGCCTCAGAGATTGAAGTGACTCACA
>Ga0070684_100000849_pt1 | contig 21536 bp, 15 predicted proteins | sample KBSC723LmetaG_FD_65653 | JGI IMG/M metagenome (GOLD analysis project Ga0070684, IMG submission 65653) | Corn rhizosphere microbial communities from Kellogg Biological Station, Michigan, USA - KBS C7.2-3L metaG | ecosystem: Host-associated > Plants > Roots > Rhizosphere ...
CTCCAGCGACTCAAGGAAGCGGGAGAAAAGGCCAAGATGGAGTTGTCGACGACCCAGTCGACCGACATCAATCTGCCCTTCATCACCGCCGATCAGAGCGGACCGAAGCATCTCAACTATACGCTCACCAGAGCGAAGTTCGAGCAGCTAGTGGACGATCTGATCCAGCGCACGATTCCGCCGATGGAGCAGGCGCTCAAGGACGCCGGCATCAAGCCCAACGAAATCGACGAAGTTTTACTCGTCGGTGGATCGACGCGTATTCCGAAGATCCAGGACATCGTCAAGAAGTTCTTCGGCAAGGATCCGAACAAGGGCGTGAACCCCGACGAAGTCGTGGCAATCGGCGCCGCGGTCCAGGGCGCGGTGCTTACCGGCGAGCAGAAAGATGTTCTGCTCCTCGACGTCACCCCGCTGTCGCTCGGTATCGAGACGCTCGGTGGAGTCACCACGGTGCTCATTCCGCGCAACACGACGATCCCGACCAAGAAGAGCGAGACCTTCTCGACGGCTGACGACAATCAGACGACGGTGGAGATCCACGTTCTGCAAGGCGAGCGCGAGCTTGCGACCTACAACAAGACCATCGGCAAATTCCAGCTCACCGGAATTCCGCCCGCACCGCGCGGTATGCCGCAGGTCGAGGTCACTTTCGACATCGATGCAAACGGCATCCTGCACGTAACCGCAAAGGACAAGGCGACGGGCAAGGAGCAGAAGATCCGCATCGAAGCTTCGAGCGGACTATCGGACTCCGAGATCGATCGCATGGTCAAGGACGCGGAGAAGAACGCGGCCGAAGACAAGAAGCAGCGTGAGGCGATCGACGCCCGTAATCGGCTCGACTCGATGACCTACGAAGTCGAGAAGAACGTCAAGGAGTGGGGCGACAAGGTCTCACCAGACACCAAGTCGAAGATCGACGCCTCGATCGAGCGTGCCCGCAAGGCGCTCCGCGGCGACGACATGAACGAGATCCGCGCCGCCCAGGAAGAGCTGACGAAGGTGTTCAGCGAGGCGGGTCAGGCGTTTTACCAGCAGCAGGGCCAGGCAGGTGCGCAGCCCGAGGCAGGTCAGCCTGCCGGATCCACGGCGGGTGCCGAGACCGGCGCGAAGCCCGACGACGTGGTTGAAGCCGACTACGAGATCGTAGACGAAAAGAAGTAATTCCCAGAAAACGAGGAACCCCGGTCGATGACCGGGGTTTTTCATTGATGAGCTAGACAAGTCCGGGAACCTTTGCGCGGCCACTCCGGCCGCCGGGGCCAGACCGCGTTCTTTCACCAGGATGGGTGCCTATGAGACGAACCCTTGTAAGGCTAGTCCTGTTCGCCGGCATGCTCGGAACGACGGCGTGCGCCAATTCCACCGCCCCCGCTTCCAACCCCATGCAGGTGCCCACGAGTCCGTCAGCCACCCGCTACATCCTTGCGTCGGGTGACATTCCGCCCGCCGGTTGCCGCGACCTCGGCAACGGTTACTGGTTATGCGACGATTCCGGCGATCCGGCGGCGACCAAACCAGCGCTTCCTACCGCGCCGTCAACATCTCCAACAACTAGCGCGCGGTAACACTCCAGTCCGCGAGGTGGGCCCACCACGCGTCCGGCCGAATTCCGGTCGTGGTGAGCCGCTTCGAGGCGCCCTGCACGTTGCGCAACTCGTAAAGCCACATTGCCGGCGCGTCATCGGTCAAGATGCGATACGCGCGGCGATAGAGCTCGGCGCTTCGCTTGGGGTTCATCTCGCCCACCGCGCTGTCTATGACGGCATCGAATGCCGGATTGCTGTACGACGTCGCGTTGTAGCCGCCCTTCCTGATCTCCGAGCTTGCCCACTCTTCGCGCACGGACGACGGTGTCGGGTCGATGTGCCAGGCGTTGAGCAAGGCTTCGAACTTTCGCTCGTCCATCCGCTCCCCGAAGGAGTTGACCTCGATCTGATCAATGCGCACCCTCGCCCCTACCTTTCGCCATTGCTCCTGTAACAGCACGGCAATGCTCTTTCTGATCGCGCTCGAGCTGGGCACCATCAGCGAGAATGCCAGGGGCGTCTTTCCGCGAACGCGAATTCCGTCGCTGCCGCGCTTCCAGCCGAGTGAGTCGAGCAGCTGTGCGGAGCGCTGCGGATCATACGGCAGTCCAATCGAGGTGTCGCTCGTGGGTAGAATGCGGGTCGCCGGACCATGGGCAACGAGGCCGAGGGTGTCGAAAACGTTCCGAACCACGGCCTCACGGTCGACCGCCATCACCAACGCTCGGCGCGTTTGGCGATCGCCGAAGACGGGACTGGCGCCCGTGTTTTCCGGGTTCCGCAGATTGAACGCGACGTACCCGTAATCGAGACTGCCGGGGGAGGCGAGAACGTTCACGCCCTTTGCCTGCGCCTGACCGACAAGCTCGGGCTTTAGTACGTCGAGGAAGTCGGCGTCGCCGTTCAGAAATCTCGTCGCTGCGGTCTGATAGTCAGGCGCGATCAACCAGATCACCCGGTCGACTTTCGGACGGCCGCGATAGTTGGTGCTGTCCGCTACGAGCGCGATCCGCGCGGTTTTCTCCCACGATCCAAAACGAAATCGTCCGCTCCCGACTGGCGCGCGCGCGAAACCACTTTCTCCCAGCAACGCAGGTGATGTCTGGCGGAGCAAATGCGCGGGTAAGATCGAGATCGGACTCGCGGCTTTGTAGAACGCATCCGGCGTGCGCTGATGAAACCAGACCACCGCGGTGAGCGAGTCCGGCACGCTTACCGAGTCGACGTTGTCCAGATTCGACGACAACGGTGACGCGAGGGCCGTGTCTTTCACGAGCTCAAAGGTGTAGCGCACATCTTCGGCGCTGACCGGCTTGCCGTCGTGCCATCTCGCGGCCGGATTGATGTGAAATGCTACCGACATCGAGTCCGGCGCCCAGTGCCAGCTGTCGGCAAGCCGCGGGGCAAAATCGGTGTCGCCGACAGTGTTGAGCGAGGGACCGATGTCCGCCAGGTTGTCGAACACCTGATCGACCACCTGCTTGCCCTGCAAGGTCATCGTCAAGGGCGGAAACAGGATGTCAGCATCGCCTGAGGAGGAAATTGCGATAGTTCCACCAACGCTCCGTTCGCCCGAGCACGCTGCGAGAACCAGAATCGCGGGAAGCGTGATCGAGAGAGCGAGTACACCTGGCCTCATGCAGTATTTCCGATGGAGAAAGCGGCGAGACCCTGCGGAGTAGAGTGCTCGGGGACGTTGGTTCGCGCCCACTTGAGAAAGGATTCGAGCAAGTCGGGATCGAACTGGCCGGTGGACTCGCGCATCACCTGCGCGGCCCGTGCATGGGGCAGGCTGTCGCGATAGGATCTCGCCGTCGTCAGCGCGTCGTAGACATCGGCGACGCAGAGGATGCGTGCGGCAAACGGGATCTCCTCCCCCTTCAGTCCGTCGGGATAACCGTTCCCATCCCACCGCTCGTGGTGGTTGCGAATAATCGCGCGAACGTCACCGGGGAAATCGATGTCCGCCACCAGCTCCAGACCTGCTTCCGGGTGGCGCTTCATGATCGCCCATTCCTCGTCACTCAGGTCGCCCGCTTTGTTCAGGACTTCGGTCGGCACGATGATCTTGCCGATGTCGTGTAGCAACGCCCCGAGCCTGAACCAGAACAGAGAGCGCGAATCCATTCCGGTGCCGTCGGCGAGGACGCAGCCGAAAAACGCCACCCGCTGGCAATGGCCCTGGGTATAGTGGTCCTTGCTCTCGATCGAGTCGCCCCACTGGTGCGCCATCTCCAGGAAACGCGCCTCGAGCGCGGCATTGCGCTTCTCCACCTGGGCGACGCGGTGCTGGGCCTTGAGTCTCGAGTACAGGGCGTGCGACTCATTCAGATGCGCCAACATGTCGCGGTGACGCTTCTGGGTCCAGTAAAGCTCGGCCAGCTGCTCGGTCACATCGGCCTTGAGCAAAAGATCTTCGGACTCCTCAGCACACTCTGAAGCGCGGCCGAGATACTCGGCTGCCTTGACGTAGTCACCGCGCTCACGAGAGATGACTCCGACGTGCCTCAGGACTTCACCGCGCCACGAGGGAGCAATTTCCCCACTCAACGCCAGCAGCGCCTCGGCGCGCTCCATCGCTTCGTCATACCGCTCGGTCACGATGCACAGCTGCACCTGGTTGAGCGCGACGTTCAGCTTGTTGGTGTTGTCGCGTTCCTCGCCGAAAGTCTGCTCCGCCTCCGTGTACGCCTTCTCGGCCCGATCGAGCTCGCCGAGGTCGCTGTAGGCGAGGCCGATGTTGTTGAGTACCTGCGCGGCCTGATCCCGCATTCCCAACGCTCGATATCCGTCCAGACTCAGATGAAATGCGTGAAGCGCGCGCGGCAGATCTCCGCGGATACTGGCGACGGTACCGAGGTTTTGGTCGATCATGGCGAGCGCTTCGGCGTCTCCGATCGATTGCGCGGTGATCCTCGCTTCCGTGTACATGGACTCGGCGCGGTCGAGATCACCGCCAGTCTGATGCACGATCGCGACGACGTTGAGTGCCTGGGCGATTGCTGACGCGGAGCCAGCCTGCGTCGCCGCAGCGACCGCCGCCTCGAGAACGTCTATCGCGGCGCCACGATTGCCTTGCTCGAGATATACCCGACCGAGCCAACGGAGAGCGGACAATCTCGTCTGGTCGTCGGCAAATGGATTCCGGACCAGAGCCTCGTACCGCATCGCGGCCTCGCTCCAGCGGCCATCGCGCTCCGCGAGCTTCGCCTCGTCGATGAGTACCCTTACACCATCCGCTTCCACCTCGTCGGAACGAGAAGTGGAACCCACCTTCATGAGGAAGCGAGGATTGTGCGGCGGGTGGAACCTTCGTCGCGAAGTTTTCTTGTCAGCGTCGGTCGTGAGATGCCGAGGATGCGCGCGGCTGCGCTCAGGTTTCCACCAGTCAGGCCGATCGTTGTGTGGATCGCCTCATCGATGATCGCCTGCAGCGATTTGCCTTCCGCGGGGATGCGAATCACGCCTCCCGCCGGGGTTTCAACCAGTGGAACATAGGACCGTCGCTGTAACGAGAGATGATGCGGCTGAATCACATCGCCGGTGCAGACGACCACAGCGCGCTCGATGACGTTTTTGAGCTCCCGAATGTTGCCCGGCCAGCGGTGTCGCTCGAGCGCGCTAACCGAATCCTGGCCGAGGCGCAGGTTGGGCCGCCCCTCACCGTCGGCGTGGCGCTTCACAAAGTAATGCGCGAGGATCGGAATGTCTCCATCGCGCTCTCGAAGGGCGGGAAGCTCGATCCGGGCGACGTTCAGGCGGTAGAACAGGTCCGCGCGGAAGCGATTGTCGCTGACCGCGGCCTCGAGCGATGAGTTGGTGCCGGCGACGATACGGGCGTCGAGCCCACGCTCCTCGGACCCCCCAAGTCGCCGAAAGCGGCGGTCCTCCACCACACGCAGCAGCTTCGCCTGAAGCTTAAGTGGAAGCTCGGCGACTTCATCGAGAAAAACAGTGCCGGTACCGGCAACCTCGAACAGCCCGCGCTTGAGAGCCCGCGCATCGGTGAAAGCACCGGGTTCGTGACCGAACAGCTCGCTCTCGAGGAGCGTCTCGGGAATCGCCGCGCAGTTGATTGCGACGAACGGCTCGGCGGCGCGAGAGCTCGCGGCGTGGATCCCGCGCGCGAATAGCTCCTTCCCCGTTCCCGTTTCTCCAACGATCAGAACGGTCATGCTGCGGCTCGCTGCAATCTGAGTCGCGAGGGAGATCACGTCGCGGATGGCGGGACTGTCGCCGATGACGTGGGTGCCCCAACCGTCCATCGATGCCTGCTGCTGGGATCGGGCTGAGATAGTTACACCGTTCCTTTGACGCGAGGATAGACGCGCATCCCCGCGCGGAATTGTGAATTGACCGAGCGACAAAGGCCTCAACTGGCATTGAGGCTCATTTAGCAGACGAGGAAACGGGGACCCAAGTCACCCGTTTTGCCCGGTTTACGACGCCTGAGAAGTAGCGGTTGGGCTGGAAGGGTCTACGAGGGGAGCGACGAAAGCAGCGCGTTGATTTCGGCCGCCTCGTGCTGGGCCCCGACGTCCTCAAAAGACTCGGCCGCTTCGCTCCAGGCGAGCCGGGCGTCAGCGGAATTGCCGAGGGCGCGCGATGTCTGGCCGAACTCGCGCAGTAGCTCAGCCTGAAGCAGCCGGTCCTCGAGCCCCTCGGCCTCGAAGATTCCGATTCGGAGGGTCGCGATGCTCTCCTCGAAAGCGCCCCGCTCACGCTCGATGCGGGCGCGGCACTTGAGGGCCTCGGCAATGGTTAGATGGTCGCCGCGCACCCGCGCGTCCTCGAGTGCCGTCGCACACGCTCGCTCCGCGATGTCGAGCTTCCCGATCGTCACCCAGACAAGTGCCAGATTGAGCAGCAGGACGTTCTGCACCAACGAGTCCTGACGGGAACGGGCGATCGCCAAACCGCGCTCGAAGGTCTCGATCGCCCGTTGATAATGACCCAGCTTCGTGTAGAGCATGCCCATGTTGTTGAGCACCCACGAGACTGCCTCGTCGTCGTGCGACGCTTCGAATGCAGTGAGGCTGTTGGAGTAGCGCGCCTCGGCGGCGACGAAATTCCCGCGCATGTTCAGCAAGACCCCGCGGTTCTGCTCGATCATTCCGAGCAGACGCGCGTCCGCCGCGCGGCCGGCGAAGTCAGCCGCCTGGGTATAGAGCTTCTCGCTCTCGGCGAGATTGCCCCGCCGCTGCGCGATGATTGCGAGGCAATTCAGCGCGTGCGCCTTGCATCCGGCCGATCCACATTTTTCGGCGTGGATCAGGCTTTGGGCGTAGCACCTGTACGCCCCTTCCGTATCGCCCTGCTCGCGGTGGACGGTGCCCTTCCATCGCAAGGCGTCGGCGAGCAGTGCCAGATCCTGCCCGCGCTCCAGGGCCTCGATCGCATCGTCGTACAGGCCGAGGGCTTTGGGAACATCGCCCCGCCGCTCGGCCTCGCGTGCGAGCTCGACGAGCTTGCGCACGCCTCCGGATTCAGCCTGCATCAATGAAGCTGCAGAACTGTCGGGTGGATCATGGATACGACCTCAATTGCTGAGACTATCGGCGACGAACGCGTGAATTCCAGTTTTTTGGTTCTGACCACCAAGCTTGTCCGTGCCACAGTCATCGACGCAAACCCACGCGCCGGAGATCAGAATGTATCGAGAGAATGACGCGCCCGCAGGAGCCGTCGGCGCGTCCAAGCTGCCAGAAGTCGGACTGGTCGGATGAGCGTAGTCTCCACAAGCGAGACAAGCCAACATGCCCACGCCGATTGCCATGTACCGAAAAACGCGGTGACTGGACATCGTGCACCACCTCGGTAAGAGACGTATGACTTTCCAAGCTCATCCGTGGCATAGGGCGTGCCTTCGCTAACTCCTTATTTTGCAAGTAGTTGGGTTTTTACCCGCATCTTCGCTGACTCATTTTGGACTAACGTTCCTTTACGAATCAACAACTTTTGACTCCGGCGTCTGTTCGGGCTACGCGACAGCGCTCGAAGCAAAAATCGCCATCCGCTGGGGAGTTGGGCGCCCAGGTATGTCGGCGGTTTCGGCCCAGGTAAGAAAAGTTTCCAGGAGCTCAGGGTCGAATTGACCCTCCGAGGAGCGCATGATTTCGGCTGCGCGGACGTGGGTCAGGCCGGGCCGGTAGGAGCGGGTCGTCGTCAGGGCGTCATAGACGTCAGCGACGCACAGGATCCGCGCGGCGAATGGAATGGTCTCTCCTGCAAGACCGTCTGGATACCCCTTTCCGTCCCAGCGCTCGTGGTGATTTCGAATGATCGCGGCGATATCGCCCGGAAAGTCGATGTCGGCAACGAGCTCGAGCCCAGCCTCGGGGTGCCGCTTCATGACCTTCCACTCCTCGTCTGTCAGCTTCCCGGGTTTGTTCAGAACTTCAGTCGGAACGATGATCTTGCCGATGTCGTGCAACAGGGCGCCGATGCGGAACCAGAACAGAGATCTGGAATTGAAGCCAGCGCTCTCCGCCAGCACGCACGCAAAGAAGGCGACGCGCTCGCAGTGGCCCTGCGTATAGCGATCCTTGCTTTCAATCGAGTTACCCCAGTGCTTGGCCATTTCGAGAAACCGCGCTTCGAGCGCGCCATTGCGCTTGTCGATCTGGGCGACGCGGTGCTGTGCCTTGAGCTGAGTGTACAGGGAGTGCGCGTCGTTCAGGCACTGCAGCATGTCGCGGTGCCGCTTTTGAACCCAGAACACCTCCGCGAGTTGCTCCGACACATCCGCCCGCAGCAGGAGATCGCCGCTCTCGACCGCGTGTCGTTCCGCGCGGCGCAGGTTCTCGGATGCCTCGACCAGATCGCCGCGCTCCCGCTCGATCACGCCGACGTGACGAAACACTTCACCGCGCCACGGCGCGGAATCCTCGCCCGGTATCGCCAGCAGCTGCTGACAGTGTGCGAGGGCTTCGTCGAAACGGCGGCCGGCGATGTAGAGCTGGACCTTGTTGACGGTGAGATCGAGCTGGCGGGCCCGGTCGCCTTCCTCCTCGAAGGCAAGCGACGCTTGGTTATAGGCCTGTTCGGCGTCTGCCAGCTCGCCCAGCTCCATGTAAGCGAGTGCGATGTTGTTGAGCACCTGCGCTTCATGGTTGCGCATTCCGAGGGTCTGGTATCCGAGGTGGCTGAGCCGGAAGGCCTCGAGGGCAGCGCGCAGATCGCCGCGAATCATCGCCACGGTGCCCAGGTTCTGGTCGATCATGGCGATTAGTGCCGCGTCGCCGGCAACCTCTGCCTTGGCACGAGCCGCCTGGTAAATGGCCGCAGCCTGGTCCAGATCGCCCCCAACCTGATAGACGATTCCGACGACATTCAGAGCCTGAGCGACTGCGGGGGGTGACCCGACGATGTCCGCGGACGCGACCGCAGCTTCGAGAACGTCTAGCGCGGCGCCGCGGTTCCCCTGCTCAAGGTAGGCGCGGCCAAGCCAGCGCAGAGCGGCGAGCCGGGTGCTGGCGTGCGCGGCCGGATCGCGCACCAGCGCCTCGTAGATCGAGCAGGCCTCGGCCCAGCGTCCCTCGCGCTCGGCTTGCTTCGCGCGGTCGATGCTTTCGCGTACGGTGGAGGATTCCACCGCCTTCAATTCAACTGTTGGCCTGTTAGTCATGGCGGCGCCAACGACGGTCCCGGAAAGCGCGAGCGCGCCCCGGACTGGTCAGGATCTCTGGCCGGCGTAAGGGAGACGAGGCACGGCGCGACGGAGTCACCCCGTCAGCGGCACGTCAGGATTGTCGGACGGACTACTCGAGCGACTGAAGCTCCTGCTCGACCTCGGCGATTTCCTGAGATGCGCCGATGACGTTGAAGCTGTCGACGGCTTCGCGCCACGCAGACCGCGCTGCGCCGGCGTTGCCAACGGCCCGCGAGATTTCTCCGAGCTCGCGCAGCATCTCGGCGTGAAGCAGCCGATCCTCGGCGCCTTCGGCCTCGAAGATCGCGATGCGGAGCGTGGCAATCGACTTGTCGAGCGCACCGCGACGGCGCTCGATCGCAGCGCGGATCTTCAGCGCTCCCGCCGCGGTAAGGTGGTCGCCACGCCGCTGCGCCTGCTCGAGCGCCGCTTCGCAGAATTTGTCCGCGATCTCGAATTGCTCGAGGGCGCACCAGACCTCAGCCAGGTTGAGGGTGATGACGTTCTCGACGACCGAATCAGAGCGATTGATCGCGATGGCCAGGCCCCGCTCGAGGTAATTCTTGGCGTCGCCGAGATTTCTGATCTTGGTGTGTAGGATTCCGAGGTTGTTGAGAACCCAGGACATTGGCTCGGCGTCACCGGACTGCTCGAAGGCCCGAAGGCTATTGGTGTAGAAGATCGCCGCCTGGGAAAATTCGCCCTTCATGCTGGCGAGAACACCACGATTCTGCTCGATCATGCCGAGAAGGCGGGAGTCCTCGGCCTCAGTGGCGAGACGCGAGGCTTCGGCGTAGAGCCGCTCGGTTTCCTTGTGATCGCAGCGGCGCTGGGCGATGGTGCCAAGGCAATTGAGCGCGTGGGCCTGGGCCTTCACCGATGCAGAGGCGACCGCCCTCTCGAGGCTTCGGGTATAACATCGAAAGGCACCGTCGGTCTCTCCGCGCTCCCGGAGGACGGTGCCTTTCCAGCGAAGGATGTCAGCAACGAACGGATCGTTGCTGTCCTCCGCGAACTGCGACAAGGCATCGTCGTAAAGACCGAGTGCCTTGGCGGTTTGCTCGACCTGCTCGGCCGATCGAGCCATGTCGACCAGCAGGTGCGCACGCTCCAAATCATCAATTTTTTGCATGCACACCTGCCGGGTCAGGAGAGTTCACTATATCTCGAACGACTTGCCGGTTCGCCGCTCAGCCCGATGCCAGCATGTATCGGGAAAAGTGGTTTAACTGCCAGGTTTCAACGTCAGCCTTCCCGTCGTTCTTAGACGAAAATATGGTCGTCTTCTCGATTTCCAGCGCTTTGAGACTGCCGCTCGGATCCGGAGTCTTGTCGAAATACGCGCCCGCTGCTTTGAGCGCAAGAGAGGTTCCATAGACGCCGGTATTCTGGAGACGTTGGGTAACAATTACCGGAACCGCGAACTTGAGACCGTGCGGCTTCATGTCGTATGAGACGTATCCATCGCCGTCCGAGACGATGGTAATCAGCGTCGTCGTCGACAGCGCACCAGCGGGGAACGAGATCGTGACGTCTGAGCTCGGAAGTGCGAGCGTGCCGCCGTTCTTACCTATATAACCGGAGACGGAGGCGGTGCGATTGATGTGCGTACCCGTCCACTTCACTGCGTCGACGGGGATTCCGTTGGGGTCATACTGGAAGTCGATGACGTTCAGAACAGTGCCGAGGAGGTTCGTAACGAGACCGACGACTCCACCCAGGAGACCAGAGAGCAGTCCGTCCTGCGTCTGGCTCGGTGCCTGGATCGGCGGAGCGGTCGGTGAATACTCAGAACACGAGAGTGTGACGAAAGCGGTCCATACAAGGACCGACGAGCGAACGAACCTGGAGCGCAGCATGGCTAGGGGCGGGTTGGAGTAGGGGTTGTGAGCGGTTGTGCGGTCAGCCTGAAGCGAGCATGTAACGCGAGAAATGCCTGATGATCCACACCTGCGCCTCGGGGACATTCGGCGCAGTGGCGGAGAAAATCGTCTTCGATGGTTCGACCTCGATGGCGGGAACGCTTCCGCTCAGCGAGATGCTGTCGTCGGCGATGTACGCAGCGTAGATGGTGCTGCGGAGGGGGGTGCCTGAGAGCTGAGTGGCGTCGAAGAGCTGAGTGACAGTGACGTCCTTCAGAAACTGAGTTCCCGACGGCTCCATCTTGTAGGCGACGTATCTCAGATCCGCCGTGATGGTGACGGTGAGCGGAGCGGTAACCGCGCCTTCCGGGAACGACACCGTAAGGCCGGTTTCCGGAATCGTGATGGTGCCACCGGAGACATCTATGGTTTTCGAGACGCTGATTGGATTCTTGAGATCCTGGCCCCACCAGAGCGCGTGGAACTGCATTCCCGTAGCGTCGGTAGCGCTGCCACTGACGGTCCCGAATGGTGTAGACGAGAGGTCAGGCGGCGGAGGCGCGGCGACATCTGCCGAGCAAGCGGCGGCCATAAGGACGCCGAACGCCAGAAGCAGCGATCGGAAGAAGTTGGATCGAGGCATCAGGGACTGTCGGGGCTGAGGTGGTGATTTCGGACGCCCCAACCAAGGCAACCGCTGTGCCGAGCCCTAAGTTCTTGATTTTAGGGCACTTACATTTTCAAGCTTCCTTAGCTCATCAATAACGGTGCAACGTTTCTTTACACCCCTATCGTTTCGTTACACCTGAGCTCGGCGGTCCCAGCTGGACTAAAACGCGGCGAAAAAAAAAGATAGAATTGTGTGGAGCAAGTTGGGCCTGTTTTGCGTATAAGGGATGTCGGGTCACGCTCAAATTGGTCTTCACCAAACGGTAGTCGCGCGCAACCGCTGGCGTGAAACCTGTAGCTCCCGCATTGTGTCCTATAGTTACACCCTTTAGCCGCATAGTCGCATGTCAACTGGAACTCAGAGAGCCCGGCTCTTCGTAGCCGTAGTCACCGCCTTTGTAGGCGGATTAATCATCGCATCCGGCTTCAACTGGACGAAGCTTGGATTTGCGCAGACCCGCCCCACACCATCGGTGGTCCAGCCGATCGCCGAAGCCAGCAACGCGTTCGTGGCAATCGCCAACAACGTCACTCCGGCGGTGGTATCGATCGAGGTCGTCAGTACTCCGAAAACCGCCACCACGCGCAGCCGCCCGAGCCCGCAGCAAATGCCGCCGGGAATGGAAGACTTCTTCCGTCAATTCGACATCCCGCAGCAGTCGCGGCCGATGCGCGGCCAGGGCTCCGGATTCATCGTCACCTCCAACGGCTACATCCTCACCAACAACCACGTCGTCACCAACTCCGATCGTGAGACGGTGGCCGACAAAGTCACGGTGAAGATGCTCGACCACAGGGTGTTCACCGCGAAAGTCATCGGCCACGATCGCACTACCGATGTCGCGGTGATCAAAATCGAGGGCAACAACTTCCCCACCGTCACGCTCGGCAACGATGTCGCGTCGCGGATCGGCGAGTGGGTACTCGCCATCGGCAATCCGCTTGGACTCGAGAACACCGTGACCGCCGGAATCATCAGCGCCAAGGGCCGCAGTCTCGCCGAGCTGATGAACCCGACGGGCAACAATCAGTACGCGATCAGCGATCTGATTCAGACCGACGCTGCGATCAACCCCGGCAACTCGGGCGGCCCGCTGGTAAACCAGCGCGGTGAGGTCATCGGCATCAACAGCGCGATCGCCAGCCCGACGGGATTCAACGCCGGTTACGGCTTCGCGATTCCAATCACGCTCGCCAAGAGGGTGATGGACCAGCTGATCGCCAATGGTCGCGTGCGCGTTCCTGCGCTCGGCATCGGTATCGACGATGTGAGCCCGGAGGACGCGGCGGTAGCGGGCGTCAAGGATATCCGTGGCGTTCTCGTGCGCAATTTCCCGAGCGATGACACCCCCGCAAAGAGGGCAGGCCTGCAGCCGGGCGATGTCATCATCACGGCTGATGGCCAGCCGGTCGACCGCGTCAGCACGCTGCAGCGCATTGTCCGCAACCACAATCCCGGTGAGACCATCGAGATCGAGGCAATGCGGTACGGCCAGCGGAAGACCTTCCGTGTGACGCTGATGGAAGCGCCTGATCAGCAGCAGATTGCCGATGCCGGTTCTCCGGCGCCGGCGTCGAGTGGCGGGACGCTCCATCCCGCGCTCGGAATCTCGATCGCGCCGGTGAGTCCGGAAATCGCCGCCCAGGCGAGGGTCGCTACTCCCGTGCGTGGCGTCCTGGTCTCGGATGTCACACCGGCGGGACCCGCGGATGAAAAGCTGTTCAGGAACGACGTGATCACCGAGGTGCTATACCCGACCCGTCGCGCCATCAACAATCCGGCGGATCTCCAATCGGTGCTCAATGGGTTGAAGGACGGCGATTACATCAGCCTTCGGGTGTACTCGCTGGAGGATCGCACCCACGCGCCGAGGATCGTCAACATTCAGATCGGCAAGTAGCAGTAGCTGCGAGGAGAAAGAAGCCCGCGATGACAACATCGCGGGCTTCTTTCATTGCGGGCTCATTCGGGTTCTGGATCGGAGCGCATGGCTGGCGCCGCTAGTCCCAAAGCCGGCAGGTGGGAGACGTGGACAGCTGGCAGTCTCTCAGCTGTCATACTGGCGATCTGATAGCCTGCCTTTCCTATGAATGCAAAGCACGACAGACTGAACCACTCCCGACTGTCCACGTCTCCCACTGCCGACTTTGGGACTAGGGGTGCCAGATCGAGTCGCGATCCAGACAAGGAGTTTGCTAGTTTTGGGTAGAGCGGAAGTGGCGGAATTGGTAGACGCGCTGGACTTAGGATCCAGTGGAGCAATCCGTGGGGGTTCGAGTCCCCCCTTTCGCACCTTGGATTGACTCACCCGCGGCTGGAGGTTGACTCCGTGAAACGAAAGAACGAGATCCCCGATTTCTCCAAGAAGAAAAAAGGACCACAGGCCCCGTCCCATGCGGTGCCAGACGCCACCAAGGCCCAGCAGCCGCACCCGCCGACCCCGCCGCCGGTTCGTGCGAGCAAGCCTCCTGCGACCTCCATGAAATCAGGACGACGCGGCTCATAGTCAGCCACGGAAGCAAGGGTCGGTACCCGAAAAAATACTGAGTCGGTACCGACCGAAAAAAACAGTTGCGGCGGCTTGCAACCGCCCGTAGGATTCTGGGTCTTTTTCTCGGCGCTCGTCCACCAACAGCCGAGTGCAGTCGAACCCCACATTCGGACCACGCGCGACACCGGCGTCTTCGCCGGGAGTCTATGGCGTTGGTCCCCAGAGAGGCCCATGATCGGAGCTACGCGTGTAGGTCGTTCCCGGCGGTTCACCATTCCTAGGACCGTTGCGGCCGCAGCCGCCATTCTAATCATCGCGTGCGGCAAGGATTCGCTGACCACCGCTCCGACGCTGTCTCCGGGTGCGCCGCGGCTGGATGTCGCTCCCATCCCGCAAACGTCGTTTTCCACCGTTGTAATCAGCCAGGTCTACGGCGGCGGCGGAAATTCCGGCGCAACGCTCAAGAACGACTTCATCGAGATCCACAACATCGGCAACGCGGATGTTCCGATCGATGGATGGTCGGTGCAGTACGCCAGCTCGGGCGGTACGACATGGGCGGTTACCGGGTTGAGTGGAACGCTCGCGCCAGGTCAGTACGCCTTGATCAAAGAAGGCGCCGGAGCGGGAGGCACCACGGATCTTCCGGCTCCTGATTTCAGCGGAAACATCGCAATGAGCGCCAGTAGCGGAAAGGTCGCGCTCGTCAAAGCCACCGCCCCTCTCACCTGCGGCACCAGCACTGCACCGTGCCCCGGCCCGGACGCGATCGCCGATTTCGTCGGATTCGGATCGTCGGCAACCAGCTTCGAGGGCGCCGGTCCAACCGCGACGCTGAGCAACACCACCGCCGCGCTCCGGAAAGGAGACGGCTGTACCGAGACTGACAACAATGGCTCCGATTTCGGGACGGGCGCTCCATCGCCCCGCAACAAAGCCACGACAGCGGCGATCTGTCCGGAAGTAGGCCCGCGTGTTACCTGGACGACGCCGCGGCCCTTCGCCACCCTCGGCGATCCAGCCGTTCTCGCGGTCACTTTTAGCGAGCCGGTGGATGTGAGTGGAAGCTGGTACGGCATCTCTTGCTCGATCTCGGGCGCCCACACCGCCACCGTCACAGATGGGCCAGTCGCCTACCAGCTCTCCGACCTGGGCGACTTCGCCGCCGGCGAGACTTGCACGACGACGGTGTTCGGCGCGCAGGTGCACGATCAGGATTCGGACGACCCACCCGATGCTGATGCGCTTGGATCTGATTTTACATGGACCTTCAAGACGGAGGGTCTGCCTGTCGCTTTGCCCGACACCCGCTTCAGCGAGATCCACTACGAGAACGCGGACGATGACATCGCCGAGCAGATCGAGATCGAAGGACCCGCAGGTACGGACCTGGCCGGCTGGAGCATCGTGCTCTACAACGGCAACGGTGGAGCGATGTACGACACCCGCACGCTGGGCGGCACCATTCCCGCCACCTGCGGCACTCGCGGCGTCGTCGTGGCGTCGTATCCGACGAACGGGATCCAGAACGGATCTCCCGACGGCTTTGCGCTGGTGCATGGCACCGAGGTCGTGCAGTTCCTTTCCTACGAAGGAACAATGCAAGCGACCGATGGCCCGGCGGCGGGCATGACATCGTCGGACATCAACGTCGCCGAAAGCGGCGGCACATCGCAGGTGCAGTCCCTCGCGCTGAACGCGAGAACCCACAAGTGGACAGTCCGACGCCGCAGCTTTGGGCTATGCAACAGCGATCGCACGCCGGAGTTCGACATCAGCTTCAGCGGTAGGCAGCCAGCAAGCGATCCGGCGCTTCCGGTCGGATTCGAGGACCAGCTCTTCGCGACGATGTCCGACACCACCGGGGCCACCGTCCCCACGACTTTCACCTGGTCATCCGATACACCCGAGCTCGCGAGCATCGATCAGAAGGGCGTGATGCACGCGCTCGCCGAGGGCGAGGCGATATTCCGCGCGACCGCGGACAACGGGACGAGCGTTACGTATTCGCTCCCGATCACCGTTGCGACGCTCGGCGGCACCGCTGATTATCGCGGCAACACCGAGTTCGGCGTTCCGACCGACGGCGACGCGAGCGACGACTTCATCATCACTCGCGATCAGTACACGATCTCCTACAATCAGAACCGGAATACCCCGAACTGGGTGAGCTACGAGTTCGATGCCACCCACTTCGGCACGAGCGTCGATCGCTGTGATTGTTTCACTCACGATCCCGCGCTGCCGGCGAGCTTTACGCACCTGACGACCGCGGATTACACGGGCGCTGGTGCGTTCGCCGGTTACGGAATCGACCGCGGCCACATGGCGCGCTCGTTCGACTTCACGTCGGGCAGTCTGGATAACGCCCGGTCATACTATCTCTCGAACATCATTCCGCAGGCGGCAGAAGTAAATCAGGGGCCGTGGGCTGTTCTGGAGAACACCCTCGGCAACCTCGCTCGCTTTGATGACAAAGAGGTCTACGTCATCGACGGTGTCGCGGGAAATGCTGGAACCGTGAAGGGTGAAGGCAAGATCGTGATCCCCGCGCAGGTGTGGAAGGTTGCAATCGTAGTTCCTCGCGACCGGGGCCTCGCCGGAATCACCAGCTTCAACGATATCGACGACGTGATCGCTGTGATCATGCCTAACGATACAAGCGTCAAGGCGGAGTGGACTCTATACAAGACTACCGTCGACGAGGTCGAACGGATCAGCGGCTACGACTTGCTGTCGGCGTTGCCGGACAAGCTCGAGCAATCCGTCGAGAACAACGATGTGTTGGCGGCGAAGGCACTGAACAGCACCGCGACCGTTGCCAGCGATTTCGCCACTGCGACCGGACTCAATGCGGGACAGACGAACTCCCTGCTCGCCAAGGTGAGTGCTGCGCAAAATCAGTTGGCAATTGGCAACACTACGCCGGCGAGAAGTCAGCTACAGAGCATGTTGAACGAGTTGAGCGCCCTCGTCAGCTCGGGCCGCGCAACCGATGCGCAGGTCGCGCCACTCGCCGCGTCGATCCAGGAAGTGATCGACTCCCTCCACTAGCGGCAAAAAAGACAAGAAAAACCGGCGCCGATTTGGCGCCGGTTTTTTTTTCGTTCAACCCGTGTGTCAGACTTCCGCTTCGACGTTGATGCCAGACTCCGCCAGCTCGGTGAGGAGGTGGTCGGTCCTTCCTTCTTCGTCGAGGGTCTGCTGCAGCAGCTCTGCCTGACTCTCGTAGCCGAGCGTCCTGGCGTAGGTCCGAACCGTCCCGTATCCAGCCATCTCGTAATGCTCGACGTGCTGTGCCTTGTTGATGAGGCCCGCATCGAGAACCTGCGGGTCGGGGCCTTCCTTGATCAGCTCGCTTCCTTCCTCGATCAGTCCTTCCATGCCGACGCACTTCTTGCCACGAGGGCTGACGCCGAGCTCGCGGCAAATCTGCTCGAGCCGCTCGACGTGCTGGGTCGTTTCCTTGAGGTGCGTGCGGAAGGCCTGCTGGAGCTCCGGATCATTAGCTGCCTTGGCCATTTTGGGTAGCGCTTTCACGAGCTGCTTCTCGGCGCTGTACAAATCCTTCAGCTCCGCGACGTACAGGTCTTTCAGGGTTTCAAGCTCCATTATCACACCTCCGCAAGATTCAGTTTAACGAATATTTTCTGCACCCATTCAAGGCAATAGCGGTGCCGCTCACCGGCCTCAGCCGGCCTTGAATTTTGTCTCGAATGAGAGCAGTGTGCGCGCGACAATCTTTCGCGTTTTGCCCTTCTCCACTCTGTTATATTGCGTACCATGAAGATCGAATTCACCCCCCGCGAATCAGATGGAGTCGAGCGCCACATCCAGGTCTCGGTGCCGGCGGAGGCTGTGAAGGATGCCGAGGAAAAAGCGGCTCGCAGATATGCCTCAACGGTGCGGCTACCCGGTTTTCGGCCCGGGAAAGCGCCGGCAACCGTTGTTCGCAAGAAGTTCGGCGACGCGATCAGGCAGGAAGCCCTCGAATCGCTGGTACGCGAGGCCTATCAGGAGTTCGTCGAGAAAGAAAGTATAAAGGTTGCGGCCCAGCCCCACGTTCATGACGTGAAATTCGAGGAAGGAAAGCCGCTGACATTCGAGCTTCATCTCGAGCTTCGACCGAACATTGTGCTGGCGCGCACCAATGGCTTCCGGGTCCAGCGCCCAGCCGTCAATGTCACCGAAGAGCAGGTCGATCAACAGCTGGAGCAGGTTCGCGACGAGAAAGCGACGTGGGCTCCAGTGAATGAGAAGCCGCAGCCCGGCGACATGGTGAACGTTCAGATCGCGACATCCGCCGAGGGCACCCAGGCAAGTGAAGGAAAAAGCTACCCGCTCGTGCTCGGCGCCGGTCAGGCAATTCCGGGGATCGAAGAGCTGATCATGCAGGCTTCGCCTGGTGAAACCGTCGAGCGGCCGGTCAAATGGCCCGATGATTTCCCCGACGAATCGCAGCGGGGCCAAACGAAAACGGTGCGGATCACTCTCAACGAGGTAAAGCGGAAGTCGGCGCCTCCCCTCGATGATGCACTGGCCCGCGAGGTCGGCGACTTCGAGTCACTCGACGCTCTGCGGAAGGCAGTGCGCGCGGATATGGAGCACCACGCCGGGCACGAGATCGAGGCGGGCGTGCGGCAGCAGCTGATCGACCAGATCATCTCAGCCAACGCGTTCGATGTTCCGAAAAGCTGGATCCAGCAATTCGTCCAGAATTACGCCGAGGCGTATCAGATTCCGGAGGACCAGCGTGAGCAGTTCGCCGGAGAGTTTCGGTCGATGGCAGAGCGGCAGATCAGACGAGATCTGGTGATCGAGACGATCGCCGAGAACGAGGGGCTGAGCGCGACGGAGAAGGACCTTGATGACCGCATCGCCGAGCAGGCGGAGAAACGCGGTGCCAACCCCGGTCAGATTTACGCCCAGCTCGAGAAGAGTGGCCGGTTGAAGGAAATGGAGCGCGGCATCACTGAGGATAAGGTCTTCAAGTGGCTGCTTGAGCGAAACGATGTACCGACTAATGCCTAAACGGCACGAGGAAGAGGACCAGGAACCAATGCCGACGATTTACACGCCGTACGTGATCGAGCGCTCGAGCCGCGGGGAGCGCACCTACGATGTTTTCTCCCGCCTGCTGATGGACCGCATCATTTTCCTCGGGACGCCGATCAACGACGACGTCGCCAACATAGTGATCGCGCAGCTCCTTTTCCTGGAGTCGGACAATCCGGAGCGGGACATCCACATCTACATCAACTCGCCGGGCGGAAGTGTGTCGGCCGGGCTGGCGATCTACGACACCATGCAGTTTCTCAAATCGCCGGTCAACACCAATTGCATGGGCCTCGCGGCAAGCATGGGTGCGTTCCTGCTCGCGGCCGGCCGCCCTGGCAAGCGCTCGGCGCTTCCCCACTCCCGAATCATGATCCACCAGCCGTCGCAGGGAGGCGGGGGTGGCACCGCCTCGGACATCGAGATCCAGGCCAAGGAGATCCTGCACCTTCGGTCTGAAATGAACAAGCTCATGGCCAAGCACACCGGCCAGCCGACGGAGCGGATCGAGCGGGATACCGATCGGGATCGCTTCATGTCGGCCACGGAGGCCAAGGAGTACGGCCTCATCGACAACGTGATTTCCTACCGCGGGGAGATGGAGGAGGCCCTGAGCAAGGCCTAAAGGGGGCTACTGTTACTTGTGAAAATCTTCACGAGTCCTCGACGCGGAGATTTGCTTGACCGCCCCCGCAACCGCTGTTAGGTATCTTTACAAAGGCCCGCTGTCCGGCTCTGCTGGTCCAGCTTCACCCGCTACCCGCTGATCAATGTCCCAGGAAAAACACCTTCGCTGCTCGTTCTGCGGAAAGTCCAAGGACTCGGTCCGGAAGTTCATTTCCGGCCCGTCTGTCTACATCTGCAACGAGTGCATTGCGCTCTGCAATGAGATTCTGGCGGAGGACGAGGAGAGAGAGGTAGCGGAGGCTATAACCCAGGTACCTTCGCCGCAGGAGATCAAGGACGTCCTCGACCAGTACGTGATCGGTCAGGAGCAGGCGAAGAAGGCGCTGGCGGTGTCGGTTTACAACCATTACAAGCGCATCAACTCGACTTCATTGAAGGACGACGATGTCGAGCTCGACAAATCCAACATTCTGCTGATCGGTCCCACGGGCGTGGGTAAAACGTTGCTGGCCCGGACGTTGGCCCGGATCCTCGATGTGCCGTTCACCATCGCCGACGCGACGACGCTTACCGAAGCGGGATACGTCGGCGAAGACGTCGAGAATATTCTGGTGCGGCTGCTCCAGGCCGGCGATTTCAACGTCGCAGAGTGCGAGCGTGGGATCGTCTACATCGACGAAATCGACAAAATCGCGCGGAAATCGGAGAATCCGAGCATCACCCGTGACGTGTCGGGTGAAGGCGTCCAGCAGGCGCTCCTCAAGATCATCGAGGGCACCGTCGCTTCGGTACCGCCGCAGGGCGGACGGAAGCACCCGCAGCAGGAATACATCCAGCTGAACACCAAGGACATTCTGTTCATCTGCGGCGGCGCATTCGATGGCCTCGAAAAGATCATCGAGGCACGCACGGGGCGCCGGCAAATCGGCTTCAACGGTGCGGCGGCTCGCGACAAGAAGCTGGCACAGACGAAGATGTTCTCCGAGGTCGAGCCGGACGATCTGTTGCGCTACGGCCTGATCCCCGAGCTCGTGGGTCGCCTTCCGGTGACCGTTGCGCTCGAAGGTCTCGACGAAGAAGCGCTGGTCCGGATCCTCAAGGAGCCCAAGAACGCGCTCACCAAGCAATACGCCAAGCTGTTCGGGCTCGAGGATGTGAAGATCACCTTCGACGAAGCAGCCCTGACTGCCATCGCAAACAAGGCGCTCAAGCGCGGCACCGGCGCGCGCGGACTCCGCGCGATCCTCGAGGAGGTGCTGATGGAAGTGATGTTCGACCTTCCCAGCCGCGAGGACGTGGTCGAGGTCAAGGTGACTGAGTCCTGCATAACCAATGGAACCCAGCCGCTGCTCGAGATCTCGCCGGTTAGAAGGAAGAAGGAAGCCTAAGCTTCTTTTAACTGCACTGAAGACTACCGGCTGGAGGCGTTGGGCCGCACGGCTTGAGGCCGGGGGCCAAACCCTCACATTGGGATAGCCCCAAGCCGCGAGCCGTTCCGCCGACGGCTTCCAGCCGGTAGTCTTCAGTGGCGATTACAAACTTTCCTTCTCACCCAGACTCAGACTTGGCGCAGCTCTTTCAGCGCGACAACGAATCCATTCCGACGTCGGACCGCGTCCCGGTCCTGCCGCTTCGTGACGTCGTCATT
>Ga0070684_100000852_pt1 | contig 21507 bp, 21 predicted proteins | sample KBSC723LmetaG_FD_65653 | JGI IMG/M metagenome (GOLD analysis project Ga0070684, IMG submission 65653) | Corn rhizosphere microbial communities from Kellogg Biological Station, Michigan, USA - KBS C7.2-3L metaG | ecosystem: Host-associated > Plants > Roots > Rhizosphere ...
CGACGACCGCGGGCTGCGGCTGCCCCCGGCCGTGGCACCGGTGCAGGCCGTAGTCGTCCCAGTGGGCAACGATCCCGGCGTGGCCGAGGCGGCACCGTCGCTGTGCGCGGCCATCCGAGCCGCGGGGGTGCGCGCTCACCTCGACGACCGCGACCACGTGCGGCCAGGCGCCAAGTACCACGAGTGGGAGCTGCGGGGCGTGCCGCTGCGGATCGAGCTCGGCCCCCGTGACCTGGCGGCGGGCCGTGCCGTGGTCGTTCGCAGGGATTCCGCCGCCAGGCGGGAGACGTCGCTCGACCGGCTGCCCGGCCTTGTCGGCGGCATGCTCGACGAGGTGCAGGCGTCGCTGTTCGCCGACGCCCTGACCTTTCGTGACAGCCGCACCCTGCGACCCTCCGGATACGCCCAGATGCGGGACTTCCTGGCCGTCGCCGGCGGCATGGCGGTGGCCCCCTGGTGCGGGGACGCGGCCTGTGAGCGGCGGGTCAAGGACGAGACCAAGGCGACCATCCGCTGCCTGCCCGTTGACCGCGGCTGGTCGGGCGGCGACTGCATCGTCTGTGGCCGGGCGGCGACCGAGGAGGCGACGTGGGCGCAGGCGTACTGACGAGGCCGGCGCGACCGCCGGCTATCCCTTCGGCCTCATCAGTTCCTGGAAGGCGGGCTCGTCGCGTATCGGGTCGAAGTCCGAATCGCCCTCCGCATGCAGGCGGGAACCATCGGACAGCTCGATCGCACGCCGGAGGTGCTCGATCGCGTCGGACGTCCGCCCGGCCAGGCTCTCGCAACAGGCCACGTTGTACAGCGGGCCGGCGTACTGGGGATGGGCCTCCACCAGCTCGCGGCCGCGGTCGGCCGCCTCGGCGTACTTGCCGTCAGCGTACAGGTGGTTCAGCGGAGCCCAGACCTCCCAGCCGAACGGCTCGAAGGCCTTGCCGGGGATGCCGCCGAGGACGAGGATGGTCGTTTCGGCCTGTTCGGCGAACGCCGTCCGCTTCACGCCGGGGGGCGCGAAAACCAGCGTTCCGGCGGGCGCGTCCACGTGCTCTCCGTCGAGCTCGAACCTGGCGTGGCCGGCGACCACCGCGTACAGCTCCTCGTCCGAGTCCGGCTCAGACTCGTCGTGCTCGTTGATGATGCGGTCGCCCGCTTTCGGGGCCGTCCACGCGGTGGCGCCGAAGGCCGTGATCCCGAAGTGATGGCGCACCGGTTGGGAGGGGCAGCGGCCGTCGTCCAGCACCTCGATGTCCTCGAGGTGCGCCGCCTGATGTGACGGCCCGGCGGTCGCCGCCGGTGCAGGCTCCGCCGCCGGTTGATCGACCAGTGCCTGAAATGCCGGGTCGTCACGCACCGGGTCGAAGTCCGAATCCGCCCGTGCGAGCTCCCTGAAACCCGGGTAGAGCTCGACCGCGCGGCCCAGGCGCTCGACGACAGTGATCACGCCGACGCCCGCCATGCTCTCGAAACAGGCCAGGTTGTAATGCAGCCCGGCCGAACCGGGGTGGTGCTCGACGGCCTCGCGGAGCACGGTTGCCGCGTCGCCATACCGCTGCTGCCGGTAGAGCCTCATCGCCTCCTGGCTTTCGGCCCACGACTCCTCCCAGGGCGAGACCTCGAAGGCATGCCCGGGCCGCGCGCCGACGACCAGCACCGTCGTGCCCTCCTGCTTCGCCACGGCGCCGCGGCGGGCGGTGACATCGCCGACAAAGACGAACGTCCTCTGCGGTGCGTCGATCTCGTCGCCGTCGACGGTGAAGGTCGCTCGACCTTCGACGACCAGGTACAGCTCCTCGTGCTGCGCCATCGTCTCGGTGTGGTCGCTGATCACGCGCCCGCCGGCCTCGGCGGCACGATAGGCGTTGACGCCGAAGGCACTGATACCGAAGTGATCGCGGACGGGGATCCAGCTGTCCCGGCTGGGAATGTCGCCCAGCGCGGCAACGGAGAACCGGCTCACGTCACCTGCTCCCGGAGCGCATGCTCGAGCGCGGCCCGGTCGGTGGGTGCCCCGTGGGTCGGCAGCACGAGCTCGACCGGCAGCTCGAGCAGCGGCTGCAGTGACTCCAGGATCTGCTCCGGTGGGACGCCCTTGTTCGCCCAGTCGGCCGGGAACTCGAAGCCCTGGCCACGGTCGATAAGCGTGTCCCCGGCGGCCAGCGCCCGGCGGCCCTCGATCCACAGCACGAGGTCGTTGGGCTCCATCCCCGGGAACGCCTGGACGCCGATCGGCAGGCGATCACCGGCCGCGAACACCTGCGCCGGCAGCGAGCCGTCGCCAGGGGAGTCGGGCGGCGGTGAGAACACCGTGGCTCCGCACTGCTCTGCGAGGCTACGGGTGTCGCGCTGGTGCCATGGGCAGGTCAGCACGATCACCGTCTCCCGTTCGGCGGCGAGCTCGTCGATCGGGGCCGGCGGGGCCGTGGGGTCGATCAACAGCAGCCGCCTGCCATCGTCGATCGCGTAGGACGAGACCTCTGGCCCCCAGTCCTCGGTGGCGGCATCCTGATCCGTCCACTCCGGATGCACGGCTGCCCACCACCACAACCCCTTCTGCAACTCCCGCACGCCCGCCATGCTAACCGATGGCAGTGCCCGGCCCCGGAATCTCTCCGGCCCGCCGGGCTGCCGAACCGTCCGAGGCCGGCGCTATCGTCGGTCGTCCGGATGCCGACCCAGCACCAGATCTACGACCGCCTCGCGGACACCGATCTCGACCCCGAGCTGTCGTGGGCCGAGCATGAGCTGCCGGAGCGGGAACGCACCAAGCACGTCCACCGGCTGCACCCCTACCTCGGCAAGTACGTGCCCCAGCTCGTCCAGATCTTCCTCGATCGGCACTTCCAGCCGGGTGACCTGATCCTCGATCCATTCGCCGGCAGCGGCACCACCCTGGTCGAGGCCAGCGTCTTCGGGGCGCACAGCGTGGGGGTCGACATCTCCGCATTCAACGCACTGCTTTGCCGGGTCAAGACCGCCGAGTACAACCCGTTCGTGGTCGAGCACGATCTGCGGGAAGCCCTCCAGCGGCTGGAGGAGCACGCGGCCGCCGCGCCCGCGTCCGGCTCCCACAAAGGTCTCAGTGAGTACCTCGTCACCTGGTATGCGCCGCGGGCGATCGATGAGCTGCTGTTTTACCGCGAGCTCCTCGACGACTACCCGGAGAGCCGCGACCTGCTGAGCGTCGTCCTGTCCCGCTCGGCCCGCTCGGCGCGGATGACGGCCCATTACGACCTCGACTTCCCCAAGCAGCCGAAGACCGAGCCCTACCACTGCTACAAGCACTCGCGCGTCTGCTCGCCGACCCGCGAGGCCTACAAGTTCCTGCGCCGCTACACGCTCGACACGATCCGGCGGGTGAAGGAGTACGAGCGGCTGCGAAAGCCGGTCTCCAGCACGGTCTACCACGCAGACGCCAGGATGCTCGACTTCGGCGGCCGCGAGTTCCACGGCCTGATCACCTCGCCGCCCTATCCGGGCCGGATCGACTACCACGAGCAGCATCGCTATGCGTTCGAGCTGCTCGGCCTCGACGACCTCCGATCGCAGGAGATCGGCGCCGCGGAGAAGGGGCTGCGGCGCACCGTGATCGACGACTACGTCCGTGACATGACGGCGGTGTTCGCCAACGCCCGTGCCCAGGCGCGATCCGGCGGACTGTTCGTGATCGTGATCGACGACTCCCGCGGGCTCTACGACAGGATCCTCGAGGACGCCGGGCTGACGCTCGTCGAGCGGCGAAAGCGACACGTCAACCGCCGCACCGGCCGCCGCCAGGGCGAGTTCTTCGAAGAGATCATCCTCGCCACCACGTAGCATCGGGCGGTGGACCCGGCGACCCGATCCGCGGTGCGCGATCTGCTCGTCTCATTCATGGAGAACTGGCTGAGCGGCTCGGTGGATCCGGCTGAGCTCGACAGCATGCGTGTCCTCGGGATCAGCCCCAGCGGCCTGCTGGCGCCGTTTCACGAAGCGTTGGTGCCCGGCATCACGCTGCTGCGGGAGCGCTCGTTCTCGACCTCGCTCGGCAACCTCCACGAGCGGGTTGCCGAACTGATCGCCGGGGAGCATCACGCCGCGGCCCAGCGGCAGTACCAGCTCGATGGCACGATGCCGGCCATCGTCGAATCGTTCATCACCCAGCATCTGCACGCGCTGGAGAGTGGCGAGGTGAAGCCCGACTGGCGGACCGAACGGTCGGAGCTGCTGCGGAGCTTCGGGCAGACCGTCACCGCGTCGACGCGGATCGACCTCCGGGTGGTCACCCACGAAGGCAGCGAGCTGCTGTTCGAGATGAAGAGCGCCAAGCCCAACAAAGGCCAGTGCATCGAGATGAAGCAGCGGCTGATGAAGGCGGTCGCGATCCGCGGCAGCACCGCGACCTTCGCCCACTGGGGCGTGCCCTACGACCCCTACGGCGAGGGCCATTACGGGCATCCCTATCCGAAGCGGTTCTTCGACTTCGCCCACGAGGTGATGGTGGGCAGGGACTTCTGGGACGTGCTCGGCGGTGACGGAACCTACGTCGAGCTGATCGACGTCTACCAGGATGTGGGGCGCTCTTTCGCGGAGCGCCTGCGGTCGCTCACCGACCCGACGGCCTGATTCGCTCCTACCGCACCGGTCAGACGTCGGAGGCCGAACGGGCGCGAGCAGGTCGGCCGGCCGCGGCGCATCGAGGAGCTGCCCGCTCACGCGGCCCGGCGGCGGAGGACGCGCCGGATAGGATCCGGCTTCCATGAGGAGCGGCGCGCGGTGACGACGTTCGTGAACTGGGTCGGGAACCAGACCTGTGCGCCGGCCCGGCGGTTGTCTCCGGCGACCGAGCCCGCGGTGCAGACCGCGGTGCGCGAGGCGATCGCCGGCGGCCAGGGGGTGCGGGTCGTGGCCACCGGGCATTCGTTCTCGCCCGTGCACCTGACCGCGGGGACGCTGATCGATCTCGCCGAGCTGGACGGGATCACGCAGGTCGACGCGGACCGACGGCGCGTGCGGGCGCTGCCGGGAACGCCGATCGGGGGCTTCGGCGATCCGCTGTGGGACGCCGGGCTGGCGCTCGCCAACCAGGGCGACATCGACACCCAGGGCATCAGCGGCGCCATCGGCACGGCGACCCACGGCTCCGGCATCCACCTGCAGAGCTTCTCGGCCTCGCTGCGCGGCTGCCGCATCGTCGCCGGCACCGGCGAGGTGGTGGTGATCGACGAATCGACTCCTGACCTGCTGGCCGCCGCGCAGGTGGCGATCGGCATGTTGGGAGTGATGACCGAGGTCGAGATCGAGGTCGTCCCCCGCTATCGCCTGGCCCAACGGATCGAGTGGTGGAGCTTCGCACGGCTGCTGGAGGAGTGGGATGAGCGGGTCGCGCGGCACCGCCACTTCTCCTGCTTCTGGTGCCCGGCGCCGGAGTCTGCGGCCATGTACGGCCTCGAGCGGGAGAGCGTTGAGTCGACCGCCGACATGGCCTGGGTGAAGACGCTGGACGAGGTCGACGACGATGGCGCGCCGGGGGGCCGGGTCGACCGCGGCTACCGGCTGTATCCGATCGACTCGCTCGAGCCGAACTTCCACGAGCTCGAATACTTCGTCCACATCGATCGGGCCAGCGAGGCGGTGCTCGCGATGCGCGAGCTGATGCTCGCGTCCCAACCCGACGCGGTGTTCCCGCTCGAGTTGCGCACGGTTGCCGCCGACAGCGCATATCTCTCGCCGCAGTACGGGATGCCGACCCTTGTGCTCAGCGTATCGGGAAAGCCGGGCACCGACTACTGGGGCTACCTGCGCAGCGTCGATGCCCTGCTGGGCGAGTTCGATGCGCGGGTGCACTGGGGCAAGCTCCACTTCCTGACCGCCGAGCAGCTGCACGACCGGTATCCGAAGGCGCCGGCGTTCATCGACGTCCGCCGCCGGCTCGACCCGGACGGCGTGTTCCTCAACGACCACCTCCGGCCTCTGTTCGCCTGACGATGCGCATCAGCCGCATGATCAGCGCGGTCGACGTCCACGCCTGCGGCGAGCCTGGGCGGGTCGTCACCGCCGGCCTGCCGCCGATCCCCGGCGAGACGATGTTCGCGAAGATGGAGCACCTGCGCGACCACCAGGACTGGCTTCGCAAGGTGATGCTCCGCGAGCCGCGTGGATATCCGGCTCTCTGCTGCAACGTGATCCTGCCCCCGACCATGCCCGAGGCGGACGCCGGCTGTGTGATCATGGAGCAGGTCGAGTATCCGCCGATGTCGGGGTCGAACACGATCTGTGTGGTCACCGCGTTGATCGAGACCGGCATGGTGCCGGTGACCGAGCCGGTCACGGAGCTCGCGCTCGAGACGCCGGCCGGCATCATCCGCGTGGTGGCCGCGGTGCGCGACGGCAAGTGCGAAAGCGTCACCTTCCGCAACGTCCCCGCCTACGCCGCCTATGTGGATCGGTCGATCGAGGTGCCCGAGCTGGGCACCGTCACCGTCGACGTCGGCTGGGGCGGGATGTTCTACGTGATCGCCGACGCCGCGCAGTTCGGCTTCGAGCTGACGCCCGCCGAGGGGGCCGACATCACCCGCGTGACCGAGATGCTGAAGGCGGCTGCGCGCGAGCAGTTGCCCGTCGTCCACCCGGAGAACCCCGCTATCCGCGACGTCACGATCGGGCAGCTGTACGGGCCGGCGCACGCGCCGACCTCGACCCGCCGCAACGCTGTCACCGTCTCCAGCGGTGCGTTCGACTGGGGCCGCCCGGCCACCTGGAAAGGGGTGCTCGATCGCTCGCCGTGCGGTACCGGGACGTGCGCAGCGATGGCGGTGCTGCACGCCAAGGGCCAGCTCGCGATCGGGGAGGACTTCGTCCACGAGAGCATCGTCGGCAGCGTGTTCACCGGCCGGCTGGTCGAGAAGGCGATGGTGGGAGCCCAGCCCGCCGTGGTGCCGACGATCACTGGCAGCGGCTGGATCACCGGGATCGCGCAGTACGTGATCGATCCCACCGACCCGTTCCCCGAGGGGTTCACGGTCGGCGACCTGTGGGCGTAGACCCGCGATGCCATCGCCCCCGTTCGCCGAGTCAGTCGTTCCAGCGCACCACGATCTGCCCCTGGACACCGGGCAGCGGCAGGGCGGTCGCCTCCGCATCGACGGCGTCGCGCGCCGCGCGGGAAGGCCGCCCCCAGGCCTGGATCGTCACCGTGTCATGCGCACGCCGCCAGGTTCCCCTGATCTCGCCATCGAGCAGGATGGCGCCCGGCCACACGCGCGGCGTCCACAGCGTGCTGCGCTGATCGGAGTCGGGGACGAGCAGTGCCCGGTCGCCGCCCTGAAGCAGGAAGTATGCGTCGCCGCTAGGCAGCAGCCGCGCCGGCGCCGCGGGCCCGGGGTCGGCGCGGAACAGGGGCTCATCGCCGGTGAGGATCCAGGCGTCGCCGAGCGGTGTGCGAACCGCGGTCAGCGATCGCCGGAGCGAATCGAACGTCGCCGCGGCCGCCCGTGCGGAGACCCCCGCCCAGCGGGCGAACGCCTCGGGGGTCGAGGGACCGAACACATGCAGATACCGGCGGGCCAGCTCGAGCCGGGCCTTCAGCGGATCGCCCGCCGGCGGCACCGTCCACACGGTAGGCTGCCGGGCCCCCGCCCAGCGGATCAGCACCGTGCCTGTCGTCGCGGCGTACCGCAGCGAGTTGGGGTGGACACCCAGCGCGTCCCCGGCCTCGCCGTATGTCATCGTCCGGCCCGCCAGGTGCGCGTGGAGGCGAGCCGCCAGGTTCTCGGCTCGGAGCCGACCTTTTGCGTCGTCAGGGAACCTCCCCAGCGAGAACACCGCGAGGTCGCGCGCGGCGATCACGTACACCTGGAACCGTGGCCCCCACAGCTGGACGAGCGACTCGTCCTCCCAGCAGGACGGGCCGGCGCCCTCGACCCGTGCATGGATCGACAGCAGGGCCGCCCTCGGCATGCTGTCCTGCAGGCCCGCCCACGCAGCCTCACGCAGAGACCGCGGCCCCGGGGGAAGCCGCTCGTCCAGCGCGCCGACCCGGCGCCGGAAGCCAAGGATCTGCTGCCTGCTCAGCTCCAGCGGCCGCGACCCGCTGGTGGCATCGCGCACTTTCATGAGATCTGGAGCTACTTGCTCGCCGTGGCCTTGCCCTTCCCGGATGTATTGAGGGCGACCGCGGCGCGGATCAGCGCCTGGAACGCGTCGGCGTCGACCTGATACCCCTCGTGGATGTCGATCGCGCGCCGTGCGTTCCCGTCCAGACTCGAGTTGAAGAGCTTGGCCGGGTCGTCCAACGACGCCCCCTTCATGAACGTGAGCTTCACGACCGACTTGTACGACTCGCCGGTGCAGATGATGCCGTCGTGCGACCACACCGGCGTGCCCGGATTGGTGGCCTTGGCCCACTTCCACTCCTCCACCACCTCCGGGTCTGCCTCTCGGATGAGCGTTCGCACCCTGCCCAAGGTCTCGCCGCGCCAGTCCCCGAGCTCCGCAATTCTTTCGTCGATCAGCTCAGACGCCGACCGCCGCTCGGTCGAACCCGACGTTTCCATGTTCCCCTCCTGCTGGCTTCCTGATGCTCCGAGCTTAGTCCGCATCGGCGAGAGTCATGGGCCGCCGGCCCGCCGGGTTCACGCACGTCCCTCGCGTGCGAGCTTGGCCAGCGCGGCCGCGTTCCGCTTCGCTCTGAGCAGCGCGATGGCGTCGATGCGCCTGGTGGCCGCCTCTTCGGTCAGCCCTCGCGCGTCGAGGGCATCTGCGAGCATGAGCAGCGCATCGGCGTGGTCGCATACGAGGTCGGTTGGCTGGGCCAGCTCGACGCCGCGCCGGGCTGCGGCCTCGGCGTCGGGAGCCGAGCCGCGGAGCAGGAAGGCGCGGGCACGCACCAGGCTGCGCCGGATCACGAGCTGGGCGTCGGGGACGGGAGGGGACAGGTCAAACGTGTCGGCCAACCGAAGGAACCGCTGCGGCTCGTCCTGCGCCGCGACTGCACCGCACAACAGGCTGTCGACTGTGGAGACCCACCACACGTCGCCGAGCGTCACCAGCACATCTCGCGCCTCACGCAGCCTTCGCTCGGCGGCCTCGGCGTTCCCGACCGACGTTTCCACGCCGGCGATCACGAGTGCGTGGGCAGCGCCCAGCCAGCCGAGCCCGTGGCGGTCGATCACCTCGCGCCATTGCTGTTCGTGCTCGACGAACGCTGCGTCGTCGCCCGCAGCGAGCGAGCCGATCGCCTTCAGGGCATGACCAGCACTGCCCGAGATCGGCTCGCCGAAGGGGAACAGCTGCTCGTTGGCGGTCACGGCGAGGCGATCGAACGGCATCGGTCCGACCGTTGCGGTGAACACGACGTCGGCGGCGGCCTGGGCCGATTCCCGGAACCGTCCCGCCGCGAGACCGTGGCGGAGCGCGCGGATCGTCCATGCATGCTGCTGCGCCATGCGCCCGCGCATGAACTCCAGGTACTCGAGCGCAATCGCGGCCTCGGCAACCCCCGCGTCGTCGGCCATGGCGTCGAGCGCGTCGAGCGCGCGTTCTGCTTCCAGGACTGCGGCGTCGACCTCGGACTCGGTGGGCGAGCGGTAGGCGCGGTTCGACAGCAGCTGAATCCTGGCCCGCAGCGCGTCCCGCTCGGACCCGGCTGCACGGCTCAGCTCGACGGCCTCCGCCAGCAGCGACTCGGTCTCCTCGGGGCGACCGGTCTCCGTCAGTGCAACCCCCAGGTTCGGGAGCAGGTCCAGCCGCCGCGGATCCGACACCGGGAGGAGCACCGCTGCCCGGCTGAGAAGATCGCGGGACGTGATCAGGTCGAGGGCGGCGAACGCGCGAAGCCCGGCCGCCGCGAACAGTTCGCCGGCACGCAGCGAGAGAGCCGCAGAGCGCTCGTCACGCACGCCGAGCTCCTCCCGCAGGCGCAGCGCACGCTCGAGGTGGCGGGCAACCGACTCGTTGACGTCTGCCTGATCGGCGTCCTCCACCGCCAGCCACTCGGCGAGCTGCTCGTGGAGTTCCGCCCGCTGCCCCTTCGAGAGTCTGCGATACGCGGCCTCGAGCACAAGCGCGTGGGCAAATCGCCACCGGCCGGCCGGCTCGTCCTCCGGCTGCACGAGCCCGCTTCGGTCGAGGGAGGCAATCGCGGTCTCAACGTCGCCGGGCGCCACGTCGGCGGCAAGTGCCCGCAGCGCCTCGGTCCGGAACCGCCGACCCTGGATGGACGCCCGTTCCATGATCAGCCGCGGCACCGGGTCGAGGCGGTCGAGCCGAGCGGCGAGCAGTGCCTGCAAGGATGCGGGGATCTCAACCACCACGTCGCTGGATCCCACCCACCGGCCGTTGGCCAGCAATCCTTGATCCGCGAGCATCGCCGTCAGCTGCTCCACATACAGCGGGTTGCCCTCGGCCGTCTCGCACACGCGGTCGACGACGGACGCCGGGGCGTCAGGGCCCAGCAGGAGTTCGCCGATGCGTCGGGTGTCCTCGGCCGACAGCGGTGTCAGCGTGGTCGTGATCGCGCGCGGCTTGGCCGCGGCCCAGGTCGGACGCTGTTCCAGGAGCTCGGGCCGGGCGAGGCACAGGAAGAGGATGGGACCGTGTGCGCGCTCGACGACAGCGTCGGCGAGGTCGAGCATCGGCGGTTCCGCCCAGTGCACGTCCTCCAGAATCACGACCAACGGCGGCCGCTCGGAGGCGAGCACCTCGAGCAGGCGCCGCACCGCCCACGAGGTATCCGCGCCGAGCGCGTCGCCGACCCCGAGGAACTGCGCGAGCCGGTCACCGACTGAGGCTCCGTCGGTCTGTGTGGCCATCCGCTCACGAAGCGCCATCGCGACCACGTCAGCGTCCCCCGATGGTCGGCCTGCGGCCTGCGCAAGCAGTTCGACGAGCGGCGCGAACGTCACACCGTCACCGTAGGAGGGTGTCTGGCCGACGAGCACCGTCGCCCGCTCCCTCACCCCAGCTGCAAACGCCTCGGCCAGCCTCGACTTGCCCACACCGGGCGGCGCCAGAATGGTGACGAGCACGCTGGAGCGGGCATCTATCGCGTCCGCGAGCGCCTCATCCAGCATTCTCATGTAGCGGTCGCGGCCCACGAACGGCGTCGTCACCCGGGGCGCCGCATGAACCGCAGCCACGCGCCAGGCTGGCACAGGTTCGGCCTTGCCCTTGACGTTCACCGGCCCCACGGCCTCGGCGATCACTGCATCGCGCACCAGGCGCCAGGTCGGCTCCCCGACGAGCACGTCGCCCGGTTCAGCAGCCGACTGTAGCCGTGCCGCGGTGTTCATCACGTCGCCCAGGAGCGCCTCGTCTCCTGCGCCGACGACCACCTCGCCCGTCGATACCCCGATGCGCGACTCCAACTGCACGTCCAACTCAGCGCCCAGCGACTGGTTCAACCGCGCCATGCGGGAGCGCATCTCGATCGCCGCGCGCACCGCCCGAAGCGCATCGTCCTCATGCAGTTGCGGCACGCCGAACACGGCCACCACGGCGTCGCCGATGAACTTGTCCACTCGGCCGCCATGCCCCTCCACAGCAACACGCATCTGCTCGAAGTACCGACCCATCACGCGTCGCAGCACCTCCGGGTCGAGCTGCTCGCCGAGTGGGGTGGAGCCGACCACGTCGCAGAACACCGCAGTCACCGTCTTTCGCGCCTCCCGGGACGACTCGGCGTCGGCGATGAGAGGCGTCCCGCAGGCCCCACAGAAACGGAAGCCGTCCGGGTTTTCACGACCACACGACGCGCAGATCGTCACCGGCCGAGTCTACGACGCCCCACCGCCGCCGGCGCGCGGCCGATTTCGCCGTGCGGTTTACGATGGGACATTGACCCCGGATCCGACCGAGATCACGCTTCGCAACCGGCTGACGCTTTCCTACGTTGACCAGGGCAACCCCTCGGCACCGGCTGTCGTGCTGCTTCACGGCCTCGTCGACTCGTGGCGGAGCTTCGACCGGGTGCTGCCACACCTGCCCGCCTCGGTCAGAGCCATCGTGCCGTCCCAGCGTGGCCACGGCGACTCGGATCGGCCCGAGACGGGCTATCGGACGCGGGACTTCGCCTCGGACGTGGGCCTGCTGATGGACGCGCTCGGGCTGACGAGCGCCGTCGTACACGGCCTTTCGTCGAGCAGCCTGGTGGCGCAGCGGTTCGCGATCGACAATCCGGGACGCACGGCCGGGATCGTCCTCGAGGGGTCATTCGCCACCCTCCGCGGTAACCAGGCAGCGGAGAGCGTCGTGGCGTCGGCGATCTCGACGCTTCGCGAGCCGATCGACCCCGATTTCGTGCGCGGGTTTCAGGCGGGCATCCTCGCCCAGCCCGTACCCCAGGCGTTCCTGGACACCCTGGTTCGGGAGGGCCTCAAGGTGCCGGCCCGTGTGTGGCGGGAGGCCTTCGAAGGACTCCTCCAGGATGACCATTCTGCCGAGCTGCGGGACATCACGGCACCGACGCTGATCCTGTGGGGCGACCGGGACGCGGTGATCGGGCGTGACCAGCAGGACGTGCTGGCGAGCGGGATACCCACCTCGGAGCTCGCTGTCTACGCAGGCTGCGGCCACGCCCTGCACTGGGAGGAGCCGCGACGCTTCGCCGCCGATCTGGTCGCCTTCGTCCAGCGGGCGTCGGCGCCGATCGGTGTCTCGGATTAGCTCGAGACGCTCGTGGAGGTTGCCGGTGCGGTGATCGGCTGGTTCTCGCCGAGGTGGCTGTACTCGACGCTCCAGGTGATCGTCGTCCCGGGGTCTGTCGCCGGCCCGTATCGGGGACAGTTGGGCACCCCGGGCTGACACGACGGCTGCTGGAAAGTGAAGCTGATCCGCTGCACCAGGCCGTCGCGGCCGACGATCATCGTCAGCTTCGAGGTGTCGGGGTACTGGCCGCCGGGTGCGTTGGGATCGCCAACGCCTTCGCCGCGGAGCTTCGCAAGCATCTGCGTCACGTCGTCCTGGCTGAGGTTCATCACCGGGTCGACGTGGGCGTTTCGGATCGTGCCGGTATAGAGCGTCGTACCGTCCGCGCGGGGAGTCTTGTGGAGGTCGCTGGCAACCGACAGGATCTCGTCTGCGATGTTGCCGTTCATGTTGGCGTGGAGAGCCTCCACCTCGGGGCCGAGCTTGTCGCCCACGTCTGCCGCGCTGGCGTAGTGCGTCCAGGTGCCGTCGGGGCCTTGCACGTACACGCCGCGTCCGATCAAGAGCATCTGGAGGTTCGGGCCCAGCACGTGCCCAAGCACCAGCGGGCTCGACTGGCCCTTCTTGAGGGCGATCCTCTTGCCGTTCCAGCCCATGGTGTAGAGCGTCGTGTTGTTGACCGTAAGCGCCATCGTCCCCGACGGCTGCGCCGAGGTGGCGGCCAGTGCCTCGTGCGCTGCGGCATACGCGCTCGGCGGCGAGGCACCCCCGAGCGTCAAGCTGCCGACAACGGCGGCGATTGCCACGGCCGCGGTCAGGCCCGCGGAGAGGCTGATCAGCCGGCGGCGGTGTGCTGGGCGCCGCGACCAGCCACCAGGGCCGGGTGGCGTGGAGGCGATCTGGGTGCTGAGCTCTTCACAGCTCTCGAGGAACTCGTCGAAGTCGGGCCGGTTTCGCGGATTGGCATCGCGCAGTTCCTTCAGGCTGGGGCTCGTCGGCACGGTCATGCTCCTTGAGAGGGAAAGGTGGTGCTGCGGGCGGGTGCGGTCGCCATGGGCGGGCGAGCTGCGAGACGCGACATCGCGTCGCTGTCTCCCGCCGGCACCTGTGATTCGAACGCCGCTCGAAAGCGTTTCCGGGCCCGATGCAGGCGGCTGCGAACGGCGACGGCAGGGCGTCCAACCACCACGGCGATCTCCGGGGCGGTGAGCCCTTCCCACTCCGTCAGCAGCAGGACCTCGCGGTCGCGCGTCCCGAGAGTGGCAAGCGCCTCGCGCACCCTCCCGACCAGGGGATCGTCCTCGTCGGCTGCAGCGGTCGCGTGAGCGCGCAACCGCTCGCGCAGCCTGGTGCGACGGGCGTTCGAGCGCGCCTGGTTTGCCGTCACACGGCGCGCCGTGGCGTACAGCCATGGACGGGCCTCATCGCCCTTCGGCACCTCGTCCAGCCGGCGCCAGGCGATCAGGAACACCTCGCCCACCGCGTCCTGTTCATCGCTTGACGAACCCGAGCGCCACCGGCAATACGACGCAACGCCGGCGACGTGCTCTCTGAACAGGGCATCGAAGCGATGCCTGCGGCATTCCATGTCGGCATCCGTCACACGCGCCTCCTCGGCGGAGTAGGGAGTGTCACCGTGTGTATGTCCGGATACCGGGCGGACGTTGCTGAACCACAGCCGAAGTCTCGCATCGGCCGGTCACGGGAGCTCCAAGCGCGGGTCTGGTACGGTGGCGGGGATCGTTTCGGCCACTACGAGAAGGGGTCGCCATGTCTGAGACGCTCACGGGAACGTGCCTTTGCGGCGGCGTGGAGTACGAGGTCAGGGAACCGCAGTCGCTGGGCTACTGCCACTGCACGCGCTGCCAGCACTGGACCGGATCGAGCCTGGCCGGAGTGGTGGTGGCGAAAGAGAACTTCACGTTCACCAAGGGCGAGGACCTGGTGAAGACCTACGAGAGCCACCTGGCACCCCGGAACTTCTGCAGCAACTGCGGATCCAGCCTCTACGACGACCTCGGTGCGGTGTACTTCGTGGCCGCGGGCCTGATGGCCGACCTCGATCTCCGTCCCAGCTTCCACCAGCAGGTCGCCTACAAGGCGAGCTGGCACGAGATCGGCGACGATGCACCACAGTTCGCCGAGATGCCCACCTGAGGCCGCGGCGCCGCCCGTGGCGAAGACGCAGTACTACACGGCGACCTCCATGGACGGGTTCATCGCCGACGAGCGAAACTCGCTCGAGTGGCTGTTCGAGGTCGACCGCGACCAGACTGCGGCCGACAACTCGTTCGCCGGCTTCTTCGCCGAGATCGGCGCGATGGCGATGGGGCGGACGACGTACGAGTGGGTGCTGGAGCACGACCACCTGCTGGAGGATCCCGGCAAGTGGCACGGCTACTACGGCGACACGCCGTGCTGGGTGTTCACGCACCGCGATCTCCCGCCGGTACAGGGCGCGAACCTGACCTTCGTCCACGGCGACGTGGCACCGGTGCACCGCGAGATGACACAGGCCGCAGGCGGGAAGAACCTGTGGCTGGTCGGCGGCGGCGACCTGGTCGGGCAGTTCGCCGATGCCGGCCTGCTGGACGAGATCCTGCTCGCAGTTGCTCCGGTCACGCTGGGCCGCGGCGCGCCGCTGCTGCCCCGACGGCTGACCGCGGCCCGACTCGAGCTGACCGATGTCGCTCGCGATCGGCAGTTCGCCCGGCTCACATACCGCGTCGCCGGGCCTGGGTAGCGATCCGGCGCCAGAGCAGGCAGCGAACCGCTACAGCCGCAGCTCCAGCAGCACCTCCCCGTCGAACACGATGTCGCCGGTCTGGCGGAAGCCGTAGCGCTCGTAGAACGGGATCGGGCCGCCTTCGCCCCGACCCGCGCTGGTGCTCACCACCTCGACGCCAGGGCGGCGTCGGAAGAACTCGACGATCAGGTCGAGCGTGGCCGTGCCGTACCCGCAGCGTTGGTGGCGGCGGTCGATCAAGAGCTTCCAGAGGTAGTGCGGGATATATCCCGGCACATCGTCGACCTCGTCGCTGACCATGACGAAGCCGACCGGCGCCTCGCCGGCGTAGATCGCCCACTGGATGGCACGGCCCGGCGCTTCCTCGATCGCCTCCTGCATCGACTCCGCGACGGTGCTCACGAATCGCCGCTGTCCCGGCGCCAGTTCGAGCGCCAACACAGCCGCCCGATTCTCGTCTGTGATGGGGCGCAGCGAGACATCCACACGGCGACTGTACCCGGCACCGGATTGGCGGGTGGGGCGACGCCCGGATGCCGCAAACAGGGACAGGCGAGCGCCGATGACTTCTGCGCCGCGGTGGCGTCTGAAGCAGTAGCGACGGTTCACGGGCCGTCCCGGTGTCCCCTGACGATCCGAGACCGTGGAGGTCTGATCATGCGAAAGCTGATAGCGACGGTGTTCAACTACTCGCTCGACGGCCTTCTCGCCGACGAGGGCACGGAGTTTTGGAAGTTCTGTTTCGACCTGCCCGAAAACCGTCAGCCCGACGACCCCGCGCAACTCGACTTTCTCCGCAGCGCATACGCGCACATCATGGGCCGCACCGCATATGAGGGCATCGCCGGGTCGATGACGACCGCCACCGACCATCCCTTCGCCCCCATTCTGAACGCCGCGCGCAAGGTCGTCTTCTCCCGGACACTGAGGACGGCCGACTGGGCCAACACAACCGTCGCCACCGGTGACACGGCAGAAGAGGTCGACAAGCTGAGGAACGGCGGCGATGGCCACATCGTGGTCTGGGGCGGGATCGGCTTGTGGCGGTCGCTGATGCGGCTCGACCTGATCGACGAGCTTCAGGTGAGCATGTTCCCCTACGTTGCGGGCGAGGGCACCCGGCTCTTCGACGGCGTGCCCAGGTCATATCGCCTCGACCTGATCTCCAGCACCCCCTCCAGCAACGGGATCGTCGAGCTGCAGTACCGGCGGGCCCGCCAAACCACCAGCCCAGTGACGGCGGGGTGAGACAATGGTGCACATGAGTCCGACGAGCGCCACGGTGGAAGGCGAGTCGCTGTGGCCGCGGCTCGCGGGGCTCCCGCTCGTGATCGAGGCATGCGAGTACGAGCGCTTGCATGCCGTCCTCGCGTACGAGTTCGACCGCTTCACAACGCACGTGCGGCTCGTCGGAGCTGGCGTTGACGGGCTGGGCGAGGACGTCTCCGTGTTCCGCGAGGACGGCACCGCGCTGCACCAGACCAGGCCGGCGTTGCCGCTCGACGGGGAATGGACACTGGCCGGCTTCTGTGAGCATCTTGCGACGCTCGACCTGTGGCATGCGCCGCCGGAGTGGGAAGCTGCGCTGCGCTTTCGCCGATGGGCGTTCGAGTCCGCGGCGCTCGACCTCGCATTGCGCCAGGCCGGTCGCTCACTCCACGAGGTGCTTGGGCTGGAGCCGCGGCCGGTGCGCTTCGTCAACTCGCTCGGCCTCGGCAAGGAGCCTTCGATCGAACCGGTGCACCGGCGACTCCATCGCTCACCCGGCGTGCGCTTCAAGCTCGACGCTGAGGCGACCTGGCCGCAGGCGCTCGTTGATGAGGTCGCGGCGACGGGGGCGGTCGACACGATCGATTTCAAGGGCCAGTACGGGATCGAGGTCGAGGATTCCGAGGCGCTCGGTGCGCTGTACGATCGCGTCATCCGGGCGTTTCCGGACGCCTATCTGGAGGATCCGCACGCTCTGCCTGAGATCGCTCAGCGGCTCGAGGGTCACCTCGAGCGGGTGTCCTATGACGCGCCGATCAGAGGCGGCGACGACATCGGCTCGACGCCGCTCGCCGCGCGTGTCGTCAACGTCAAGCCCTCGCGCATCGGAAGCCTGCGCGAGCTGTTCGAGGTCTACGCACGCTGTGCCCGGGAGCAGCGGCCGATGTATGGCGGTGGAATGGGGGAGCTGGGCGTTGGGCGTGGGCAGATCGAGCTGCTCGCTGCGTTGTTCCACGCCGATGCGCCCAACGACGTCGCGCCGAGCGCCTACAACGAGGATGACCCGCGAGGCGACCTTCCGGGTAGCCCGCTGACGCCGCGGCCCGAGGCGGCCGGGTTCCGCTGGACGGCGTAGGCGCGCCCCCACCCTCGGACAGCGCGCTTGTCGTGGAGCTCGGTACGGTCGTTTGTGTGCGACCTCACATCGGGTCTTGTAGTGTCCGCCGATGCGCGTGGCTCCGGGACTCCGCGATCTCCAGCTCCGGCACCGCGGTCCGGTGTTGGACGAGGCCGACCCCGGCTATGACACTGCTCGTACGTCGTTCAATGCGCTGCTTGATCGCCATCCGTCGATCATCGCGCGCGCTGCGTGCGTGAAGGACGTCGTCGCGGCAGTGGCGTTCGCGCAGGAGCGAGGTCTTGCGGCCGCAATCCGTGGCGGCGGTCACAGTGTGGCGGGGCACTCGATGTGCAACGGCGACATGGTCGTCGATCTGCGTCTGCTGCGCGGGGTGTCGGTGGACCCCGATCGGCGCCGGGTGGCGGTGGGTGGCGGCGCGACGTGGCGCGACGTGGACGCGCCGCTGGTCGCGCAAGGGCTGACGATGCCGGGAGGCACGTTTGATACGACGGGGGTGGCCGGGCTGACGCTGGGCGGTGGGCTTGGCCACCTGATGGGCATGCAGGGGCTGACGCTCGATCGACTGGTGTCGGCACAGGTGGTGCTCGCAAGTGGCGATGTGGTGGTCGCCTCGGCGGTGGAGGAGCCCGACCTTTTCTGGGCGTTGCGCGGCGGCGGCGGCAACTTCGGAGTCGTCACCGAGTTCGAGTTCGCGCTCGAACCGCTGCCACAGGTGTTTGGCGGCATGATCACGTTCGGACCTGCCGAGTTCGGTGATGGCGTTCGACTGTTTCGCGACGTGATGGATGCTGCGCCGGACGAGCTGACGTTGATGGCGTACCTCGCTGACGACCTCTTGCACGTCACGGTGTGCGCTGTCGGGGATCAGGTGCACTGGGCTGAGGAGGTGCGCCGGCTGCGTGAGACGCTCGCGGTGGCAGACGATGGGCTGGGTTTGAACAGCTATCTGCAGATCCAGGTGATGCAGGGCGACACGCCGTTTGGGATCCGCCACTACTGGAAGAGCCACTTCGTCGACGCCCTGTCCGACGGGCTGATCGACGACATCGTCGAGCACTACGCCGGGCGCGCAGCCGGGCGCCAGAGCTCGATCCTGATCGAGCCGCTGCATGGCCAGGCTCGGCGGGTGCCGCTCGAGGACGCCGCCTGGAACCGGCGAGATCCTGGATACAACGTGAGTGTGCTGGGGCACTGGCGGGATCCCGCGATCGACGACATGGAGATCGCGTGGGTGCGCTCCGGTTCCGCCCGCATCGCCGCCCACGCGCGGGACGGTGGCGGGTATCTCAACTACGGCGCACCGGACGAGCCGGCGGACCGCGTTCGCGCCGCCTTCGGCAATACCAAGTACGAGCGATTGCGCGCCATCAAGGATCTCTACGACCCGGACAACCTGTTCCGATACAACCACAACATCCCACCCGCCTCGCGATAGATGTCCGGCGGCCGGCATGGCCGGGGACGCAGACCACTGCTGGGGCCTCGGATACGTACGCCCACGCGCCGGGCGTCGTCGGGCCTGGCTCAGCGGTTGTGGTTGACGACCTCGACGTTGTGCCCGTCGGGGTCAAGGACGAACGCGCCGTAGTACCCCGGGTGGTAGACGGTGCGCTCGCCGGGACCGCCGTTGTCCTCGTAGCCGGCGGCCACAGCGGCGGCGTGGAACGCCCGCACGGTCGCGTCGTCCTGCGCCGGGAACGCGACGTGGACGTGCTCGGTGAGCGGCCGCTCGTCGTCGATCAGCGAGAAGCTGAAGTCCTCGCCGACCATCTGGACGTGGTCCGGCTTGTCCACGCCGATCCGCAGCCCGGCGTGCGGGGCGATCGTCATGTAGAAGCGCTTGGACGCGGCGAGGTCGCGGACGCGGAGCCACAGGTGGTCGACGCCGCCGTCGGGCACGGGGCGCTCTCGCTTCGTGTGCACCGCCTCCGCGCTGTTGCCGTCCGGGTCGAGCAGGAAGCCGCCGTAGTAGTCCGGGCCGTAGATCGTGCGCGGGCCCGGCGCGCCGTCGTCGCGGTGGCCCGCGTCGATCCCCGCCCGCCAGAAGGCGTCCACCGCCTCTCGGGACGGCGCTCGGAAACCGACGTGCAGGCCGCAAGTGACGGGGTGCTCGCGGTCCGCCGCCCCGATGTCCCAGTCCTCCCACTCGACGAGCTCGGCGTCCGCGTGACTCGGCTCGGCGCCCAGCACGGAGAGAACGGTGCGGTAGAACCGCTCGGACGCGGCGAGGTCGGCGACGGCGATCGCGACGTGATCGAACATCCCCGCCGAGGATACCGCGGCGGCCGCCGTCGCCCAATCACGGCGCGGCGAGTCCCTCCGTCGCCCACGCCTCCGCTGTCTCGCGCTCGTGGTTCGGGAACAGCTTCAGTCGGCCGGGAATCGACCAGCCTACGAGGTTTGCGAGTCGACGAATGCTTTCGGAGTCGGTGACGACGGCGATGCGATCGAAGGATCGTGGATTGGCGAGCCCGAGCATGGCGTCCTGCCATGCGCCGCCGGCGGTGTAGCCGGTGAAGCGGTCGTCGAGCACGTGGACGAGGCGGATTTTCGGATGCCGCTCGAGAGCATGCTTCACCGCCGGTGCTGCGACTGCGTGGTAGTCGGCGGATTCGACCTGCCCAACGGCCTCGAGGCCGACGACCCCATCGGGCAGCCCTTCGATCAGCTGGATCATGATGCTCCGTTAGCCGGCGAGGCCGGCGGATGCCTCCTTCAGGCCGGCCTTCAACTCCTTCGCGGAGGCCTTGTCGATCTGGGCGGTTGAGGTGCGGATCGCGTTGGTGAGCGCACCGCTGACGGCGTCGGACCCGTCCGGCTCGTAGATCGCGATGATGCCGGCTGATCCGGGCGGCAGCGCATCGTCCAGCTTGTCGCCGATGCCGCCCTGGAGCCGGTGGCGGGCGAACTTTCCCGCCAGGCCGCCGACCGCGGCACCTGCGACGGTCGCCGCCAGGAGCGGCGGGGCGAAGAGCCCGATGACGAGGCCCGCGCCGGCCCCGGCCTTGGCTCCCTTGTGGCCGAGGTGATCGCCGGTCTCCTGGACCTGGATCTCGCCGTCGGCGTCCTTGATCACGAGCGCCACGCCGTCGGTGACGATGTCGCCATCGCTGGCGAGCTTGGTGTAGGTGTCGAAGTCCCTCTGCGCAAGGTCGGGGATGAGGTAGACGGCGACCAAGACATCCAGCTTGTTGTTGCCACTCATAGCGCTCCCTCGTTTGCTTCCATCAGGCGCTCGCGGCGTGTGCTGCCAGCGCCTGAGCGGCGTGCTCGTTCATGGCCTTCGCGTCCTCCTCGCTGAGGTGCGGGGCGACGTCAAAGACGACCTGCTTGATCTCGCCCGTGAACGTGAACGGCGCCTTGTCGGCGTAGCTGCGGTCAACCACGAGGCCGTTGTCGCGACCGATGTCCATGCCGGAATAGCCCGAGAAGCGGCCCGGAACCGTGTGCTCCATACGTCCCTTCGCGACCGGCTCGCCATTGACGAGCAGCGTCACCTCGCCGCCGGTCGCCGGCTTCGACGCGTCGGCGGTGAACACGAGCTCGACGTTGACCTCGCCGCTGGGCAGCACCTGCTCGGCCGCCTGGGTGTACTCCAGCACCCCGAGCATCGAATAGGTGTGCTTGAGCTTGCCGTCCTGCACGAAGAGCGAGAACCCACCGAGATTGTCGGCCTCGGCGACGATCACACCCTCGACGCCGCCCGGCGGGATGACGAGGTCGGCGCTGATCGTGTAGGAGTGGTTGTAGATCGGCGGGATCATCCCGCTGGGGATGTTCTGGATGTCCC